>Ga0304728_1000433_pt1 | contig 35739 bp, 29 predicted proteins | sample C_130625_MF_Meta_FD_190476 | JGI IMG/M metagenome (GOLD analysis project Ga0304728, IMG submission 190476) | Freshwater microbial communities from Lake Croche, Canada to study carbon cycling - C_130625_MF_MetaG (v2) (version 2) | ecosystem: Environmental > Aquatic > Freshwater > Lake | place... | reverse complement strand
TGGGCGGCAAAGTGGGCGGCAAGGTGGGCGGCAAAGTGGGCGGCAAGGTGGGCGGCAAGGTGGGGCGGCAAGGTGGGACCGTAGGTCGGATGGTGGCAAGTAGTGTATATGATCAAACGGCACCATATGTCATATTACCCAATGCCGAATCTGTAACCGGTAACTTTGTAAATCCATTTGTTTGAACAATATGTCTCTGGTGGTCTTTATAGACTTTAATTTTTTCTAAAATATATGCTTGGTCCTTCATTTTTTTGTAATATATTTCATCGGGGGTCATTTTTGATTTATATGAATAATATAATATAATACCCGTTATTCCCAAAAATAATGCAAGAACACCGTAATTAAGAACATACAAATAAATCGTCACACGATTATGATGACATTTTTGCAATATTTCATACATATACGATTTTACCCCAGATTCAGTAAGACGGGCATTTGTGTTTTCCATTCTTCTATACAAATCATATATTCAAATATATGATTTTTTACCGTAATCGCGAATGATGTGACGACTTTCGTTGCGCGTTATTGTGTTATTCCCAAAATGACTAAATATGCCATTATTGCGAATATAATGGCAATTGACCAAATCGGAATAACCGTTTTATTGCGATACCCTATTCCAAATTGTCGAATATTTCCATCTTTGGTATATGCAAACCCGGGTTTTAATGCATGAAAAATCGAAAAAAGAATGAGAAATAAAAGAACGGCAAATGACAATTTATGAAATCGCACAGTTTTGATTGTCAAATACATTAGTTATATAATATCGCCCTTTTTTTTTGAAGATGTATTCCGGATAAGGTTGCGACTTCACACGGTTGCATACCATAATAACTAAAAATCGTCTTGAAAATCTTCTTCGTAATATGCCCCATTATCCATGAATTCTTCGGGTAATCCTGTAATGTCTTCCCCTTCATCATACTCCATTTGCTCTAATTCCGCGTTTTCTTCTATATCAATCATTTCCGTCGTTTCTTCCGTCATTCCTAAATCAAACTCCAGCCCTTCTTGTTGCATCATCTCCGACCGTTCGCGGTCACTCGTTGCTTTGTCATATATAAACAATCCGCGTTGTTGTCCTACATTCCATTTACCTATTTTTCGCTCCTTCAACATATTCTCTACGTTTCGCTCTTCAATCGAGTATTTCTTGAAATTTTCCGTAATTCGTTTCTTCTCTTTATCACGCGATAATTTCATTTTCGCCGCAATATCGGCGTAAGATAAACTCGTAATTGCCTTATTTTTATCCATTATCGCCAAACATTCGCGTATAAAAAGGGCAACCCTCTTTTTCAATTCCTCTTTATTTCCCATATCAATTTGCACGTCTTGCAAGTCTTCGTCGTATTCATCGTATGCAGCATCTGTTATCATATTTGCGGAATTTGTCATATACATTGTATCTGATGCATCTCGTTGTTCGCGTATTTTCTGACGGCGTTCATTTTTCGCGGAAATGACGTCAATGCGTATATATTTGTCATCTTCCGTCATGCGTATCAGTTCGAATAAAATAGAGTAGAATGTATAGGACAAAAGAAGCTGGATGCCGCGTTGATCAAATAAACTAGTATAGGTAACCCCCCCTTGGACAAGGGGGCGAAAAATGGGGATTAATTTGATGAGGTTGAAAATGTCAATATATTGCAAATCTTTCAAAAGTCGAATCATCGTTGTGTCATTGAAAAATTCGCCGAATTTGCCCGCGTAATTTTTCACGTCGTTATAAATATCCGCCTCATCGTTTTTGGAAAGACCCCAATATCCCGGGATTCTCGTAAAAATCGTATTATTCATTATCATATTCGGAAAAATACACGTGATTTCATAGATGGAATTTTTCACGAATTTTGCGGTTTCGTAGATGGCATCGCTGGACTCGGACCCATCCTTCACGCCGGACCCATCCTTCACGCCGGACCCATCCTTCACATTCGAAATACTCTTTAAAAACTCCCCCATTTTGGTCAAGTCTCGTTTGGAAAGGTTTCCATATACATCCATGAAATCCCATATTCGTTCATAAAGTCTCTCATTTTCCCGAGAGAAAAACGCCTTCATATTATCTAATTCTGTATATGGCATTTCTTCGTCGTTTACCGGGTGCATTATTCGAGCATTGTATTTTTCGAAAATGTCAGATAACACATGGATATATTGCGGCTTCTCCTGCTCTTGTCCTTTGGTTGAAATAGCCCCTAACAAATCTTTCGCCATTTGAATAGGCGAATATGAAACCAATGCCTCTGCTGTTGCATGTGTAATCATGTTTTTTTTATAAACAATTTTCATGATATCGTGGAAATGATGTTCGGTCAATTCAATTTGGTTGCGTTTAAAAATCGCGATTTTTTCTATAATCGACATATCAGATTTATATCCATTGGGTTTTGTCTCCATAATATGGTGAAATTCCGCGGGAATGGCGTGAGGTCGGTCCAATTCTAAATAATGTATTGCAACATAATAAATATTCTCGTAGAAAATGCTCATCGGAATTCGAGGATGAATGAGTTCGGTATTTGACAAATGGAAATAAATCGCCGCGCGGTCCAGCGTTCGCACATCTTTTATGAAACTCGACCATATGGTTGCCTCTTCCAAATATTTTTTAATAAGGGGGGCCTCTTTTGCAAAATACAATATCGGAATTACTGGATATTCCGCCTCATTGCAACACGCATTCTGAAGGAAAGGCTGTTTCGACGCCGTTTTCAGCAAGAGGGTTTTGTCTGATACAATACTTTGAATACTCTCTACGATCCCATATCCAAATCTTTCCAATACACTTAACAACGCCAATATGGGGGCATTCTGATTCCGCAACCCTTTTTGAACCCCGTGCAAAAAATCCTCTTTGAAATTGTCCGTAGCAGATTTGATATATTTGATCACGTCGACCGCGACCAATGGGGGTTTAAACACCAACCATTTTTGTATGGAATGTTGTTCGGGGATGAATTCGTCGGGGTGTAATTCATTATAATTCTGTTTAATAAAATATTTCTCTTCCACTTCTGGATTTTTCAATATAATCAAATCGCAAATCCGTTTCAACCGTTTTTCAATGACTGCCGGTTTGAATTTTTCAATCGCATTCCACGGTTCGATTGAACTTTTCGATTTATGCAATATACAAGCAATATATGCGAGACTTTTCAAATCCTCTTCCCCTTTCATCGGGAATCCGTCTAGCGATTTTATGCACCCCGGATACGTTTTTTTCGTATAAAACGACGGAATCGCGGTTTGAATCCCGACCAATAACACGCATGATACGAGTAATATAAGAGTTTCATTATAATAATTCGCATAAATAGCCATATTAATTCCGTCTTTTTTGGCAACTTCGGCGCGTTTTTTCTCATACGCAGCTTTTGATAAAATGTTTTTTTCCGATAATTCGAATGAAAGCCGGCAAACGAATTCGTCGATGCTATCCGTTGCAATTCCCATATTCGTAGAAAGGAATGCGAATATTTTGTATATTTTCTCATTGGTTTCATTATTGAATACGCGTTCGGTTCGTTTTCCCAATTTTTCCAAAATAACCGCGCCCAATTCCTTTTCTATGATATCGCGACTAGTTATGCGAAATCCTTCTTCGTTGAATCCTTCTTCCGTTGAAAATTCCCGTTTTCGAATCACATAGCCACTATATTTGTCCACAATGGCATCTCCATCGTCACTCAGTTCTCCATTCATCGCGCAAATTTCACTCAATTTATTCTTGTATATGTCGCCACCTCCCTCTGCATACGCTTTCGCAAGATCATATAAAAACATTGGCAATAATTTCGTGTTTGTCTTTAGACAATAAAGCCAATGCATATCTTCTTCCATATGTTCTAATGGTTTTCGCGTAAAATTATCGGAAAAGAGACAAATATCCATTTGTTTTTTAGCGAAATTGTCTTGTCCTATAATCAAATCTCGGCTTTTTAAATAAGGAGACTGTATATTTTCGTCTTTCATAGCCAAAGAGGCAATAATATTCTCATATCTATTCCGTTTTTCCATCTGCATTTGTCGTAATACGGTTAAGCGGATAATACGTCGCATTTGCCTTTCTATATTATTTTCGATGGTCTGCTGCAACTCTTTTACATTTGTATCATATCTACGGTCAAACTCTTTTTTCGCTTGTCTGATAATCATTTCTTTCATTTTATTTTTCGCCAAGATAGACGGCTCGCATGTATATTCCGTTTTTGTGCAGTCCGCCTGCATATTACAAAAAAGGAGATTATTATCTACAAATGCATTTTCATCTATGTCTCTGTCCAATACCCAATTATAGCCAATGCGTTTGTAATAATGGTATTGGACACGGGCGTTGCTTTCAATTGCAATGGCTTCTTTCGTTTTTTTATCCAAGGCAGATTCGTCTATATTTTTGGGAACAGTAGGTCTCAATTCTAGTATGGCGTATTCACCGGGTTCAATCCGGCGTTTTCCGGCAATAATAGTCGCCGCCATTTCATCGGCGTATTTTGGCGAGCAATCGTGTTTGGCAATGAGATTTTGCGCGAAAAAATCGGCGAAATCTTTTTCCAACATTCTTTTTTTTTGGTCGTCGTATTTTTTGAGAATATGATAAGGGGTATCGTCAAATTCGTCGTCGAAAAATATGTCCGACCCATTGTCTTTCTGCAATTCTTGGATGGAACTATACCGCTTGGTAATGACGCGTTTTGCGCAATCATTTGCCTTCACCTTTTCTAATTTTCCCATATCACTTTTATCGCCTTTCCCGTAATCGCCGTCTTCGTCCAATATCAATTTCACCGTTTTGAGTGGAATAAATAATTCATTAATCAATTCGGTAAATAAGATGCAAAAATCGACGGAATATATTTTCGCCAATATTTCATGCGAGGTTTGATATTTCGTAGAATCGTCATACTCCAATTTATAACTGCCGACAAAGAAATCATACAGCGATTTTTTCTCCCGCAAGAAGTTGAGTATTTTGGGTTTTGCAATATCGACCTGAAACCGATGGTGCAGAACCTTTGTATATATCTGTTTTCTCTCCCCTATTGTTTTGCGTATTTCGCGTATTTTATGTTTCATAAAATATTGTATTTCATTGTATTGTTCGTAACAGATGTCCGTCGTATATACCATAAATGGCTCTAAATATTGCACGATACTCACCATGGAAACTTTATCGCGGATATATTTTCGAATCATGTGGATAATTTGCCGAGTTTTCGGAATAATAACATCGAGCATTTTCCTATATTTTTCGGAATCTCCGATACCGACATTTTCATCCAATACATATTCCATGGTCGAACTCAAGAATTCCAATGCATCTTTCGATTTGTCCGATTCTATTTCGTTTTTATCCGACGACCTATACAACATTTGTTTCGTCAAATCGTCGATTTCATTCGAAAGCACTTTCGTTTTATTGTGTAATACCCGAAATATAGATAAATTTGTATGGTGCAAATTCGCCCGTTCAATCATCGGCGTCGTATTTAAATCGATGCGGGAATATTCCATAATGGCGCGGTTTAGAAAGAGGACGGATTTGATGTGTATATGATCCGACGGAGTCATGTCTTCTTTGATGAATACCTGTTTTCCATTTGAAATAATGGGGGTTAAATGGGTTAATCCCGTATTGAAGGATTGGATAATGAATTTGCGTTGGGCAAATTTGTCATTATGTATCACCGTGCTTTTGAAATCTTCGAGTGTGTCCACGATGGCTTCCAAATTCGTTTTCACGTTTTTAGAAACTAATATCTTGGATGTTTTTGCATCATCGGGTGTATTAAACGGGGTTTGTATATCGTGAAGTTGCCAAAACATATTTGCATATTTCACATTGGTTGAATTCAATTTATTTTCATAATAGGTGGTTTTTGCGATTTCGTCTTCCTTTACTAAGATGTCATTTAACACATAATTCATCACATCTTCGGGGTGTCTATTTTCATCTATATATACCTTCTTTTTGAGAGATACTACTGGAATAATCCATTTTAATTTCGTATCCAGTTCTAGCAACCTTTCAATCAAAGGTTTGTAAGATGCGTGTTTAATGTCGAGTGATTTTATATTGCCGTTTTCATCATATTTCGAAAATTGTTCGCGTAATTCTTTGTATCTTTCAATAATTCGGTGTATTTGAATCATGAATTTCTTGGTTCTTTCGCTATTTGGGACTTTGGATAATAATTCATCTAATAGACTATTTACCTGCGTTTCGATGGTGAACCGTTTTTGCGATTCCGCGATTTCGACTTTTTCGCTTACAATATTTAAATATTCACCGAAAACGATGTTGGATTGATGAATATACTGGCGCAATGTGTCATATACATTATCTCGGGGTTTCTCATCACCTTCGAATCGTATAAGCATTTCTTCCTCCATTTCCCCTTCTTCCATGCCTTCTTCCATGCCTTTTTCCCTTTCTTCCGTGCTTTCTTCTATCTCGCCTTCTTCTAAATCCAATAGGTTGGATTTTTTTAATGAAACCGGTTTTTCGCGAATAACGATTTTTTCAATCGGCAGAATTTCGGGCAACCCTTTATATTCAAAATCAATATAAATGATTTCCAAATTAGGGAAAGTAGTAATTTCTATTTGATCTTCTTCTAAACTGGTAATTTCACCCGTGATGACAACAGGCAAATCGCCTCTAAAATGAATATTAATCCATGTCCCAAGAGTTAATCCATTTTGTCTAGCATATCCGGGATTTTCACTTCGACTTAATAAATCAATCTGTTGAATCGATTTATCGGTAAGTCGTTTATGATTATCTATTTTTAATACTGTATTTTTATAGGTTGCAATATCTACCAAATGGATTTTTGTATCGTCAATGTATTTGATAAAAAAAGCGTTTTCGTGGATATCTGAATTTGTCGGTGCATATATTTGAATTATATCTCCTAATTCCAAATCTATTTTTTTTTTATTTCCTGTTTCGTCTATTTCTGTTTTTTCCATGTGAATATTATATTATAACTACATAATATAATAATTTTTTCATTTACTCTATTTTTATTACTATTTTGGGAGGGTTATTTTTCGTTTTTCGTTTGATGGTTTTCAATGTTTTCATGATACCATTACGATATCGGTCAATACACTTGTTCCGTTTAATCATAAAAACAACGATTTGTTCGGGTGACATCTGCTTTTTCTTTTTCGTTTTAAGTATTTTCGGTTTTGGCTCTTTGGCAACTTTTGTATCTAAAGTTTTATTTTTTTTAGGCGGCATTTCATATATATTATATAGACAAATCTTCGCCTCTTCGCCTCTTCGCCTCTTCGCCTCTTCGCCTCTTCGCCTCTTCGCAAAATACTATAGTAAGGATATGTCGGGTTTCGGCATTTTTGGCAACCTTGATCCTATACAATCATTTGTTCTCATCCCCGATTCGCCATAATCAATAATCGCGATTTGATTGTCCGGCGTTATAATGACATTTCCAGGATGCAAATCATTGTGCGATAACATGTTTGTTTTTAATTCGCCGTCAATCTGGTCCAACCGTTCATACATATTCTTATATGTATCTATATTAAACATCACGTTTCGCCACACGACGCCCTCGATAAATTCCATAATAATATACAAACACATTGACCGAATCCCCGATTCGTGGATATAAAAAAACCCATATGAATAAATTTCCGGGGTGATAAACCCCACTTTCTCATTCATCGTCTTGGCGTATATTTGAAACGTGATTTCATTATAATACGATTCTTTGATTACGTTTTCTATTTTTTTCGAAACTGTTGTGGGATAAATGTAGGTTTTTATGATTGATTTTGCTGGGTCTGTTATGTTCCCCGAAAAATGCAAATGTCCCATTCCCGAAAAGATATACGGGAAAATTTGGATTTTCATTCCTGCGAAATAATTGCGCGTAGAAATATACCGATTATTTTGAATAAAATTTGTGATGTGCAATTTTTCGCGGCCTTTCAGCATATGCGAATTTTCACGGACGGTTTTCTCTAATTCGCGGATATAAAACATTTTATCAAATATGTCGGTTTTTTTATTTGTTGAACTATATAACAATAATAAATATTTTATGTATGTGTTCAGATTCGACCCCTTGCCGGAGGCAGTTTTGATATTTTCATCTAAAACTGCCTCCGTTTCAGAATTCGATATATTTGTTCTTATATTACTCGGGCGTTTGTTGCGATACATAGATGAATGTAAAACCCGTAAAATCTTTATATGAGATATATGAAATATATGAGATATAATAACATAAAGATTTGAGTCTATAATTATAAAGCATCCAAAGACAAATATAAAATCAATGAAAATGAGAATGCATCTAGATGGATTTTCAACATCTGATAATGATAGTATTAGTGATATGAATTTTGCGTATATTCATTATTTGGTCATGCCATCTCCGGATTTGAATGACGTAAATATAAAAACGTATAAAACCCCAGCGGCAGAATATAAAATATTGTCCTACACCAATTCTGGGTCTTTGTCCCCCGATGAAGAAAGTCAATGCGATAAATATCGTTCGGTGGTTTATTCGGGGGATGGCGATTTGGTGTCGTTTTCGCCACCTCGCGGGTTAAGTTTCGACAAATTCCGCGATAAGAATCCCATTTTGAATGATGAATATGTTATTAATGAATGCGTAGAAGGGACAATGATGAATCTTTTCTATGATTCAAAAATAGGTTCATGGGAATTGGCGACAAAGGGGGCTATCGGAGGCAACTATCATTTCTATCGAACCCAATATCCGCATGCAGACGCCGATTCAAATAAAACCCCGCAATTGTCTTTTCGACAAATGTTTATGGATGTTTTCAGGGCGAACGATTTGAATGCGGATTTGAATTCTCTCGCATTTTTGCAATATTTTTCGAAAGAATATAGCTATACATTCGTCATCCAACATCCGGCAAACCATATTGTTCAACAAATCGAACATCCCCTCGCATATCTGGTGGCGGTATATCATATATGTGACAATCGCGCAGTTTATATTCCGTCGTCGATTTATGAAGAATGGAATTGCTTTCTCGATATTCGAGGGATGTTGGAATTTCCGGAAAAGGTTGGCGAATTTGATGTATATGTCGAGTATGATTTTATTTGTAATACCTTTTGTGAGAAGAATTCGCATCCTAGTATGGGATGGATGATTACTCATATGAAAACGGGGGATAGATGTCACATAGAAAATCCGAAATACACCGAATTGCGAGAATTGCGCGGAAATAATCCGAATTTGTTGTTTCAATTCTTGCATTTAAATCGAATAAATAAGGTTGCTGATTTCATATTTTTTTTCCCGCAATATAGAGGAATATTTTGTAAGTTCCAAGAACAATATTCTGCGTATGTGACAAACCTCCACGAATCTTATGTATCTTACTATGTGAAAAAAGAGAATATACGAATATCGAAAAAATATTTCGCCAATATTTATAAAATGCACCATACGATTTATTTGCCGAGTCTTGCATTACGCGAAACGGACGGTTCACGCGGGAAAACAATCATGCGAAAGTCGGTAGTTCGCGATTATGTTAAAAATATGGACCCTAAATCATTGTTGTATTATTTGAACTATACCGATACAGACGAGTGTTAGCATTCGAATTCGCGATGATCCTATAAATATATTTGTATATCTAAAATACAAATATATCATTTACAATCTCATATCCATCATGTATCGAATTGCCAGTGTGAAAAGAACGGTATGAATAATAAATCCGGTTAACGTCGGGCCGTTGTGTTTGTATGTAATTATCCCTGCGTATTTAGAGAGGATGGAATCCACGAATTCGAATGTCCAAGAATTGAAAAAAACAATCAAGACAATAGTCGTATAAAGAGTGAATCGCCATTTATCAGATGAATTTACCGACATATATAATTATATCATGAAAATAATTACAACCGCGAATATATATCCGATAATTTACACAGATTTTGCATATATTTCACAGAATGCGCTTTATTTATATCACTCATATTTTTTATAGGTTCGCGCAGTGTTTCGATGATGCGCATAATTTCGTTTGCATTTGCTAAATTCTTCAAATCGGCGGAATAATCTTTTGTATAAAAAAAGTCCGTATTTCCTTCATCAATCTCTCTTTTATATTGCATATAAACGAAAAAATGCCAGGCTTTTAATATACAACTAACATTCATTTTTCTGAAAACCTCAAACGTGGTTTTCGCAACCTTCAAATCCTCTTTTTCCGGGAATAGTTTAATAATTTCATCCACGAATTCGAAAAAATGCTTATTAAATGTTTTTAATATAGTTGTTTTTTGAGAAGACATGAAATGGTATCGCGGTATATTTTTATATCTTTTCCAGCCATATTTGAAATATACTACACTAGATGACACCCCCGCCCCCCTTTGATCCTATACAACCTATTTCACGCCCCCTTTGATACTGCGATTCTAAATACCATACACATTTGGTGGTATAGTAACGGGAACTTCAATATTGCGTTTTTGTTGCAAATTGTCGATAGTTGCACTTTCATCCAATTTATCGGGGCGATATGTATCGGGTGGGGTTTGTATAGTTAAATTGTCGTGAGTAGCACTGACATAATTATATAGCGGTCTCATACCGGCCTTCCCTTTTGCACTTAATGCGTCCGGTGTCATATCATAAGAGGTGTATTGTTCGGATATAATATTAGATGACCCGGAAGGTTGTCCTAAAATATACCCAATTGGCTCGCCGTTTTGCTGCGCGATTTCCGACTTTCGTATCATTGGATTCAAATATTCCACGATTGAACCGCCGAAAATAGCTCTATAATTCTCTTTCAATAATAAAATCGCGGGAACACTGTGGACATTGGGCGGCAAAATGATGCGTTTTCCGTTTTCTAATTCTATCCGATATTGACCAGTTTGCGTATCTTGTGAACGTTTATCGATGCAAATACATGTTATTTTATCCATCAATGAATGTTTTGTGATGAATTGGAGTATTTCTTTACAGTTGGGACAGAAGTTGCTATAATATAATATGTCCATTCGATGTATTATATTATATGATCAAATACGAATAATTCCGTTATGCCGAATTCACGCACATAGAATAAAGAAGGCGATTTTGGAAATAAAAAATGAAATATCCTAAAGCTACCAAAAACATTTGGAAATAATAATCGCCCCCCTTCTTTTTAGAAATACCAAATAATAACGATGTTACAAGGGCAAATATTAAGAATACAAATCCTATCACAGATAAGTAATAAAAGTAAATACAGTATTGTTTGCTGAGTGGGCCAAAGAGTTTATCTATACTCGTCATTATATCATATATAAAGATTTTGTTGTTTACTCTGCCATTATTGCTAAATGACAATATTTTATGGTCGAATTTCTTTCTTCCATTTCACAAAGGTTGCAATTGTAATGTAAATACCACTATTCGGAACCAGAAAACGAATCCACTTTGAATTAGAAGGGAGTCCCTTTAGGGCGTCCTATTTACACCCTTTACCTGAATAAAATGTCCAATATCCAATATTCACTGGTATAAAAAGGATAAAAACTAAATATGACTATACTATAATAATAATAATGGAAAATGAATATGTATGGAAAATCATTAATACGTATTTTCGCGATAACCCACAAGCTTTAGTAACACATCATATAGAATCATATAATGAGTTTTTTAATACGGGGATTTTCAAGATATTTCGCGAAAAGAATCCCATCGAAATTTCGGCGAGATGGGACGAAATCATTGGGGATTATAGGTCAAAATGTATTATGTATATGGGCGGGCGAGATGGAACACGTGTTTATTTTGGGAAACCAATCATATATGACGAAACGCGAAGCCATTATATGTATCCAAATGAGGCAAGGTTGCGCAATATGACGTATGGGATGACGGTGCATTATGACATTGAAATTGATTTTATAGATATTTTAGAAAAAGGAGAGGCGCCTAAAATCATTGGTGGAGGAGGAGAAGAGGATGACGGAGGTGGAGAAGATGTCGGTGGAGGAGAAGAGTATCACGGAGAAGTTGCACAGGATGGCGGAGGCAAAAAGGAGATAGAAGAAAATCCGAATAAACCGCGGGCAAAAGACCGCAAAAAAACGCTGAAAAAATTCGCACCTACGGAATTAGCGACCATTCGCGAAGCAACGGAAAAATCCATGATAAATGAAAATACACAACGCAGCACCCACATTTTAGAAAATATTTATCTGGGAAAGTTTCCCATTATGGTCCAATCCAACTATTGTATTCTTTCTAAATTATCCAAAGAATTGCGATTTTCATTCGGTGAATGCCGCAATGATACCGGCGGATATTTCATTATCGACGGCAAAGAAAAATCCATCATCCCTCAAGAAAAATTCGCCGATAACATTTTATATACACATAAATTCCCCCCGGACGACAAATATATTCTATCCATCGAAATACGGTCGGTGTCGGAAAATGTGTCGAAACCCAAACGCACACTTGCAGTCAAACTCGTCGCTCCTTCAAACAACCTCACCGGCCACAATATCGTGGTAACTATACCCAATGTCCGCGCACCCGTTCCCATCTTCATCCTTTTCCGCGCATTAGGCATACTCTCCGATAAAGATATTATACAAACATGTTTATTAGACTTGGACAAATACGAAAGCATGACTGAATTATTCGTCCCGTCTATTTATGACGCAGGTGCAGTAATGACCCAACGTGCCGCATTGAAATATATCGGTATTCTAACCAAGGGCAAAACCGTGACCTATGCGCTGGAAATTCTGACGGATTATTTTTTCCCACATATAGGCGAAACCAATTTTACCCAGAAAGCGTATTATTTGGGGTATATGATCTTTCGGCTCTTGAATATCCATACGGGAGTGGAAGAAGAAATCAATCGCGATAATTTCAAATTCAAGCGTATCGAAACGACGGGGTCGCTATTAAACGACTTGTTCCAAGAGTATTATACCAAACAATTAAAGGAAATCCACCTCGAATTCGAAAAGAAATTATATTATAACGAAGATATTTATTCGAATAATTTATATACATTAATCACGGAGAATTACAAGGACGTTTTCATTAACCGCGTAGTAGATGCGGGGTTTAAAAAAGCGTTCAAAGGCAATTGGGGAGCACAGCCACATACAAAGCGCATTGGCGTAGTTCAAGACCTCAACCGTTTATCGTTTTTTTCGGCAATGGCGCAAATGCGAAAAACGAGTATGCCTCTTGATGCGGGTCTTAAAATAGTAGGACCGCGACTTTTACACTCATCCCAATGGGGGTTTTTTGACCCCTTAGATACACCCGATGGTGGAAATATCGGATTAATTAAAAACTTGGCGATATCGGCATATATAACAAATGGCATGCCCCGCGAATTAATCGTTCAATGGTTGCGTCGAAATGCCATCTTGCGTTTTCTAGAAGAATGCCAACCCCAAGAATTAGCGCAAATGACCCGCGTGTTTATTAATGGATATTGGTGTGGTTCACTTGATGACCCGATTGAATGTGTCAACAAGTTCAAACTATTCCGCCGCAATGGCCTTTTGCCTATCCAAGTGAGTATTTCATTTGATATTAAACATAATAGCATATTTATTTACACGGATAAAGGACGACTTACTCGCCCCCTTTTTTATAAAGATGCGAACCCGGATAATTTCGCAATAGAAACCCCCGCAATTATGGAGCGAATCAACCGGGATGAATTCACATGGGAACAATTATTGTCGGGGTTTCATTCAAAAAAGGTTGCGGATTTCAATCCATATCATAGTAAAGTATATGAATTAACCGAATTATACGAAGGAATACGCGGAGAATCAAACCCGGCAAAACAAGCCAAATTCATAGAAGACAAGGCGGTAATTGATTATATCGATACGAATGAGAGTGAAGACTTATTAATCGCTCTTCGGAGTGAAGATAATACAAAATATCATACACATTTGGAAATACATCCGTCATTCATATTTGGCGCAATGTCTAATATGATTAACTTCCCCGAAAATAATCCCGCAACCCGAAATGCATTTTCCAGCAGTCAGAGCAAACAAGCCGTTTCATTGTATCATACAAATCATCAAATGCGAATGGACAAATCCGCGGTAGTTATGAATACAGGAGAAATACCAATTGTAAAAACGCGGTATTTAGAATATGTTACAAATGAGGAGAATTACTATGGTAAAAACGTGATAGTGGCAATTATGGTATATTCCGGGTATAATATGGAGGATTCTATTTTGATAAATGAGGGGTCATTAAAACGCGGTCTTTTCCGAACTACTTACTATACAACATATGAAACACACGAAGAAAAATCGAACAGTAGCTCAAGCACCGGCGGAGAAATCGCCGAAACAAGCAAAGTGTTTGGAAATATAGAAAACACGTTGGGTGTAGTGGGGCAAAAGCCCGGGTATGATTATAGTAAATTGGACGATTATGGGTTGATATTAGAAAATACGCCGGTGAATGATAAAACTGTATTGATTGGCATGACAAGCGGGGGCTCAATGACTGCATCAGTCGAAGGAGAATACCCGAAAAGAATGGATGATTCCGTGTTTCCTAAAAAAGGGCAACTTGGGTATGTAGACAAAAGTTTTATTACAGAGGGAGAAGAAGGACAACGCATTGCCAAAGTTCGAATTCGCGAACAACGAATACCGTCATTAGGCGATAAATTGGCATCACGCGCGGGGCAAAAAGGCACTGTTGGACTAGTGATGCCCGAAAGTGATTTCCCCTTCACGAAAGACGGTATCCGACCTGATCTTATAATCAATCCTCATGCCATACCCAGCCGCATGACAATCGGGCAATTAGTCGAAACATTAATAGGGAAGGCTTCTGTTATGTATGGTTCATTTGCAGATGCATCGGCATTTCAAAATCGCGGGTCAAAAGTGGGCATATATGGCGAATTGTTGTCTAAAATTGGGTATCATTCAAGTGGAAATGAGATACTATACAATGGTATGACGGGAGAACAAGTAGATATGGAAATATTTATGGGTCCGACGTATTATATGCGTTTGAAACATATGGTGAAGGATAAAATTAATTTTAGAGCACAAGGACCGCGAACCGCACTTACGCGACAGCCTGTGAGCGGTCGTGCAAATGATGGAGGGTTGCGTATAGGCGAAATGGAACGCGATGGTGTCATTTCACATGGTGCGGCGAATTTTTTGACGGAATCCATGATGGAACGCGGGGATAAATATTATATGGCAGTTTGTAATACTACTGGTATGATTGCAGTATACAATCCGGATAAAAAGATTTTTATTAGTCCTATGGCGGATGGACCTTTGAAATTTGTGGGGGTTTTGGATAAAATGAATGTATCAAATATAACAAAATATGGAAGATCATTCAGTGTGGTGAGTGTTCCGTATTCATTCAAATTATTAATACAAGAATTATTGACAATAGGGATGGAACTGCGTATTATTACAGAAGACAATATTGAACAATTAGAAAATATGTCGTTTTCTGGAAACGTGGAAAAATTAACCGGACGTCCAATCGAAGATATTATACGAAGCACTCGAGAAAACATTGGAAAAATAAGCCATATACAATCCTTCCCTCCGGAGAGTCCAGAATATGCTGCTGCTGCGATAAGTCCGCAATATCCATATCAAACAACAACTCCGCCTTATCCTCCTCCTCCTTATCCTCCTCCTCCTCTAGATGGAAGCCCCGAGTATGCTCCTGCTCTATCGGGAAGTCCTGAATATGCACCTCCTCTAGAGGGGAGTCCCGAGTATGCTCCTGCTATAGGAACTCCTGAATATGCACCTCCTCTAGAGGGGAGTCCCGAGTATGCTCCTGCTATAGGAACTCCTGAATATGCACCTCCTCTAGAGGGGAGTCCCGAGTATTTGTTGAAAGGAGGAACTCACCCTTTTGTAAAAAACCAAACCGTATTTCTCCGGAATGATACAAAACCAAGGCTATGGACGATTGAACGTACAGGTTTAAATTTCATTACAATCAGAACAAATGACTCGCACGGAATCGATAATCTAGATAATATGGTAAGGGTTGTAAAAAAAGACGAGATTTATGAATATGACCCACAAATTGCAACCACTTATATGCAAGAATTGCATCAAAATGAGCAAAGTCAAATACAACAACCATATAAAATGGGTCAATATTTCTCTCCTTCCCAGCCAGTTCCTTCCTATCCAGTTCCTTCCTATCCAGTTCCTTCCCCACCAGTTCCTTCCCCACCAGTTATCAATGTGATTGTAGGGAATAATAATAAAACGACGAACGATTTAGATACAGAATCAGATTACAATGCAAACAATAGCAATGAAGAAATCGCGAGAGAAGAAGAAAAAATAAACGAGAAAAAAGGCGGAGGTGAACAAGAAGCTCCTAAAAAAAACATGTTTGAGAAAGCAATCGATTTTACCAAAGGGTTATTCATCAAAAAAATGCCATAAACAATTTTACCAAAAAATCCCATACAAAATTGATTCTAATAAACAAAATAAAAAAGAGTTAAACATATTACCATATAGTATATTACTGATTTTCAACTCGTAAAATGACATCATTATCAAGCAACCGCATATTGTCAATCTATAATTCGCGAAATACAATTCTCAAACATTTAGCAAAAAGAGAATATGATACTACCGGATACATGGATTTTAATATCAATGAAATCGATATCATGTATTCCAAAAGTCAGCTCGACATGTTTCTTTCGCGCGAACCTATCGAAAATTTCGGGACAAACGTCTATGTTAAATATTATTTGGATGCCAAACAATTGCGACCACCTAATTTAGACGAAATCGTCGAAGACCTTTTTACCATAGAAACGATTCTGCAAAAAACAGACACGCTTATCATCATTGTAAACGACGAACCCAATGACACGATTAAATCGAAAGTAAAATATTTATATGATCGAGAAGGCATTTTCGTGGTCATTCACAGTATTCAAAGGTTGCAATTTAATATTTTGGAACACATTTTAGTTCCCGAATTGACGGTTTTAGGCGAAGCCGAACTATCGAAATTGATGACAGAGTATAATTTGAAAACGGCCATGAATTTGCCGAAAATTTCCAGATTTGACCCTCATGCATTAGCTTGTATGGTTCGCCCCGGCCAAATTTGCAAATTTCTACGCAATAGTGTGACTGCACTAACTACCGAGTATTATCGTATTTGTGTATAATATATGTCAAATACAATACAAAGTGTAGATACAATTTACGTAGGATACAGTCCAACGCAATTAAGCGACCTTTCGCAAAACACTAGTTATACCAAACAAAGTTGCGACGCTGATAAAATACTAAATGCTGAATTGAATTATAAAGATGGGGTTCCTTTTTTTTCGATGGACCATGCGCTGACGCCATCGCAAAATTTTTCGGTATCATATGGCGGAGAAACTTTATCTTTGGATTTAAGTAATAATGGTAAATTATCTTTGAAGAATGGGAGTAATATGTTTTGGTCAGCATGTGATATACTGAGCACTAGTAACGAAATCGGTAAGTTTAATTTATTAAATAGTTATGATTGTAGTGCCGGAGGAATGAATTTGAGTGGAAATGTTGTTGTAAATCCATATTGTAACCTTGACCAGACTACGGGTAATTTCACTTGTTACGACCAAAGTATTGTAGGAAATTCAATACCATATATACAATGGAATATGAATCCGAAGGCCTCTTGCGATAAAACATATATGGTGATGAATGGGTTTTCAAATACCGATTATACCGGAAATATTACTATGATGACAAACAGTGGTAATATTTTAGCATCTACAAATAGTGTATTGAATGGCTGGGCCACATCAAATATATCTGGCAACTTTGATAATGCACATAAATGCGAAAAGAAAATTGCAGAAACTGATTTAATTAAGCAATCTCATGACAATGAAGTCGCAAGTCAATTATATCAAGATGCACTTGCAATATATAACATACAATGTGTAAATCGTATTAATTTATTGATTGGTATAATAGGAACAATATGGTATACCTATTATCTATCAAAATCGTAAGATATGTAAGATAAAAAGTAAATAACTATTATATAATGTCTGCAACCTCATCCGATATATTAAATAAAAATTATTATATATTTGATTCATCTTCTAATTATGTAAGAGATAATACAATACCAGTAGATTCTACTTCGTATTTAAATCCGGTTACATATACTGGTTCTCCCAACCATCCTATATTTACCAGTGTTAGTCCTAATTCGTCGTCCTTTATTGGAAACACAAATGCAACATATCCACTTTTTTTGAGACAAGGACCTTATAATTTATTTGACCTTCAAACACAAATCTCGAATCGGTCGAATATTTTAATCAATGCATTAATACAATTATCAAATTGCGATAAATTGACAAAATTCGTTAACACCACGACGGTAGTACCATACAATCAAAACAATCCTCTTTTACAACAAAAAATAACCGACGACAATTTAAAAACTGCCGGATGTAATTTGTTTAATAATGTAACAACATTTACAGGCAGTCTAACTACTCAGAATGCAAACATTATCTCTAACGGATTATCTGTATCTATATTTCAACCGGGGATATATAGCGGGTCCAACATAAATACATATCCCGATGTAAGTAGTAATTATACGGTTCATGATATAGTAGCTAGTAAGTATGGAGGACCGAAAGGGATCCCCTCTCAAATATGTGATATAACAAATCTCACGAATAATTTGAGCACCATTATTCAATGGATTACAGATAGCAATGACCCTAGTATATTAGAAAATACACTCTGTAATTTAAGTGATATTAAAAAAACAGAAGATGAAAATGTCGCACTACGTAATGATTTAGATAACAAAGTAAAAGAAATCTTACAATCAAACGACTCATACTTTGGGGAATCAAAACAGAATTTAGATACGGCCATATATACAAATATTATGTGGACTATTTTAGCGACATCGATACTTTATTTTGTATTCGCCAAAATGTAAATCTTGCCTACTATTTTATTTATTCAAGAGTTTAATATAGTAAATAATATATAAAATGGCAGCAAGTGATTTATCTCCGCTAACGAATAATATACAGAAGTATACAAATACGCAAAATTCGATTAGTCAATCATATCAAAATAAAATGGATGGAATTAGTCAGTATAATAACTATAAGAATAGAATCGGAGTCCTCTCGGCCGGAGACAGTATTTTAGATATAAATCCGCGTGATATTCAAATGAAAAAAACGACGGGCGATATAAAGAATGAAGATGTAAAACAATTAATACTCCAAGAAAATTCTTTGTTTTCCATTGGCGTTATTACATGCGCAACACTTTTAATTGCCGGAATATTTATTTCAAAATCAAATGAAGCATAATACCTATTTATATATTATAATATATAAATGGATCCAAACATATGGGATGGCGAATCAACTATGTTAAGCTATATTTTTCCAACTAATAATTACGGGAGTGATATACAAAATTTGAAAGGAAATATAACATCATTATCCGCCACAATTGCCGCAGGACAATCAAAAATTGAAAGCACATTGCAGAAACAAAACGACATGAATACGATAGTTACCAATGAAAAAACACGTTTGCAGAGCAAAGAGCAATCGATTAATAATGCAAGCTCAGGAATCAAACGAATGACAAATATCAATTATAATTATCAAAAACGATATTGGGATTATACGAAAATTGTCATTATCTGGACATGTGTTTTAGCATTATATTTGATATTGAATTTATTAGTGAAATATTTTCCCGTCATTCCAATTGCGCTAATTGATTTTCTCATTTTGATTTCAATTATAACCGGATTTTTGTATTCATTTTGGATATATAATAATTTGTTACATTATGACCCATCCTATTATGGGAAAATAAGTCCAGAGCCGCCGAAGAAACCGGGAGATGGCACACTAAGTAATGCCGATATTGCCGCGGGAGGTGGTTTAACCAGCACTACTGTTGCCGATGCAACTTCATGTAATGGTCCGTCCTGTTGTGCATATAATGGTATATATGATATTAATGGTAACCTAGTAGCCGGAAGTAATACATTTTGGAGTTATGCAACAAATCAATGTGTTGCTGCATGTCCTACAGGAACTAACCCGGGTGATGGTGGTATATGTGTCAGCGGAACACATGGGTTTAGTACAATGGTTATAAATGGATTATACAATCAACCATCTGCAGATTCCCCCTCGGAATTTACCGAATATTCTCGTTACAAATAAAGAGGTGTATATATATAAATGTCCGGTCAAGATTTGGAATCTGATATACAAACACGTGTTTTGAAACAACAACTTCAGACAAATAGCGACGCATATTCGACGAATTATCAAAAAGTAATGTATCAAAACGTCGAAACAACAAAAGTTGTGCAAAGCATTTTTTATTTTTTCTGGGTTTATGTTTTGTGCGTGCTCGTTCTTTGCTATTTTTTATATAAAGAGCCAACCATGACAAAATGGGTGAAAATAGTAATTCTTTTACATTTTATCCTATATCCGCTATTTATTTATATATGCGAACAGCAAATATATGCAGTATATTCTTATTTTTATTCGCTCATTAGCGGAACGCCATATGTTACTGTATATGTTAGCGGATTGGCGTCTTGGCCCAACTATGGAAATCAAGGAAATATGGTGAATAATATAAAAATAACAGCGCCAAATCCGCCTCCATTTACTTGAAACCCTTGACCCTTTCATCGGGGCATTTGATATAATAAACATATTATATCAAACCTTCATTGGTATAAATCAAAGCTGTAAATAATATAATGCTTTCTTTTTAGTTTTCAAATTTATCAAAATCGCGGCATTTTTAGGTATCATTTGATTGTTCGCAATGGGGGTAACATTTTTCCGGGTAACGAGGAAATTCGCGGTATCTGTAATATTGTCATAATAAAGGGAATATGGACCATTTCTGAATATTACCGCATATTCCGTATCTGCATACACTAACGTGCCCTCAAATTTTATATCGCCTTTTTTGAAAAGTTGCATCATAAATTGCAATGCCTCGAACATATACACTTGTTTGCTTTTGATTATTTTGGATAATGTTCGCAAAATGGTGATATATAAAAAGAATATTCGTTCTGAATCCGTGTGTCCTTTTATGTGTTTTCTGAGTTTGGGATCTATCCATGATTCGATGGGGGTTTTATGTTTGCGGAAATCTTGTATATTACCATTATGCATAAAGACTTGATTTTGAAATAAAAAAGGGTGGTTGTCTTCGATTTTATTGCCGATTTTCAGGGATGGATTATTATATCGCAAATGGCCGAAAATAACACTATATGGTTTGGAGAATATAGCGTTATCCATTAGATTCTCCCCCCTTAGATTCTCGACGGTGGTGGGTATACAGGGAGTTTTGTATAGGATCCATTTATGATTGCGTAAAACGGCAAATCCGTAACCATCGTTTGGTTGACCGTCTTTCATGTTTTTGGAGGAGGAATTCATTTGTTGTAAAAAAAGGGGGATGTATTTATCTGTATTTTTTGTGTGAAAAGAGAAGAAAAGCCGGCACATATATATTGGTTTACATATTTATCAATCTATCTAATATATCTAATCTGCATCTGTTATTACATCGTCTTCACTATTCGCCAATTCGTCGTTCATCGCAATATTGAGCCATCCCTTATTCGTGACTTTCCCGAATTCGGAATCCATGGCTTCGTGCAACTCTTTCATTGTGGATTTATTCGGTCGCGTGCCATTCTGTGTCTGGAACCAAACGGTGAAATCGTTATTGAGAACGGGTCTGCGCAAATTGGTTCCCGGTTGTTTCGAGATTCTTTCTGAAATATAAGATGCAATGACATCTTCGCGCATTTTGTATGCATTACTCGATGCAATGACTTTTGCGCAATCTTTTACGCGTCCTTTATTCACTTTGGTAATTTCGATTAACATGGATGCGAAAACTTCTTTCCACGCGCTAAATCTTTCGTGGATATTTCGGTCGAGTTTGTATTGGTATGGTTTTTCCGGGTCGCCAGTTACCGGGTTATCTGTGAAAAGGGCTTCGAAATCCATTACGCGGATACGTCTCCATGTTCCATGGTCTCTCGCGTCGATTTCCATGAAATGATTGGCACATACTACCAATTTGAATTGCGGTTTGAAAGACGTGCAATTCTGGAAGAGGGCGCGACCCTGGATATTATCACACCCGGTGATTTGTTTGAGCATACCTTCGATGATTTTGTCGCCTTTGGATGGTTCCTGCATGACTGCAAATCTCACGCCTTTGAGCGCGATGATTTCGGGGGAAACGCCGCCTGTTTGCACACGTTTTTGTGTGATGAGAGAAAGCGGTGCATCGGCTTTGTAGTCGCCTAAGACCTTTTCCATCAAAATTATCAATACTGATTTCCCGTTCTGTCCATGTCCTATATAATTATTGAATGTTTGGTCTGGATTGCCTCCAATGAGCGTAGATGCCAAATGTTCCCATGCATATTGGCGGAGCTCTTCATTCGGGAATAGTTTAGCCATAAAATCTTTTATTTCCAACACGATGGGGTCGTCTAACGGCGGATGGATCACATAATCAATATTGGTGCATAGGGAAATACAATCTTCCGGTTTACCCGGTCGGAAAACGCCCTCGTTGAAATCCATGACGCCGTTGCGGAAACAGGTGAGATAGTGGTTTTCGTCGAGTTTATTCATGAAATTGCGGTCATAAAACAAATCAGCGGCCTCGCGCAAGATGTCGCGCTTATTATGGGCATTCCCCAGCATTTCCATTATCTGATTTGATTTTTGTGCGCGATTGAGGATGGCCTTTTTTAGCGGCGAATCATTTTCGACAATGGCCCCCGCTTGGATGCATAATTTGGTGTGTTTCGCGTGGAATAATTCGCGCGTATGCTTTGACATGGCTAACCGGAAATCCGTGGCAGAATCGATTTCTATCCATTTGTGCGAAAGGAAGCGATACCAAATGTTGTTTTTGATGTTGCTACATACATATTCGCCTTTGTATATCTGAAAGAGGATGAACGCGATATCGTAATCCCCGCATTTTTGTATTTTCACTTTTTCGTCGGATGTGACGGTAATACCGGTGCTGAGAATTTTGTCGATATAATAATCCACGCTGGTTTTGCGGATATCGTCGTATTTTTGCGGGGCGTCTTGTTTCGCCCAATGTAAGATTGACCTCTCCGTCAATCCTTTTGTCCCGCGGATGAGTTGAACGTCGAATTTCTGCCATCGATCATATAAATCCCTTATCTCGGAAAATGTGAACCCGGGCGATTGTGCGCTGAATGCAACCCAGATAAGAAACATACAATCGCTTACATTTCTGAGCGCCCAGCCTACGCGAATCCATTTCGTGAATGAGCCGGCGCCGTAATAAGATTCCGGTAGAATCATGACATATTCGTATGTTTCCTTGATGTCGTAATTATCTTTATCGATTGAATCCAGAAATTGCTTCAATGCAGCAGTCAGTTCTTCCGCGTTTTTAATGGAACAATATTCGGCGTTTTTGGAGAACGCGTTTGATCCTATACCTATGCTTAACCCGCCTCCGGAGCCCCCCCCCGCCGTCGCAAGAGATGCGGCGGGTTTGGCCGTTCCCATTTCGACGAACCGTTTATATTCTTCTTGGAATGTGCGTTTGATGAATGGCGCATAATGCCCGGCATAACGCACGGAGACTTTTTCCAAATTCGCGCCTAGGTCGAATGTTGCGGGATTGACATCGGAAATGATGAATTCGCCGTCTTCCGCGTCGAATTTTATCATTTTTATGTATGTGATCCTATACGCTTCGTGTTTTGGCTTACATGACCCGTGCAATTGCCAATTCGTGGTGCCTTTGCTAATCCCTTCGTCAAATACATCATTCCACGTATTGATGATTGGTAAATCGGCCCAGGTAGTTCCCCCTATTTTCTGCATGATTTTTTCGCGTAATAATTGCTGGACAAATCGGTCCGCCTGAATTCCGAAAACCATGTGAATCCCGTCTTTTGTGCAGTTTTTTTCGATGACTTGATTGACCGATGTTTTTTCATATACGTATAATGGGAATTCGCAATCTGCGTCGAACTGATACATGCTCTTGAACTCTTCTAGATAAAGGTCGATTAAGTCATGTATATGATCCGGATTATACAGCCGGGTTTTAATATCATATGCAAAACGCAAATCGACGTCTACGAGAATAGGGCCATTTGCGGTCAACTGGCGTTCGGTCAAATACTCGGCGTTCCCTTTCGCCAAAATATCGCGATGGTATAGTTTCAAAAATTCGGGATAATCTTCATCCGAAATGTGGTAGTTTCCTCCATATATTCCCGAAGAGGTATCTCCAATACGAGTATTTGTAGATTCGAGAGGGGGGGCCACATCCGATTTTATAATTGCATGATTTTTTAGAAAATCATTCAAAGTTTTCGCTTTTATTGTTTTGGGTTCTTTCTTTGGTTTGATTTCTTTCGCTTTGATTTGTTTCGTATTGCTCATTGTTTCCATCTTTAGATATTATATTGGGATATTTTTAATTCATTATATATAAGATATTTTAATCAATTTTACAGTATAGACCAATATAATCATAAAATGCGCAACCTTATTATGCTGTGTATATAGCTTATTATATTTCGGGTATTGAGTTGAAATGCGCTGGAAGAAAGGAGAGGTTGGGTCTAGTTTATATAAATGATATAGATGCATGGTTGCGAAATATAAAATTGATTCGGTTTAATAGAATTTAAATATATTAAACCTATAATTATAATATACAGACATCATGAAATTTTGCCTAAAGTGCGATAACATGTATTATATCAGTATTCACCCGGAGGATTCGAACCAGCTCACTTATTACTGCAGATATTGTGGGCATATAGATGAAATGGTTGCATCCGAGGGATTGTGTGTTTTAAGCACGGACCTTCAAAAACGCGAACAGAAATTTAATCATATTATAAATAAATATACGAAATTGGACCCCACCTTGCCGAGAATTAGCAATGTCAAATGTCCAAATGGGGGGTGCGCAACAAACGAAGAAGGCGGGAAACCCCCCGAGATTATTTATATAAGATATGACGATGCAAATTTAAAATATTTGTATTTGTGCGTGGATTGCGATACGACATGGTAATTTTAGGGCGTTATAGTATAGAATCAAATATGTTGCCCGATTCTGAAAATTGTATCCAAGAATCTTATATTCAAAATAAAAAGCGACAAGAATATGCGAATCGACAAAAATACATAGAAAAACGAAATTGTTGCAATGAAAAATCTTGTGCACTATTATCAAATGAGTATGGAATATTGAAGAATGAGTGTAATGATATATTTCAAAATGACGAGAATAAATGCAACCTTTGGAAAGATAGAGAAAATAAATATGCGTCTGAGGCAAAAACGTATGATACGAATGCAAAATCTGCAGCATGGCAAGATTTTTTAATGTCGCCCATAACTCCCGAAAAACGGCGGAAAATAGCGTCTGAATACGTGAAATATAAACGCGTGAATGAGCATTTAGTTGAAAAAAATCCGCCCATGTGGTCAAAAAAAGAGAACGCGTTATTTAACGAGACCAATGTTTTCGCCAAAGAATTCAATAACCTGCGTAGAGGTAACCGCGGGGAAAAGGTTGCGAAAGAATTGAATCGAATCGCGGAGGGGGTAGATAAAAAATTGGCGTCTGAGGAAAAACTTAGAAATATCACGAGAAAAAATACGAGACGTAATCGGGATTTTTCTGTTTCGGAAATGCAAAATAAAGAACCAAGCCGAACAAGTCGTTCAAAGCGAGTTACTTTTAATTCGGGGGGGAGAAAACAAAAGAGGAAACCGATTCGCACTAGGAAGATGAAATAGGTTGTATATGATCACATACAATCAATCGGCTTCGCCTCCCTACCACCCCCTTTTCAAAAGGTTGCGCTTTTTTATTTTACGCATTTGCACATTTTGTTATATTTTTTATAACCGGTTTTATATAATATAATTATTATCATTATATTATAGGACCATACAACCTATTTCCGTGTTATTTTTCTATTATACTTTCTAAAATAAAAAAGCGCAACCTTTTGAAGGGGGGGGGGCGAAGCCGATTGATTGTATAGGATCATATACAATCTATTTTATAATCGGAGTTTGAAAAATCATTGCTGTGAAAATAATTATTTCAAATTTCCAACAAAATATTATAATCGGATTTTGAAAAATTATAGATTTTCAAAATACTTTATCTCCTTCCTCCAAAAATTTTTTTTCGCGGCCTGTGGCCGCTCCATTCCATTCACATAACCCGGTCTCTAGTAAAATAGATTATTTGTTTTGTGTTGCGGGTATCTGAGCGGCCGCAGGCCGCGAAAAAAAATTTTTATCGTTTATTTTTATCGTTTATTTTTATCGTTTATTTTTATCGTTTATTTTTATCGTTTATTTTTATCGTTTATTTTTATCGTTTATTTTTATCGTTTATTTTTTGGGTATTTTTTGGGTATTTTTTGGGTATTTTTTTCTCTTTACAAAGGGAAAAATAAAAAGATTTGAATCATATAAAACAGTTGAGTTGAGCCGTAGCCCGGGGCAGAAAGATTCAAAGTATATGATCCTATACAATTAATCGGCTCCGCAACCCTACGGTTGGTGACTACACCACCAATTATGGTGTAATTCTTTTGATTGAACTTATTTTTATTTTTAGAAATTGGTCCATTGTGGACCAACACCAAGTAAAGGGTTAAACACCCAATTTTTGCGTTTAAATGTCAATTATTATATACATACATATTGTATAATTATGATAATTCAGCAATTATTAGACACTTTATATTCTCAAAATTCTCCATATTTATCTTGTGAAGAAAAATATATTGATAATGGATATCCTCATACAAGTATTGTATATGATTTATTACAAATATTATTTACAAATATAGAACCTACTTATATTGTTGAGTGTGGTAGTATGTTAGGTGGTTCAGCAATTAGAATGGCTGAAACATTAAAACATAATAATAAATCTACAGAAATAATATGTATTGATCCATTTACTGGAGATGTTAATATGTGGGATTGGGAAAAAGTTGGAGGCATTGGTAATGGTGGTTGGCGTTTTTTAAGATTAGAAAATGGAATTCCAACAATATATAAAAGATTTTTAGCAAATTGTAGATATAGCGGGTTTGAGCATAATATATTACCTATAAATGCTACAACAAGTGTAGGAATAAAACTATTACAGAGATTATTTTTTCAAAAAAGAATTAGTGTATTGCCTAACTACATATATTTAGATTCAGCACATGAAAAAGATGAAACATTCATTGAATTATCTTTATGTTGGAATTGTTTAATTAACAATAGTATATTATTTGGAGATGATTGGGCATGGGATGCAGTAAAAGAAGATGTAATTAAATTTTCAAATGAGATAAAAGATACAACTGATTATGAAAATTTGAATAAAATTCATAATTTAATAAATGGTTCGCAAATATATAATAGTAATATTTTATTATATAATGGTCAATGGATATTATTCAAGAAATAATAATTCACTTTATTGTTCTCATATAAAATGGGTGTTTACATGAGAAAAGATGTAAAAGATTTACAAATATTAAATTGTTCGTAAAATCAGACATTACGGTCGTGTCGGACTCTTTGAGCTTGGTTGAAGGTTGCCGTTTTTTATTTTCTTTCTAAAGTAAAACAGTTGAGTTGAGCCGTAGCCCGGGCCATAACCTGGGTGAAGCCCGGGGCAGAAAGACCAAAGTATATGATCCTATACAATTAATCGGCTCCGCCACCCTACGTTCGGTCCTACGGTTGGACCTTGGCAAAGGTTGCGCTTTTTTATTTTAGAAAGAAAATAAAAAAGTAAAAAGTCGACTGGCGACGTAGACCGGAACATAAGGGGTGAACTATAGGATCATATACAACTACTTGACATCACAACCTTGGTGGAAGGTTTTATTTTTATTTTATAAAGGAAAATAAAAAAGGTCTAAATAATTAAGTGCTTTATTATAATAAACAGAATCATTTTACAGTATAGGAGGGATAAGGAACGAATAAGGAACGAATAAGGAACCTGGGTTCCCTACTTACTTACAATATCTCTAAATCTCTCAATCTCCAGTATTCACACGCTCCATTCGGCAATGGTCGCTGAACAATAAACGGCAATTTTTTCGATTCGAATTCTTTCAATGCGATCAAATACCCATCCATCATATCCGGTTCTACTTCTACAAACAATTCTGCACCCGCATTGATTTGTTTAGCCCGTTCACCTAAAATGCGGGCTTTTTCGTATCTCGTGACAAAGGTTGATGTTTTATGAAAGGGGTCTACGATTTCTCCATTAGGACCACGCACGATTTTACACAATGTTTCTATTTCGTCATTATTGTGAATCTGAAGGTCGGTATGATACTCTTCAATCACCTTGCGCTGAATATCCTTTTCGAATTTCTGCAAATAATCCGCGTCTTCATCTTCTACTGAATCGTCGTCGTCGTCGTCGCTTCTAGCATAAATGTCTTCATTATATCCTTCGATATTCATCGGTTCTTCATCGCCCTCCCCCGAAATACCAATCCGCCGTGTTCCCCTCTCCAATTGTTCGTGTGTTTCTATTTCTTCATCATCATCCGACTCAATCGAATCCGCGTCAGATTCGATAGAACCAGCACCAACCGAATCGTTATCGGATTCGTCGATTAATTCATCGACATCTATTTTGGTAGATTTGCCGATTTTTATTTTAGGTTGCGGTTCAATGGATTCGTCACCACTTTCACTAGAGTAATCTTCAATATCGGACATGGTTCAATGAGTAATGTAATATATGTTATATTTATATGTTATTTTTCGGAGAATCAATCAATTTTTTGAGACGCGGAATTTCTGGTTGGGACCTTTGTGACAGGGGTATGTGATCAATTGGCCGCTATTATAATTCCCCGCTTTTACATCAAGGCATTTTTCGTTTTGTCTAATCTCTCCATTTTTCAAAATCCATTTCTGCGATTTTCTCGTTTTACGAGGTGAGTGGCATTTTTTCTGAACGACTTTTCCGTTTTTTACGTCCATGCATTTTTTCGAATATTTCGATATTATTTGTTTCGTTCCTTTTTTGAACAAGAATTTCTGGTTGGGTCCTTTGTGGCAAGGATACATAATCAGAGGATTGTTTTCAGTTTTGATACCGCCATATACGTCGAGACAATATTTTTTATTATTTTTCTTTTGGGTGAGAGTAACCATCGAAAATGTGCAAAGTGTTTATATATATCATGTAGAAAAAATAAAACCTTTCACCAAGGTCCAACCGTAGGGTTGCGGAGCCTATTAATTGTATAGGATCATATACTTTGGTCTTTCTGCCCGGGCCATAACCTAGGTGAAGCCCAGTCGACTGTTTTACTTTTTTATTTTCTTTCTAAAATAAAAAACGGCAACCTTTCACCAAGGACTAACCGTAGGGGTGCGGAGCCGATTAATTGTATAGGATCATATAAGAAAAGGTTCTAAATATTATAATATCGTATAATACAAATTGAATTTGGCGATGATTCCCGTAAAATATATAACACCCTTCTAGTTTTTCCAATGTTTGCCGCAATCCAAACACGTGATGAAGATGGTTGCGGGTTCATCGGCGGATCTCGTTTGCAACTCATAATATGTGCATTTTTTCGAACGGCATTTCTTGCATGTAAACATATCTGTTGATGCTTGTATATTCGTTGTTAATTTCGATTCATCGCGTTTGATTTTGCGGTCAATGAGTTCGCGCCAACGTTCGGGATTCATTTCTTGATGTGTCATGAATGCGAATGTTTCGGGCAATAATTCGCCGTCTTTTAACAGTTTCATGAGTTGAGGAGTTAGATTTGAGAAAATTGTCCTTACACGGTCAATATAGAGCTGGGTGAATATCGGGTTATCCCATTTGCGAATCATTTTGCGGTTTTTCGATTCCTTGATAATGTAGTTGTATATGCCCTTTTCTAAATTCGTCGAAATTTTTAAAAGAGATGGTTTTTCAGAATCGCAGGAGGAAGTTAAAAGAGATGGTTTTTCAGAATCGCAGGAGGATGTTAAAAGAGATGGTTTTTCAGAATCGCAGGAGGATGTTAAAAGAGATGGTTTTTCAGAATCGCAGGAGGATGTTAAAAGAGATGGTTTTTCAGAATCGCCGGAGGAAATAGACAATTTTTCCGCGAATTTTATTCTGATATTCTCGCGAAATTGGATAGGATTTTCAATCAAATGCATTGTTATATAATTCATATAACAATGTTTTTATCTTTTTATAGGAATCAATTTTATGTTTCGCAGAATGCATTTTCACATATATTCTTCCTCTTCTAACTCTTCCGTGCATCCTAAATAACTATTCGATTCTACAGCCGCAGCACTTGTATCGATTTTTTCAAACACCGTTTTTTTCGCTGCTTTGGATTTACTACTACTACTGCTACTGCTACTACTACTACTACTACTAGAAGAACTAGATTCAGCATTGGGTTTTTTGGTCGACTTTGATTTAGTTGCGGGTCGTGCTACTTTTTTAGGAGGAGTTTCAATAGACAAACTATCTTCATCATCATCTTCTACCACAAAATCGTCTTTCATGTATCCCGATTTTGTAAGTGGAACATTTAAAGATACATCGTCGGATTCACTATCGTCGTCTTCTTCTGACTCCTCAATGTCTTCAAAGCCACCGAATAAGACCTCGTAAATTTTCTCCCATTTATTCAAGGGCAACGATTTTACTATATTATTACTATCCAACGAAACGATAATACAACTACCAAAAAAAAGCGCGGAATCAATCGGCGGCGGAAAATCATACTTATTTTCTTGATTCGCTCTTCCAGCTGTTTTCCCATATACACTCACATTCAATTCCTCCGAATTATCATCCTTATATTTCCATGTTGCGTGTTTCGCAAACCCTTCTACTGTTTTAAATCCGGCTTTTTTATATAATTCATTTTCATCATATTGTTTAATGTTCAATTCTTTTATTATTCCCGTTTTATCTACGATCAAAATAATTGGCATTTAACACAACTAGACTAATATATTTAGAAGTATTTTTTTATGTTGTTTTACTATATTTTAACATTAAAATAACTTCTGCGTTTAATATATAATGCCAAGTCAACGACAACGTCAACGCCAAAGCAAAAGTCAACGTTCGAATCAACGCCAAAGTCAAAGTCAACGAGGTGGAGGTGATGGTGAGGGTGATGCTGTTCCTGGCGGCCAACAAGAAGCAAACTTCCAAGAAGAAAAATCCCAAGGAGAAGCAAAACAAAGCTCATGGAGTTTTTTCGGAGGTAAGAGGAGAAGACACCCAAAAAGAACCGCCAAGAAAACCAGAAAATCAAAAGCCACCAAATCTAGAAAATCAAGGTCCAGAAAATTCCTCGGAATATTTTAGAGTGTAAACCTCGTAAATAATACATCTAATAATTCTATGAAATTCATATGTGGTATACAATTATCGTATCATTCTTAATCATATATATATTACACCATATATACATTTATATACAAGAATCGTATAGCATAAAACGCGAAAAAAATATCGTGGACTTACAAACCAAAAAATACCGCGATATCATTGATATATTATCAAAAAAAGAAAGGGAACCAAAACCCGATATTATACAAATTGCGCAACCTATGAATGAAATCGAAACAGATTTAGAAGTATTTTTGCATACAACTATGAATTCCCTAACATCGGCGTAATTCGATTTGCTCGAATAAAGAATATAAAAACATCTCGGCAATATTATTACACATGAACGAATTATCCGCAACGGAAATCCATTATTTATTACAACAATTTCCAAAAACCGAGCTTTCCTATGAGACGAACTCTCATAAGAAAGGAACTATTTCCAATCATTATGACATTTGTCTCGCCATTCCTAACGGGAGAAAATGTTTTGCATGGTTCACCTACTGTGGCGAAGATGATGTATGTTACATAATGGAAATGAACCGCGAAAAAAAGATAGCCCGTATCGTAAAATACAATCAACCGCACTCCACCCATCATTTAGGCACTATTTTATACGGCACATTATTAGATGCATCGGCATTTTCAGACCCTATCTTCATAATAGAAGATATATTCGAATACGCGGGATTGAACGTAAGACAATCGCATATAAAACAACGGCTATCCTATATTGGCACATTTTTGCAAAACGGGTTGCGCATACTCAGTTCTGCTATACACTTCGTCCTCCCCATAATATGGCAAATCGCGATACCCCCCGACCAACAGGCACAAGATTTGTATATGATCCCCGAAAAATGGTCTAATCGGATAGGATATTCAGTTCATCATATACAGTATCGTTGCATGCGAAAAACCGCGCCATATATCAACATCCTACCGGCCATGTCGGCGTCGCCTCTTGTTGCAATCAAGAATTTCAGTTCGGCGGCATTAGTATCCCCCCCCGCCACGAGTCAATTGCATATATCGAATTACACAGTTGAACCCATATATGCTTGTCTATTTCACCACAATTACCGCCGACCGCAATATAAGATACCTACTGTATTCATGGTTCGCGCAGATATACAATATGACATATACCGATTATTCGCGTTTGGCAAGAATAAAACCCGGGAATATTACGGGGTTGCGTATATTGCCAATTATGTCAAGAGCGTTTTCATGAATTCGATTTTTAGGAATATCAAGGAAAACGGGAGATTGGATGCTATCGAAGAAAGCGACGATGAAGAAGAATTCGAGGATATTCGCGAAGACCGATTTGTCGATTTAGAAAAAGAAGTTATCATGGAATTTGTGTTTCTCCCGAAATTCCGGAAGTGGTCGCCGGTGAGGGTGGTGGATAATTCGCATAAAATCGTTCATATAAGCCAGTTGATTTAGAAGTGGGGTAAAGGGGGGAGATGGTTGTATATGTCCTATTTTTGGGGTGTTTTTACCTAGTTATAATATATTACGAATCGCCGAAATGTCATATACAGCACCATTTCAATCGACTGGATTACAAGGGAGTGTATTACCGGGGGTTCAAATCAACGGAACGGGGGGCGCAACTGCGATGTATGAATCAACGGGGATGTCGATGCCGCACCCTATTAAAGGGGGTAAACACAGACGCAGACGTAATCATAAGAAAAGTCATAAGAAAAAGAGTATAAAATCCAGGAATAGTAAAAAAAACAGAAAGACCAGAAATAATTATGGTAAACCGGCGTGAAAAAAATATGAAAACGCTATATGCGACAAAAAGGTTAAAAATAATTCATAATTAAATAATTATGAATTATTCAAACGAAATAAATAAAAATATAAAAGAAATTATCATATATGAAAAAGTAAAAATAATAGAAAACTTTTTCACACAAGACATATTGGATAAAATAGTAAAATATTTTGATTGTATTGGATGGAATTGCCAATGCGAAAAAGACCGCAATGTATCGACAAATTCCGGGGATTCGCCATATTGGAGGATCGAATTGGAAAACGTCGATTTTTTCAGTATTTATTTAAGAGATATTATTGAAAAATGGTTTGGCGAAGAAATGAATCTCAATCGTATCTATGTAGTAGGTCAAACATTTGGACAAGATAGTTTATTTCATGAAGATGACCAAACGCCAGATACATATACTTTTTGTTTTTATATAAACAAACATGAAGAAATAGATGATGATGGATTTTTTTATCTGAAACTTCCCAATGAGAAATACATGATTACAGTTGAACCGGTTATGAATAGAATGGTAATCTTTCCATCGACATATAGACACAAAGGTTGCGGATTTAGCCGTGGAAACGACAATTTGAGAATTTGTATTGCGTGGAAATTCAAGATAAAAAATGTAAAATAGTATTAACCAAATAGTCAAATGCTTATAAATTATGATTTAAAAGCTATTTTTTTCCATAGTGTAAAATGCGGCGGTAATTTTTGTAAATTTTTATTACATCAATATGGATTTATGGATACATGTAGAGATATTCATGAGAATTATATTGATTTTGTAGATAATGAATTATATATTAAAGATATAAAAGACAAACATACGATAAGGAAAATGGGTAAATACAGATATTATTATTCGCATCAAGATTGTAATAAAGAATATATGGATAATTATTTTAAATTCACATTTGTGCGAAATCCATATAGTAAAATAGTATCTGCATATATGTATCTAACCCGTAGATTGAATTCAGATAATAATACGATTCGCGGATTAGAAGAAAACCCCGAATATTTTGCAGATTTTGCAACATTTGTAAAAAACTATAAAAGCGTGAATAATATTTCTTTTTTTCATGCATTTATTCCGCAATATGAACATATAGTAGATTTTTCGATGAATCCTGTTTTTCAATATATAGGAAAACAGGAAAATTTGAATAATGAATTAATCAATATTTTTTCATTATTAGGAATTAAAGAATTCAAATATATAGAACAATTCATGAAAGTCACCAAACATAATGAATCAGAATATGAAAAATCGATATCAGAATATTTCGACGAACAAACATTTAATTTCGTGAATGATTTTTTTAAAAAAGATTTTGAAGCATTTGGATATAAAAGATATGATACATTTGAAGAATTTAAAGAAAATTATGAAAAAGATATTGAGAAAATTGAAAGCCCTATAGAAATATTGAAAAAATCGATAGATCAATTCAAACATTCATATTCTTGCTATTCGTTTGTTTTACCAGTTAAAAAATCTCATGTTCCCGACTATTTTATAAAAATGCCTTCGAAAATACCTCGTAAAAACGATGATTTTCATCATCCGCAACTTATTCCAAGAATTCTGATTCAAACCTATAAAAATAATTATTTACATCCACAAGTTTATAAAAATGCCATGAAAAATTTGGAAAAAAATCCTACATATGACTACTACTTTATCAATGATGAAGACGGAGAAAAAATAATCAAAGAACATTTTGACGAAAGAACTTTGATTGCATTTAAAAAACTAAAGATGGGAGCAGCAAAAGGTGATTTCATTCGATTAATCGCATTATATATATATGGCGGAGTTTATTTAGATTTGGATTCAAGTATAAATATTTGTTTGGATGCATTTATACCACCAAATAATGAACATTTATTCTTTTATGAAGCGAATAAATGTCAAATTACAAATTGGTGCATGATGATTACTCCAAATCATATAATTACAAAAAAACTTATAGATGAAATGGTAAATAGAATAATTGATATGAAAGAAATCAATATTTTACTTGTAACTGGTCCTTATTTATTTACAGATGTAATATATAATCATTTTTCTGGACTTAATATATTTAATTCATATGAAGAATTAAACAATGAAATATTTTTAGAATTTATTTTGAAAAATAATAAACCTCCCATTTTATTCGAAACGTATTTTTTGTGTGAAAAACTTAAAATATTCAGTTTTGTTTTTTATGGATATCATAAAAATATGTTATATTATAATGAAAAAGAATATGATATTATAGATGATTTTAATATATATACACATGAAAAAAAAAATACAAATATAGAGACTTTAAGTAATATACAAAACTTGTCAAATCATATA
>Ga0304728_1000432_pt1 | contig 35868 bp, 67 predicted proteins | sample C_130625_MF_Meta_FD_190476 | JGI IMG/M metagenome (GOLD analysis project Ga0304728, IMG submission 190476) | Freshwater microbial communities from Lake Croche, Canada to study carbon cycling - C_130625_MF_MetaG (v2) (version 2) | ecosystem: Environmental > Aquatic > Freshwater > Lake | place... | reverse complement strand
CACACAGAATGATGCTGATGTTGTTATGGCTTTATTTGATCCTATGAGATACAAGGTGGCAGACCCTAGTGGTTATGACTTAGATAAACTAAAAGATCAATATGGTGCTAAGTATTTCAGAAGCTTGCGACTAATCAAAAATAGTTATGGTGAAGATGATGTGAGAATTGGTCTTGGTTTCTTAGGTGAATTAGGCTTATTCAAGGAGTTGCCTAGAAAGAAAGACATCACTGATTCAGACTATGAAGCAATTACTAACAAATCATATTTTTTAAGAGAATGAAATATATATTAGCAATAGCAGCTTATGAGCTGATAAGAGGAAAGGCTATATGGCTTTGGTATTATTTAATTAAAAAAGGAAGCGAATGAAACTAAAATATTTTATAAAAGACCTTGACTTCTTGAGAGTATATAACTCTCCCTTTAAAGCACCTAAACTAAAATGGTATTGTGGTAAGATTGCATTAGGTACACCTTATTTCTTTCCTAGAAAATGGGTGAAGGGTACACCTAAGTTAATTCATGATGCTGTTTTAAAGCACATAGAGAGAGAAAAAAGATATAACGAACTCAATCCTAATTATGCAAGAACTATAAAGTCTTATGATGAACTATATGAGGAAAGAAAAAGTTATTCCTATGCTGTTACTAAGAAGATAGGTTTTGACTTTGTAAGACTTGGTTGGAAAACTAAATATGATAGCTATAGACATGAATGGAATCCTATGATTTCTTTTGTATTCTTTAAATGGCAAATAGCAATTATGATGATTCCTGATCATGATAGTCATTATTGGGAATCTTGGTTGTATTATACTAGAGAAACAAAAGGCACTACAGCAGAAAAAATAGCACAATGTAGGAAAGAAGCACCACAGACTTGGACCAGACATAGTAGTGATGGTAAAGAAGAAACCACAGATTATTACGATTTAATACTAAAAAAGAAATGGTTATGACATTACGTGATAAAAGACAGAAAGAGTTTGCTGATATATGGTTAAATAGTCATAGAAGATCAATACTTTTACTTTGTCCAAGGTTTGGTAAGATTTATACATCTATTAATATATTAGAAAAAGTTAAACCTAAAAGTGTTCTTATTGCCTATCCAGATAATAAGATAAAAGACTCTTGGCAATCTGATTTTGAAGATAGAGGATATGATGATATCAATGTTACATACAGTACACACTTATCACTAAAGAAGGTGGCAGACAATAAGTATGATATTATTATTATAGATGAAATACATCTACTGAGTGAAGCTCAGATAGAAGTGTGTAAAGAACTGTTTATTAATAATCCTTGTATACTAGGTCTTACAGGTACATTAGCCAGTGATACAGAAAGAACCCTTGAAGAAGAATTAGATCTTCATGTAATAGCAACCTATCCAATTGAAAAAGCAATTGAAGAGGGAGTTATAGTTGATTATGAAATACATGTTATCAAAGTTCCATTAGACAACACTGTTATGCAAGATTACAAGGGTAAACAAAAGACTGAAAAGAAACAGTTTGATTCTTTATCTTGGGTAATTAACAAATTGCAGAACAGTGGATCTGATACAATGTTTATGCGTCTAGCTAGAATGAGACTAATACAATCATCCCTAGCCAAAACTATAGCTACAAAGAAGCTTTTGGCTGCACATAAAGATGAAAGAGTGTTGGTGTTCTGTGGAACCACTGCTGTTGCAGATAATTTAGGTATTCCTTCCTATCACAATAAGTCTAAAGAAAAATCTATTTTTGAAGACTTTGCTGAAGGAGAAGGTAATCATCTTGCTGTTGTGAAGATTGGTAATACAGGTGTGACATATAAACCTCTTGATAAGGTGATCATAAACTATTTCGATAGTAATGCAGAGAATCTAGCTCAAAAGATAAATAGATGTATGGCCATGGAGTATAACACTCCTGATAAGAAAGCACACATTTATATCGTAAGCACTACAGAACCAACAGAACTAAAGTGGTTACAGAAAGCATTAGAATTCTTTGATGAAAACAAAATAAAATACATATAATGCTTGATTTTATCAAGAATATATCGTATCTTTATAACTTAAAACTAAACAAAAATGAATGAAAAATCATTAGAATTATTAAAAGAACATTGTAACAATGATAAAGATCGTTTAGATTTTTTAGAAAAATGTATTGTTACTAAAGATGTAATACTAGAAGATGACGGTACTATTAAGTGTTCTAGCAAATATATTCTTGGAGATAAAGAATTACAAATTAAAACTATGCCTCCAGAATATGTTTATTTAGATATTAAAGTGGGTGTTATCAATTTAATAAATTTAAATACTAATTGTGAAGTAAAAGATGGTGATGCTGTAGTAGAAAAACTTTCTAAATTTATAGTTAAAAATATTATAACATCAATCAAAAATAATACATCAATAGAATATTGGGAATCATTAAATAAATAACTAAATAAATTAAAAACAATGGCAAGTAAATTAGTAGGGATTGTTGGTGCTACAGGTACAGGTAAGTCTACCAGTATCAAGCATCTAAATCCAGAAGAAACGTACATTATCAATGTTGCAAAGAAAGAACTTCCTTTTAAGGGAAGTGAAAAACTTTACAATGTAGAAAACAAGAATTACAAAGAGATAGATGATGCTAACGAGATTACTCGTTTGTTAAGAACTATTTCAGAGAAAGCTCCACACATTAAGAACATCATCCTTGAGGATAGCAATTATGTAATGGGTTTTACAATGCTTGATAAAGCAATGGAAAAAGGTTATGAAAAGTTCAGTGTTATGGCTAGAGACACTGTTGCAATGATTAAAACTGCTAGACATTTAAGAGATGATCTAACTGTGTTCTATTTTTCTCATCCAGACACTATTGAAGATGGTGGAGATATTATAGGATATAAGATGAAAACATCAGGTAAGCTTATTGATAACCAAATCAATCTTGAAGGATTATTTACAGTGGTGTTATACACTAATGTAGAAGAGAACAAAGATGGAAGTGTAAATTATGAATTTGTAACTAATCGTTATAAAAAGATTCCAGCAAAAAGTCCTGATGGTATGTTTGCAGAAACAAAAATACCAAACAACCTACAACTAGTAGTAGAAACATTAAACAATTATTATAACTAAAAACTAAAAATTATGAATGAAACAATGAATGGTGAAATGCCAGAACAACAACTAGCAGCAGGAACAATAGTTCAAGAAGATTGTGCAGAAAAGTATAGACCATCAAGACAAGATTGTCTTAGAGAGTACGAAGTAAGACTTCGATTCTTAACATTAGGATGTATTATTGAGGTGGGATGTAAATCAATTCCTTTTACAACAATTAAAGAAGGAATGGAAGCATTGAATGCTTATGTTAAAGATCCTATTGGATTAAGAAAAATCTGGGAAGAAAGATTTGCTAAAGAAGAATAATTATAACTAAATAAATTAAATTAAAATGAGTAGTATCGGAGGAAAAAAGAGAGAAAACACAGGAACAGGTGATTTTGGAAAGAAAGTGGGCCTATTTGAGGCAAATGTTGTAGCAATTAATCCAACAGCAGAAGAGTTTAAAGACATTCTAGGTATGGAACTTAAAGAAGATAGCAAAGCTGCTGAGTATTTAGGAGAAACTAGAGATGGAAATAGCTATTTACGTGTTGATTTTTGGTTACAAAGAGTAAATCATGATGATAAGTTTAAAACATCATTCTTTCTAGAAGATAAAGAAAGAGAAAACAAAGATGGTACTAAGAAACAATATATCAATTCTATTGGTATGTGTTCTTGGGCTGCAGATGAGAATGATCTTGCTGAATGGTTTACTAAAGGAAGAGATTTCAGAATAGCTTATGTAGGTGAAGAAGATTTCTATAACTTTGTACGTACATGGTTAGCAGATCTTGATTATCGTGATGCAGACACTGTTCTACAATTGGAATGGAAAAAGCTAATGAGAGGTAACCTTAAAGATTTGAAAGACCAAATTGATGGTGAATGGGTTAAATCTGTTGTAGCTCTTGCAACTGTTATAGTTAAAGAGAAAGATGGAGAATCTAAAGAATATCAAGGAATATATAATAAAGCATTTGCTGGTGGATATACATTGAAACAATTCAGACTTGTTGATTATGGTAGCAAAAAAGTACAAGAGGGTCTTAAGAATAAGAAACCACGTGATTTGAAAGCACATGAGAAGTTTGTTGTTAATATTATAGGTGAATATGGTTGTAAAGACTATTACACTCTGAAAGATCTTCAAGATTATAATGCTGATGATAACCTAGTAGCTTCTGATGCATTTATATCTGATGAGGGTGATGATTATTAATTCAATTAATTGTTAGTAAAAGGCCTCATCAGAAATGGTGAGGTTTTTTTATTTTAAAGCTATGATAAGAGGAAGAAAGAAAGTAAACTTAACACCTGATAGCATATTAGAAATGATATCTGATTATGATATTTATAAATTCTATATGCCACATCAGAATTGGAAAATTAACACCGTTACTTATTCTCCTTTTAGAAATGAAAAGAATCCATCATTCATTATAGGATATAGAGGAGGAACATTAAGATTTCATGATTTTGCAGATTCCACTAATAGTGGTAATTGTTTTAATTTTGTTATGAAAATGTTTCATACATCTCTCAATGATGCCTTATTAATGATTGATAGAGATTTTGATCTTGGGATAGTTAATGCATCTTCTACAAAGAACTATGAGAGGATTGTTTCTAATTATACACAACCAACTGCTACATCTAAACGTGAATTCTTTATTCAGGTTAAACCTAGAAAGTTCACACACGAAGAGCTAGCATATTGGAATGAGTATTATCAGGACATAGATGATCTTAGAGCTAACAATGTATATTCAATAGATACATTATATCTAAACAAACAAAAGTTTCCTCTAAAGGATACAGAATTGCGTTTTGGTTATCTATATGAAGGACATTGGAAAATCTATGTTCCCTACACGACAAATAAAAGAGGTAAGTGGCTATCAAATGTACCATTAGCTACTGCTAAAGGTTTAGAGAATTTAAGACCAGAAAAAAATACATTAATCTGTAAATCTTTAAAAGATTATATGGTATGTAGAAAAGTTTATCCACATGTATGTCATATCCAAAATGAAAGTACTGCTGCATTAAGTAATGAAGTTGTAGAATTTATTAAAAACAACTCTAAAGAAGTATTTTATGGAGGTGATTCTGATGTACCTGGAAAGAAAGCAAGTTTTGCTATAACAGAATCTTTTGGTTTTAGACATATTAATCCTCCTGATGATTTACTTCCTGAAGTAAAAGATTTTGCAGATTGGGCTAAATTAGAAGGATTAGAAGTAATAAGATTACATTTTAGAAAAAAAGGTTTATTTTAATTAGAAATACTGGAAAATATATTTTATTTTTACAGTTAAATTTTCCAATTATGAAAAAAATGTATTATGTGTATAGACACATAGATTGTGTAAACAATATTCCCTTTTATATAGGGATAGGAACTAATAATAATAATTCTACATCGTATAAACGATCAAAAGATAAAAACAGAAGAAGTCAAGAATGGAAAGACTATGTTAATTCTATTGATAATAACTATAATGTAGAAATTTTATTTGAAACCAATGATTATTTATTGGTTAATAAAAAAGAAAGAGAATTTGTAAAATTGTATGGTAGAAAAGACAAAAATCTAGGAACATTGTTAAATAAAGATAATGCAGGAAAAGGAAAAAGAGAACTCTCTCAAAACTCTTTTGATTCTATGATAAGTAAGCAAAAACTAAAAGCAGTTGTAGTTTATAATTCATTAGGAGAAAAAATAGGAGAGTTTAATCGAACACAAGCTGCTTCAGATTTTACTAATATTCCTTATTTATCTATAAAGCAATGTTTAATGAAAAAACACCAACAATCAAAAGGATTCAGATTTCTGTATAAAAAAGACGAAGTTAGTAAACTAGAACCTTTAGAGTATAAAAAATTCAATAGAGATACTAAGTTGAAATGTCATAATGTATTAACTGGAGAAGTTATTATTTTTCCAAATATGACAACAGCAGGTAAAACTTTAAATATTCCTTTAGGAACTATTGGTAACAACTTAAAAGGAACTACTAAACTAGCTAAAAATAAGTATAAATTTAATTACATTTAAAGATTATGGAAGAACAATTGAATATTAGTATAACTCCTTTTACTTCAGAAATAATAGGAGCTAACTCTAAATTTCTTTTTATAAAAGAGCAAGATGTAAACAATGATAATTGGTATGTTTTAAAAATAAAAAGAAGTGATTTTAATAAAATGATTAAATTATGGATAGACAGAAAAGCTGACTACTGTAAAAGATATGATCATTTTTGTGGAGTATTTGGAAACTTTTTTATAAAAATGACAAAAGAATACGGAGAAACAAATCTTTTAATTGATGTTAAAGATGAAACTCCTATTTATAAAAAAGTTAAAGTATTATCAGTATTATCATTTGATAATAATTGTGATATGGAACATGGATAAAACACATGGACTAAAAACAATTGAAAAATATTTAACACAAAGAGAATTAATATGACAGTAACAGATAAATATCTAGAAATACTAGAAGAAGAGATTAAAGAAAACATTGAGTGGTTATCTACAATAGACAATGATGACATTGAATGTATAGGAATAGAAAACTTAGAAGCAATATTAACAAGATTCTTTAATAGAAAGATATCATTAACATTAGGATAATATGGAAAATTACAACACAGCAAAAGGTATGTTGCTAGCAGCACCACTACCTGCACAAACCAAGACTTACAAACCAGTTAGTCATAGACAATTAATGGACCTAACACTTGAGAGTATACATCAAGCAGGTTTTACAGTAGACCAAGAACGTTACACATCTGCAAGAGAAGGTAATGTTGCTAATGGTAAGTTTACAATTAAGAATGTAGCTGATAAAGAAATGCAATTACAAATAGGCTGGCAGAATAGCTATGATAAGTCATTAAGCTTAAAGTTTGCTATTGGTACTAGAATATTCATTTGTGAGAATGGATGTGTAAGTGGTGATTATGGAGCTTTCAAACATAAACATGTTGGAGAGATACAAACATTCACACCACAAGCTATTACAGAATACATTAAGAATGCTGGAGAAGCTTTTACTAAGATACAGAAAGAAAGAGATATCATGAAGACTATTCAATTAGACAGAAGAGCTCAAGCTGAATTAGTAGGACGTATGATTATTGAAGAACAATTCATTGAATCTACACAGCTTAATATTATCAGAAGAGAACTTGATAATCCTACACATGATTATGGTGCAGAGAATAGCTTATGGGAACTTTATCAATTCACTACATTTAGTATGAAAGAAGTGCATCCAAGCTTATGGATGAACAATCATATTGATGCACATACATTCTTTGCAAATGCTGCAGGTATTGATAATAAATCCATTGTTAAAACAGCTTCACAACTAGAATTATTTGCTGTATAATGGAAGAGCTTGTACAATGGGCTAGAGCATTTAAGAATTCTCACCCAGAGAAGTTTAATGAAATATGGGACTTTGTTTCTTTATGTCAAGATGAAATAGAAGAAGGAGGTTCTCCTACACATGAAATAGAATTATGTAAAGAATCAATTAATCAATTATTAGAAGAAAGATATGGAATGGAATAATTTTAAACACCAGTTTCATCCATCATGGCATGCAAGAATGAAGCCATTTATTGAGAGTGAAGAGTGTGATAAGATATATGCATTTCTAAAATCAGAGAGTAAAAGGGGCAAGAAAGTTGCCCCTATCTCTATGCATGTTTGGAGATGTTTCTTAGAGACACCATTAGATGATCTTAAAGTGGTCATGGTTGGGATGTGTCCCTATCATACATTTAAGAATGATGCTCCTGTAGCAGATGGATTACTTATGGGATGTTCAGTAACAGAAAAAGTTCAACCTTCATTAGATCAGTTTTACAGAGCTATGGAGAAAGAATTCTATGATGGACTTAACTTATCTATTATAGAGAATCCAGATGTAAGCTTCTTAGCTCACCAGGGAGTGTTAATGCTTAATGCCGCTTTAACAACAGAGAAAGATAAAGCAGGTTCTCATATAGAACTATGGGAACCATTTATGAAATATCTGTTTGAGGAAATTATAAACCACTTAGGTGTACCAATTGTCTTTCTTGGTAAAGATGCAGCTAAATACAAAAAGTATACAGGGATATTCACACATGTATTTGAAGTCTCTCATCCAGCTAGTGCATCTTATAAAGGAATAGATTGGGATACAGAAGGTGTGTTTAAAAAAGTGAATAGATTATTAGAAGAAAACAATGGGTTCAGTGTTCAATGGTTGGACATTGATGTGCCCTTTTAACAATTAAAAATTAGAAAACATGGCAGAAACAACAACAGGTCAAATAGACAAATTAATAGAAAGAAAAATAGATGATCAAATCAATGCATTTGTAACTAACATAACAGATAAAATAACACAATTTCTCAAAGACAATGGAGATTATGATGGTAGTTATTTATATGTTCCATCTGAGTGGGAAAAAGATCGTCGTGGTACTAAACAAGTTAAGGAACTTAGACATGACAGCATATATGATGTTAGAAAAGGATTAAATGCTGGTCTACAACAACAAGTTAAAGACAAAATGATTGCTAGAGCAACAAAAGAGTTATTAGAGAAAGTATCATTATTAAGTTAAATATTATGGAAAATATAGAAATTAAAACTGAAGATTTACAACAAGGAGATGAGGTGATCATTCATGGGAATGGTTACTTAAGATATGTAAAACTTCTTAGACCACTTAAATTACGTAAAGGAACTAATTATAGAGGTCATCTTATTTATTCTAGTATTAAATGTTCTTTTATAGATACAGGTGGATGGCAAAGACCAAATACACTAAGAGGAGAAGATCATAACAAAGAAGGATATATAGATTTCAATTACAGAAACATTTGGTTAGTAAAAAGAGAAAATAACAATTAAATTAAAACAAAATGATTTTAGAAAAACAGACAGAAAGCAACGTCCTATTAGAAGGACAATCACAAGAGACTATAGGAATGTCACTAGACTTAGATTCTGCACAGATATTGATGCAGATGTTAAGTAAGAATTTATATTCTGATGATATAGGTTCTGCTATTAGAGAATGTGCAAGTAATGCACTAGATAGCCATAGAAGAGCTGGAGTGGACACTCCTATTGTTGTATCATTTAAATCTTCTACAGATTACAATTATGAATTCTGTGTAGAGGATTTTGGTATTGGTCTTGATGCTGATGATGTAAGAAACATTATTAGTAAATATGGTAAATCAACTAAGCGTGATAGTAACACTGAGCTTGGTATGATGGGCCTTGGTTTCAAAGCACCTCTTGCATATTCTAGTAGTTTCTACTTTGTATGTAGAAAGAATGGTGTGGAACGCAAGTATATGATGTATGAAGGAGAAGATACTAACACTATTGATCTTTTATATGAAACAGAAACAACAGAAGCTAATGGTGTAAAAATCATTATTCCTGTTAAGTATTCTGATAGATGGCAGTTCCAGAAGAAGATTAAAGAGCAATTGTGTTATTTTGAGAGTGTATATTTTGATGTACCAGATGATTCATCTATCACTAATGATTTTGTTATTTCTAGACATACACACTTCCAATTCTCAGAAATGTCTACAGATGATAAATTACATATCTGTTTAGATAATGTATATTATCCTTTAGACTTTGAGAAACTTGGTATTGATAGAATTGATTTCCCTGTAGCTCTTAGATTCACATTGAGTGATGGACTTTATCCAACTCCTAATAGAGAATCTTTGAGATATACACAAGAAGCTAAACAAATCATTCTAACAAAACTTAGTACTGTAGCAGATTATTTTGTTACTAAGTATAATGAGCAATTGTCTGAAGGTAATGATATGGCATCTGTAGTTAATCATTTAGAGAAGAATGGTCATAATATTACAATGACTAATGGTACTAAACAAAGAATTGACACTTTCATTAAGTTTTCTCAAATAGCAATTGTAGTTCCACAGATAGAAGGTGTTAATCTACTTAACTTTTCAGAGCTATATAGATTGCGTAAAACTGAGATGTTAAATTATGCATTTACTTCTAAATATCTTTTAAGATATAAAAGAATGTCTGATACAGATAAACATTATGTATGGGGATATAATATAGAATCTATATGTAACGGTAATGCTAAAGTGTGGATGTATGAAGATAGAGTGTCAGGTATTAAGAAAGACTATTTAAGAGCTACATGTAAAGAAAGTGATTATAATTATATTGTTAAAAAAAATGGTCCTATGAAATTAGGAATTCCTGCTAAATATGACACTAATACATATTATCACTTATTAGAGCTTGCTAAATATCGAAAAGATCAATGGAGAGCTGTTATCAAAGAATATCAATATATTATATCTTTGATTGAAGCACAGTTTACTAATCTTGATGAGTTTGATGTACCACAACATTTTATTGATAGTAGAAAGAAAGTTAAAATGGCTACTACTGGAGGATCTGGTAAAAGACTTAAACTTAAAGGAGAGATTGTTTGTAAGAAGGCAGTGGACTTAATGAGATGGAATGATGGTAGAAAGTGTAAGTTTGATTCTCAATTGTATAAGTTAGAAGATCTTGAAAGTGCTAAACATTTGAAGGTTTATGCTCATCATGATGACTATATGAAGCTTGATGCTTTGTATGGTGTGATGCAAAAACAAAAGATGGAAGTGATTACATTTTCTGCTAGAGAACTTAAGATAGTTGACCAATTAGAAATACATAATTTAATATCATACGACAAATTTATGGAAGGGAAAAACGCACCATTCAAAAGAATAATCACATCTATGTTAATTAGTGACATGATGAGTAAGTATAGAAACATATTTGATAGAATAGATCAAATAGAATATGTATCTTCTGATCTTGCTAATAAGCTAAGAGTGATTATGGAATACAAACGTACTCACTATTATGATAGCGATGGATCTTTGAAAACAGCTATGTTAGCAGTGGCTGAAGAACATAAATTGTTTGATCAAAACATCTATCCTGAATATTTGGAAATGTTGGAGATATTCAATAAACTTACATTCTTAAATCCATTGTGTGGAAAATCAGGTTATTATAATGAGCATGATCAAATGGTAGGTGTAATGACTGATCTTTTCAAGTATTACAAACACAGAGTTGATTTAAAGCATTATAATATTAGAATCAATGATGAAGTGTTAACTGAAGAAACTGTTGAACAATTAATAGACTAATTATGGAAAGTGATTGTTGTGGAGCATATTCAGAATATGCAGGAGACATAGATATATGTCCAGAGTGTGGAGAACACGCAGATTGGAATGAAATAGAAGATTAAATTAACAGAGGGAGGGAATAGTTCTCTCCCTCTTATTAACAAGTAACAATTAAAATTAAATACAATGAACAACAAATTCCTAAGTCTTGACTGGTTCAAGCAAACAGCAGAGAATGCAATAGCTAAAGTGGTAGCTAACAAGTTAGAATCTTTAATGGAGCAAGAAGAATCTCCTAGAGAAGAATATGTAAAACCTTACATGAATCTAAAATTGGTAAATGACACCCTAACTGTGGTGTTGAATGATGGAAGTGTAATGAGTAAACCTGGAGCTACAGAAGAAGATTTTCATGCTGTAGTTAGTGCAAGAAGTGTACATGAAATACATGCTATTATAGCTTCTAGAGAAGTGGCAGCTGATGTAGAAGCATTAAGAGTTGAAACAGCTAGAATCAAAGCTTTACAACAGGGTATTCAAATACTTAATGTTCTTCCTGATTTCAAAGTGGAAGGAACAACAGTTTATCTAAATGGTACATCTAGAAGTCTTCCTCAATTGTTAGTAGAGAAGTTTATTGAAGTGGTAGATAGAGTTAGTCATGAACCTTCTCAAGAAGTGTTTAGTGATCAATTGAATCAAGATGATGAATATGTAGCATTGAAAAACTTCTTTATGTGGTGTTGTTTAAACCCAAGAGCTGAAGTGGCACATGAGCTATATAGATTCTTGAATGAGAATTCATTTAGAATCACTAAACAAGGATTTGTTGTAGCGTTAAGAAATGTTGTAACTCTTCATGGTTCTCCAGAACTTGTACATTTCATCAGTAATGCATATAACAAGGTGAAAGCTGTATGGAAGAAAAATCCTTCTGAGTATACAGTGTTCTTAGAGAACGGTGAATATAAACTTGTACATGATGAAAAACTATTCAAAGAAGAAACTCACACATCTACAACATGTCCTGATTGCTTAGGTGATGGTGGATGGTATGATGAGCCTTGGGAAGATGATAATAACTGGATAGATTGTGAAACATGTGATGGTTCAGGTGAAGTGGAAGAATATACTTACACTGAAACATGGCCTGTAGATCATGGTAAGAAAATTGGTGGATTAGTTGAATTATATTTAGATCTTCCTAATAGAGAAGAAAATAGATTCACTGATGATTGGACCAAAACATTTGATATTCGTATTGGACAAGTGACTAGTATGCCACAAGAAGAATGTAACTGGAGTACACAAGATTGTGCTGCTGCAGGATTACACTTTACAGCAGATCAGATTCACTATGTAGGATGTGGAGATCAATCTGTTATTGTTCTTATCAATCCTATGAAGGTGGTTGGTATTGGTCAACACAAGGGTAGATGTTATGAGTATCTTCCAATTATGACTGTTGCAAGAGATGAAGCTACAAGAATTCTTCATGATGGTGAGTTTGATACAATACAATTAGATGAAGAATATGCTATTCGTGAATTAGAATTTCTTGCTGAGAAAGCTAAAGATGGATTTGCTACTGAGTCTAGAAAGTATGAGTTCAATATGCCAGGTATTTCTGCTGTAGAAATAAGTAACATTGTTAATAGTCTTAGTGAGATGAAAACTAAGATAAGTAAACGTGTTAGTACAATTAAATAATAATTAATTATAGTTATGCCATGAATATTTATTATATTTGTGGCATAACTTAATTATAACTATATGGCAAAGAGAGTATTGGTCCCAAAGACAAGATGTAATGGTACAATGAGTGAAGCAGCATTCTGGAGCTTCATAAGAAGTGCTTTGAGACAGAAGAGTAGATGGTGGAAGCCCATATCAGTATGTAAAATGAATGCACGTAGAGATTACAAAGGAATTAATAAACGTCAGAAGTACGAATACCAATGTAAGAAGTGCAAAAAATGGCATACAGAAAAGAATATCAATGTAGATCACATAATTGGTGCAGGAGCATTGAATTGTGCACAAGACCTTCCAGGATTTGTAGAACGTTTGTTCTGTGAACAAGACAATCTTCAGGTGCTTTGTGTGAGCTGCCATGATAAGAAAACATTAAAAGAAAAACAATCTAAAAAGAAACCTAATGGATAAATTAGTATTTAAAGGAAAAGAATATGAACTTATAGAAACTCCACCATATCCAAATTTTAGAATATATGGAAAAGAATATGAAGATATAGGTTTTACTAATCCAGATCCAATGATGGATAGTATACCTATATATGATTGCCACACCTTGAGAATAAAAGATAAGTATTATGGATTAAAATTAATAGAATCATGAGTTTAGACGTAAGTTTATATAGAAAATACCATGTCAGTTATGATGAGGGTAAAACATTAGAACCACAAAGAGAAGAAGTGTATGGTGCAAACATTACACATAATCTTGGAAAGATGGCAGGAGAAGCAGGAATATATGAAGCACTGTGGAGACCTTATCAATTAAAAGAAGGATATAACATTCCTGAAGATGATTATGATGCTGAATATGAATTTGAAGAAGCTAATCCAGTGAGAGCACATGAGATAATCGAAATAATCGAAAAGGGACTTGCTGATATGAAGGCCAGACCTAAGCATTATGAGAAGTTTAACTCTCCAAATGGTTGGGGAATGTATCATAATTTTGTACCTTGGATAGAAAAATATTTAAAAGCTTTAAAAGAATTTCCTGAATCACAAGTAGTGTGTGATAGATAAAATTAAAAACCTAAATTATGAAGAACGCAATAACAATAAATAAGTATCCTGCTTTTCAAGAAGTTTGGAGAGAAGGAAATGTTGAACATGAAGGAAAACACCATTATTTCTGGTTAATACACCCTCAAGGATTAGATGACAAGGGTGAAGAATATGAATTAGAAGTGAGATGGTTTTTCTCAAGAGTACCAAAAGAAGTGAGAGCTTTGTATCCACAAATTATAGAAGCATTTAAACAAACATTATGACACCACAAGAAAAAGTAGAAGAATTAGTAGAAAACCTAGGAGTTTTCAATGCTTTGTATTTAGCAGAGCATGTATTAATAGTCTTAGAAGACTATGAAGAAGTTGAAAACAACATTCATGAATGGGATGAAGTGAAAAAATTACTTGAAATAAGATCAAATATATGAAAACAATACATTGGGAGAATGAAAGAATCTTTATAATCAATAGAGATATAGACAACATGATTAAAGATAAAGAGATTAAAACAATAGTTTCTTTATCTCTAGTATCAACAGGAACAGATTATAGTGCAATATTAATCTATAAGTAATATGAAGACTATTATTCACGTTAATCAGCATGTGATTAAGAGTAACAGAAAGAATGGTGTAAATGATCCTGTTCTAACTGTTAAGACTTACAAAGAGAATAGATATGCTCATGAAGTTGATATCAATGGTCCTAGTAAGATAGTATATAGTCCAGACAAACCACTAAGTTGTGGAGCACATGTTTGGATTGAAACACAAGGAGAAGTAACAATAATTAAATAACTATGAGAAAAATAACAGAAGATTCTATAAATGCTTTTTATAACAAAAAAAGGTTTAAACAAAGAAACATGGAAGTGTATATAGGAGAGTTTTCAACTCAATTAAGACTACATGGTAACACAATAGCAATCATGAATGATAATGGAGTGCTAGAGATAACAACTTGTGGATATGATACAAGAACAACTAAAGATAGACTTAGTGCGTTAAAAGGTATTAAAGTTAGAACTAGGCAAGGACAATTGTATTTAAACAATAAAGAATGGGATGGTGAATTAATAACAATTAACTAATATGATAAAAGGAACAGCAAAGACAGAAGCTCAATACAGAGCTGTAACAATGGACAGCAGTAGTTCATTAAAAGAATTCTCTCAAGACAGAAAGAAATATTACAAAAAGTATTTCCTTGGAGAGAAGGTGGAAGATAAAGATAGCTCAGCAGCTAATATGGGTAGAATAGTTGAAACCCTACTTATGGAACCACATCTATTTGATGATAAGTTCTATATGTCATCTTGTACATCTACACCAACAGGACTTATGTTAGATTTTGTTGAAGCTTTATATAAAGTGACAAGAGATGCTACAGATGAAGATGGTAAGATTACTAAAGACTTTGCAGATATATCTCAAGAAGCATATACTATATCAGGATTCAAGATTAAATATGAAGCTGTTATTGGTAAGTTTATAGGAAGTGATGCTGAGATTTATTACAATGAAATACGTACTGTAAGAAGTAAGAATCTAACTGTTGTAAATACAATGGAAATATCTATTGCAGAAAAGATTGTAGAACAACTTAAAACTAATAGCACTACAGGTCCAATTGTTAATCTTGTAAACAGTGCTAGATATGAAATCATAGATCAGATGCAAGTGGAAGGATATATAATTGATGGTCATCCATTTAAATCTATGTTGGATAAAGTGGTGATTGATCATGATAAAAAGACTATCCAACCATATGATTTAAAATGTACATGGAGTGTTGAAAATTTCTATGAAGAGTATTATCTTTACAGACGTGCATATCTACAAGCATATTTATATTACTATGCAATGAAACATCTAGTAGATAATTCAGAGAGTCCATATTATGGATATGTAGTGGAATATCTAAATTTTATTGTATGTGATAGCACTAATTATTATCAGCCTCTTATATATACATTAGATTTTACTGATATGACAGATGCGTATGCAGGATTTGTGCACAAAGGAAGAACTTATCCTGGTGTAGGAGATTTGATTGCTGCATTAAGTTGGTGTATTGAAACAAACACATGGAATATAAGCCACAAAAATTATTTATCTAACGGAATAGTAAACATCAAAGGATGATATGGAGATTAAAAAGAATATAACTAGTATTTTTATGGTGCCTACTATTAAGGCACCTAAAGATGCTTTACGGTCAAATGGTTTCATTAATGCATATATTAAAGATGCAAGAAAAGAAGACCAGTATAAAGAATGTATCTATTTGTTATTTAAACCTGAGAACTTAGATAAGTTCAGAGAGTTTCTAGATGGTGAATATGAAAGAACTAAACACATTATAGAAGATTATGATTATGAAGATGGATTTGTTGTTGTTGTATATCAACTTGATAGTAAATACAAGAAAGACTTTGATTTAATTATAAAAGGAAGTTATTCCAAAACATCAAAAGATTTTCAGAAGATGTTTCCAAAGATAGTTAAGATTACTAGAAATGGATTACACAAAGATGAAATCTCATTGCAATATAGAATCTTTAACAAAGCTGAAGATCTTGTAGAATTCTGGGAGAATAAACTTGGAATTGAATGGGAAGATGATTATGAAGTTTGGGAAGGTTGGGATGAAGAGAAAGAAATTTTAGAACTTGATAAAATAAAAGAATTATGTGTAACAGAGAAATCCTAGAGGTTATTATAGAAGAAGTAGGCAGTGAGAAAGCTGCTGAGTTTTGTAGACTTGCTAGTCTAATGTATGACATTAGATATAATGCATGTAGAGATCTTGATCCATTAGGTGAACTTGATTTTGAAAGAGATTGGTGGAAAAATGCTGAATTAAAATTAAAAAATAATATAACATGGAAGGATTAGAATTATTAGAAAAGTATCCCTTAGCAGCAAAAGTTGTTAAGGATTGGTTTATGGAACAAATGTTAGAATCATTTAAAGATGAAACAGTTCCTGAAGGATTCAAACAGTATATGCTTGAACAAGGAGTAGAGAATGATAAGGTGGCAAAAATGATTGATGCAAATCCTAGAATGTTATTAGATGTGTTTGATGAGAATGGTATAGTGATAGAGACTTTATTATATCCTAGTAAAGAATTTACAGTTATAATTGGTAGACAGCCAACAACTAACTTTTGGAAGACAAGAAAAGAAGCAGAGCTATTTGCTATAGAAGCTGCATTTGAAATATTAGAAGAACAATTAACCCCTAAAGAAGAATCAAATGAGAACGAGTAAAGAGTTTAACATTAAATATAACGTATATTTAGATCATGAATCTGGTATGGTGTTAGAACTTCCATCTGTATTAGCATATGTTGATCAGATATTCCAAGATCTTACAGAGATTCCTGGATTTAAGTATCAACAAATCAGAACAATCCATGGATTAGCTAGAGTGACTACAAATCTTCAAGAGATTATGCCTTTTGTAGGAAGAATTATAGAACAAGAACTTGAAGAGAAAATCAATTTCATTCTAAAGGTGGAATTTGAAGTGGAGAATAGATTAAAAAGTTTAAACCTAGACAAAGATGGAAAAAGTATTCAACCAGTTTAAGAATATGTTAGTGGTTCATCCAAAATACCAAGGAGTGGTATGTGGATATACTAATGCTCACATAATTCTTGCTGTAGAAACTAGAGATGATAAAAACTTTTGGAGAAAATTAGAAAATCCACATATTATGGAAGAGTATAAAGATACCAAATATAGGTACATCTTTGAGAATGAGAGTGAACTAATAAAACAAAGTGGTAATGAACAAAACAAGAATGTCACTAAAGACTAAACTTTTAATATTTGAGTTCAAAGAACGTTATCCTACATTAATGGCTAGTGATATATCAGAATTATTTAATTTAAATACATTAAGTGTGTTAAATTTATTTAATGAAGGAGAAATAATTATTCCTTCTAAGATGAATAATAAATAATTTTTGTATATTAGCACCATGAAATTTAAGAATATAATGTCAAACAAAGATTATATAGAACATATAGACTATTATCTAGAAGATGGTAGGATTATATTCACAGAGAAATACCTCAAGGAAAGAGGATCTTGCTGTGGAGGTGTATGCAGGCATTGCCCTTACACAGAAAAATCAAAGAATAACACTGAGTTAAAAAAATAATTTCTGTTCTGTTTTTTAATTGTTGAGAAGGCCCTGAAGAAATTCGGGGCTTTTTTATCCTTAATTGGTTTTCACCAAAACAAGCAGAATATAAGTGTTTTTCCTAGGAAATAAGTAAAAAAATTAGTATCTTTAAACAATAATTAAAACAATTAAAATGGCAAAGAAAGCAGCAAACAAAGAAACTACCAACAAGTTTCAAGAAGCAATGGATAAGTTAAACAAGACTTATGGTGTTGGATCAATTTTAGCATTAGACTCTAAAACAGGAGGAGATTATGATGTAATCAGTACAGGAAGTATTGGATTTGATCACATCACTCTTGGTGTAGGAGGATTTGTAAAAGGTAAGCTATATGAGCTTATGGGATGGGAAGGTACAGGTAAATCTACAATCTGTGGACATGCTGCTGCAGAATGTCAGAAAGCTGGTGGTACTGTATTATATATCGATGGTGAGCATGCTGTTGATAAGAACTATTTTAAGAAACTAGGTGTTGATACAACTAAGATGTTAATTGCTCAACCATCATGTGGTGAAGAGGGTTTTAACATTGCAATGGAAATGATTAACACTGGAGAGATTGATCTAGTAATCATCGATAGTGATTCATCATTAATACCTAAAAAGATGTTAGATGGTGATGTAGGAGACTCTACAATAGGTAGAAAAGCTTTATTGAACAGTAATGCTTATCCAAAATTAAAAGGAGCTCTATCACAACATAATGTATGTGTAATTGTAATCTCTCAGTATCGTGAGAAGATAGGTGTTATGTTTGGTAATCCAACAACAACACAAGGTGGTCATGCTCTTAAATTCTACAGTGATGTAAGAATAGAAGTGTCTAGAACTCTTGCTAAAGATGGTGATGTAAACTATGGTAATATCACTAAGCTAAAAGCTATTAAGAATAAAATGTCTCCTCCATATCGCAAATCGGAATTTGAGATTGTGTATGGTAAAGGTATTGATATTCTTGATGAAATGATGAGTCTTCTTAATGAATTTGAGATAGGTAGAAAGTATGGTAAGACTATGACTATTGATGGAACTAAATATGATTTAGAAGAATTCAAACAACTTGTTGTAGACAATCCAGAATTCTATAATGAACTAAGAGAGAAGATTATTGCTAAGATAAATGAAGCTGATCTACCTGTTGAAGAAATAGAAGTGATAGAAGAAGAGTTAGTTTCTCCAGCACAAGTTGATTTATTTGATTTGTAACATGGAAGATAAAATAGTTGAAGCAGTAAGAGCTGATCTATTACAGAGATCTCAAGTGGGTATTAATAAATATAATACTACACTTGAGAGAACTGATTTAGATTTGAAAGATTGGTTACAGCATGCTTATGAAGAAGCATTAGATATGGCCAATTATTTAAAAAGAAGTATAATTGAAATAGAAAACAATGAGAGAATATAAAAATAGATATGGTGATGTGTTCACCTTTACTGAAGATGAGAACCATGATATTCTATGGGAGGGAAACTTTGAATTCTGTAGAATAGGCATGCCTAATGATTATACAAGAGCATATGAAGCTTATTGTAATGATGTGCATAATCCTATGCCATTAGAAGAATTTAAACAAGCTGTACATAATTATGATGATGAAACACTTGAATATGATTATCCTGAATACATTACAATGGTTGACACTTTAAGAGATGAAATAGAGATAGTTGATCCATCAGGTGGGCCCTATCTATCTAGAGGTATGTCTTTAAATTCTCTTGGGTTTGAAGGATATAAGATTGTAGATTTTAAATCTATTGGAACAGGAATGAAAATTATAACTGATAAAGATGGAACCAATACATAAATTCAATAATGGTAGAGGAGCTATGCTCTGTAATGGTTGTAGAACAATAATATCTACAGGACCAAAGACTGAAGAGTTATTTTGTGATAAGTGTAAGCAAATAGAAGACATCATAGATATGATGAAGAAAGATGAAGAACTTGGATTATATGAAACTGAACATTTGCTATCTACAGAAGCAAATAAAAAAAGATTATTAACAGATATAAATAAACATGAAAAATGATAAATTTTGATTACCCTCAGCTGTGTTCTAATTGTCAAGGATATAAAACTATACCCTATACTTGGAACAGTACAGCGGCACCAAAGATGTGTACATGTATAAGTCCTACAAATTCTCTATCATGGGAATGTCATAGATGTGGAAAGATAAATGCTCCATGGAAAAGCTCTTGTGATTGTACACCACCAACTAACAACTTTCCATATGGTAATCCAATCCCTGTTGCAGGTAGTAATATTAATACTACAGATGGTACAGTTACTCAAGGTTATCCTATAGTTAATACTTTAACAAATATAAATGAAGTGTAAAACTTGTGGAAAGAACTCTGATGGAGAATATTGCTTCCAACATAAAGCTAGAAAACCCTTATCATCTGGTAGGGGTTTTTCTAGTAATATGAATGGTAAATCATTCACTAAAGCTCCAAAGAAAGATAATGAACGAGTTATCATACAAAGAGAATTCTTTTTATCTATATGGAAAAAGAAGCCACATAAATCAGAGATAAGTGGGACCTATTTAGGGAAAGAACCTATGTCTACATACTTCCATCATATTTTACCAAAAGAAAAATACCCAGAAGCTTGTTTGGATGAAGAAAATATTATACTTTTGACCCTAGAGGAGCATTCTAATGTTGAAAATGATATGTATAAGTATGAGGAGGTAAATGAAAGACGTAATCATTTATTAAAAAAATATGAAAGATCCTAACAGGGCAAGGAAGAGTGAGATTAAATACAATGTTATTCTTAACGAAGAACAGAAACAAGCTAAACAACTTATAATAGACAATCAAATTGTTATTGTTACAGGTAGGGCAGGTTCTGGAAAGAGTTTAGTTGGAGCTATCACAGCTTTAGATTTTCTAAACACTAAACAATGTGATAAAGTGCTAGTAGCTAGAAGTGCTATTGAGGTAGGTAAATCATTAGGATTTCTTCCTGGAGATCTTAAAGAGAAATTCAATCCTTACATGGAAGCTTTAGTAGAAAATCTTTACAAATGTACAGATAGACTTAAAATAGATGAGTTTGTAAAGAATGGAAAAATACAAGCTCTACCTATACAATTCATTAGAGGAAAGACTATAGATGATATTCTAATTGTAGAAGAAGCTCAAAACTTAACTAAAGGAGAAATGGAAGCAATTCTAACTAGACTTGGTACAACAGGTAAAATAGTTATTAATGGTGATAGTTCTCAAAGAGATACAAGTGAGTCTTATACAGGATTAGATTTTGCTATAGAGCTTTCTAAACACATTGAAGGAATAGAATGGATTAAATTACAAGCTAATCATAGAAGTGGATTAGTAGGAAAAATATTAGATTATATATATGGAAAATAAAATAGAAATACTTAAGTTTAGTGCCACATGGTGTGGACCTTGTAGAGTGTTAGCCAATACATTAAAAGATGTAGAAGGAATAACTAACATTGATATAGATAAAGATAGAGAAACTCCAGTAAAGTATGGAATAAGAAGTGTACCAACACTTGTATTCTTAAAAGATGGAAAAGAAGTGCATAGACAATCTGGTAATATGCCATTGGATATGTATAACCAAATCTTAGATGAAATAAATCTTAACAAATAAAACCAGTAATATGAAAAACCAATTTATCTACACAGCTGTAATAGCTGAGAAGGAGTTTAAAGCTTCCTTCAACGTTGAGAAGGTGATTAGATCTTTAACTAATGAAGATGGATCTATCATTGTTATTCTTGATGATTTCAATGAAAGAGTTACAGATCAACCAGACATTGATTTAAAGACTAATAAGTTTAAAGGGTATAAAAAAGTACGTGAAACTGTTCAATCAGAGATAGTATTATCTGCTGAGGATGGTGCACGTTTTTATGAATTAACTGAATATAAATTATAATGGAAAAAGGATTTAAAAAATTATTAGGAACAAGAGTGTATATTAAAGTTCCTAAAAAAATTGAAGGAAAAGTAATTGTAGATGAAAATACTAGAGAAGCTATGGAAAAAGCATTAATTCAAAAAATGCCTAAGTTAGAAGTCTTTGCTTTAGGATCAGGTATTACAGATCCAGATTTAAAAGAAGGATCTTTTATATTAGTAGAACCTGCTGCACTAGCTGCTGCATCTAACATGCCTTTTGAATTTGAAGATTTTGATGTTGCTATGATTCCTTATTTTAATATCATTCATATCTGGTAATGATAAACAAAGATTTCATAATGCCCTCTTTGGGAGGAAGATTAGGTAATAATCTATTCATGATAGCCAATGCTTATGCTAGAGCTTTAGATCAGAATAGACAGCTTATTGTTCCTGCTAATCAAGTGGGGCATATGGGTGATTTTGTAGATAATGTATTTAGAAAACTAGACTTATACATAGATCATCCTAATGAAGTTAAAGGTAATGAAGCAACTGTATATAGTGGATATTTCCAAAGTGAGTCTTATTTTGAGAAGTACAGCGAAGCAGTTAAATCTTTATTCTCTCCTCCAAAAGAATTTATAGATAGAATACGTACAGAGATTCCTGTCATCTTTAATACAGAGGTGACAGTGATCAATGTTCGTAGAGGAGATTATCTCCACTACCCTAATTATCATCCTACAGTCTCACCAGAATACATACACAAGGCATTAACATTAGTTCCTTCTAATCAATATATCATTGCTAGCGACGATATTCCATGGTGTAAACAAAACCTGAATATACCTAATGCAATGTATCTAGAAGGATTGAAAGTGCATGAACAATTGTGGATCATGAGTATGTGCCATCACTTTGTTATATCTAACTCATCATTTAGTTGGTGGGCAGCTTATCTATCTAGACAACCTGGAAAGATTGTTGTTGCACCAGAGACATGGTTTGGACCTGAAGGACCACCAACATGGACAGATATGTACTGCAAAGGATGGATTATACTACCAACTTATTTTAATAATGGATTAATACAACCAACATGATATCAGTTTTAACTCTTACCTATAAGAGACATCACTTGTTAGAAGAAGCAATTCAATCATTTCTTGCACAAGAACTCCCACCAGAATGTGAAATGGTTGTCATAAATGACAATGCTGAGGTGGATTATGTGTATAATCACCCTAAAGTAAGGATTATCAATCATAAAGAGAGATTTCCTTCTATAGCTGCTAAGATTGAATGGGGATACAAACAATGTAAATATGACTACATCTATAGACTAGATGATGATGATCTCTTAGCTCCATGGGCTCTAAATAATGCAAAAATAGATATACAAACCAATCCTGGATTTGATATTTATAGAAGTAAAGGAATGTATTTCTTTGTAAATAATATATATGAAAGAGAAAACTCTAACATAAACAATGGAAACATCTATACTAAAAGTTATTTAGACAGAATTAACTGGCCAGATACAAGTAATGGAGAAGATGCAGATATAACATTCCATAAAGGTGGTACAATATATGAATCAAAACTTAAACATACAATGTGTTATCGTTGGGGAATGGGAACATTTCATATATCAGGACTTGGAGAACATTCTAATCAAGTGATATTAGATCATGCAGATAAAGTGTTAGATAATACAAAAGGAGAAATAGAACTTAACCCACATTTTAAAAACGATTACTATGAACAGATTAACAGAAATAGCAAATAGAATAGGTACAGACAAGGGTACAATGGATTATGGCCATCATTACACTGGATTCTACCATGAATTATTAGATGAACTATCTAAAGGACATGTAAAGATGTTAGAGATAGGTGTAGCAGATCCTAGGTTTCCTGGAGCATCACTTAAGTTGTGGAAAGAATACTTTCCTGATATTGAACTTATAGGGTATGATATCAATCCAGAAGCTAAGAGTTTTGAGACAGAAGGAGTTTCTGTATTCATTGGAGATCAAAACAATCCTGAGGATCTAGAAGAATGTGTTAAGACTTATGGAGGAGATTTTGATATCATTGTTGATGATGGATCACATTATGGTGAACATATAGTTACAAGCTTCAAGACCCTATATCCATATCTAAAAGAAGGTGGTATATACATCATAGAAGATCTACATGCTGCACAGTTAGATGAACACAAGATGATAGCAGAGATTAAAGCTCTGAACTATCCATGTAAACAATTCTATCAGACACATCACAACAAACTTCTTATTATAGTTAAATAAAAAAAGCCTCCAATCAAGGAGGCTTTATTATTTTGCTAAACTTTTCTTTTTCATTGGTTGCTGAGCAGAAGTTCTTCGGATTTTATCATCCATAGATTTATTCTGTGAGAAAGGTTTATCCTTTTTAGGTATAGAGACCTTAGGAGCCATTCTTGGTGCTCCACTCTTTTTAGCTTTACCAGCTGTCATTGATTTACTTGCAGCCATATTTACATTTTGCCATTTTACCACCATTCTTTAATTCACTCACTTTAGGAGCTCCCTTCAAATATCCTTGTAATGATCTACGAGTTTTACTAGCTGTAGTTGTTGCACCTTTTCTTGTTCTAGTTACTGTTTTTTTAACATAATTACCATCATCAGAACGTTCTTTTACTTTTGTTTTTAACATAGGTCCTGCATCTTTAATTAATTCTCCAGGATCTACATATCCATTTTGAGCTTTCTTCATTTTGCCACCCATTTTCATCTTAGTACCAGACTTAGCTTTACCTTTACCTATTGAAACAAAATCAGCTCTAGTTACACCAGGGTTTTTATCATATCCAGCTTTAACAGATTTCATTCCTAATGAAGTACCAGTTTTAGCTTTCTTCATTGTACCACCAGTTTTCTTTTTATCAATTCTTTTATCCCATTGACGCATTTTTTCTTTAAGAGCTTCTCTTTCATTTTTAGTAATTACATTTTTAACTATGTCTTTATCTAATTTAAAAGATTTAGGTGCTGCTTTTTCAGCTACTTCTTCTACTCCCTTTTTTATTAATCTACCAAGTTGAGCCTTTGGTGCTTTTTTCATTGTTGCCATGATATATTATTGTTTAGTTATTAACAGTTCCACTTACGTAGACTTTTATTGATTCTTGAGTTTGGATCATTTGCTGTTTTAGCAGATGTGAGTTTCTTCTTCATACCTGACATTCTACTACAAAATGATTTACGTCTTCCTGCAGCTTTACTTCCAGGTTTAAGTTTGGAAGGTTTTGTTGTAACAGCCATTTTTAATTTACTACCAGGATTAGCTTTTCTATATGAAGCCACTCCTTTAGCATTTAATCCACCAGAAGGATTCTTTCCTTCTTTTCTTTGCCAAGCTTCTGATGCCATTATAAATATGTATTAAATTGTGTTGTAAGATTTGTCCAAGCTCCTGAATCCCAAAGCCATAATTCTTTAAAATCAATACAAGGAGCCCACCCATCGTCAGTATTAATAAATGTAGCAGTTAGGAAATATAAATTCTTTTGTCCTGTAAGAACAGGGATCAAAGTATTTTTTAAATCAGTAAAACTTTTTGCTCTAATATATTCTGTAGCTAATTTAACACCAGCACTGTATTTAGTGGAGTCTAAAACAAAATTGTAAGGAGCAGAACACAATGTAGCTCTATTAGCATAAAGTATTGTAGCAAGTGTGAAATATTGATCATTATTAGCAAATACACCAGCTCCTCTTACTGGAGCAGAACCACCTGCTAAATTAGTCATTACCCATTGAGCAGCTGTAACAACAGCTCCACATGTATTATCTGCTGTAGCAGAAGTTTTTCCTCTTCTTAACATTCTACCCACATTATCATTACTAGCAACAAGATCAGCTTGTTGTGTAACACCTATGTGAGGCATATTAATTAATAATAAAGGCCCATCAATAGGAGTATCTGTTGTAGCATGACTTTGCCAAGCTTGTAAAGCTAGAGCTCCTGTATGAGGATAACCTGCTAAACCACCACCCATAAATGGTCCAAGGAATTCATTTAATGCTGGAGGAGTTTGACCTATATTAAATATGTTAGCAAACTCAGGAGCATTAACATCATCTGAACATGAAGTGTAATTTAAAACTGTATCATTAGTATAAACTCCTCTATCAGAAAGAAATTGTTCTAACTTAATAGCAACAGTGTTAGCTAATTTAGCATCTGGATATGTAGCTTGTACTATATCAAGATAATGTTGAGAAGTTTTATTAAAATATTCTATAGGTTGTACTTCTTTCCAGTTTCCAACTTTAGGTTTTGTTAATCTTAAAACAAGACTTCCTGAAACAAGTGTGTTTGTTCCATCAATTCTAGCATATGCTTTTAGCTTAGAATTACAATTTTTACAATTTGCCATTATTTCTTAGATTTAGCTTTTATTTTCTTTTCTTGCACTAACATTTGTTTTGTGGGTTTCTTTCCAGATCCTTTGTTAGCTCTGATGTTATCCCAAAGTCCTCTCTTAGACATAGAACCATCAGCACGTTTAATCATACCTCCATTTTTCTTTATAAATGTTGTATCAACTTTTTTCATCCATGAATCTATAAGACTATCCTTTTGTTTGTCTGTATAAGGTTTACTTTTACCAGGAACTCTCTGCTTAGAAGGAAGAATACCTGTAGGTATAGGCTTTTTGGTAGTTTTTACAGTGGTGGTGGTACCATTCTGAGCACGTTTAATCATACCACCATTTTTATAACCTCGTGAAGCTCTATCTATTAAAGCATCTATACCAGTCTTTTTAGTTTTAGAAGGAGGCATTGGATTATCTACATAATGAATATAAGGTTTTTCTTTAGTAGTATCATTTGCAGCTTTTGTAGTAGTATAAATTTTCTTACCTATTTTGTATTCACCATTCTGTGCTTTTTTAACAGAACCTCCATTCTTTTGATTCATTACTTCTAATGCTCTAGCACTAAGTTTTGCTTTAGGAATAGAATCATTAATCTTACGTGCTTTATCAGAAGCTATTTCTCTAGAGAAAGACATACTAGAAGATTTTCCTTGATAGTATCTAGGACCATTATTAGTTTTTACCTTTTTAGTAGAAGTGTAATTACTTCCTTCTTTTGTAAGATATTCACCATCTTGAGCTTTTTTAATAGTGCCACCAGCTTTTAATGTACTTCCTGCATATGGACCTTTCTTCTTAACAAGAGGACCATTTGGAACTTTAGTAATTTTACCACCTTTACGTAATACACTAGGGCCTACATAGGCTGATGCTTTCTGAGGATTTAACTTAGACATGATTATTTATTTTTAGCCATTTTACGAAGAGTGTGAGCTAATGCTTTTCTTCTCGGAGTACAAGTTTTCTTACTTTCTGGTGTGCAAAATCCCTTATGTGCAGGATTGATTGCTTTTTGTATCCATTTACCATCTTTAGCTTTTACAGTTCCACCAGTTTTCATTTTAGCTTTATCAGCTAAAGTTCTATATTTTTTAGAATTAATCATATCAGGATCTTTTGTAAATTTCTTTGCAGCCAAATCATTATATTGTTTCATAGTCTTATTATCTTTATCAAGATTAGAAGACCTTTTAACATTTTTTAATTCTTTGTTAACTTGAGAATAAACTTTTTTTCTTGATTCAAAATCTAATGAATCTGCTGTATTAGTATATTTATCTTTGAGAGAAGTTCCAGTTTGTGCTTTCTTAATCTTTCCTCCAGCTTTTAACTTAGAAGATACACTAGATTTCTTTGGATATAGTGATGTGCCACTACATGCTTTCTTAATAGCTTTCATAACTTAGCACTTTTTACCTTTAGACATTCTACCACCCATTTTCATTTTGGTAGCACCAAGTGGTTTATCTTTTGTAAGTTTTGGTGTAGATTTAGCACCAGCTAATGTTTTCTTTTGAACCTTTGTGAATGCTCCTTTAGGATCTACAGGACCAACTCTTTTATCTGATGCTTTAAGTCCAGTTAAAGAACCACCGTTCTTCATTTTCATTTTACTCATTTTAGATTTTAACTCTTTATCTTTTATTGCTTTTTCAGAATTAAGTTTTTTTCTAGCAGTACTAATAGAATCTCTTGTTTTTTCTATTTTTTCAAATAAAGGTTTTGGATCAGAGTATTTAGCTGTTCCGTTCTGTGCTTTTTTAATTGTTGCCATAGCGTTTAAATGTTATATTGGGTTTAACTATTATATCTTTGTGGCAATATTGCCATAATTCACCTGTATTGTCTATTATAATTGTATAGATGGTGTCTGTTTCATGTCCATAATCTGTAACAAGAAATATCACACCCTCTCCCTTTGGTGTTATAACATCTATTCTATTCTTTGGTTCGTATATTCTCATAGAGAAGAGCTTTTGTTTAGGTGTTATTCATCTCCCAACACCTAAGTTAATTATTCTACAATTTCCATTGTAGAAGTTTCTTCTACTGTAGATTCTTCTACCACTTCTTTAATGATATCAGTTTCTACACCTTTAATCATTAATTCTTCAATCACTTGATTAGCTTGTACCATTAATTGAAAGCGTGCTGCTTCCTCTGATGATAAATAAGCTCTAACAGTGTTAAGGATTAGTCCAAACTGTTGTCCTGTTAATTCAAATCTGTCTTCAGGAGTCCAAGTGTACCTTTTTGCAGGATCATACTGTGCCATAATTTAATTGGTTTTTATTATTAATCTGTAAATGTAAATAATGTTTTTCAATTATCCAAATTTATTTCAAACGTAATAACGCTTGTTGTTTTAATACTCTTACTCATGTCCACTCTTATATGAAACATGTTACAGAACTTAAGTATTTCTTCTATAAGCATATTGTTATACTTAGGAAGACTTGCTGCTATTCTGAATTTATATGAATCTGAGTTCTTTGTAATCTCTAGACTACATAATTCATCAACAGAACTTATTACACCTTCTAAATGTGCAAGAAACACTTCATCATTATCTTGCATCACCTTTGGAAAATGTTTTCTGTTTACTTCCATTATGACAAAGTAAGTCTATAAAGGGTTTGAGCTGCTTCTCCACTTAATGATTGAGCAACATTTTCTATGTCTGGCATGTTGTTAGCTTCACCAAACTCTTCTAAGTCTTTAGCAAATGTAACTAATTCTCTTACCACTGTATTAGGCATACCGTTAGAATAGTCTTTAAGAACATCTATCTTATATGCTCTCACTCTCTTACCAGAATATCCCATAATCTTCTCTATGATTTCATCTTGGAAGTCACCCACCTTATCATATATCTTACCTAAAGCTTCGTGCTCAGCAAATGATGTAGTTTGAAAATGTAATAAGTGTAACTGCTCATAGAAATATGAAAGTTTACCAGCTATAGTCTCTAGTGTTAAGTTAGAGCTTCCTTTTGATTCCATCATTTCTTCTGGAAATAGGGATTTTAATGCCATGTTGTTTAGTTTTTAAATTGTTGTAGTGCTGGTAGTGGTAGGATTGCAGCATTCATATGCTACAATCTCTTTCCACTTACCAACCTTTGGTATATTTTTTCTAAGAATTAAGCTTCCAGCAACTATTCTACCAGAACCATCAAATCTTACATAAGCTTTTAAAGGTTTATTGTTCAGATTCATTTTCTATAACGATATCAGTTGTAGATGTTGTTGTTGTTGTTTCATCTACCACTGTTTTTCCTTTACCAGTGATCTTACTCACTTTAGCCATTGTTTCTTTTAATTTTTTAAAATCTTTCATCTTATAAGTTTTAATTAATCAGCAAATGAACGAGCAATAAGTTCAGTTGAACCATTAGCAGCAAATAAAGCAGCTATAGCAGCATTAGGTGTATATAATAAAGCTCCATCAACTACTTTAAAACTACCAAGAAAATAATATCTACTATTATTGTATGCAGCTAACTCTTCAAAGCTATTCACTGTAACATTACCTCCTGCATTAAATAAATACATATAAGGACTTGCATCATCATTTTCTACCACAAAATCTGGATAGCTAAAAGGAAAACTATCTTCTACAGCTACTACAATTGTTCTTTGATCTACATTACAGCATTCATATGCTTGTGTTTCAATCCATTTACCATTTTTAGGTTTTTGACGTCTAAGTACAGTACTTCCTGGTACAATTCTACCAGTTCCATCAAAGCGAGAATACGCTTTTAAGTCACGTTTGTTTGGTGTCATAATAATTTGTTTTTTATTTATTAATAATTAAGATTATACTTTTCTTTAATTTCATTTAGCTTAGTGGCATAAAACCACGTGCAATACTTTTTAGATTCTTCATTATTAAGAATCATATCTAAGTTAGGATCTTTTGTAGGATCAGTTCCCATGTGATATTTACCTTTGTAAAAAGCTGGATATCCATTTCCTGTTTCAGAAACTATTCCTGCATTATGAAAGATTGTGTGTGTGTCTAATTTTATAAGAGGATCTGTTGCCCAAGCAAAAGCTAGTTCAGGAACCACCTTTGTTTCTTGTTCTCTAAACCATAAGTTCCAAAGAACAGCCCACATATCAGCACACCAACTTTGGAATCCAGAGTTTTCATCTTTAAAGAATTCTCTATTTATCTTCTGTAAATAAGTTCTTATAAGAATACAATCATTCATCACCTTACTCCAGAAATCACCATCTATATTCTTTAATAGATATTGTGCTCCTCCTGAATGATCATTGTTAGCTTCACAAACTTCTCTGCTTATTCCTATTACACTTGCAATTTCTGCAAGGATGTCTCTAGATTTATATTCTTCTAGTTTCTCTGGTAACACTTGATGTATCTTACTATCAAAATACTTAGCATTGATATAACTGTTTGTATCTGATAGATAGTTAACATCATCTTCCAAAAATTGATCCACATTGAAATCTTTCATGAAAAGAATATCAGAATCACAATAGAAGATTGCTTTTTCTTTTAGTTCTGGATGTTTCTTGAAATGTTTCCAAAGAACATAAGGACGTAATACAGGAATGTATATTCCTATTAATCTATTTAAATTATCCTCATCTTCATAGAAGTGAAACTCAGCTTCTGGATATAGGTCTTCTATTTGTTTCCATTTATCTCTATTCTCTCTTCCTTTAGCAGCGAATATAAGATTGATTGCTTTGTCAGAGTGTCCTATTTCTTTTAGGCTTTCCATCCAAAGGTTCACTTGCCATGTATAATAGATATCACTAGGGCAGCATTGTACAAATTTTAAATCTTTCATAATGTAGTTGGTTTTAATTTTTGTTTTTTATATTAAGGAATAGCTGTTACTACACCATCTTTTATTGTTATACATGCACCATCACCATTATTATAAACTCCAGTAGGAAATGGTATTGTTGCATTTTGATCTAACCACACTTCACATCCAATAGTTGGCCAAGAGTCTATACATGCTTGTGTCATCCAAACATCAAAATAATTAACTGGAAAAGCACAACCACTACCACATGCTTCTGGACAATTAACAAATGTATAATTAGTATTAACTAAACAATCTCCTAGATTTGTTACAATTAATCCTTCTGAATAAGTTAATGATCCTACAACCATACAATCTGTTATTGGTCGTCCACCACTTTCTAACCTACCTTCTATAAATCTTCCATCACAATTTACATATGAATAATACCAGCCAACACCTGGAGGATCTGCAGGAGGTTCAACATTATAAAAATTACAAGAATAATTACAAACATCTCCACATACACCATCATCTAATATTAAACCTCTAGTAAAAATAATTGAACCACGAGAAGTACATAAATTTATAGTTATACCACTATCTATTGAAACATCATTTATTTCATTTCCTAAACAATCTATATATGAATATGTTAAAGTATCATTTGTATTATTTATTAGTGTATAACAATTACAATTTATTGTAGTGGTGGTTGTAGTTGTGGTAGTAGGAGGAAGTGTTGTTGTTGTACTAGTTGTAGAAGATGATGTTGATGTACTAGTGGTAGTTGTAGGACAAGGATCTACAAAACATGTCTCAGTTGATATATACTCTACACTATAATCAGGACCTACATAAACTCCACCTATAGTATAACAACTTCCATCAGTAGTTAATACTACATCATCTATTGAAAGGGGAACAAGACTTCTAATAACTTGACTAAATAAAGGACTATTACAATTGTTTCCTGAATAATAATAGTAACTAATAGTAGTAGTAGTAGTAGTGGTTGTTGAAACACATCCACCAGCTCTAACACATATCAATCTTTCAAGTTGTTTTGATATCTGCCAAAGAAGATTTGTTGTTGTACTAGCACCTATTTGTCTGCTTGGTATAGCCATTGTTTATTTTTTATGATGTTGTTGTAGTAGTTGTGGTGGTTGAACATCCACAAGCACTTACACATTTTAAATATTGTAACTGCTTAGATATCTGCCAAAGTAAGTTAGCTTTAGTGCTCCATCCAATCTGTCTACTAGGTATTGCCATGTTTTATTTATTAGTTATATACTCTTATTTCTATTGGAGTTTTGTATAATAAATCATCTACATTAACTCCTGCTGGTTCTACGACACTAATTGAAAATTGACTATCACCTCCAAAATTTACTCCTGCAAAATTATTGTTTTGTACACCTTCTACTGGAGTACCTATAATAGATAATGATTTATCAATAATAAATAATCCATTGCTTTCTACAGTATAATACCCAAAACTTATATAAGTAAACCAAATATTACCAATAGTGTTTTCTAATACAGTTGCTACTGGAGCTCCTGTGTTCCATTGAGTTAATGAACCATTACTATAATTTAATGGCGTAGTACCAGTTGCTATAAACCAAGCACCATCCCAAGCACCATTTACAGAAGCTGGAGGACCTCCAATGTTTGAAAAATCATCACCAGCTAAATAAACATCTATATTGTAGCTTACTCCAATTGTAAATGTACCACTAGTTTGGTCAGTCAAATTATTCCCCCCACTCTGTGTTAATAAAGCTGTAAACACTTTATATGTAGGTGCATTGTTTGCACAAGCATTATATGTTACATTAGTAAGTTGCTCTAATTGCTTAGAGATTTGCCATAATAGATTATCTTCTGTTCCCCAGCCTATTTGTCTAGATGGTATAGCCATAGTGTTTTTATTTTAATTATACAAATGTATTAATAATTATTTTAATATTCCTAATATTTTTTAATATCTTTTTTATATATTATAAGATGCTATTTGTCCTCCTGTTGTTGCTACTGTTGCAACATTTTGTAATCTATCTCCAATACTATCAGTAGTGAAACCGCTTGCAATTAGATAGTTCCAAAATTGTGCTGGAGTCATTAATAATGTACCTGTTGTTGCATCTGTTCCAACACCACTCAATACATTAGATGGAGATGGTACAATTAATGTTCCTGTTAATTCGCTTGATGCACCATAAACAGTACCTAATCTAACATTATTTGTTGCAGGATTTCCTAAAGCTACACCTGCTGCATATAAAGTTCTATTACCACCTGTACTTATTTGAAATAACCAAGATGATGTATTTGTATCAATAGTAACTCTTGGTGCTACAATAGCCATATTATTAGTTGAATTAACTACGTTTCCACTTACTTTCACATAAGTAAGAGAAGAATATCCACTTGTTGAAACAAAAGCAGAATAAATAGCAGGCGATCCTGTTCCTGCATTAATTGTTCCTATTATAGAAATTGTTGCAGCAGCAGTACTATTATAAATTGCAGGTTGAACTGTTGAAGCAGTTACAATTCCTGTTTGAGTATAAGTAACTGCTCCTGGTAAATAAACAGCAGGTGTTACTGAAGCACTTACATTCCCTGTAATATTTAAAGTTCCATTACTTATACTAATAGGACAAGATAATATAGCTGAATTAGTTGAAGCAGTTACATTTCCTGTAATATTTATAGTACCTGCTGTATTCATTAATATAGTGTTTGTAGAATTTGTAGCAGCTGTAACTGTTGAAGAAATATCACCAACAATATTAAGAATTCCTGTTGAAGTTACTGCTATTAAAGTTCTTGCTACACCTCCATTATCCATAGCGTAAGTTCCATTTAAATTTAAAGTACCTGTGCTTGAATGCCTAATAGATATATAATTGGTAACACCTGTTACAGCTAAAACACTTCCATTAAATGTAGCAGTATTAGGAGTTGCTAAAGTCATTTCTAATGTTGGTGTTGTTGAACCTGCAATAATACCTGTTGTAGCAGTTGTTGTTAAATTACCACCATTAGCATATATAAACTGCCCACTTGCTACACCACCATATACACTACCTGTAGATTCTGTCATTTCAAATTCACTAACAACAGGTGATAAAGTTACACTTGTTGTTGCTAAAATATTAATTCTATAATATGTATATGAAGTTGTGTTTGCCAATACACCACTTGTATAGTTACCACCTGCTACCATTGTATACAAAGTAACTGTTTCTAATGTTGTATAAGTTGTTCCATCATTTGATCCTTGAAATGTCCAAGTAGTTGGATTATTATTTGCACTTCCACTATATCCTTTTACACAATATCTTTTAATAACTTTTCCACTTGGAAATTGATAACCTAATATTCCTGTGTTAACAACTCCTGATTGCCAATATGTAGTAAATCCATCTTGAGAAAAAGCATTCCAAGCAACACCACCTGTTCCACTTATTGAACTTGCAAAAGCTGTTCCACTTGGAGTATTGTTTGAAGTCATTGCAGGTGTTGCAATATTTGGTACTAAAATATTACTTGCTGTATTTCTTATTGATTGTGCTGTGTATGTTCCATTAATAGTAACTGTGAAGTTATTTGCATAAACATCATCAGCACTTGTGGGAACTGCTCCATTATCCCAAATTGCTGTATTACTATAGTTACCTGTTGCTACCGCAAATCTTATTGCCATAATTAAATATTTTTATCAATTATAAATTGTTGGATAGCAGCCATAATTGAAACTGCTGCTTTTTTAGCATCAATATCATCGCTTTCAAAAATATCCATATAAGTCAAAGGAATAGAATTGTCTTGTAAATCTTCAATACTTCCATCTTCTAAAACTCTGTAAGGAGTTAATTTCATCGCTACACTTCCACCTATATCAGTTGCTTTAACTAATGGTGATATTGCTAAATTTACCATAAAATTAGGGTAAATATTTCCTTTTATTTCTATTGGATTTGTACTTGTAATTGGCATAATCTTAAATATATGTTGCTGATTGTCTATTTGTCCAAGCTACGTTTGTAGCAGTTGCAGTAGTGATTGAACCACTTGCACCTATTGTTAATCTTGTTATAGTCCATACTGCTGAACTATCACTTACTCCTGTTCCTAAAGCTACTCCACAATAATTTATATTATTATTTGATGAATTATTTGCATTCCTTCTTGAAGAAGCACTCATATACTGAGGTATATTTAATGCTCCTGTACCTGAATTATAAGTAGCAGCTCCACTTGAACCTGTAGTGGTTAAGGAAGTCATTCCTGTACCAGCCATTATACCACTCTGTTGTGTAACAGTCAATATAGTAGATTGAACAGCAGGATGTGCAAATGGGCTTGTTTGAGCAGTTTCATTTATAATAGACATATTAATATCTGCACTTGCCCAATATAATTCTATTATATCACCTGCTATTAATTCTATAA
>Ga0304728_1000431_pt1 | contig 35874 bp, 30 predicted proteins | sample C_130625_MF_Meta_FD_190476 | JGI IMG/M metagenome (GOLD analysis project Ga0304728, IMG submission 190476) | Freshwater microbial communities from Lake Croche, Canada to study carbon cycling - C_130625_MF_MetaG (v2) (version 2) | ecosystem: Environmental > Aquatic > Freshwater > Lake | place... | reverse complement strand
TACCTTCAAGTTACGCAACTGCCGAGCTCGATACTGAAACGATAATGTTGTTAGAATGGGCAAGGAAAAAGAAACGTGAAGAAGAAATGCTATCAACTTACTCACATACCCATCCTGCTGTTAATCTTGCCAAAGAAAATATAAATCGCGTTAAACAAGAATTGAAACGAGCAGAAGAACAATTAAAAATAACAGAGATATTAAGTCAAGATGAATAAACCACCAGTAAATTTAACTCCCTTACAAAGAGATTATGCGATATATCTTCCAGCTATAAGTAGTTTTTATGGAACATATATTGCTAAACAACGATTAGAAAAGTTTATCCCCGATGATCGTATTCCTAAAGGATTTGATCGCGGTGTTGAGGGAATGAATTTCCTAAACGAAGAACAAGGATACTTTACTTACAAATATGGTCTGTATTCTGCAGGACATGCTACACTTGATCTAAATAAAACTATGACCAAGGAAAGTATGATACAGCAAAGAGATCGCAGTAAAACTATGATCTTAGGCGACTCCGGCGGATTCCAAATTGGTAAAGGTGTATTGAAATTTGATTGGTTGAACTTTGAGGGTCCGAGTGCAACTAAAACGCGCCAAAGCATTTTAGAGTGGTTGGAAGTAACCGCCGACTGGAGCATGATGCTCGACGTTCCAACATGGGCGTGTGATCATAATCATACTGCAAAAACTGGTTTAAAAACTTTTGAGGACTGTTTGGATAAGACAAGATTCAATAACGAATACTTTTTGAAGAATCGTTTGGGACAAACTAAATTCTTAAATGTTCTACAGGGTGGCGACTGGGAACGTGCTGAACAATGGTATCAAGGTGTTAAAGAATTTAGTGATCCTGCTGTATGGGAAGACAAAGCAGCAGAGGGTTGGGCAATGGGCGGTGCTAATATGAGTATGATGGATGTCACACTCAAACGTCTAATGACCTTACGCGAAGATGGTTTACTGGAAGGTAAAAACTGGATGCATTTTTTGGGAACTGCACAGTTAGATTGGGCTTGCTTTTTAACTTCAATTCAACGACAAATAAGGAAACATATCAATGAAGACTTTACCATATCTTTTGACTGCGCCTCACCGTTTATCGCAACAGCACACGGACTTGTCTACACAAATCCACAGCACTCGCCCAAGCGATGGAGCACTATCATGGAAAAAGCCACAGACACCAAGGCTCTTGCAGGCAGTGAAATTCCATTCCCATTCACAAGCGAAATCTCGAGCCGCTTGACGATGGGGGATATCTGTTACTATAAAAACGGTATTCCCAATATGTCCGAAGTTGCTAAACGTGGTATTGATCCTGCAAAATTATACAAAGAACCAAAATTTGTAAACGATAAAACTCTATGGCAAGTCATGGGTGATAAAAATAAAATTGATAAAGTGGGATCTACAAGTTGGGACAGTTTTAGCTATGCACTCATGATGGCACATAATGTCAACAGTCATATTACAAGTGTACAAACTGCTAATCATTTAATGGACGTTGAATGTACCAAGTACAAGCCAGATTGGCGTGCATGGAAAAAAGTTAGGGACAAAGATAAGAGCGACGAATACAGCGAATGGGTTCCGCGTAACATTCTATATTTTGATCGTTTCGTTGAAGATTTGTTCAACACCAAGACTAAAGACGAAGCATTCGCTATGATCGAGGAAGGCATTACATTCTTACGCGACTTAGAAGGTACACGTAGTCAAGATGGAATGGCACGTAATACTTATTTTAATTTGTTTGAATTCGAAGTTACAAATCAAAATGAAATTGATTTGTCAAATCCAGATGATGATGCACTACGCGCCTTAGAGGAAGACATCGATGAATAAGTTTACAGACTTTCCAGGACAGCCGAGGAAAATGCCCGACACTGAAGGCGAATCCTATTTCAGTACAATGCTTTTAAAGATTGATGAGTTCAAGCCAAATGAAATTGTTGCCGTAGCACGTAGCGGATTTAGTTACGCCATGTGGATAGCGCAGATACTTAAATTGCCATTAGGTGCATATTGGGCAGAACGCGGTGAGTTAATTACTAGTAGAGATCCCGAACGAATTGTGTTTGTAGATGACAATATTTTATCAGGCACAACGTACAAGGACACCAAACTGTTTATGAAAAGATATTACCCAACGACTGAATGGCGATGGGCAGTATTGTTCAGCGACTGGCACACTCCCGAAGATGTGCGTAATGAAATTATACAAGGAACTCGACTTCCATATTTTGCCGAAGAGCCAATATGGGGTAGTAGAAAATTTAGTCAAGATTATGGAGTAAGATACCGTGACGAATAAAGTAATATTAATTGGATTTGATATGGATGGCGTATTATTGCCAGACCATCATTATATTGAAGATATGTTAGACGAACATTTCTTTGAGTTGTTGCTTAAGGAGATACCTTTATTCAACCCAACATATGATTTCGACGTTGTAACTGCGAGGCCTGAAAAGTTTAGGCCACTTACAGAAAAATGGTTGTTACAAATGACCAAGCAACCTAATAAGTTGTTTATGAAAGAAACATCTCTCGAAGAAACTAATGCCGAGTACAAATTTAGAATCGCAAGTCAAGAAGGATATACAATATATGTAGAAAGCGATTTACAAATTTGTCACGACATGCTAAAATTAGTAAAGAACGCCAAATCCCCATTAAGGATCATACATTTTGGATCTTGGGTACAAGGTAGCTTTTTTGATTATGCATCATATGGATTTAACGACGATTGGAAGTAAGCAATGGCAAGAAGCATTATTATAGGAATGGGAATTGGACAGTTATATAAAACTGTTTTAGAAAATCTCGGGCATGAAATTGTTACCGTGGACACCGATACTTCCAAGGGTGCAACCTATGATAATTTAGATAAAGCTATTCTATCGGAAAAGCCATTTGATACAGCACATGTCTGTACACCTAATTTTACACATTTCGATATTGCCAGTAAAATTGCACCTCATTCAAAGATCGTGTTTATTGAAAAGCCCGGAGTTGCCGATAGTAATAGCTGGAGACAACTTTTAGATTCTTTTGACCAAACTAGATTCATGATGGTTAAAAATAATATGTGGCGTGCAAAGATTCCTGAATTGCAATATATAGCAGAATTAGCTGTCAAGGTTAATTTTAATTGGATCAATGAGGATCGTGTGCCAAATCCAGGCACATGGTTTACTACAAAAAAATTAGCATTTGGCGGAGTAAGTAGAGATTTAACTCCCCACCTATTGAGTTTGTTTATTTCGTGTAATCCCTATTGGAAGGACTATAGTCTAAGTAGCACTACAGAAAAAGCAAAGCGTTGGAATTTAGAAAGTCTAAGCCGTACAGATTATGGCACTGTTAATAAAGATGGCGTGTATGATGTCGATGATTATTGCAAATTAACATATGGTGAAAAATGGACACTGACAGCAAACTGGAAATCAGACGTTGCTGATCGAAGAAACATCGAGTTTACGATGAAAGATGAAAGTGTTGTAGTTTTCCAATTAGGACTGTGTCCAGAAGATGCATATCAACGCATGATTAAAGATGCTGTTGACAATATCGACAATGATGATTTCTGGCAAATACAGCGTGATCAAGATATTTGGATCCATAAACAAATAGAAAAAATATGAATGTAAATTTACTGTATACCGATGGAGCTGGTAAGTTCCGAGAAACTTTTTGGGAAAAAGAGGAACCCGGTGACGACGAGATCGAAGTTAAAGCTATAATGACTGGAGTATGTCGCAGCGACGTCGACATGATGGTAGGGAAGTTTGGACCATTGCCAATACACATGAGCGGACACGAAGGACTAGGACAAGTTACCAAAGTAGGCGTAAACATCTTTGGAGTTAGAAAAGGTGATTATGTTGCAACCCGCGGTGAACCTGCATATGCAGACTACTACAATGTGCGCGATGGAGAGTTTGTCAAGGTCCCAGAAGCGCATCCACGTTTTATTATTGAACCAGTCGCTTGTGGTATCAATACTGTACAATTTAAAGATCGTGGCAACGATGATCGTATATTAATTATTGGCAGCGGCTTTCTAGCATGGGTTGCATATCAGACACTGATTAAATCAAAAAATTATAAAAATATTGATGTATTAGGTTCTAGTAATCAAGAACTATGGGGTGACAAATTATCACTTGGTACTAGCAAAAGTTATGATATTGTTGTTGATCTAACTGGAAAATATGCACTGGGCACTGATATTGACCTAAATAATAATGCATTGATTATTGACGCAATTGGCAAGGCTGTTAGTAGAGAAGAAGCACAGCAACAGCTTTGGAAAGCCTGCACAACAGTTCGACCAAGTCCGCGAAACGAAAATTTTCATCAATGCATGAAAGTTGGTGTATGGATGATTGAAAATGGTTTATTAAATGTTGACAAGTTCTGGACAAGAGCGTATAATCGTACTACAGAATGGCAACAAGCCTTTATAGATGGTATCAACAGGCCCGAGGGCTATAGCAGAGGTTATATTAAATGGGACTAAACACTGAAGAGCGATTAAATGTCGTTTACTTTACAGGGTACGAGGTCGAGCATACTATTTGTCATGGTATGAAAACATTGTTTGTTGTGGGCACACCTCCATTGGAAGAAATCCTACAACGGGCAAATGAAGATGCTGACATTAAACAAATTTACTTTGGTACTAGCCAAAGTTTCAAACCTAAAGCAACAACACACAGTGAATGGGCACCTTGGGATGATGCAATCTTTGGTTGTTTAAAAGCAGGTTATTGGGTTACCTTAGACTTTGGGATCGAGCATGTCGAAGGTGTTATCGAATCCGGATATAACGAGCACGACAGATTTGTTCCCATGATTAGTTGTAAACTGCCATATATTAAACAACTCAATTACAACGCTACTCTCAAGTTAGATGATATTACTTGGGGTAAAACTAATTCCGGTGTTTGGACGCACCAACTTCATGATCTCATGTCCAAAGAGAAATATACTTACTGGGATCAATACACGAAAGACGAGACTGTAAAATGAACAATGATTTATCAATGATATGGGTGAGATTCCAGAAGGAGGGAATACACTGCTACCCTGCTGCCGCAACTGATCCCAACTTGGCAACAGGCGACGAATATGATGTCAGTTTCCTCGCAACACCACATAGACACATTTTTCATTTCCAAGTCAATATTCAAGTGTTTGATGATGACCGTGACATTGAATTTATCCAGTTTAAGCGTTGGCTCGAGAAGTGCTACAGCAATGGCACCCTCGAACTCAACCACAAATCTTGTGAAATGATTGCTCGTGAACTTAATGCGACAATCGTAGCAAGGTATCCGGGTCGACAGACTCTTATCAGTGTAAGCGAAGACGACGAAAACGGTGCTTCACTTATATTCCGTAATCAACCCTAACATTAGGAAAAACTAAAATGGCGCAACCCGCTTATATTCAAAAAACTCTTAAAATGAAACCTGAGGTCACTCGGATCTTTGATGATCTGGATCGTTGGTTGGATCATTGCAGATTAAATCTGCTACCATACAGTCCTTCGGATATGTATAAGAGTCAGGACTACTGGCGTTTTCAACAAGAGCGAGAATATCTCGAACGTAAGGCACGACGTGAGTCTAAGTCACGTCAGGAGCAGTAAATGGCAATCTACATCGTCGACATAGAGGCGGTGGAATCTAGGTACACCGGCGAATGGCAGCGCCATGTACCTAATCTCTTACGAAAGGCAGGACACAATGTTCATGTTATTGACGGACCTAAAGATATACCTAATGCAACTACTCCGGGGGCTTTTCTTAATTTTGGTGGTACCAATATCTACAAGGCTAATCAAGTTGAGCAGATGGGTCGTTTATTTTGCTCCGGAGCAGTTAAGCCTGGTGATCATTTTTTGTTTACTGATGCTTGGCATCCTGGTATTATAAACTTAAAATACATGAGTGAGTTGCTGAATATTCCGGTAACTACACACGGACTATGGCATGCTGGCAGTTATGATCCACAAGATTTCCTAGGTCGTCTTGTAGGCAAAAAAAGATGGGTTAGGAATGCTGAGAAGAGTTTCTATCACGCATTTGATCATAACTACTTTGCTACAGAATTCCATGTTAAATTGTTTATCGACGAATTACTTCATGCTGGATATCCTCAAGAAAATCCATGGTATGAAGAAGACTTTGCCGAACGCTATGTTGGCGGTAAAATAGTTCGTACTGGTTGGCCTATGGAGTATATGGAGGAAACATTGACCCCATATAAAGGCATGAAGAAGCGAGACCTTATATTATTTCCGCATCGTATTGCTCCGGAAAAGCAAGTTGAAATTTTTAGAGATTTGGCAACACATCTTCCACAATATGAATTTGTAGTTTGCCAAGATAAGCAATTAACCAAGCACGAATATCACACACTACTTGGCGAAGCTAAAATGGTGTTTAGTGCCAACCTACAAGAAACACTTGGCATTAGCTGTTATGAAGGTGCAATAGTTAATGCAATACCACTAGTACCAAATCGACTAAGTTACAGCGAGATGTATTATAATACTTTCAAATATTCCAGCAAATGGACAGAAAGTTTTGACGCATACGAAGTACATCGTCCGGACTTATGCGAAACTATTATAATGAATATGCATTATTACGATGTACTCGTTAAAACTGTCGAGTTGCAAGCAGAGAATTTAACCAAATACTTTTTTAGTGCCGACAATCTTTTGGAAAATTTTAAATGAATGATTTTTTAAATGATCAAGATTGGGGGAGACTACGAGACGAGTTTTTAGTAGCTAAGCCATTCAATCATGTCATTATTGATAATTTTTGGAATGACAATACTGTTAAAAAATTGGTATCCGAATTTCCAGATTATGAAAGTTCGGCATGGACTACTCATTACAACAATCCTGTAGAAGATAAAAAAACTTCCAATCATTGGGATAGATTTCCTGAAAAAACTTATCAGTCATTTACATATTTGAATAGTCGAGAGTTTGTAACTCAAATAGAATATATTACAGGTCAATCAGGGATTAAAACAGATATCGGTTTACATGGCGGAGGGTGGCATTGCCATCATAAAGGCGGTAAACTCAATGTACATCTTGACTACAGCATACATCCTAAATTAAAATTAGAAAGACACTATAATCTAATTATATATATGACTCCGGATTGGAATCCTAAATGGCGAGGCGGTTTAGAACTATGGAGTCACAATCTGGAAACTGACCGCCCATTACGGTGCGAAATAACCATTGAAAATAAATTTAATAGAGCAGTTTTATTTGACACTACAAAACATGCATGGCACGGACTTCCAGATGATTTAACGTGCCCTGTAAATGTTTATAGACAAAGTATGGCAATATACTATCTAACCAATCCCAGTAATAACGCCGATCCAAGGAATCGTGCATTATTTGTACCGCATGGTGGTCAAGAATCAGATTCATCAGTTTTAGAATTTATTAAAAAACGCAGTAACTTAATATGAACTTCTTTTTAAGATTCCTAGACCGTATAGGTCGTAAACGCATTATAATGGACCGTGGTTCAGAAGAACCTTATCTAGAAAGATACTACATCTTTTTGAAAGATCGTACTTGGTTTCCATTCAATGCATTTTTACACAAATTCCTAAAATCCGATCCAGATGATGTACATGATCATCCATGGCCCTATTTCACACTGATACTGAAAGGCGGTTATTGGGAATGGATTCCTAAATTCAATAGCAAGGGCGAAAAGATCGGCGAGTTGGCTAAGTGGAGAGCTCCGGGACATTTTCGAACATGCAAAGCTACCAGCTACCATCGTATCGAGCTTGATCCCGATATAGAATGTTGGACATTGTTTATGCCCGGCCCTCAAAAAAGAGAATGGGGATTTTTGGTAAACAACAAATGGATACATAACGAGAAATATCTCGAGAGTAAGAAAAAATGACAGATAACATATTTGAAGGACCATCACATATCGAATGGTCAACCGCACCGTGGGACGATGTGGTCCGCGAAGATTTTCATGTAGCAGTTTATAGAGATAGATATCCGGTAACTGACGGTCATCTTTTATTCGTGCCTAAATATAATAGCATGGGAGTATTAAAAGATGCTTTCGAAGACGCTGTTAAAGAAGGAAAGCGATTGATGGAATACGGAAATTGCGATGGATTTAACATCGGAATTAATTACGGTGCGTCTGCTGGACAAACTGTAAATTGGCCACACATACATCTTATCCCTAGACGAAATGGCGATGTTGAAGATCCTGTAGGCGGTGTTAGAAATACCATCCCAGGTAAAGGAAACTATAGACTTCAAGAAAAAACAAGCGTATAATAACTTATGAGCAAAATCAAAATAGCAGAATTATTTTATAGTATCCAAGGTGAGGGACGTTATATGGGCGTCCCTTCTGTGTTTCTACGCACATTTGGATGTAACTTCAAATGTGCCGGCTTTGGCATGCCACGTGGAGAATTGAGCAATGAAGCAAACGATGTTAACCCAGATCTTTATAAAGAGTATAAGAAATTGCCTTTGGTATCTACGGGCTGTGACAGTTATGCTAGTTGGGATCCTAGGTTTAAGCATCTGTCTCCTGTGCTTAATACTGATGCGATTGCCGATGCTATTGTGGATACGCTTCCGCACAAGGAATGGCGCGACGAACATCTTGTGATCACGGGCGGTGAGCCATTGCTGGGTTGGCAGAAGCAGTATCCGGACTTGTTGGATCATCCCAAGATGGCAGGATTGAAAGAGATCACATTCGAGACCAACGGCACCCAAAAGTTGAGTAAAGAGTTTAAAGAATATTTACAGGATTGGTACATCACCAATCCGCTGGCGAGAGAAATCACATTCTCAGTGAGTGCTAAACTGCCATGTTCGGGTGAGTCATGGTCGGATGCTATCTGTCCAGAGGTTGTAGCCGAGTATGAAGCAGTTGGCACAGCCTATTTGAAGTTTGTGATCGCAACAGAAGAGGATTTGAAAGATGCTGAAAGAGCCGTGGAAGAGTTTCGTGCTGGGGGCTTTACGGGTCCTGTGTATATTATGCCTGTTGGTGGTGTTGAACGGGTGTACAGTCTTAATAATCGGGCAGTGGCAGAAATGGCAATGCGAAAAGGATGGCGGTACAGTGATCGACTACAAGTGCCACTATTCAAGAACGAGTGGGGTACTTAAATGATATTAGATGGAATTTTTGAGTTCGTTGGACTCTTTAAAAAGAAAAAAACTGTAGAACCCACACCGGTAGCAAAGACTCCAAAAGAAATTGCCACTGAAAACAAAGAACCGTGGGTGGCGGTAATGAACACTCATGTCAACAAAGACAATATTCGAAATGGGTTCTTTGAGCTTGACTGGAACGAGTATTTTGTGTTACAATTACGTACAGAAGGATATGCTGGCGAAACAGACGAAGCTATAGTAGATGCTTGGTTCAGTGAACTTTGCCGAAATGTAGGAGCAGAGGAAGAAATTGATATGAGTCGAAGAGGTTCGGGATATGTCAGTAGAGCATTGCGAGATGATGGACGAACAGAGATTTCTTAATGAATAAAACATACATTCTTGTAGATACAGCAAATACTTTCTTCCGTGCGCGACATGCCACACGCGGCGATCTTAATGATAAGATTGGTATGAGTCTTGCTACCGTATTAGGAAGTGTACGCAAGGCATGGCGCGATTTCAAAGGCGATCATGTGATCTTCTTCTTGGAGGGGCGTAGCTGGCGTAAGGACGTTTATGCTCCTTATAAACGTCAACGCACTGAAGCCCGTGCTGCTCAAAGTCCTAGAGAACAAGAAGAAGATCGCGTATTCTGGGAAACATTTGATCAGTTTAAAGACTATATCACCAACAAGACTAATTGTACAGTACTACAACACGAACGTTTAGAAGCAGACGATTTGATCGCAGGATTCATTCAAGCACACCCAAATGATAGCCATGTAATCATTTCAACAGATGGAGATTTCGCGCAACTTATCGCTCCGAACGTAAAGCAATATAATGGCGTGATGCAGATCACAACCACACACGAGGGATACTTTGATGAAAAAGGTAAGCCTGTTAAAGATAAAAAAACTAATGAAGCAAAAGGCGCTCCGGATCCGGCATGGTTACTATTTGAGAAGTGCATGCGTGGCGACACCTCCGACAATATCTTTAGTGCTTATCCAGGAGTACGTGAGAAAGGCACAAAGAATAAGGTTGGTCTCCGTGAAGCCTTTGCCGATCGAGCAAGCCGCGGATATTCCTGGAACAACATGATGTTGCAGCGTTGGACCGACCACGAAGGCGTTGAGCATCGTGTGTTAGACGACTATCATCGTAATGTCATTCTGTGTGACCTAACAGCACAGCCCGAAGATGTTAAAGTTATTATTAAACAAGTAATTGAAACTGCTACTCAAGCAGAAAAGAATATTCCACAAGTCGGAGTACGTCTGTTAAAACTGTGTTCCGAGTATGATCTAAACAAGATCAGCGAGCAGATACAAAGTTACGCAGAACCACTTAATGCGAGATATATATCATGAATTCCACAGCAAAAGTACTAGTTCCTAATAAGGAATGGTTGGTCAAGATTGAAGACAAAAAAGTAGGTGCTATTTCAAAATCATCTAAAGGATATATATTCTATAGAAAAGGATATGCCACTGGTTTCAAAAGTCTCAATGATATCAAATCACAACTAGGTATAGTTATGATCGAGGAAGGTGTTAAGAGACATAAAAAATTAACTGTTAACCCCGAGTCATTTAACATATACGACTACCCATGCAGGACTCAACCGTTTAATCCTGTATTCAATATCAAATCTCGATTACCGTTGTATACAAAAAATCTCAAAAGTAAAAGTAGATATTGTGCTGGGTACTATGTTATACAATTCCAGAAAGGTTGGTTGAAGAGTTTCTGCCCTAAACTAATCACACTTGAACGTAATCCTTACCAAGGGCCTTTTAAGACTGCCCAGGAAATGAAAGCGGTATTGAACAAGTTAAATAAAGAATGAGAACATTAAACACATTACCTATAGAAGATTTCTTAGAAAAATCTAAGATTGCCAAAAAAAGCAATCAAAAATCACTAACATTGAGCTCTAAGGAATATAATGATCTATATGATAGTCTGGCCGCTGTAATGACACGTTTAGCAGGATCATCAGACCAATCTTCGGCGGGAGATACTATCGAAGTCAAAATGGACGGTGGCGGTTTTAGGTAAATTTATGATAAATATATACGCACTAAATGGAGAGCGTATATTGTGTCTAGACCAAAACCAAAGGTATTGTTAGAATTAACAAACAAAAGAAACTATAAAACTGAACAAGTTTTAGAGTCCGAAGCGATCTGGGCAGTTTTTTATCAAGATCGTCCTATCAATCTAAAAATTGTAAGTATTGTGGCCCAGCAATTAGGCCCAAAATATAAAAAAGTATCGTTCTCTAATGCCGGTCATGCACACAATCTTGCCGAAAAACTCAATAAAATGTTCAACAGCACAGACTTCTCCGTTTTTAAATTGACTACAGGAGAGAAGTTGTCAGATGAATCAAAAGACTGATATAACCAAATATGTAATCGCTCAAAGAGGTTTATCAATGAACGATAAACAGCTACGGGCTCTTATCGCAACTTGGTGGTTCAGTACACGTAAAAAAGAAAACGGTGGCTTGAGGTTAACAGATCAAGGATTTGATTGCGTATCAGAATATATCAAATTCCACAGGGTCAGTTTCCAAGAAGAATTCCACTACAATAATCAGTTGGTAATTTGGTTAGACCGTTTTATTAATTGTCCCTGGTATTTGGCCAATAATGGAATATATGTTTTTGATGAAAAAATGGCTGTACAACTGGTGTTGTTTAATGGCAACATCGAAAAATTCTCAGTAGCAAAAGCAAAAAGTCTAAAATCCACTTGACATAGAGTGTGATTCTGTGTATAATTAACGTATTGAAGCAAACAAGACCGCTACAATATCTAATTAACTTTTTAGAAAGACTACACTATGGCAGAATCAATCAGCACTAATCGTACCGTTACTCCTAATCAGGCAAAACGTAGTATACGCAAGTGCGTTAAAATCCAACGTCCCGTGTTTATGTGGGGCCCTCCTGGCATTGGCAAATCCGATATTGTTAAACAAATCGGAGACGAACAAGGTCGTGACGTTATTGACGTTCGTTTGAGCCTGTGGGAACCCACTGACATCAAAGGTATCCCCTATTACAACAGTACCGAAAATACTATGACTTGGGCACCTCCTGCTGAATTGCCCACTGATCCTGAATCCACTGCTATCCTGTTCTTGGATGAATTGAATAGTGCGGCTCCTGCTACACAGGCAGCGGCTTTCCAATTGGTATTGAACCGCCGTGTTGGTACTTATGTGTTGCCAAAAGGTGTTAGCATTGTGGCTGCTGGTAACCGAGAGGGCGACAAGGGTGTTACTTACCGTATGCCTAGTCCGCTGGCAAACCGTTTTGTTCACGTTGAACTCAAGTCCGATTACGAAGATTGGCAAGAGTGGGCTGTTAAAAACAAGGTACACGAGCAAGTGGTTGGTTATGTTGGCTTTGCCAAACAAGATCTTTACGATTTTGATCCAAAATCTGCAAGCCGTGCGTTTGCAACTCCACGTAGCTGGTCTTTTGTTAGCGAATTGCTAATGGATGACGACTTGGAAGAAAGCACATTGACCGATTTGGTTGCTGGTGCGATTGGTGAAGGATTGGCAATCAAGTTTATGGCACACCGTCGTGTGGCCAAGCAGATGCCCAACCCAACTGACATCTTGAAAGGCGTTATTACATCTAGCAAGATCAAAGAAATCTCTGCTATGTATTCTTTGAGTATTAGCCTGTGCTACGAACTCCAAGATGCTTACGAGAAAAAGGCCAAGGATTGGGATGCCCAAGCAGATCGATTCTTCTTGTTTATTATGGATAACTTCCCAACTGAGCTGACTGTTATGGCTGCTAAGGTTGCGTTGACTACTTACAAACTGCCGTTTGATGCGTCTAAGTTGAAGAACTTTGATCGCTTCCATGACAAATACGGTAAGTATATTCTTGTAGCAATGGAAAGCTAAAAAAGGCCCGCAAGGGCCTTTTCTACTTGCTCTTTTGATAAATTTAGTGTATAATATACACTTACACTGAAAGGTTATACTATGTCTAAAGTAATGAAACAGGAACGCACTAAAAAAGATTGGACTGATCGTGTGTTTACGGATTCCGAAAAAAATAAAATTTTTGAAAAACTGATCACCGCCCGCGTGGGCCTGCTGTTGAAGCATCCATTCTTTGGTAATCTTGCCACACGCATGAAATTGATCGATGCCAGCGACTGGTGTAACACACTGGCCACAGATGGCCGTAACTTCTATTACAACAACGGTTTTGTACATAAGTTGACTCCTAAAGAAGCAGAGTTTGGATTTGCTCACGAAGTACTACACAATGTATTTGATCACATGGGTCGTCGTGATCATCGTGATCCCCGACTGTCTAATATTGCAGCAGACTATGCCGCTAACCAAATACTTAAAGATGAAAGTATTGGTGTAGTGCCTAACTTTATCAAGATCTTTCAAGATGACAAATATCGTGGCTTGAGCTATGAAGAGATCTATGCCATCATTGAAGAAAAAGCCATCAAGATCGATATTAGTTCGCTAGGTGAACTGTTGGACGATCACTTGGATGGTGATGACGACGGCAACGGTGGCGGTGGTGGCGAAGATGGTGAAGATGTTGACGGAAGCGGTAAGGGTCGTCCTCGACTAACCGCAGAAGAAAAGCGTCAGATCCGCGAGGAAATGAAAGAGGCTGTATTAGCTGCTGCTCAATCCGCAGGTGCTGGTCGGGTGCCTGCTGGTATCCGTCGTATGATCAGTGACTTCACTGAGCCTAAAATGGATTGGCGTCAGATCCTGCGTATGAACATCCAAAGCATCTTCAAAAGCAATTTTAGTTTCGCTCGTCCAAATCGTAAAAGCCAACATTGCGGTGCTATCCTGCCCGGAATGATGAACGAAGAAACTATCGATGTATCAGTTGCTATTGACATGAGTGGCAGTATTTCAGACGCGATGGCCCAAGACTTTATTAGTGAAGTCAAAGGAATCATGGATGAATACAAAGACTTCCGTTTGGATCTGTGGTGCTTTGATACACAGGTATACAATTATGCTCGATTTACCCCGGATGCCGCTGACGACATTTTGAGTTACGAAGTCAAAGGCGGGGGCGGTACTGACTTTGATGCCAACTATGAATTTATGAAGAATGAAGATATCGTTCCCAAGAAATTCATCATGTTTACAGATGGATATCCCTGCGGTAGTTGGGGTGATGAGGATTACTGTGATTCATTGTTCGTGATCCACGGCAATAATTCAATTGTTGCACCGTTCGGGCAAACTGCTTACTACGAAAAATAATATGTCTCTAAATAGAGGGGATGTTAATCCGTTAGGTGTTTTGGGACTAAGAAAATTAAGTTTCATCCCAGAACACTTTGCCAAGATATCAATCAATACAATTGATATCAAATTATTAGACCAATGGATTTGCTACCACTTAAATAGTAGGTATGCCATTAGAGAAGCGTTCTCTATTGATGCTAACAATAAAATGGTCAAAACTATAGAAGTTGGATTGGAGGATCCTAAAGAACTCACAATGCTAACTCTAGGCTGTCCATATTTTAAAAATTAAAAGGAAAATAAAATGGAAGAAAATACACAACAAGAGCAACAATCAGCACCGGCCGCACCTGCTGCTCCAGCACCGGAATTAACTATCGTAGATCTACAGAATCTAAGAGCGATTTTAGAAACAGCAAGCCGCCGTGGCGCATTTGCTGCTGCCGAAATGACTTCTGTTGGATCTTGTTTTGATCGTCTAAATAACTTCTTGAATGCTGTAGCACCTGCTAAGTCAGAAGAACAATCAGCCTAAAAAGGAGAATCACATGAAACATGTGGGAAAAATGAAAAACAACGGTGCTAAGATCGCCGTAGTGTATAGAACATTACCCGGAGATTCCGGTAGTGCTCTAGTGGTAGGAACAGGGACATTGCCCGAAGCATGGCATGATTCTTTAATGAATCTTGTTCAAGATGTCAGTGGACAACAAGCAAATGAACTAGCCGATCTTTTGGCTGTACGCAAATTTCCAGATGGTTCCACAATGCTGGAAGGATTACATAACCGTGGATTCCTAAAAAAGGTTCCCACAAGTGGTGTGATCATGACTCCAACAAAAAATGATACAGTTCTATTAAGTGAACTCAATCAAATTATTGCTGAACAAAAAGGTGTTACAGTTGATCAACTGGCGATAACCGACGGTGTTAATCCTAATCCGCCAACTAGAGCCAAAAACGATCCTACCAGGACCACTAGCTCAAGCATCAATGAGGATGAGCAAGTTCTTCCAAAGGTTCAAATTGAAGTTCCTGCTGAGGATTTATCTCCTGCTCAGATGCGTTCACGTGCAGATAAATTGTTTAAAGAAGCACAGATCTTGCGTAAAAAAGCAGACGAAGTTGATCCTCCCAAGAGCAAGAAAAAGTCATTGGTAATCGAAGCTTGATGCATCAAGAACAAGTATACCTGGATGCCTTAAAAAACGTCCTAGAGAACGGCGACGATCGTCCTGATCGAACAGGAACTGGAACTAAAAGCATTTTTGGTTTACAAATGAGGTTCGATCTCGAAGAAGGTTTTCCTGCTGTAACAACAAAAAAATTAGCATGGCGTGCTATGCTAAGTGAACTATTATGGTTCATCGAAGGCAGCGGAGATGAATATCGTCTGCGCGAAATTTTACACGGCAGTAGATATTCCGAAAAGCCAACTATCTGGACTGATAATGCTCTTTCTCATTCTTGGGTAAGTAAGAATTTACAAAGACATCCAGGCGACCTAGGTAGAGTATATGGTATGCAATGGCGGAGATGGAGGAAGCCCTTGATCCGCATTAATAAAGTTGTTCTACAAAATCACGATCAGCTATTAGAATTGATTGCCGGAATCAAAGAGGATCCATATAGTCGTCGTCATATTATTTCTGCTTGGAATCCAGGGGAAATAGAAATGATGGCACTTCCGCCTTGTCATATGATGGCACAGTTCTATGTCAACAATGGGCGATTGAGTTGTCACATGTATCAACGTAGTGCTGATATGTTTTTAGGAATACCTTTTAACATAGCATCATATGCTGTATTCACACACATGCTAGCACAAGTATGTAATCTGTCAGTAGGCGAGTTGATCATCTCTTTAGGGGATGCTCATATCTACAGTAATCATATTGAACAGGTCAAGGAACAACTATCAAGAAAACCATTTCCTGCTCCTGAACTCAAGCTGAATCCAGATATATCAGTTATTACTGATTTTGAAATGGATGATATTGTTTTGGAAAATTATCAATGCCATGATACAATCAAGGCACCAATGGCAGTTTAAACTACCATTACTTCAATAACCGCAAAGCCTTCGAGGTTATCTTCGAGGGCTTTTGCCATTACGGCATTTGGATCGTCATACCCCGATTTAAATACTTCGGCATGTCCACATCGTGTGCTAGTAACTAACAAATCACCTTTTAATACAGTACCCACAACCTGGCACGGAACCCGGCCTTTTAAGGCAATATAAGGGTGAGTTTCGTCGTTTCCTGCCTCGGAATTCATCATATATGCCGGGTTTTTACTTACTATTCCTGCCACTGCGGTACTAGCATGTTCTTCAGTAACTGTGACTTCTTTATCACCCCCGATCACTAGGACAGTTCCGGGTGGATATACAGCATCAGCTTCGTATCTTTCAGCAAGGTCGGCATAAAAGGCACTAGATGCTTTGACATTTAATACATTAGTAGATGGATTAAAATAAAAAGAGTCTGTAGTTAGTAATCGAGCGGAGCCAGTTGTGGTCGAAATAAACGGTACAAAGAATGAAGCATTGGTGCTATTTTTAGAAACCTGTATATTTTGACTGGATAAAGCATCGGCGGCTGTTCCCCATAACATAAATCCCGAAGTGGTACTAACTGCCGATATACCAGAATATGGGTCAGCACCCGGTAATGTAATTCCAGGCTTGACTACAGTAAAAGTATTAACACCAAATATAGTCGACGTGGTTGGAGCATAGGTAGAAGGATAATTAGAAAATACAACCATGGCATTCTGACCGGAAAGACCTTTGATGGCATTTTGATCACCTAGTATACTTGGTATTCTATCAAAGTTCCAAGAGGTTGCTTTTCCTCCAAACGGAGAACTTACTTCCCATACTCCGCTAACACGAACATTTAATTGGCTGGTGGTTGGGTTCCACCAAAGATCTCCATTTGACGGGTCAGTTGGTTCATTACCAATCGATACATTAACAACTTCTCTAAAATTAGTTCCGTCATAACAAATTTTTAATCGTTGCGAGGTTGCACTTTTATCAAACCATAATTGCCCTTGTATAGGTCGTGTAGGTTTAGAGGTACTAGAAAAGTTTTCTAATAACTTGATGAAATTTTCTTCAATGCTTTGACCGTAGCCAGCATAGTTGCGTCCAACAAATGTTAAATTTGTAGTATTGTCTAGGCTGGCATCTTGTACTGTAGTTAAAGTAGTTCCGTCGGATTTTGTAAGTATGTATGGCATATATTATAGCTCTTTAAATTTAATAGACCAGGTTAACAACCGACACTGCCGAAGGAGTGGCAGTGGTTACATATACTTCCCACTGGTTTGAATTGTTAACTGAGAATCTACGAACATGATAACCAGGACTTGGATTTCCGGCACTATAAGTACAGAACACACGAGCTTCAGATCCTATCGGTAAACCGTTCTCATTATAAAGATTTCCAGTTGTTGGAAACATTTTTTTCAACACGTTATTGATAATGGTGCTATTTTGTGTTGCGACAGTAGCCGTAGATGAAATACTACCCGGCGATACTCGATCAAGATCGATAGATACAGACAAGTACTGGGATGTCAATTGTCCAAAAGATATATTACCTGTTACCTTAGCATCTCCAATAATAGTTAATCCTTTGACCAATGATACAGTAGCCGAAGGATATGATGAGAAATTACCGGTTGAAGCAGCGCCTACTGTAAATGCCTGAGAAGAAATTGCTCCAACAGTATTTCCATAATGCTGTAATAATGTTATATCTTGTGTTAATGCTGTTGGTTGTGTGTTGTCAACAATAGATGTTAACGGATATTTCCAACCGCTGAATTTTGATTTTGGAAAAGATGTTATGGTATTATATTGACCGTCGTTATCAATAAAATTTAGATTTTTATTTGTCGAATCATACCAAAATTCACCAGGCTCCTGTCCAACCGGCTGCGAGTAACTAGGAATTGCCGCACCAACAGCTAACCAAGCACCATAAGAGGTGTCGTAGGCCTTTAATTTTTTATATGTTTTGTCCCACCATAATTGTCCAGTGATAGGAGCACGGGGTGGAAAATTTGTTTCGTTGGCAGAATTTCCCAACAATGTTATTAAATTTTGATTGTAAATAGATCCAAAATTTGTAACATCCCGTCCTATCAAAGTTAACGATGTAGTTGAGGTATTAAAGGTACCCACCGGAATCCTGACTAATAATGATCCATTATTGTTAAAAACAAGGTAGGCCATGATTATGCTCCATTAGTAAGACTTTGTACTCTTACTGTGTATTCAATCTGTATCATTCTGTTTAATGATTTTTGTACAGGGTGGAAAATAACGTGGGTTAGTAAAAGACCTTGTCCTGGACCATCGGGACTGTATGAACGCAATCCTAATTCATCAAACACAAAAGTTCCATCAGAATTGGTAGCATTATCAAATGCCTGCTGTCCCTGAGGTTCGCCAAAGTCTAATAAACAACTGATAAGAATGTCCGAATAGTATGCTCCGGCCACATGTCTAACTTCCATAAAATTTCTAGCAGAATCTAGATCACTGGATAGTCTACTATCAACCACTTTATAGTATGTTTGATTATATAAATTTTCAGAGGACCCTACAGTGTTAGGAGTAAGATATGTAATAATGCCTGTGTCGCCGACCCGGGTTCCACCGTTGCCAAATGCCATTTCGGAGATAAATCCAAATCCTTGATGACTTACACCCCTAGCCAACGCAAGGCTAAAATTTTCATAATGTATAGCGTTAGGTTTATCAATAAAAACTTCTTTGGTTTCAGGATCAAATATTTTAATGTGTCCTCTGACAGCAATGGATCCATTTTCATTTGGACGTGGTTCTGGCATCGTTTCTTTTTCTTGTTGAATAGGTTGACTGTTCATATTTTTATTTTCCATACTGATATTTATGCTATTTAGAATATGCTAGCAAACACTTTTCTCCATGTATTTGTTGCCACACAAATATACACATAAGACGCATCATAAGATATATCGCCGATTATTCCAGGAGAACTACTAGTAGCAGGAACTGTTACCACGCGAAGTAAAGTCGGACCCGATGGGCCACTGACTCCGCTAGGTCCAGGAGGTCCGCTAACTCCACTAGGACCGGATATATTACTTACACCACTTGGCCCTCGTACTCCCTGAGGTCCACTAACACCTTGAGGTCCTGTTGGGCCCTGTGCTCCTTGCGGACCAGAAGGACCTGTTGGGCCAGAAGGGCCACCTGCTCCTACCGGACCCCCGTATCCAGCGGGACCTTGCGGACCAGAAGGACCTGTTGGGCCAGTTGAACCTCTTATTGTACTAGGAAGTCCCTGGGCACCCGACGGGCCCTGAGGTCCGCTTGGTCCTTGCGGACCTCTTAAATCTGGCAATCCCGGAGAGATGATTTGTTGGGCCAGTTCTGTAAAATGTATTCTTTTTGCTATTCCGCGCTCGGCTATAACAAAGTATGTGCCTGTTGTTGCCGAGGTAATAGCAGTTAGATTATTGATATTTGGCATTTTAATAGTATCCTTTTAAGTCGTTTCCTTCGTTATCAGTTAGAGGGTTGCCGCCTTCGTCTGTTAACTCTAGATCTCCACCATAGTAATAACTATTTGGCAATTCAGCAGGAGACTGGCGTAGTAATCCTGCTATAACAGTATCGCTATCTAGCAATGATAGAGTCATATCTGTATTTGTTGGATCCACGGTGTTCCACGATGAATATATAGAGAAATCTTTTTTCATAATTAACAATTCGACTTTTTTATCTAATTTAATAGTCGCAGTATTTAATATTAAACTTTGAGTTTGTGTATTAATTATAAATTCCGGATCGGTATAGCTGACTCCAGAAAATACATAACCATATGTAGAAGTTGATGCCGATCTAGAACCGGTATATGTCCATACTTGATTAAGATTTGAAACTTTATAACAATCACCAACATTGGTCAATGTTGATAGATAAGCAGTAGATGTCACAGTTCCCACAATGGATGATAGAGAAATACTGTCGTAACTGAAAGTTGTATCATGATAGTAGAATTCTTTCTTCATTAATCTTCTTCCGCCAACTGATACTTCAACTTGATCAATTGAAGTTATAGGAGTAATTAGTTGTGTCCTAGTCAACGGGTCATACGGAGTAAGAGTAGTCCCAGTGGTTAGAATAATACCATCACTGTTTATTTGATTATGTGTGCCAGTGTTATAAACAAATGGAGTTTTACTAATCAGATATTCATTTGTGGTAGATGTAACAAACTGTACCTGTCTATGAATATTTTCTTCAAATGGTAATATTTGCTCAACACCTTGATCTAGTACCCGTGTACCAGGTTCTAGATATTCCGAAGGTGCTGTTCCAAGAGTGGCTCTTCTCAATTGACTCAATACATTATTATTTTGTTGGAAGAATTCAATTCTTTCTCCATCTATTAGTATCACTCCTGGAATATTTTTAGAAACAATAGGAGGAGTTAATACAGTTGAATTTGCTACATATATTTCTGTATCAGCAAAAGTTAAAGGTTTTGTTAGGTATGTTGTATTTTTGGCACTCAATCTAGTAAAAGTAGTACGACCTAACATATCATTGAATATTCTGTAACCTAATACAGTAGAGGATAATTTCTGGCTACTAATACTGATTATCTCAACGATATCTATTACAGACAGACTCCAAGAATCATTCAATTGTACAGTTACACTATCCTCTAATAGAACGTAATCAATCTTGTTAATTAATCCATAGGTAATAGGGGCTACGCCTGCTGAAGTTTTTCTATATATAGTTACCCAGACATAATTATCATTTAGAACAGGTCTAGATATTCTAAATCTTCTATTAGGAGTTCCTGTAAATCTTTCTGTATGCATCAAAGATCCATCATTATCAGTATAGGTAATAACTTTTATACTTGCGTTGGTTATTGTTTTACTGCCCGGAGGAGTAAATCCTATAGTTTGTGCTCCAGGTGCTAGATATAAATTAGATCCAACTATTCTATAATTATAATTGTAATAAATACCAAGATTTGTATCAGGTGCTTTTCCTAAAATAGTAGGTACACATGCCTCTATGGCAATGGCATCTCCAACTGCCAATCGTGTTGATACTGTGTTGATAATAACGGTGTTAGATACTGTATCTATAACATAATCAAACCCTGTTCTTAAAGTTTTTCCATTTTGATATACTGTGATTGTTTCTTCCGACAATCTAGATTGAGCATCTTCGTCGGAAATAACCGATGCTATTCCGGTGATTACAACAGGAAATACAGCACTTGAAGTATCTTTTACAGAAAAATAAGTAACCGAAGGAGGCAATAATCTTCTAGTTCCATTATTATCAGTAATTTCAACTATTGCCTGAGATGACACAGGTTGAATATTTCCAGGAGGATATGTCAACAATAAAGGCGTGTCTGTTGATCCCGAGGCTATAGTGAATACTTGTTCATGTACTGAATTAAAATATTGCTGCTCATCGCCAAAGAACCATGCTTGTATAGTATTAGTACCAGATGATAATTTATATACCTGTACCGCTGCCCTATTATTACTTGGATCAGTTGGCATTAACATATACCCATAAGTTGACGAAGTTGTCACTTGAGATATCGCTCTACCGTTAACTGTTACAAAGGCCGATTTGACAGAATTATAATCCGATAAACTTCTTACCATTGCTGTTTGTACATCAACTACAGTTATAGAAGATTTATCAATTACACCGGCTGAGTTGCCTTCGCCGCCACCGACTCCTATAATAGAGTATCCTAATGTTCCTGCTACAGCCTGTGGAGGAATTACTAAAGTGGCATTTTTCCAATCAATTGAAAATTGTTCGCTATCGGTAAAATTAGAATTATCTACATATTGAAGTATATTGTTAAAATATACAACAGATATATTATCAATTGTAGTAGGTAATTCTATCAAAGAAAATACTTGATTACTGGTAGAAACATCAATGTAAACATCGCTATTGTATACCATGGGAGATCCAGTAGACGATTTAGTATATACATTTATTCCAAGACAATCTGATACTTGACCAGGAACTACTTCTTCCGGAGCATGACTGGTATTAGGAGTAACAAAAGAATATTCGCCATCAAGCACAAGATCATATGGATCAATACCTGATACTGTAGTTGTATCAAAATTTACTCCACTCGTCAAACTATTTAAAATAGTGTCAGGTTCATAAGGATCCACAAATGAAGTATCCTGGCTTCCTAAAGAAATTCCCGGATAATCTATACCTTTCATAAGTTGGCCTAAGTCGGCACCTGGCATACCATCTGTAGGAGAATAGCTGTTTAATATTCTTTCGGCAGCATTGAGTAATTCGTTGCTTTTCTTGTAGATAACTTCTATCGTTGAGAATCGCGGTGGAATGTTAACAAATTGTATTGAATTGTATTTTTTGGTATATCCATTGATATCTTTTGTATAAGATACCAATGAAAATCTTGAACTAGTCTGTATTACTCCGTCTAGAAGAACTGTGAATGTCAATTTATCCGGCTGAGCACGCCACCTTAATTCAAATTCAGATGTATATCCATCGGTTAAAAAAAGATCAACTGTATCAAGATTTCCAATTTGGTTGTTCTTAGAAATCCTATCAAATTTTAATTTTGTGATATTTTTACGAATAGGATTATCGGGTAATAGATAATTGTCTTTCCAGGCCTTCCACGGATATTGATTTATTAAATCGTCTGTTAAACCAACCGAAACAAATTGATCGATGTTGCGATTATATACCACAGGCAAATCAAAATCTGTTGTATATTTGTAAGAATTATCTACAATCGAATATTCATTTACAAAATTTCTTATATGTGTGCGATAAGGCTTCATCTCCGCTATATATTGTTCATAATAAACAGCATCTTGTAATTTATATAGCGGACGTTGATCAAGATTTCCAACATTATTCAGCACTGTTATAAACGATGTTTTAAATGCCCAATCGATAAATTTTTGTTCCGTCATGGCATATTTGACAGATTTAAAGAATAATAAATTCCAATTGATTTTCAATTCATTGATGAATATATCATTTCTTAATGCACTCAACAAATATTGCAATTCAATATCAGAAGTTTGATCCCATAATGTTTGATCGTATGTATTTTCATAATCCCAACCAAATGGTTCTAAATTCCAAATACTATCCAATATCTGAATAGTTCCATTCTGATCATATACTGTATCAAACCCTTGTCCAAAGGTGCCCGGCGCATTATCTGCGAGTTTTTTCAATATAGCATATCTACCGTCACCTTGGTTCTTTATTTTTACATATTGACCTTCTGCTAGATTCAATTTATATATTCCAGATAAATCATTTACTGTATAAACAAAATCCTGAAAATTATTATAATCGGCACTTACCCAATCAACATATTTCCAATATAATCCTGTATTGTATTTTTGTGTACGGGCACGTTCCCATTTTAAAGATAGTTGATCAAATTCGTATTGTGTCCATTTTCCGTTATATAAAGCATCACTCTCGACTATAACAGTATGCGGTCTAGAATAAGCAATAATATTATCAGAATATCCTCGGCCCGGTTGTAATACATGCACTCTAGTAATTCTACCTTCGGTATCCACAACGGTGGACAATAGAAGACCGGAGCCCATTGAATCGGGTAATATTAAAGCAGGTCCGACAAATGTACTAGTACTATTAGGAATAGGATCTAATGTTCCATATCCATACCCTGGAGAAATAATACTAGTGCTTGCTATTCCTCCAACATCGTTGATATTGAGTCTAATAGCAGCTCTTTCATATTTGCCGGTATCAAGGGCCTGTAATTCATCATTAGTCAACACAGACAAATCATATAATCCCGATCCGGCCAATGGTGGATATTCCTGCGCTTCTAGATTTAAGAAACTATACTTTCCTGTGATTTGTTTATAATAAGAACACTATTAACAAATTCTACGATATTTCTTAATGCGCCTAAACGATTTTTAAACAGAGTCTGCTGAGGTCTAATTCCAATACCATATCTATTCCTACTAGTAAGGGCAGGGTCCGGTACAGGATTTCCAAGAGAGTCGTGTCCTAGCAAACTATCAATAAGTTTCTTTTCAAGTAGAGTATTAGGCATACTCTTATCAGAATTTTCTTGTAATATTAGCCATTCTGTATGTCGAGGTATGGCTAATTTTCCTTCAGATACGTCTTGAACAACATTCAAACTTATAGTCTTACCAACAGGAATTCCTCCAATATTAGCTAACGCAACAGCATTGGGAGATATAATAGCAGCAAATTTTAATCCGTATGCTGTAGGATCGGCAATAATACTCGCTACTTCATAACTACTAATTTTTCTATGTGTAGATATCGGTACTGTTATCTTATTTTTAACCCAAAAGTAATATACATTACTGAAACTATTTGTTACGTTATCATACACCTGTTTAACTGATAAAACAGTATTGTCGGCATATCTTGGTTGTCCACTTATTCCTTGTGTCAATCCAACTGTAGTATCTGCTTTGGTACTCCATTCACTTGGTAGTAATGTAGAACCCACCCATTCATAAACATCAATGGTAGCACCCGGAAATAATTTACCCCAGTTATTTTTTCTATATTCTAAATCACTTTGTTCATACCACAGATATTTTGCGGTACTAAGATCCCACCAAAGTTCTCCAACATGATCATCTAACCAATTAGAGTTAGTATCATTTGTAGTTCTAGAAATTCCCACTGAGTAAACAGCAGGGTCGCTGATTAATTTGTATGTTAATTCTTGTTCTGCTATTCCAGCTATCTTACATTTCAGCGGATCAATAATTTCAAGATATTCTAACACTTCTTCATTTACTGTATCTATCAATGATACCCGTTGAATTGAATCTGTTACGATAAGATTGCTTCTAGATCGAATTTTATCCCAACTATTTTTTGTAATATCTAATTTATCAAATTTATGTATTCCACTGAAGGTGGAGGTATTGTCTATAGCAGGAGCGCCTACAAAAATCGCGTTATCGTCAATTATAATACTTTGACCAAAATTGGTAGAATCAGTAGTTGATATCTTACTATCTGTTAATTCTTCTGCGAATAAGAATCTACTATTTTCTTTATAATAAACATATACAGCGCCAGAATTTGAACGTGTACCTAAAAATCTAGTAATTCCATTATCAAACACTTCATAGTCGCTATCAAAAACTGTACCAATGGATGAGTTTATTCCTTGAGATGAAACGACCAATGTATTTTCTTCAACATTGATTTCGATTTTTTTACCAAAATACATAGTTTGTCCGCTGACAACAGGTATTGGATTTTCTAATACTTGATCTAATACAAACAGTGCTTCGGTATTCACATAATTGGTATTTTTGTATACAGCAATCTTTCCTCTAGCGTTATTGGTATTAACTGCCGACGGCGCAGATACAAATAGATATTCTCCTGTTTGAGAAATAGCAGTAGCTTCACCAAATCTAGAATTTATACCAAACGGAGATTTTATAGTTGCTAAACGATTTAAAGATTTATTGAAAACTGTAACAACTCCGGAACTGGTTGAATATCCAGGAGCACCTACAACGATGTAATCAGCGTTATCTGTTCCATTCAAAGAATAACCCCATTGACTTGAAGGATTTAATGCTATACTAAAATCAACCAACGGGCTTGCTCCTGATATTTGAATATCATGTCCGTCATCTGTGATGGTATATGAATAGACAGAACCCACAGAGGTGCCTGTTCCCGGAGCACCGATTAATGTCAACTTAGTTGAAGTATTTCTTTGAACAAATAAAGAGGATCCAAATCTGTTGCTTGAAGTACTACTAGGATTGACAATATATCTATGTTTTCCTTCTTCTAATATGCTAGGGTTAATGGCACTGACTTTTACTGTACCCGATGAATTATATGCGCCCGGTGCTCCGGCAAATATCAATCCATATGTAGATGTATTAAAAACTATATCATCGTATACTACAGAATAACCAAATTCAGTGGGTTGGTGGTATGTTTCATCAAATTGATATCTAACTAGATTACTTACACCTTGAGTTTCTTGCTTGAATACAAAAACTTCTCCATATGTAGTGGCCTGGAAATAACTCGGCGCGCCGGCAACAAGTATCTTACTACCTGTTCTCTTGCTGATACTATTACCCAATGCCTGATTTGTTACAAAATTAATTTTGTAAAAATCTGAGGAATTGTAGTTTTTAATCTTCTCATATACAGCCCAATCATGAACATCAGTTGGTGAGGAACTGACCCAGAATCTAGTACCAATTGGAAAATTATATAAATTTGCATCGGATGGTAAGGAATCTAATAAGTCAATCCTTGCACTTTCAAATCTATATACTTGCCCAGGAGCTAATAAAGGAGAATCAACAATAGCGGATAATGTGCTAGGAACTACAAATTGCGTAGTTTTAGGAACGCTAGTGATAACATAAATTCCGTTGACCTGTGTATCAAAGTTTGCGATACTAATTATATCTCCGGCAGATAATCCATGATCGGCATCTGTGGTAAATGTTATTTCACTTACCGGGGAACTTACATAAACTCCCACAACTCCCACATTGATATAGTTATATCTGTAAATGTCCCAATCACCATTTGACTTAAATCCTAACCAGACTGTATCACCAAGTTTCAATGCCGAGTTATTGGCAATATCTAATAGACTATTTGTATTATAAGCAGTAGCAGTAACATCATCAATCCTTACAAAACCAGAATGTGTAAGCAAGAATACATCTTGACTAGAGGTAGATACGAATGTTTGTGATGATATATAATCATCAGGTGTTATTAATAGATCACTGGCTAAACTATAATGTATTAAATTATTAGAATTGGCCGGTGGAATAGAATCTACAAACTGAACGATTTGAGGATTTTCTAAAAATGTTCCTTCTACTAGCGGCGTTTCTATTTCCGAATAAGACGAGAATGAACCAAATTGTCCAACACGAAATGCCCATTCTTCATTAAATTTAACTTCGCCTTGGGCATTTTCAATAGAAATTCTTGCTAATTTAGAAAGAGCGTTTTTTGTACCTTTTTCTCTAATAAATCCTTGATAGAATTTGTATTGAGATATAGGATCAGTGAATAGGCCATTTAAATATCCGCGAGGAGTATAACCAATCAAATGCTGGGCCATCTTTTGTTGGCCGGAGTCAAAATTATCAATATCTAAACTATAAAAATCTTCAAATTGGCTGATCTTATAATCAAAGTTAGGTAATAGTCCTGCGACAGGCTTGCTTCCTAATAAATTCCATGTTGAGAAATCAAATGATAACTTAGGATCTAAATTGCTATTTGCTGAATAATAATTACCATTGAACCTTACCACGTCCCCGATATTATACTTGGCGTATTTTTTCCAGTCAGTTATTGTTGCGGTATCATACACAAATCCAGGACTAAAATAATCTCCGTCCCAGTTAGCGGTCCTAAATCCAACTAATTTCATACGGCGTTGGCGATTGCCGGTTTCCGGTTCATATATAACATCACCAAATATAGTGTTGTTATCAAAAATCATAGCATGTTCTTTTTGTATAGAATTCAATCTAACAAAATATATACCATCGGATCCTGGAACTGTTCCAACGGTACATACGCCGTCGTTCCTACTTATAGATAAACTATCTCGGGGATAGATACTGCCGTCGGCTTTGCGAATACTGTATTCATAAAAACTATTAAAAATATTATCAACTACAGATTGATTAAATTTATATTTTATTTGATCAGCAAAAGGACTTAGTGTAATGATGCTGTTATCTGCCCAATTCTGTGTTGTCCAGAATAAAAATTCTTTAGCAGATAAATTCCAGTCAATTACTGTGCCAAGCTCTTTACTATGTTGGTCAAAAATAAATCCTTGATTTTCTAACCAGCGACCGTATCCTAGTATTAAATCGTAAACATCCTGTATGTTTGTTAAAGCTGCTCCATACAGGATTGTATTTTCTGTAGATTCATATCTATTAGAAATTTGTACTCTAGCACCACCGGTGGTAGGTGCTTCGGTCAATATCTGAAAATACGAAGGGTTGAACGTTGTTCCTGAACGATGGGCAGTTTGAACTCTATAGAAACTATTTCCATAGAATACCAATTGACCTTTCTGATAGAAATGTCCAGTTATAGCAGAACTAGCCGAAGTAACATCTACATCTGTCAATCCTGTTGATCCGCCTGTTCCGGCCTCGGCAGTCCATACTACATAGGGTTCGGATATACCTCCCACTGTTATAGCAGGCGTTGAAGAATTTCTTATAGATTTATAGTAAGTAAAATATGGATTTGTTTTATCATATCCCTTAATGATATAATTACCATTTGATTTTTGAATTATAAATCCTGATGCTCCTACTGACTTAACCGGATTGCTGACATTTAATCTTAGTCTGTAGTTTTCCTGTGGCAACAATGTGCTAGGATTATTGGTAGTGGGCTCATAGGCATCAATTAATATCTGTAGAGTATTTTTATTTACAAATCCACCAACCTTGTGGAAGAGATTATAACTCACATAATCTATATCTTGTCTTAACTCGTATAGATAATTTTGTGTTCGTTGTTTTCCTATTTCAGATATCAATGGACTATATCCGTTGGTCAATACATGTTTATTATTTTCTCCATATATTTGAAGCTCGGGAAGTTTTAAAAATGTCCGATCTGTTCCGTATGTCCATTGTCCGGCAATATTCTTCTGAATACGACTTGGATCGTACATCAAGGATGCGTAAGTTGCCGGAGATGTTAATGCCAGCAATTTCTGAATAGCGAACGGCCAATGACTACTTCTGCGCCAGGCAGTTTCCTGAGGGCCTTGATCGCCGGCTGCCCATCCTTGCCTAATATTGTATGGTGTAAGATTGGTAAGAAGTCTTACGCTAGGATCCACAAGATTGCCTATAGAATTAACTGGCAGTATCAACGACAAGCCCGGCCTAGCATAAAATTCATTAACACCGGCTGTGTCTCCACCGGCAATATTTCCAGACTCGATATCTGTCCATAACAGAGTATTGTTTGATGAATAATCTGTTCCATAAGTCAATTCCCACCAATTGGGCTCTTCAGAGAATCCTAACATTTCCCAAGGATGAGTATGAGGGCGATCGGTATCGTAGAAATATTTGTAGACAGCACGAGCAGAACCCGATGCGGTAATATTTTTCAAGGTATTATGTGCTTTTGTATAATTCCAAGTAAGTGGAAATGAATCATTGACCAAATCATTGGTTGTATAATCAATTCCATAATGTCCTGCCCAACGTGAAAGATCATGTTCTAGTATGCTATTAATTTCTTTAATTGAATACCGGGTTGTTCTAAATGCCCCAGGCATGACAGAGTTCACATCAAATAACTCAGGTCTATATTCAGCCTTGATATTGTTATAAATTCTTTTTTCTAATTCGAGAATTATATCATCTCTGTAGTCATTGAAAGCAACTAACAGACTACCATCGTGTCCTTGTATTACATTTGTAGGAGTATTATAGGTATCGTCTAGATAAATCTTAGGTTGGAATTTTGGATACAGTCCTAGTTTTGTAGGAGTTGGTGGAATATATATTCCTTCTGTATTAACATAATCATTAACCAGGATAGTATCTCCTTTATTGAGATCTATTAAAATTTCAAATGATGTTAATTCTGGTCTGAATTTATAATCATAACCATGTGTTAGTTGTATTCCGTTCAAATAAATTAAAACTGATCTTAGAATTAATTTATCTAACATGAACTCAGAATTCAAAGGATAAATTTTATTTGATGAATTTGAAACTGTCCATGTCCTAACTATTTTATCTGTTCCATATCCAATCATATCAGATAAGTGAAAAGACGAATCAGAATACTTATTTTTATTAATATCAACCATTATCGCATCTACTGCCTCAACTGGATCAAGGTAGTCATACTTGGTTGATATTCCATTTAAGAATGCTAATTTAAATTGATTATATTGATCAGATGTTTTTGTAATAGCATCGATAAGGCTATGTTCTTTCTTTCCTATAAACATCTGTGCAAATGCGATAGGATTGGCATTGGCAATTAATTCTGTTCCGTATCTTGTATAATCCCCTCGGTCTCTCAAATCTCCTATATATCCAGGAATTCTATCAATCATAGAGTTTAAATGATATCCTAGTTCGCTTATTGTAAATTCTTGAATAGATCCGTTTAAAGGATTATTTGTTAATCCAAGAGGTTCTTGATAGTATGTATTCGATGAAGATGTGATTAAAGGTATTTGATAATCTGCCGCTTTCTTCCAAGCATTCTCATAATGATCGCCAACTTTACAATAGGCAATTTTGGTAGATATTGTGGTTCTAGTAGAATCATCTAATGATATAACTATGGTGTCTGATACCAAATAATTAGAAAATAACCAAGCACTGACAGAATTGATACTTCTATAGGCAAGAGGAAATCCTAAATATTGATCGCTACTACCTGTTCCTATCTTATATCCAAATATTTTATTTCCGATAAAACTTGATCTATAATAATTTAAATCGGCGTAACTGTTTCCGTGGGTATCAAATAAATCAAATAATGGTGCCTGGTTTAATGCGGTACGTTGTTGTGAATAATTCCACTTAACTCCATCATACCACCAGGTTGTTCCTTTATTAGTACCTTTTAATACATTTACAGTTGACATATCAACTGGATAATGGTCATTGGCAGGTACTAATGACAATCTTTCAAGTCCATTTAAGAAAATAAAATTAGCAGTATATATTTTTCCTCTAACCTCAGGATTTGTGTCAGCATTAAAAATAATTCTATCACCGTGCTGAACATATTGATTATCTATAAAAAGAGGCGATGCGTTGTTTAGCGTCAATCCATTTATTGTACTAAAAGCATCGGTTGTTTTGTTATCAAGTATTTCGACAGATTGTATACCATATAGACCAAAATTGAATAATCTTATATCTGCTTTAAATTCTACAATTGGGCGTTGTGCTCTAGCACTAGCAGAGCGAGCAGCAGTGGGTAAATTATTAGCAGCAGCCGCGGCATCGATAACATCTTTGTGTACCCATCTATTATATCTAGACCAAGGATTTAAATCTCGGCTGGCACGATTGATAGTCACATATTCAGCAACAGTAGGAATAGATTTTTTTACACTATCAAATCCATAATTATCAAAAGGTTTTTCATCAAAGAAATCTGTATAATCAACGGCAAAAGAATCAGGAGTAGATAGGTTATCAAACGGAACTAATACAATTGATGCGCCTACTCCTTCTACAAAAAATTCTTTGTTGAGATATTTTTCCGATACTCCTAATCCTCCAAATGTAATTAACATTCCGTTAGAAAGTTTTACTCCAGCATCGGTGGTATAAGTCGAAGTGCTAAGTATCTCATTATCAACATCTAGATTATCTGTTTCAATCTCAATCAATTCCGGACCAAGGGGTAACCAAAAATAATTCTGATAATTAACAAGTTTATCTAAATCAATGTGAGACTCATACGAATAAAAATCAGATCTAAACAATCTGTCTAGATCGTTAGTAAGTCCGCCCTTAATAGAAATTTCATTTATTAAATCATCAAAACCTTGTACATCTTGTATATTATTCAACCTATCGTTGATTACGAGAGCAGGTGATAATTGATAATCACTTCTTAAATCTATAGATTCTGAAATATAAATGTCAGAGGAGGGATTATAATTAGGTGTGGCAGTTGATCCAATGTAACCGTCCAATCTTTCTAATTGTGCGGGATTTATTAGTTGATCAATTGTGCCAGCTAAGAATTTTGAATTCTTATCAGTTCTTAAAAATACTGGCAATAAATCAACTGATCTAATGTTAGATGATGGCATATTAATTTCCGGTACCTGTAATAATCAATGTTGTATTCAATTCAGCAGCAGTTATAGCATTGATAATTTCGATATCGGCTGCTGTTGCTCCGCTAATAAAAATTTCATTGTTCTGACAGGCTATCTCATATAAACTTCCAAAATTATTTGATCTTGGCACGATTACAAAATTGGTGATGTCAGGGCTAACTAAATTCATTACATATGCCGATAGTTCACTAAAGTGAAAAGTTTGTCCAAAATCCCAATTGTCTAGTGAGAAGAAATTATTAATAGCAGTTAGTATCGTGGATCTAATTTCATTATCACTAGCAGTTGTGGCACTATTTCTTACGGCCTTAAATGCTGCTCTTAGATTCACCTCGGCAGTTCCACCAAACAAAACTTTATATCCTACTGGTTGATATACTATTTCGTCACTAATTGTTTTAACAGGTTCTAGGTTTCTCGAATAGTTATTTTCTAAAGACTGACTGGTTGGTGTCAACGGTTTTGTTCCTGTTCCGCCATTTAACAACCAATTTCTAAAAGCTGTATCATATGCTGCTGTTAGCATATAGACATCGATAATATTACTCTTGCTAGGATCTATTCTGCGTTCTTGTCCGCTATTATGTAGATAATGAAAATTTAATTCATTACGACCCTGATATACAAAATAATTAGGCTCATACACAAACGCATTTGTGTTAACACTTTTCACAGCATCCGTTTCGGTAAAGTAATATAAAAAATCAGGATCTAATTGATTATTAAAATAAGAGCTAGCAGCATTTTCATTAAGAAATACCAGATACTGAGTACTATCAACCATGGTATATCTCAATCCGTCAGATGCTCTTTTAAACATCACAGTACCGTAATAAGTTCCATATTTTATATCCCCGACCACACGTATAAATGTATCAGGGTCTAAAAGTTGTCCCACTGTTCCAGAATCTTGATTATCATAAAAGCTAACTTTGACTTTTGAAGGATTTACATAACCATCTACTTCTACCACTGGATTATCTACCTGCCAGATATAATCCTGATCTAAAGGTATTCCTACTGATCCAGGAACTGGATTGATAGATAATACATTTATCTTGTCTTTAATTACTGTGTTATTTGTATAATCAAAATTTACGTCGGATGGATCTTTATAAAATCCGGTTTGTTTTACACTTTGGAATATGTAATCAATTAACCTATATCTAACTTTATATTCAGACCCTGTCCAGGTAAATGCTATCAACCAACTGGCATCTAAATTGGCATTACTAGTACTGGCCGAATTATCAAGACTAAAGTTACCGTATAGATCTAAATCACTATCTTTAATTATGGTCCAGGCTCTGGCAATAGTTCCAAGACGTAGACCAAAATTTCTTTGTGTAAGGCAAAGATTAACCAGGTCGTTTTCAAAAGAATAAGACAAGGTATTAGGAAATGCCGGAATTATCTCTACAGGAATAGCACCTGTACCAATTTGATTTCCTAATATAACCGGACCTGTACCATCATTTAAATTACCTGTTCCGAGATTTGACCCATCTCCTATTACCTGTATCACTGTGGACCATAGGTAATCTCTAGTCTTATTTGTTTTTGTAGAAACAATTTTACCATTGGGTAAGAAATATTGAGGAGTTAGATCTGGCCCTAGTGGAGGAACAAATTTAATTACCGATCCGGGTGTAGCATATGCCATCGGGTTGGTGAATATACTAGTTGAGTTCCCAATTGAAACAGGAATAGGAGTATTAAAAATATTATCAGTTGAGATCCTTGATATGAAATTAAAATATCCGCGGCCCTGGCCTGCGACCGAGTTGCTGAGATTCCATACAAAATTAGGAGTGACGAGATTGGTGTTTGGAACTATAGGTCTAGATGTTCTATATTTGTCTATGTAGAAAGCTCTTAACGACTGAGAATTAATAATAGGTTCAAGTTTATTTTTTATAACTGAAAAAATTTCATTTCTACTAAAGTAAGAAAAGCTAAAATTTTCTTCATGTATATCTTTATATAATATACCATCTGTGGCAAATATATTTGTACTACTATACTTTCCACTAACATCGCTTAATTCAAAATATTTACTAACTCCACTTGATACTCGATTAATACTTTTTATTTTTAAAACATCAGTGGTTAGTGTAAGAGGAGCGATATTATAATCTTCTCCTGTTACCATTCTATTCTGTGTATAGTAAGCCTGCGGGGCCTTAGATTGTATGCTGGCATTCGACTCAGGAGCCGCACTATTTGATACAATGTACTGCAATCCCAATGTCAAAGTTAAATTATGATTTTCCCCGGACTTGTTAACATACGGAACTGTAATGGTAATTCCACCTATGTCTTGAGGGGTTACTGAATAGGCCAATCCATTACTTTGTCTATAATATAAAGAAAAGTTGCCTTTAGGCAAATTTCCAAAACTACCATCTGTGAAATTTAAATCTATCTGATCAGCATCTCTTGATGTAACGCTGTATATATCACGAATGGTCTTTGATATACTATTGTAGATAGCATTGTTTCCTACAATGTTAGGTACCTTGGTCCAAGTGGTCAGCGGATAGGTTCCATCGGGATTTAATTGCCATAACCATACATCTGTGTCGTTGATGTTTTTAATGTTAATTCCAACAATTTCATTTGGTACAGGATTGGTAACACTGAAATTAGAAACTCCTAGATTACCCTGTTTAAATAACGCAAAGAAACCAGTACCTCCGCTGCCGGAACCTCTGTTGTCATTTTGATATAATAAATTTAAAGTATTACCGGGCTTTGGACTATCTTCGTATATATAGGTCTTTCCGCTAAATGTTGCTGGTACAATCTCAAAACTCATGGATGTTCCGTTTATATTCTTTGAAAAAGTATATACAGGAACGTCAGGATTTGAACTGTTGATTTTATATTGTTCTGTAATTATTCCACCGATGGTGGCTCTATCATTTGGTTTTCCAAATACAGTAGAACCTGTCATAGAAGAATTCATTACGGTAACAAATTGTTCATACCAATTTGAATTGGTTGTATCATTCCAAGATATAACAGAATTAGCAAGATTAAGTCCAGCAGAGTCCAGTACATTTTCGCTAGTTGAAAGAGATGTGATTTTTAATAAACCGCTGCTAGGAACATTTCTTTTAGGAACATAACTAATTAATTGTGCCAGTTTTAAAATACTATCTCTGCGTTGTGCAGTTTCTAAGAAATTTTCACGAGCATTAAGATCAATCCTGAAACTTAGGTTTTGCCCTAGAAAAGCGATTAATTCAATCAATGCTATGTATTCGCTGCTGTCAATAAAATCATTAAAATCCTCAGGATAATTTTCTTGAAGATAGGATATCATGATTCTGCGGATGGTTTCAAAATCGTAACTTTGAAAATCAGCATTGCGGAACGATTGATAAATTTTCTTCCAATCT
>Ga0304728_1000427_pt1 | contig 35989 bp, 30 predicted proteins | sample C_130625_MF_Meta_FD_190476 | JGI IMG/M metagenome (GOLD analysis project Ga0304728, IMG submission 190476) | Freshwater microbial communities from Lake Croche, Canada to study carbon cycling - C_130625_MF_MetaG (v2) (version 2) | ecosystem: Environmental > Aquatic > Freshwater > Lake | place... | reverse complement strand
TATATGTTACTTTAATAACACATTATCGTACGAATAAGTGTATTAATGTTACACAATTTGTGATGTTCACGAATTCGTGAAAGGTTTAAAAATGTGAACACTTGCGTAGTATGACTACCAACAATTAACAAATTTTGTTACAAGTATATATAAATCAGTAACATATCTGCCCTAATTCTATTACAACATTTTACATATTATAACCTAACTATTTAACATATTGTGTAAAATATGCATGAATAATTCGGAAAAATTCATGCAAATGTTCCCAATTTGGTTACATAAGTTCGCTAATAGTAAAGTTATCAATCACAAAAGTTGCTTTATTAGACAACTTTGAGCCGTATTTGAGCGACAATCGGCTCATTTATGAGCTATAAAAAACCCCATGTCATTCTAAAACATGGGGCAGAAAACTACAAATCTACAAACTATGATAACCACCGTAAAAATACAAATTATTTTTCAATAAATTTCTTTTTTACCAAGTTTAGCTTTGCCCTGTATTCTAAGATTAAGCCTTTTAGCTCATCTTTTGTAGGTTTTGCTGTTTGCCTAGCCGTTTCTCTAAGATATTCAACTAAAGCTCCATTTTCTTCGTGTAATTTATATTCAAATTCTTCTATATTACCAGTTTTAAAATAATTACATTCCATGCATTGTGGTCTGCAATTTTGTTCTAGCCATCTAGTGCTTAAATTAGATCTACCCATAAAGTGCCCACATTGTATTTCTGCAATTGTATGTTTTTTACCGCAAGTATAACATTCAACTATGCCTGTTTTATCTGCATATCTATTTCTAATGTATTGGCTAAATACATGGTCAAGGTCTTGGACAAGATTTTGGAAACTCTCTGTGTCATCTTCAAATTCTTCCATTCTTTTTTGCGTAGAATGTAATGTAGCACATTGTTTACACATCTTCTTTGAAAACCAATAATCAATATTACCACAATTAACACAACGCTTTTTCTTGGTTATTATTGTACTATTATATGCCATTATTTATTAATTAATTTGTAATATAATATTTTAAGTAATTCCCAAATAGCTATTGAAAGTATTATTGTCATAGGTTATTTGTTTTAGCAAAGATAATTAATTTAATTAAACCACAAAATAAATTTTAAAAAATAATTGGGGAAAAATATTTTTTTATATAAATAAAACTTCTTTACTTTGTCCTTCAACCAAAATATTTATGAAAAAACAAAATGTAAAAGACCTTATCTTGCTACATTTAGAGCAAGAAGAAAGGCCACTAGCTTGGCTTGCAAGGAAATCAGGAGTACCATATGGCACTTTGTACGGAATCTTAATTCATAGGATTATGAAATTTTCAGATGATAATCTAGAAAAGGTAAACAAAGCAATGGGAACTGATTTTACTAACGATTAATTATAAAAAAATGGCTAAGAGATTTACTGATACTGAAAAGTGGAAAAAACCATTTATAAGGGGCTTACAAGGGGCTTATAAGCTCCTTTGGCTATATATTTGTGATGATTGCGACCATGCAGGTATATGGCAAGTTGATATTGACGTAGCGCAGATAAGAATAGGAGAAAAAATTGATATAAAAGAAGCTATTAAAACTTTTGATGAAAAGATTATAATTTTTGACAAAGGGAATAAATGGTTTATACCATCATTTGTAGAATTTCAATACCCATCTGGACTTAATCCAGAAAATAGATCTCACAATTCTGTAATTATATTGCTTGATAAGTATAATTTAAGAAATAAGCCCCTTATAAGCCCCTTGGAAGGGCGTATGGATATGGATAAGGATATGGTTATGGTTATGGATAAGGATAAATTAGAACTAAAGAGTAAAAAAAATGAAATTCCAACAGTAGAAGAATTTTTATGTTTTTGTAAAGAATTTATTGAAAAAGATATGAATTCCGTTTTTGATGAATACCAATTTTCTTTAAAAGCTAAATATGAAACTTGGACAGAATTAGGTTGGAAAGATGGTTATGGGAAACCTATTAAAGCTTGGAAATCAAAAATAAAAAATACATTTCCACATCTTAAAAAAACTTATAAATCAAATTCAGAGCCACCAAAAAGCGGTTCATTACATCAAAATCAAGATTTTATAAATTACTCAAAAAGGATTGAACAACTAAACAAATAAAAGATGATAGCTACTATTTTTAAAAACATTTTTAGCAAGGAACCGCATTTTATAACTATTGACAAAGCACTTGAAAGGATTAAGTTAGGTGCAAGTAAGGGGTTGGTTTTGGATATTAGATTGGCTTTGGATAAGGAAAAAGCTAGTAAGCTTAAACTAAATTTACCATCAATTTGCTTTAGTGGTAAATTTGGATTAGATCGAAAGGATGAGCAATTGGTTGCACATAGTGGATTTATAGTTTTAGATTTTGATGATATTTCTGATTTGAGGGATAAGCAGACTGAAATAATTCAAAAGGATTTTGTCTATGCTTGTTGGGTTAGCCCATCGGGTAATGGATTAAAAGCTTTGGTTAAAATAGCAGATGGTAAAAAGCACAGAGAGCATTTTCAATCGCTTCAAGAGGTATTTCCAGAAATTGACCGTAGTGGAATCAATGTAAGTAGGGTTTGTTACGAAAGTTTTGATCCAGATATTTACATTAACGAAAAAGCTGTGGTTTTTACAAAGGCTAAGAAAATTGAAAAGGTTGTAGTCAACGAAATTGAAACAATTGACGATTCCGAGAACTTTCGTAGAATACTCAAGTGGCTTACGAATAAAAACGATGCTTTTGTGACTGGAGAGCGAAATACTTACATTTTTAAGTTGGCATCTGCGTGTTGTAGGTTTGGAATCAACGAGGAGGCCGCTTTAAGCCTCATAGCGACCGAATATTTAGTGAGTAATGACTTTACTATGTCGGAGATGAGAGGGGCTGTAAAGAGCGGATATAGGGCAAATAGGGCTATTGCTGGTTCAGCTATACTTCAAAAGGAAAAGTTAGTAAACAAAACCACCAATTATGAAATTGATGTTAAAAAGGAATTTGTAGATGAAAAAGGGGATAATTACAGGGTTGAAGATGTGGTATATGGGATTGATGTAAAGGACAAAGCTTTGCTTATCAATCAAAATGGTTTTGATAAAGTTATGGGAGTTGGTGTAAAAGAGCTTGATTATCTTTTTAAACCAAAAAGAGGTGAGATTACATTACTTACTGGTATTGGTAATTATGGAAAAACAGCTTGGCAAAAATCTCAATTGCTTAGTCGAATCATCATGTATGGCGAAAAAATTGCTACATTTTCTCCGGAAGATACGCCTGCTGAAGAATATTTCCATGATTTTGTTGAGATGCTTTTAGGTTGTGAGTGTACTCCTTTTAATCCAAATAGACCAGCGAATGATATTTACGAGGCAGCATATGATTTTATTTCTAAGCATATTTTTTACATTAGCGCAGAAATGCTTTCGCCTACTCCACAGTACATCAAGGAAAAGTTCTTGGAGTTAATTGTGCAAGAGAAGGTTGATTTTTGTTGTATTGATCCGTTTAACCAAATGACCAATGATTATAAAGGTTTTGGTGGCAGAACTGATAAGTATTTGGAAACATTATTAGCTGATTTTTCAAGATTTGCAAAGAAAAATGATGTGTATTTTTGGGTTATTGCGCATCCAAAATTAATGGAAAGAGATAGGACTAATAACTACAAGTGTCCTGATGTATTTGATGTTAATGATGGTGCTATGTGGAATAATAAAATGGATAACATTACCGTTTACCATAGACCATTTGCGCAGACAGACCCAAGTAGCCCTGTAGCAGAGTTTCATTCAAAGAAAATTAAAAAGAAAAGTGTTGGTAGAAAAGGATTTATAATGGTTGAGTATATTTGGGATAGAAGAAGATTTTTTATTGAAGGAAGGGATTTTATACAAGAGATGTTGAATAAAAAAAATCTTGAATTTTGGAAAAGAAAAGAAGCTAATCAATCATGGCTTCCATACAAAGATGAAGAAGGCGGAGAAGTAATATTTTAATAATTAAAAAACAAAAAAATGATCAGAATTTCAGTAATCGGAAGATTAGGACAAGATGCGGTAGTTAACACAGTGAATGGTAAAACAGTGATTAATTTCTCAATGGCTTACAGTGAAAAGTTTAAAAACCAACAAGGTGAAGATGTAGATAAAACTACATGGGTTTCATGTGCTTATTGGACAGACAAAACAAATGTATCAAACTATCTTAAAAAGGGTACTTTGATTTATATGGAAGGTAAGCCAGAAGCTAAAACATATTTAAATGATAAAACTAAAGAAACTGTAGCTCAATTACACGCTAGAGTAACATCTTTACAATTATTATCAAGTAATAAACCAGAAGAAAATCAATTTTAATGTACATACACGAATTAATAAATACTATTAAAGTAGAAACCCCTTTAGGATATGGAAAAGCAATTGCATGGCTCGATTACGGAAGTGACATCAACACTGTTTGGAAAGTCATATTATACCACAACGGCATGGTGCGGAACTTCTACGATGACGACATATTGGTCTATCCCAACAAAATGGATGGAGGAGAAATTGATAAAAATTATTTTCAAACCAAAAAATAAATAATATGCAAAACGTATTAGATTTTGTCGGAAGTGATTACATTGAAGAAAGAGATTATAAAAGGTTAAGTGGTCAACACCATAAAATTTTTAATTTAATGCAAGATGGTAAGTATAGAACATTGCCTGAAATAGCTGATTTAATTAGTGAACCACCGGCTTCTATTTCTGCTCAATTAAGGCATTTTAGAAAAAAATCTTTTGGTTCGCATACCGTTAATAAAAAATATGAAGGAAATGGTTTATTTTCATACCAATTAATCATAAATAAAAATAACAATGGCGAAACTAACTAATTCCACAAAAGTTACATTTGGTAAACAAAAGACAGGAAGAGCTAAAAAATCTTATAACAAACATTCACCACGTCCAAAACAATACAGAGGACAAGGCAGATAAAAAATACTTATGAATAACAAAGCCGCAAAAAAATTAAGAAGGTTATCAGTAGCTTTAGCAGCTGGGGCAGGTAAAACCTTAGATGATGCTGAAAGGATTTATAGAAATCTAAAGGTAGTATATAAAGAAAGTAAAAAAGCCCCTAAAAAATAGGGGCTCAATTTACTAAGCGTTTGCTGCTGTTGTAAGCTGTGCAATCGTAGAAGTAACTACTAAAGTAGTACTTCTTTGGTTTAAACCAGTTGCAGGAAGAGTAATAGTTGCATGACCTGCTGTACCATTAATAGTTCCAGAATAAGGTACTGCTGTAAAACCTTGTGCTGGGATAAGTGTAAGAACACCTCCTTCAGCTGTATTGTATTGGTTTCTTTGCAATACAGTAACATTGATTACTTGTGCCATTTTGTTTTTGTTTTAATTGTTATATAATATATGTTTGGCTTAACAAATATAATAAATTTTGACCGTTATTAAAAATCGTTAACTTTGAATTAAATTAATTAAACTATGAAATTAATAGCTCCAAAAGGTAGAGTAATTATTAAAGTGGATTTAGAAAGTAAGAACTTTCACACTTTTGCAGATGGAACTAAACTTAAATTAGAAAGGCAATATGATAACTTCAATATGCGTTATGTTAAGCCTGTAAATGCAATTGTTGTTGATGGAATTGGTGTAACTGAAGGTGCAGATATTTTAATACACCATAATGCTACACATGATACATATAGAATTTTTAACTATCAACCACCAACAAAAGAAGCATCATCTGATATTAAATATTATTCAATACCAGAGCAAGAATGTTTTTTATGGAGAGAAAGGGGAGGCTCCACATGGAACACTTTGCATAATTATGTTACAGCATTAAGGGTATTTAAGCCATATAAAGGTTTTATGCAAGGAATTGAACCAGAGCAAATTAAGAACAAATTATATATAACAAGTGGTGAATTAAAGGGAAATGTTTGCGATACTGTTAAATCTGCTGATTATCAAATTATATATCAAGGAGATGATGGCAAAGAAGAAAGCATTATAAGATTAAGGCATTATGAAAATGAAGATAATACAAGAGAGGAAATAATTGCGATTGACCATAATTTAACTAAATTAGTAGAAAAAGGGGAATGTCTAGTCGGTGTAACAAAAAGTGATGCCAAAAAATTAAATGCATAATATGTCAGAATTAGAAGATAAAATAAAGGATTTAGAAAAACAAATTGCGTATTTACAAGGTAGAAATGCTTATTATGAGCAAGATGGTATTGGTAAATTATACCATGCTTTAAATAGAAAAGCCAATGAAATGGCTGAATTGTTGAATAAAACTAGTCTTACAGCAATTGATATTGATGATCCAAAAATTAAGACATTTGAGAGATTACAAAAAATTTGGGTAGATGCAGGCACTATTTCAGCATCAATAAAGGCATTGGAAGTTTTAGCAGGTATTAATCAAGAAGTAGTTGCTGAAAAAAAAGACGTGGTTCAAATTAATAAAAAGCCATTTTCTCCAGAAAACATGGCTGATGCAGTTGGAGAATTAGCTGGTAAAAGAAATTAATTATGTACGATAAAATTGAAGGTGGAAGTATAGTAAATATACAAGGGTTGTTATGTAACTTACCACCAGAAGGTTATGTTTTTAACATAATTACTAAACAATTAGAATTTAGGGATGTTTATAAAAGGTCTGATAACATATCAGAACAATATTGGAAAAGAATTCCACTTCCTTCTTGGTATATGGACACTATGAAGAAATGGGATGATTTTGATAAGAAAAAGAAAGATGATGAGGTTGATTTTTATGATGAAAGACTTGAAGAATTTAAAAGACAAGAATGGGATAGAAGATTAAATGGTTTTTGGTACATGAATAATGGTAAGCCTACATTTTTGACTGGATTGCATTATTTATATCTACAATGGTGGTCAATTGATATTGGTTATCCAAAATTTAGAAATCCAGACCTTGAGAAATTTTATTTTATGGATTATTGTATTCAAGACCCATTGTGTATGGGAATGCTTGAAGTAACTAAAAGACGTTTTGGTAAGTCATTTGTAGCTGGTTTATTTGTAACTGAATATACTACAAGGACTAAGATGACAAATGGCGGTATTCAGTCTAAAACAGGCTCTGATGCTAAAAAATTCTTTGCTAAGACAGTGGTAAATCCATTTAGAAGATTACCTAAGTTTTTTAGACCAGAATATGATATGTCTTTGGGAGTAAATCCAAAGTCTGAGATGAGATTCCAAAAAACAAACGTAAGAGGTAAAAAGGCAGAGGAAAATATTGATAAGGATGAATTAGGTTCAGTTATAGATTTTCAATCAGCAGATGCCGTAGCTTATGATGGTCAAAAATTACATAGATATGTAGCGGATGAGTGCGGAAAAACAACAGAAGTAAACGTATACGATAGACATGAGGTTGTGCGTTATTGTTTGCTTGATGACGAAGGTCAAATTATTGGTAAGGCATTGTATACCACCACAGTAGAAAAACTTACAACAGAAAAAGATGGCGTACAAGATGCATTTAAATTATTATGGGAGGAAAGTAATCAGGATAAGCGGCAAGATAATGGTACGACTTCAAGTGGTCTTTATAGATTCTTTATGTCTGCTAAACGAACTAGAAATTTTGATGACTTTGGTTATCCAGATGAGAATAAAACTTTAGACCAAATTTTAGCTGATAGAGAAACAGTTAAAAATAATCCAAGAGCACTGTCTGCTCGTATTAGAAAAGAACCACTTACAATTGACGAAGCATTTAGTACAGATTCTGATAAGTGTATATTTAATGCTTTAAATATTGGCGAAAGGGAAGTTTTTTTAAAAGAAAATCCTGTATTAAAAAGAAAAATAATATTTTATAGAGATATAGACCAAATTGTTAGATGGAGGGAGGCTTCAGATAAAGAAGAGGATTTTCATTGGAAAATTACACAATTGCCGCCAAAAGGGGAAGAAAATAAACATACATACGATATAAATTTAAAGAAACCGGGCAGAACAGAAGATGGAGCAATAGCAATTGATGGTTATAGCAACAGTCAAGGAGGTAAATATGGTTCAAAAGCTTCTGCATGGATAGGAAGAAGATATAATTTACTTGACCCTAAGAGTACGGGCAAAGCAATAGGTCATCTTTATGGTAGACCACAAATAAAAGAAACCTTGCATGAGCAAGTAATGTTAGCGGCTGAATTTTATGGGTATAGAGCTTGGTATGAGCATAATAGTGATGATTACTTGTCTTATTTTAGAGATAGGGGAAGGGTGTCTTATTTGGGATTATATCCTAAAATATCAATAGACCCAACTAAAAAAGATTCAGAAAGATTCAAAGGATTCCCAACTACTCCATTTAGTTTAACAAAACAAGTTGATGTTGGAGTCATGTATTTTGAAAATCATATTGATTCAATAGATTTTGAAAACTTGCTAGAAGACGCTAAAAAGTTTGACCCAAATAATAGAACAGAGTTTGACCAAACAGTATCTTTTTTGATGCTTTTGGTATGTTTAATGGAGCCAGTACAACTTAAAGTAAAAAGGGAACCTTTGGTAAAAAGTTATACGCCAAGCCTTAGTTAATTTTTTTTTTAATTAATTTGTTGATTTTTTGGTATATTTGAGGACAAAATCAAGTTAAATTGGCTTCAACTCCATTAGACATAAATGCATCTGACGCAGGTCAAGCATTAAAATCGTTTCAGTTAACTACTAATGTTAAATCAAAATCTGATTTTGAATATGGCAGAAAAGTAGCACAAAATATTTATGCCACAATATATGGCAATCAAACTTATTTTTGGATAAGAAATAATAGGTTTAGAAAAAATAGACAAATAGCGAATGGTAAAATAGACATGAGTGTTTTCTTAGATCGTCTTGAGATGAATGGGAAAGCTAATTATGTAAATATAAATTGGAAATCAATTATTATAGGGAATACTATTGTAGGTAGATTAGTTAGTTCATGGATGTCAAGAAATGAAAAAATTAGTGTCACAGCGGTAGATAGTAATTCTGCAAATAAAAAAAGAGAATTGGCTGATGAAGCTGAATTTGTTTATCAAAACAAAGAAGTATTATCTCAATTACAACAAGAGTCTGGTATACCAATTATTCCAGAAGATCAATTTGTAGCAGAGGATAAAGATGATTTAGATTTATGGAAAAGTGAATTTAATCGTTTGCCAGAGGAGATATTATATAGCTTAGGTGTTAATAATGTTTTTGAAGCTAATGGTTGGAATGATGTTTTAAAAGAAAGAATACTTCATGATTCTGCTGAAGTAGGATTAATATGTACTTATACTTGGATGGATGAAGATGGAGAGATTCATGTTGAATGGATTCGTCCTGAAAATGCTATTTATTCATATTCAGATTTTCCTGATTTTAGAGATACAGCTTATAGAGGTCATATTTCATCAATGAAAATTAGTGAAGTAAGAGCAAGATATGGTAAAGACAATGGTGGTATTTTAACAGAAGAGCAAATATTTCAATTAGCTCAGTTTGCTAAAGAATATCAACTTACAGATAAGATAAAATGGATGCAAGATTGGAACGTAGCTTATTTACGTCCATATGATGAGTGGAATATTGATTTAATGAATTTTGAAATTAGAACATTAGATTCTGATGGATATACTATTACCAAAACTAAAAAGAATGGTAGTACAATAATAAGAAAAGGTAAGCCAGAAAAAATTGATGAAAATCAAGAATATGTAGAAGAGAAAAAATGGAATATTTATAGAGGCGTATATAATCCTGTTACAAAAACAATGTTGGATTGGGGTATTAAGAAAAATATGATACGTCCACAAGACCCAAAAGAAATTGGTAATGCGGAATTCTCATATAGCTTTTATATGTACCAAAACTACGACCAAAGAAACGTAGCTGTACCTGAAAAAATTGAAGAACCTATCGAGCAAATGATTTTAGCTAGATTGAAGATTCAACAATTGGTAGCTAAAATGGTCCCAGCAGGAGCTGCTATTGACGTAGACGCAATGCAAGAATTAGATTTGGGATTAGGAGATTCAGTAAAGCCATTAGACGTTCAAAAGATTTGGGAACAAACTGGTAAGCTTTATTATCGTGGTAGAGATGCAGAAGGCAATAGAATACCTGTTCCAATTACTGAATTAGCTAATAGTGGTTTTGCTCCTCAATTAAATGCTTTAATTCAATTATATCAATTCCATTATCAAGTATTAACACAAGAATTAGGGGTAGATCCAAACTTAATGCAACAAGCTTCACAACCAAGAGTAGCAGCATCAAATGTGGAAACTTCAAGAATATTAGCAAATGATGCTACGGAATATATGTATGATGCATATATGTATTTAATGGAAGAAACAGCTAAAAAAGTAGCATGTTTATTAAATACAAGTGTAACATATGGGGCTAAAAAATATAGAGATTTATTAAAGCAAGATGATGTAAAAGATAGAAATTTTACTACTAGATTAAAAATGTTACCTACAGAAATGGAAGTTGCTAAATTAGAAGCAATGATGAATCAAGCAATGGCTTCTAATCCTCAATTGATAATGTATATTGATCCATTTAAAATAATTAGGATTGCAAAAGAAAATGCAGAATTAGGTGAACTTTATTTTAGACAAGGTCAAAAGAAATTTATAAAAACAGAGCAAGAAAATGCTAAAAATAATAGTCAACAAAATGCTCAATCACAACAAGCTAGTATTCAAGTAAAAATGCAAGCCGATACAGCATTTGCTCAACAACAAGCTTTAATTAAAGAAAAAGAAATAATATTACAAGGTGTTTTTGATCTTGCTAAAGCTAATATACCATACCCAGCAGAACTTCAACAATTGATATCTAATGTATTACAAAATGTAACTCTTCCAATTGAAGTACAAAACGAAACACAACAAAAAGCTTTAGCTCAACAACAAGAAGCAGAGCAACAGCAAATGCAACAACAAGGACAACCACAACAACAACAAGAACAACAATTACAAGAACAACAATAAAATAAAACAAAATGGCAACTTCAGTAAGTAAGTTATTAATTAGACTTCAAAAATTTAGCTCAAAAATTAGTAAAACAATTGATGCAACTAGTTCATTTAATTCTTTAGGTTATTATTACCAAGATTTATCTGGATGGGATTCTGCTGTTGTTCAATTTGTAACACCTTCAGAAGCAATATCTTTTTTTACAACAAATGACAATGGTGCAATTAGTGGTCAATTATTGCCAGCTCCAGAAGTTCCATTGAATTGGGATATAGTAAAAGGTATTAACTTAGCAACTAAGGCGGATGCTACATCTATTTCTACAGATTCAAATGTTGAATTTGGAATTATTGGACAATATTTATTATTACAAGGTGCAACTACAAATAGTCCATTATCTTATGCATATTTATTATCATTAGTGCCTTATCCTAATGATAGCAGTGCAGCGGCTTATAATGGAATTAATCAAGGAACAAGAGTTGTTTATGCTGATACTAATACACAAGGTAGTGTAACAGCATTCTTTGGTGATAGTAGATTAACACAACAAGTTTTAGGTGATAGTGCTACTCCATTTAGCGGAAGTTGGTATGCATTTAGATTGTTATCAAATCCATCGGCTGCAACATATATTTGCACAATTAGCCCATTAGGCGTAGTTAGTATAGATTAAAAAAATAGAAACCAAATCAGCATTTATGCCAGATAATAACACAGCAGCCCCAATAGAGCTTGCTCAGGATTTCAATCCGTTTTCGGATGAAACGTTTGTACCTAAAGTAGAAGAAATCCCTACTCAGAATGTAGAAAATACAGAGGTACAGCAACCACAAGTACAAGAAAATGTACAAGAATCAGTACAAAATACTACATCATTTGATTCAAATCAATTTATAAAAGAAAGATTTGGATATGATAGTGTAGAAGAGGCTGAACAAGAATTTAAGAAATTTAAGGAAAAGTCAACTGAAACAAGTTTTGAATTTAAAGATGGCGTAAGTAAAACATTATTTGACGCTATTAAAGAAGGCAAAACAGATGATGTTTATGACATTTTAAATCAGCAAAAAAGATTAGAAAAGTTAACTTCAAGTGAACTTACTCCTGATTTAGCAGTTGATATTATTAAAACGAATATTCAGAATAAATACAAGGATTTAACTCAAGAAGATGTTGACCTTTTGTTTTATGACCAATATTTCGTACCTTTGAAACCAGAACAAGGATATGATGAATCCGATGAGGATTATGCTGGGAAGGTTAAATCATGGCAATCTCAAGTAGATTATGTAGATAGAAAGATGATGATTGAGGCTAAAGTGATTAGACCAGAATTAGAAAAATTAAAAAGTGAATTAAGGTTACCAGATATTTATGGACAAGAAGAGATGGAAGCAGCGAGTCAAGAGGAATTTGAATCGATGCAAAAAGCTAGATCTGTCTATGAAAAAACTTTAGAGTCTGACTATAACAATTTCAAAGGATTTGATTTAATGGTAAAAGACGAGGATGTCGAAATACCAATTTCATTCAATATTTCCGATGAAGAAAGAATAGCTCTAAAAACACAACTTTCTGATTTTGATGTAGAAGACAAGTTTGGCAATCGTTGGTTTTATGAAGATGGGAAACCAAATGTAAGACAAACAATGCAAGACCTTTATGTGCTAGAAAATCTTGATAAAATATTAAGAAAAACAGCAAATGAAGCATATGCACAAGCCAAATTAGCTTACATAAAAAATTCAGGAAATGTAACCTTGAATAAACAAACGCCACAAGGTACACCAATTCAAAGTGCAGGTTCTGCATTTGAAGAGCTTCAAAAAGCGGTATGGTCGTAACTTGTTATTCGCAATGGCAAAGCATCTAAAAACAAAAATATAACAAAATGGCAAGCGGTCCGGGTATACCTACTTCAAACATTTTGCAACCGGGTGCAATATCCCTCCAGTCGCAAAATCGTCAACTTATGGTTGACTTACAATTATTAACTCCTCAATATTACAAGCAATATACTGAAAAGTATGGTAATGAAGATTTCACATGGTGGTTAGCTGCTCATGCTGGAATGGAAGAGGTTAAAAACCAAAATTTCTTCTGGTTTGAGAACAGAGGTAAATTAATGGTTGCTGTTGTTAACAATGGCACAGTTTCAGCTCCAGTTGACACTAACATTACTTTAACTTTAAACGCTGAAGCTTATTATAACAGTGGTACACAATCTCCATTAAGAGTTGGTGAAACATTGCGTGTAGCTTCTTCAAATATTGAAGGTAAAATTTTATCAATTGATACAACTACTCCATATGCATTTACATTCGTAGTAGGACCATTATTAGCTAGTCAAGGATTTAGATCTGCTGGTAGCACTTCTTTATTAGCTGGTGAGGTTTTATTATTCGCTGGTGACACTGATGCTGGTGAAGCTTCAACTCAAATCAATCCATTAATTCATTTGGACCAAAAGTATGACAACAACATCACTCAAATTCGTGATGGTTGGAGCAATACTGACTTAGCTCAAATGGCTGAAACATACTATGAGTATCCTGTATCTGCGGATATGGCTGCTAATGGTGTGACTGCGTTTACTTACAAAGGTATGTATAAGACTCTTGTTCGTTTCAAAAACAACGTAGAAGCAAAATTAATGCGTGGTAATTTGCAAACAAATAACGATAACGGTATGACTAACTCAGCAGGTGCTCAGGGTATTATCCCTAAAGTAGTTGCTGATGGTGAAACTGTTGGTTACACTCCGGGTAACTTGGATATCCAAAAGTTACATGAAATCACTCGTATTATGGACGTTAACGGATGTGCTAAGCAATCTGCTTGGTTATCTGACGTATTCCAAAAACAAGATTTCTCTGATGGTATCTTTGCTGCTTACCCAGCTGGTGCTTTCGTTTATGGAACTGGTGAAAAATCTAAAGAAGCTTCTGTTTCTTATGGTTTCCAAGAAATCTATATCGATGGTTACTTGTTGAATGTTAAGAAATATAGCCAATTCAACACTGAAGTAACAACCGGTTTGACTCCTCAAAACGATTACTTCCGTAATTTTGGTTTAATCTATCCAATGGGTGAAACTAAGGATGCAAGAACTGCTCAAGCTTACAAAAATATCACTATCATGTATCAAGAGCCACCTAAAGGCGGTACAGTTGGTAATGGTATCAGAGTATGGCAATTTGGTGGTGGTTCTCCAAACCCTACCGATGGAACAATGACTAATCAAATCGCGATGATCACTTACAGATCAACTCGTGTTTGTGCAGCAAACCAATTCATCATTGTACAAGCTAACTAATTAGCTCATACATAAAATAAACGGGTAGCGACAACTTAATTGATTGTCGCTACCTATTTTTAACAAATTTAAAAACCATTTATGGCAAAGTTAAAGGCAGCAGGTCTATCTGACGTATTTTCATATGATAATGATAATATTAAAGAAACTAGACAAAATGAAGAATCTCAAGCAGCACAGTCTAGCTCGGTTCAAAACGGAGTTACTTATAAAGTTTATAAGTTAACAGATACAACAAAAAAGGGTAAATACCACATGGAATGTGTGGATGATGTATGGAACCCAGATAATAAAAGAATGGAAAGAATAAGGCTCTTAAATGGCTTTCCAAGTCTTTCTATAGATGATCAAAAACACTTAGATAAAGCTTTTATTGAAAAAAATAGAAGAACCCTAATTTTTGATGCAAGGATATTAAGAGTACCAGATTGGGATACAGCAGCAATAGAATTTTTAGAAAAATCTAATGCTAATGTTGATAATGTTAATAAAAAAGGTACTAGAAAGTTAACATTTTTTCAATGGAATCCACTTCGCCAAGCTGAAATTGAACGTAAAAAACGTATTGCAAAAGTTGAAGCAATCAAGTTCGCAAGTATGGCAAGTACGGAGGAAATGAGAAAACATTCAAATTATCTTGGTATTAACTTTACTGACGAATTAGGATTCCCTAAATCAGATGAAGCTTTAAGAAATGATTATGAATTATATGCTGAAGCTCAACCTAATAAGTTCATGCAAAGTGCAGGAAGCAAAGAAGTTGAAGTAGCATTTATAGTTAAAAAAGCAATTTTAGACAATAAGATTGATTTATTAAGCAGACAAGGTTCTGCATATTGGGCAGGGGACGGTGGTTTTATTTGTAAAATACCGGGAACTGCACATCCAAAAGATTATTTGGTAGAGTATGCAATGATGCCTAATGATGAAAGTAAACAATTTTTAAGTCAATTGAAAAAACTACAGATTAACTAGTCTTTCCCCCTCTAAATAGAAGAAGCCCTGTAGCCTAAAAATTACGGGGCTTTTTTGTTACTTTTTCGTATATTTGTTGTATAACTTATATACATGAATGTTAATGATATGTACCGCATTTGCCAGTTTGCAATTAACAAGGCACAAAACGGTTATTTAACGCCATCGGATTTTAATTTGATTATAAATCAAGCACAGGTTTCATATCAAGATTATTTATTGGGAGAATTTCAACAATATCAATATGGTAGACCACAAGCTCGTATTTCTTATAGCCAAAATGAAGATATTAGACAAAGATTAACACCTTTGATTTTACAAACAACATTGGCTCCAAATACAACCACAGGAATAGCAGCATATCCAGCCAATTTTTTACAAGTAGATGCAATGTGGGAAACAGATGGTTTACACAGAATTAGATTTGTTCCACAAGATAGTTTATACTCATATTACAATAGCGAAATAGACCCTATTGTTAGCAATCCAATATATTTATTACAAAAGGACCAATTTCAGTTTTATCCTAAAAATATAGCTACTTTATCTGGTAATCCTATTGTATCATATGTAAGGTCAGCTCCAGATATTGTATGGGCTTACACTACAGTAAGTGGAAGACCTGTTTATGCTCCAACTCAAACAGGGGCAGGGGTAACTCCTACTACTGGAAGTCAACAACCAGTTTGGTACAATGTTGATATTTTAGAAATTATCACTCGTGCTTTAAAATTAATTGGATTAAATTTACAAGATGGTATGGTAGAGCAATATGCTAATCAAGTAACACAAACAGGACAATAATGACTAGATACGCATTAATAGAAAGAATATTAAGACAAATATATAACGGACAGCCATCTGATGACTCAAATATTACATATAATTTGGTTAATCAGTGGTTAAATGATGCAATTGGATTAGCTGTTAAAAAAAATTATACAGATAGCATTCAAATGGATGGAATAGCCTATATTAATAATTCTTTTTATACAACTTATACTAATTTAGATATATCAGCAGAACAAGTAGATAATGTTACTTATTCAGTACCATTACCTCAGATTCCATTTGCTTTAGGTAAAAATGAAGGTGTTGCCACTTTACAGTTCGTTGGTGACAAGAAAACATCTCAGACAGCAATACCTTTAAGCATGAATCAAGTTGCCTATATAGACAATATGCGACCAATACAAAATAAAATTCTTTATTGGATTGAAGGAAAGCATATATATGCTAAAAGCTCTATACCTTTGACATCTTATAAAGCAACTTTAAGAATGATTAGTGGTGGCGATTCATCAGATTTGACTTCAACATTGATAATCCCTGATGATTATATGCCATTAATAGTAGAATATATTAAAGGTCAATTAGCTTTTGAAAAATCAAGACCTATTGATACAGCCAATGATGGAGTAGATCAATAATTAAAAAATAAATATGAAGCCAATTAGAGATTACGTTTTAGTAAAACCATGTGAACCAGATACAATGACTGAGGGAGGATTATATATCCCACAATATGCTATGGCTAGAAGTAGCAAAGCTGTTGTTGTAGCAGTTGGTAATGGCACTGCAAAGGTAGAAATGGAAGCAAAGAAAGGGGATATGATTTTTCATATAAAAGGAGCAGGTGAAGAGTTTGTAATTAATGGGGAATCTCATTTTTTAATACGTCACATGGATATTTTATCTTACGTTTCAAATAATTAAAAATGGCATCACAAGAAAGACAATTTATAACATTAGACTCAGTTATCAATGACTACATTGATGAATCGGAGCAAAGCGTACATAAGTATGCCAAACTATACAATATAGCATATAGAGGTATGGAAAGGCTTGGATTAGACTTTTTCTACAAAATAAGGTCTGTAAAGTTGCCTGTTGATACAACAAATTATACGGTTCAATTACCTAATGATTACATCAGTTATACTAAAATAGGGGTATTAAATGCAGTAGGACAAATTATACCTTTGCAATTTGATAGAAAATTAACATTTTTTGGTGACCAATTACCAAATAGACAAGCTCTTACAAATGATCAAACTTTAGTAAATTGGAATCAAATTTATAATGCACCAATATTTTATAATTATTGGGATGGTTATGGTTTTACAAATATATATGGTTACCCTAGTGGTTCTCCATTTGTAGGTTCTTTTAACATAGATGATTCTAATGGTGTAATATTGTTAAATCAACAATTTTACTATGATTATCTTATGATTGAATATTTGTCTAGTCCAAATCCAGAAGAAAAGTTTATGATTCCATTGCATTTTAGAGAAGCTTTATTAGCTTGGCTTGCATGGAGAGATATAGCAACAATGCCAAGTACTAGAAAAGGTAACTTAGGAGATAAAAGAGATAGAAAACAAGAGTTTTTTAACCAAAGAAGATTGGCTAATGCACAGTTTAAACCTATGTATTTAGACCAAGCTTATGAATGGAATTTAATATCACAAAGAATGACAGTTAAGGCGTAATACATGATAATAAATACACCCTTTAGTGGAAAACTCAACTTAGATGATGCTAATTATAGAATTAGTAATAATGACTATGTTGATGCATTAAATGTAACTAAAGATGCACAAGGTGCTGGGCAAGATAAGGTAGTTTCAAATATTTTGGGGAATACCTTAATATCATATTCTCCACCTGCTGGTACAAATAAAGTAATAGGATTTTATTCTGATAGAGTTAGAAACAGGGCTTATTATTTTTTATGGAATAGTAATGGTTATAATACCATACTTTATTATGATTTAAATAGAGAGGAGATAGCTATTGTTTTGCAAAGTAAAACTGATAGTAATGGTATAGATATTTTAAATTTTAATCCATCATATAAAGTTTTATCTGTTAATATATTTTATAGAGATTTAGAAGGTGATATTTTATTTTTTAATGATGGCTATAATCCTCCTAAAAGTTTAAATGTAGTTAATCTTTATGGTTCAAATTGGAAATTAGAATATTTGCTAGTAGCAAAAGCTCCTCCAGTTATGCCTCCAAAAGTTACTTATGAAAATGATACTACAATAACTGTAAATAATTTAAGAAATAAATTATTCCAATTTTCATATAGATATGTTTATGATAATAATGAAAAATCTGTATGGAGTTCAAAAAGTATAGTTCCTTTACCTCAACAGCCTTCACTTACACTTACAGATAATACTGCAACAAATAACGCAAGAATAGCAGTTTTATTTTCAACTGGCGGACCTGATGTTAAAGCAATTGAAGTTTGCTTTAGAGAAACAACAAATGGTTTAACAAGTGATTGGTATTTAATAGAATCATTAGATAAAAGTAGTTTATCTATATTAGATAACGATATTTATAATTTAAAATTTCGCAATGATTCTATTTATATCCAAATAGATGTAATAGAAACAGGTCAATTACAAGATTGGGTTCCTCAAAAAGCAAATGCAGGAGAATTAGCAAATGGTAATGTATTATTGTATGCTGGCATTACTGAGGGGTATGATAAAACAACAATGGATTTGTTTGCTAGTCAAACTACAGGTTCTTCTAGTTTTTTTTATGACCAAGCTGGATTATTATTGCTTGCAACAGTAGATGGTATAGATAATGGTACTGGTACTTTTATGAATATATACCTATATGGTACTGGTACAAATGGGCTAGATAATGAGGTGGAAACATTAAATAATGCCGCTGGAGGATATTATATAAATTCATTTGCATCTGATGGAACAGATTTGAGTACATCTTATTCAACATCTGGGATAACTAGTTCTTATTTGGTTAGTGATATTTTAGCTGGAATTTCTGCCGCAATGATAGTAAAAGGATTTACTCAAATATCATTAGTTGGGAATAAATTGGTTATGGAATATCCAGATGGATTTGTTTTGACCTCTGTAGGTTTTAAGACATTCCCTTTATTAGATTCAGATAATACCCGATTTGCTAATGTATGGGACTCTGGTTATCAATATGCTATTCAATATTTTGATGCACAGGGAAGAACAATTGGCGCACAAACATCGGCATTAGGTACAATTAACACACCTGCAAGAGTAGAAGGCGTTACATTCCCTGAAATTAATTTATCTATATTTAATATACCCCCATTATATGCAACTTATTATCAAGTTTTAAGATCAAATAATACAACCTATAATAAAAGATTATGTTGGGTTAGTGAATCAGCTTTTGCAGGCATTACTAATGGGGTAGATAATTCAAGATTTATTTATATAGGTATTGGAAATATAGCTACATATAATGAGGCTATAAGTTCAACTCAAAATGTTGTTTCATATAATTACACAGAAGGAGATAGAATTAGATTTTATGCTAGATATAATGTAAGTAATGATATAAATTATCTTACAAATCCGCCCCAATATGATTATGAAATAGTAGGTACAGTTTCTTCATTTGAATATAACATAACATTACCATCTCCACCTTTAGACAATAATACATACACAGCGAACGGTAATTTCCTAAAAATAAGATATCCTAATGATGATATAGGTTTAAATTTTGATTTTCCCGGTACTCCTGATTTTCAGCATTATGAGATTTTATTATATAATTATTCTACAAATGCTGATTCTACACAAAGATTTTTTTATGAATTTGGCAAGGAGTATGGTATCGGCAATCCGGGAACAGCTGATAGATATCATATGGGTTTATTACAAACACAATCTAGCATAGATCCATCAGGCGTGCCAGCTATTATACCTGTTACAAATGGAGATTTATTTTATAGACTTAGAACAGTTCCATTTTCCGATAATTTTACATATTCATCAGGTAGATTTGATATAGATACAGCTGGAGCATATGGTAATAGAAGTGAAACATTTCCGATAAATGTTACAAATACTATAGATAATACTGCATATAGAATACAAACACAACCAAATGCTCAAGCATTTTTAACTGCTGGATTCTTTCCTGTTTGGGCTAGTACGGGTTATTTCTTTTATAATAAATCTACTTTAGCTGAAAAAATAGTATCAATTAACGGAACATTTACAATGGATTCTGATGGTACTTCTACATTTTCAGTTTATGCTATTATATGTACAAATTTAAGTCCCTTTGCTGCTAAATATACTATTTCATTATTACCTATAGAAATAAATAATATAGTTCAAAATACGCCTACAACATTTACAATTAATAAAAGATTTAGTGTTCCCCCAACAGGTAAAATATGGATAGTAGCACAGTCTACAAATGATGCCATTGGTGCAAATAATATTATTATTCAACCGATGGATTTTGATTTTCAAATTGTAAAAGATAAAACTATTGGCATTATAGAGCAAAGTTTTAATGATACATTTAACTTGGTTACCAATAGTAATGGTAGACCATCTGTTATTGATGAAAATGCAAGACAAACTTATTTTCCAACTGTTATAAGATTTGGTCAGGCTTATCAATCAAATACTAATATTAATGCTACAAATAGATTTATTTATGAAGATTTTGATGAATATGATAGAACATTTGGGGATGTATTAAGATTGCATGTTAGAGATAGATATTTGAAGGTATTCCAACAATTTAAAGTAGGTAATGTGCCTATTTTGACTCAAATTGTCAAAGATGTAACTGGTAATCCATTACAAGCAAATAGTAATCAATTAATTAATAAAATACAATATTACGCAGGTAATTATGGTATTGGGGATGCAGCAACAAGCTTGGCTTGGAATAACTTTGCAGATTATTTTATAGATAATTATAGAGGTGTGGTTTGTAGATTAAGTCAAAATGGGATTGAACCAATTAGTATCATCAATAAAACTAATGCTTTTTTTGTATCTAAAACAGCATCTTATAGAAATGATTTAAATAATGGGATACCTGTTTCGGGAGGTATTTATACTGGTAATCCATGTATTTATGGGGTATTTGATGCAAATACTAATAAGTACATAATTGCAATGGAAGAGATTAATAGATACGAATCAGGGGGTGTTACTTTAAAATACCACCAAGACCCATATACTATTTCATTTGCTGAAAACGAGAATGCATTTGAGTCATTTTATTCTTATTTCCCTGAGTTTATGGGCGAAGTGAATACTACCTTATTTACCTTTAAAAATGGTCAAATATGGAAACATGGAACACTTCCTTATTGTAATTTCTATGGGACACAATATAATGCCTCAATAACCAACGTTTTTAACACAAATTCAATGGATAAAAAGACATGGATTTCGGTTATGGAAACAGGCAATACAGCATGGGCTTGTCCGGTAATATATACTCAAATGGACACAGGCGGAAGCACAAGTATAAAGCAACAAAGTGAGCTTTTAGAAGCAGATTTTGTTACTTTGGAATCAGAGTATCAAGCATCATTTTTAAAGGATTCTAACAGCCCCGGAGGACTTATAGAAGGGGATAGTTTGAAGGGCAACTATATTGTAATAAAATTTGAGAAAGCAAGTGCCAATTCTTTCGTATATTTGAATAGCGCAACGACTAAATATATTAATTCACCATTGAATAATAGATAATGATTATTAGGGAAAACGATAATAGATTAGATGAGCTAGAAGCAGCTATGTTAGAAAATTGCGAACCAGTTCATTGCCTTACTACTCATAGGTTTACAGATGGCATGTATATAAGAGAGATTTTTATGCCTGCTGAATCTTTAATAACAAGCAAAATTCACAAAACAGAGCATCCTTATATTGTTTCTTATGGTAAGGTTGCAGTTTCAATAGATGGGGATGAATGGAATGAAATAACAGCCCCTTACACTGGGATTACAATTCCGGGAACAAGAAGGGTTTTATATATTATAGAAGATTGTATTTGGACTACTTTTCACAGAATAGATGACATGAAATCTGAATATAATAATTTAAATGATGAAGAGAAAGAAAAAATAGTTGAAAAAATAGAAGAAAATATACTAGAGCCACATTTAAATTATTTAACTGGCACAGATATTAAAACTGAATATTTAAAAGCATTAGAAGAAATTAAAAAAATTGAGTTATGAGTTTTATAGCAATTGGAGTTACAGCAGCAGCAGTTAGTGTTGGTGTTGGCACAGCGCAAATGATTACCGCAGATAATCAACAAAAAAGAGCACAAAAGTCCCTTGAAGAACAAGCTAGGAATAGTCCTTTATATAAAGCAGATAAGTCAATTGATACATATTATCAAGAGGCTATGAATAGATATAAAGAGAATCCATATCAATCACAACAATATCAATTAGGTGCAATGAATGCACAAAGAGCAACAGCTCAAGGTATTGGTGCATTACAAGATAGAAGATCAGGAATTGGCGGCATAAGTCGTTTACAAGCTAATCAAATGGGTGCTATGCAAAACCTAGGCGCACAAGCAGAAGCTTCAAGAGCACAAAGATTTGGTCAAGTAGGTTCTGCAACACAACTTAAATCTGCTGATTATCAAAGACAATTTGATATAAACAAAATGACACCATATAACCGTAAATTACAATTAGAGCAATTAAAAGCGCAAGCAGCTGGGGAAAGATATAATGCAGGGATGCAAATGGTAGGACAAGGGTTAAGTTCAGCAGGTAGTATAGCAGCAGCTAAACAGGACAAGGGTTAAGTTCAGCAGGTAGTATAGCAGTAGCTAAACCACAATAAAAAAGAAAAAAATGGCATCAACAGGATTAATAGCTGGGATAAACCCATATAGAAGCGGTAATATAGCAGTAGATTTTACATCTAAGCCAACTAATTTATTTATTCAACTTCAACAAAAAGAAGCAGCTAAAAGGGAAGCTTTAGATAAGTATTTTATGGATTATGAGAAATCATTAAATCCAGCAGGGATGCGAAGCCAAGACCAAGATGTATTCTTAAATAAATTAGGTCAAGCAAAACAATATTATTTACAAAATAGAGATAAGATTTTAAACCCAGCTAAATATGGAGCAGAATTTCAATCAACATATAATGCAACTTTAAGAGATGCTCAAAATTTAATTGGTCAATCTAAGCAAGCATATGGTGAAGATAAAGCTTTTAAAACATATATAGACCAACTACACAAATCAGGAAAAGCTGTAGATGAAAATCAAGTATTTGATATGCTTAATAGGTCTAAAAAGGCAATTGGTTTGGGATATGAAGCTCCAGACGCAACTACAATAGAATCTTGGACTCCGCATAATCCAATGGCATTACTAAGTAAAATTAATACATTAAAAAGAACTGAAGGTGCAGCTGTGCCTACATTTTTAGAAGGTTCAAAAGTAAAATACCAAGATGTTAGTCCGCTAACAGTAGATCAAGGTCAACTTATGACATTAGCCAATGGTGAATTACAAGATACTGGTTATAGAAAATATATTGAACATATAGCTAGTCAACCATCGGAAGTTGAAAGACTAAATAAAATTTACACATTACCAGATAAAAAAAGCCCTGATTATTTATCAGCATTATCATATGCTAATATTTTGAGTCAAGCTCCTAAAGATGAAAAAAGAAGTAATGTCAAATTAACCACAGCAGAACAAATAAGAATAGCATTAGCTAAACAAAAACCAAATACTCAAAAAACGATTGGTGGTGGCGAAAATCAAGGTAATTTATTTGATTCTATATTAGATATGAATTTCAAAAGTGGCAAAATTGAAAATGGAACAGCATTAGATAATTCAGGTAATCCATATAATGGAACTATTTATGTTTACAAAGAAAATTTGCCAGCAGAAATATTTAGTGCAGTTGGTCCTACGGCATCTCATGTAAAAGGATTTAATGTAACATTTGAAAATGGTACACCAGTTAAATTTGTAAATCCAAAAACAGGTACAATAACTAGACAAGGGATGGAAAATTATCAATTAAAATATAATACTGAACCAATGAAAGGTCGCCAACCTCAATATGGGAAAGGGAATGGTTTTAAAGGTGTGCCAAAAGGTGGATTTAATTAATAAAAAAATTAGTAATGCCAGAAGAAATACAAAATAGTCAACAGGAGAATCCTATATATAAGTTTATGAAGTCTAATAATTTAACAAAATTAGACGAAAAGACATTTTTAGATACTTATTCAAAGCCTGAAAAAGCTAAAGAAATTCATAACTTTATGATTTCTAATGATTTAACAAAATTAGACGAATCTAAATTTTATGATTCTTATTTAAAAAAAAAAGACCAAACACTTCCTTCTGGAGAAATATCTTCTCTTACAGAATTGCCATCAAAATTTATCGAGCCTCTTAAAAAAGGCGTTAGTCCTGCTCCGTCTAGAACCAAAGAAGATGAAATAGTAGCAGAAAAATTAGGAGTAAAACCATATACTGGTGTTACTATCCCTACAAATTTACCAAAGCAAGATGTTGTTAAATACGAGAAACAACTTAAAGTACAGGATGCAGCAATTAATACACTTATAGATGTATATAAGCAAAAGGGATTAAAATTTGATCCATCTAAACCAGCTGCTCAAAAACAAATACAAGATTATATTGAAAGAGAGCAAAATAATGATCTAAGTCTTGTTGAAGGTATGAGAGATAAAAAACCATACTTAACAAGAACTACTGGATTAGGAGAAACTTTATTTAATACAGCAATTGAGAGCTTTAAAGAGCCAATAAAAAGCACTAAAATAAATACAATCACAAATCCTGAAGAATTTGCTGATTTTGCAGATGAAGAAATAAAAAATACTCCAAATGTACCAGAATCGGTACCATCTAATGTTGGAGGATATCTTGGTCAACTAGGAGGAGGATTGCCAAAATTAGCCGCTGAGGAGGCTGTAGGAGGTCCAGCATTGGTAGCTGCTGAAATGTACTGGAATGGTATTGCCAACCAGAGAAAAGCTCTATATCAAAAAGGATTGGACCAAGGAATGGACAGAATACAAGCCGCTAAAATGGCTATGGACAATGCTACCATATCAGCTATCCCAGACTTTTTAGTAGGGGCTATACTTGCTGTAGGAGTAAAAGGTCACACAGGTATTTTAAAACAAGGAACGGCAGATGCATTTAAAGATGCAATGAAAAATGTTGTTAAGTCAAGCCCTAAGATGTTTGCTGTAGGGGCAGGAGCAGAATTTGGGAGAGCTGAAACTCAAAAGCAAGCTGGTTATAAAGTAGATAGAACAGAAGAGGTGGAGAATATGTTTAGAGGTGGTGGTGATTTAGCCAAAATGGATGCTGCATTTAAAACAGCAATGGCTGCTCCATATGTACCTAAGATTTTATATGCAGCAGCTAAAAATGTACTTTCAGAAACACCTAAACCTGTATTAGATGCTTTAGCTCAAAAATATGGAGATAATGGTAAGGTTGTGGATGATGTAAGTAAATTTGCACAAACCAAAGCGGAAGTGCAAGATTTAGTTCCAGAAGGTAAAGTAGCATCTGTAACTGGGCTTACTCAAAAAGTTAAAAATATACAACAAGATATAGATGATTTAACAGCTCGTAAAGAAAAGACTACTGATGCATTAAAACCACAAATAGATTCTTGGATAAAAGAATACCAAGATGAAATTAACTTTTACAATAAACAAATTAATAAGGTTGTAGAATCAAAAGACCCAACAGGAGTAACAGAAGAAGTAGATGATATTACAGGTCAAAAAATAGGAACTAAACAATATGTAGTAGATGGTAAAGAAGTAAGCCAAACAGAATTTGAGGCTATGCAAGGCAAACCTATTGGAACAAAAGAAGTTATTAAGACAACTGAAAAACCATCTGAAGAACAATTATTTAAAGAATCATCAAAGAGTAATGTTGTTACATTTACATATAAATCAGAAACAGAAGTACCTGAAGTATTTAAGAACCGTATATCATCAAGTGGTGAAAATACTTTGTCAAATGGGGAGGTAGAAAAATTCGTTAGAGTAACTGTGCCAAAATCATTAGCTGATTATGAATTAGCTAAAGCAGAGGTTAAGCCTGCTAAAGTTGAAGTAACTGAAGAAGTTAAGCCAATCAGACAATTGGGGACAGGGGCTAATGTTTATTTTGAAAATAATAAATATAGGGTTAACGATAATTCTAAAGGTAAAGTTTTATTAAACATACAAGGGAAAGAAGAGGGTGGCATGGCTATTGCTAATATTGAATTTGATAGTCCAAAAGAAGCCGTAGAAATAGCTAAAGAATTATCTAAAATATACCCCAATGGAATTCCTGATGCTGTATTAATTGATAAAGTTGTAGATAATATTAGAAATAGAATTAAAGAAGAAGAAGTTAAACCAACTGAAGTAAAAGAAGAAGCTAAGCCTAAAGAGGTTATATCTAATAAAGAGTTAAAAAATATAACTTCAGATAATATAAAAGATAAATTAAAGTATATAGAATTTGAAGTAACATCAGAAGATGGTGTAAAAGATATTCATCATGGTTCAGATTTTAAGAAAACTGGCATTAAAACGATTAAAAACGATGTTGATTATGATATATATACTATAGAGGGAAGAGATGAAAGTAGTCTTTTTCAATTTATAATTAATGACAAAGGAGAAATAGAGCCATTGTACAAAAAAGATATATCTTTTAAAATTAAACAACTTCCTGAAAATGAAGTTAAGGTAAAAGATACAGCTGAAAAACTTAAAAATATTGCAGATTTATTAGAAAAAGATTATAGAGGTGGTAAAATATCGCCTAAAAGTTATGATGTATATAATGAAGCACAAGAGTTAATAGGAAAGAATAAATTTAATTATAGAGAAAACAAATGGGAAGACATTTCAGATTTTTATCATAAAGCATTAAAAGATGGTAAAAATCCTAAATTGGTAAAATTAATCAATGATTTTTTAGAAATTAAAGAAAAACCTATTGAAGCAGAACCGGTATTATCTAAAGATGACCTTAAAAAAGCAGAAGCAAAATTTGCAGCTGCTGAAGATAAATTTAAAAAAGCAAGGAATAAAATTGAAGATACTCAAGTAAAGCAGGCTGGTATGTTTGGTGGTGAACAAAAAGGGATGTTTGCTATGGGTGGAGAGGAAGCCAAAAAAACACTTGACCCATTAAGAAAAGCAGCAAAAGAAGCTAAAGCAGAATTAGATGATATTAGAAATAAAATTAAAGTTCAGGAACAGGCTCAACCCGAATTAAAGCCTATAGGTAAAACAGATGAAGAATTTATTGATAATAAAATAAAACTTATAAAACAACAAGGGAAACCGCTTTCTGAATTTAAAGTAGGTGATAAGGTATTTTGGGCTTCAGATTGGAGTAAAAATTGGAAACAATATAGCGAAGGCACAATTATTAAAGCTGGAGCTGATTATCAAATTAAAAGATTTTCAGAGCATCCTGAATCTAAAAGATTTAAAATATTCAATCTGCGTAGTAGCGATAAGGTAATGTTAAAACCAGAAGGTGAATCTAATTATACAGGACAAGAATCTATTTCTAAAACAAAAGAAGAGGTTACACCATATCAAAAAGCTTTAAAAGAAAAACAAGAAGCGGAAAGGAAATTAACAAGACAAATTTCAGGTGAAAAAGCAGCCATTACAAGAAATGTAATTAAAGAAGCTTCTAAAATAGAGCCAAGTGATGCTCGTTCTGCTGCATTAAAATATTTAGCTGGAGCAAATTTAAGCAGGGAAGCTATAGATGAAGTAGCAGGCAATGTAAAAAGAGCTAGATTAAATACAGGTGAAAGAGAGTTAAAATCTGAAGAAGCAAGATTAAGGGATTATGTTGCTAAAAAAGGGGAAGGGGATGATTTGGATGAGGCAGTTCATACAATATGGGAAAGCCTTCATGGAGTAAGCGAAGAACTATCTGGCATTGATGATAGAGAAATTAAAAATGCTTTAATGCAAGCCATTTCAGAACATCCAACTAAAGCAGAAGCCGCACAGGCATTAATAGATGGTTATAAAGAAGTAGATTTTGATGCGGAAGAAGCTGAATTTTATAGAAGGTATAATATTACGCCTGAAGAAGAGGAAGCAGAAACTGCAAAATTAGAAGCAACATTAGAAAAACCGGGAGAAGATGATTACAACTTTGGGAAAGTACCAGATGAGCATATCAATAATTTAATAGAACAATATGAAACAGAAATTGAAAGACAAGCTAAACAGCCTTCCGAAAGAGGTAAAGAAAAGATTGCTGAAAAGGTTAGTGTTAGAGAAGCTGGCAAGCCTCAAGAAGCCAAAGGCTTAGAAGAAACGTATAAAGACTTGACTAAAATTGAAAAAAGACAAATAATAAATAGTAAATTTGAGGAATTACTTAAAGAACTTAAAATAGAAAAAATATGTCCAACGGATTAAAATCCTTATTAAGCCCAAGCATGAAAAAAGGCATGCAGGATGCAATTTATATAGAATTGTATCAATCAAATCTATGGAAAAGCCTTGCAAACCAATTGCAAAGAATAGGTTATTTTGGTAGCCAAAAGTACTTCTTAGCAGAAAGTGCTGAAGAATTGACTCATTATCAAATGCATGTAGAATTTATGAATGATATGGGTGATTGCGCAGATTTGCCAAAAATAGATGCTATTACCGATAAAGTAACAGATATTGGCGATGCATTGGAAGTTGGTTATAACATTGAAATGGATGTATATAATCAATATAAAGAATTTTACGAAAAAGCAGAAGATGAAGATGTAGTTGTAGCTCAATATTTATTGAAATTTTTAAAAATTCAAAGAGAAGCTGTTGGTCATTATGGTGACTTATTGGCTAAATATAAAATAGCAGAATCAACAAAAGAATTATTAGAATTTGACCAACACATATCTGATGTATAATGGCAAAAAACCCTTGCAAATATCTTATTGAAATATCCAAAGGCGAATTTAAAGAATTTACCGAGGCAGAGCTTAAAGATTACCTTTTAGAACAAGATTTATCAAAATCAAAAATAATACAAGATGCCGTACAAGAGCGAAGCGCAGAGGAAGAAATTTCACGTCCTAGAGGCGCAAGGAAAGATTTCACCAAAAGTAGTGAACGAATTCGATCAAGCAAGCAAAGGGTTGAAGCTTCCGAAGAAACTGAAAGTTATGAAGAAACCTTAAGGGGTATTACAAAAGAGGAAAACTTGCAAAGGAGGCTTGAAATTGGCTTACCAGAATACGAAGGTAAAGTAATTACAGATGAGGAAATAAGACAGCAAGCAGTAGATGAATTATCCAAAGGGTACGATTTAGAATCATTAGTAAAAAGAATGGAGCAGGCATTACCTACAAGTGCTGTAGAATCTGAAATATTAAAAATGTATGCATCAGATTTAGACGCACAATTAGTAAAAGATCCATTTAACAAAAAAGTACAAAGAGAATTAGCTAGGTTTACAGAGGCTAAATTGAAGTCTGGTGCAACAATGGGTAGAAACTTTAGAATGTTGCAAGGTACAGCTGCTTCGCCATTAGAACAATTACAAACATTAAGTGATTATGTTACTGTAATTAGGGATGCCAATGGCGTTGAGGAATTGACTGACAGCCAAATGGGGAAAGTTGTAGAGGATTATAAGAATATACAAAAAGAACTAGATAAAGTTAAAAAAGAAAAAGAAACTTTAGAAGTAATAAATAATAAGATTTTAGCTGAACAAGAATTTGCAAAGGCAAAAGTAGAAGCTAAAAAAACAAGAGGTGCTAAAAGAGATTATAGTAAAGAAAGGTCTGATGTAATTAATGATATTAGGCAAAAATTAAAAGAATCAAGAGGTAAATTATATTCAGACCCGACTAGACCAGTTGTAGATTTATTTAGAATTTCACCAGATATTGCAAAGTTAGTAAAGATATATGCTGAAGAAGGTATTGAAAAATTTGAAGAAATAGTAAAAAATATTCATGGTATATTAAAAGATGAAATAGACGGGTTGACAGAAAGGGATGTAATAGATGTAATGGCAGGCAAATATAAAGAAGCTAAAAAAACAATTAATGAGGCAAAAGCTAATTTATTAAACATTAATAGAGAAGCTAATTTAGCATCAAAAATTTTAGATTTAAAGTATGGGGTAAAAGCTGAATTCCCACAAATAACTAAAACTGAAAAAACAGAACAAGTAAAACAAAAAGAAGAAGAACTAAGAAAAACTGAATTAAAGAAATCAATAGAAGAAGCAAAAGGCGGTGCAAAAGCGCAAGAGAAAAAGAAAATTGAAAAAAATAGAGAAATATTAGATTTAGAAAAACAATTAAAAGAAGCTAGAAAAGAAGGTGGTTATTATGATGAATCTAAGTTAAGAGCTATTGTAAAAAGAAACGAAGCAAGAGCTAAAGAAATACAGGATAAGATAAAAAATAAACAATTTGAAGAAAAAGCTAGACCAGAAACATTTATACAAAATCCTGAAGTAAAGAAAAAATATGAAAAACTTTATAATGATTATTTAGATGGGGTTAGTAAAATAGATAATTTAAAACATGATTTTCTTGTAGCAGCTGACAAGGATAGGATGGAAAAAGAAGGTAAGTGGGGACAGGTAAAACAAGTAGGAAAAGAATTTGCCAATACCGTAATGGCATTAAAAGCTGGTATAGATAACTCTGCTGTATTTGTGCAAAGTAATTCAGTTATGATGGACCCTGAAGCATGGGGATTATCGGTAAAAAAGGAAAAAGGTAAATTTTTGCCTACTGTAAGTATAAGTAAAAACAAGCCAGCATTACAATCATTAAAATTTCAATGGATTGCTGCTAAAAGTGAAGCTGCATTTACAAGAAGGCTTATAGAAATACATGAAAATAAGCCCTTGTGGGATATGATTGAAAAATCAGGTTTAGATATTTTAGATCCAAAGGGAATTAAAACATCTATGCGAGAAGAGTCGATGGGTAGAAAAAATCTACTTGAAAGATTTGGTGTGGCAAAATACACAACTGCTCCTTTTGAAAGATTATTTTCGGGTTTTAGTAATGAAGTTAGAGTTTCATTATTTAGTAAGGCAGCTGAAAACTTGATGGAGCAGGGTAAAACAATTGAAAATAGTTTACAAGATTATAAAGATTTAGCTAGTCAAATCAATAATATGACTGGAAGAGGTAAAGTTATGGCAAGAGAGGCTGAGCCATATTTAGGGGCTGTTTTATGGTCACCTAAATTACTTGCTTCTACGTTGAATAAATTGGGATTAAGCGATATAATTTCAAATAAGAAATGGGGACCAAAAGACAAAGAAGGAAGACCGAAAGGTTACTATAGTAGCATGAATCCAGAGGGTAGAGCTAGAGCTATAAAAGCAACAGTTAGGGGTATTTCTACTTCCATTTTAATTATGGCTGCTTTCTCTTTGAATAAGGATATGGATGTTGATTGGGACCCAGAGAGTGTTACTTTTGGTCAGATAAAAAATTCAAAAACTGGATGGTCATTGAATTTATTCGGACCATATAGCTCTGTAGTTAAATTCTTAGTTATGATAGGTTCTTCTACTCTTAGTTCTTTATCTGGAGGTAGATTGGGACCTGCTCAAAAAATTGGAGCTAATGGACAGGCTAAAAAAGTTGATGTAGTACAAGAGTCCTATAAATTTTTCAGGGGTAAAGCTAATCCTCTATTTGGCATAGGGGCTGATATAGCTACAAATAAAGGTTTTTCTGGTAAACCATATAATATTAAAAAAGAATTATCAAGTGACTTACTTGAGCCATTATTTGTCCAAGACTTTAGAAAGGGATATCAAGCATCAGGGGCAGAGGCAATTTTGTATGCAATACCAACATTTTATGGAATGAAAGTACAAAATGACAAACAATTTGACCAAAGGGATTTGCCATCATTATTAGACGCTACCGTAACTTCATCATCAATGGATAGAAATACTATGTTTAATTATAATGATAAGGGTAGACCAATTACAAATAAAGAATTTTACAAATTTGTAGATGAAAGAGATAGTTTAATGAAAGAATTGATAACAAATATTCATAAAAAAGGATTCCCAGTAGTTGATGAAAAAGGGAATATAGTAACAAAAATAGTTGACGGCAAAGGTCCAAATCTTGCGACAAAAGATGAATTAACTAAAGAAATACAAAGATTAAAAACATTTGCTACAGAAGAAATTAAGTTAAAGTTATTTGGCGAGAAAGAAGCTATTGACGAGGATATTTTATATGATTTAAAAGATGCTAGGGCAACACAAGGAATAGGGAAGGAACAGGATTAATTTTTGCCTTAAATAGCCATAAATTTCTTATATTTGGGTAAAATTTTAATACAATGCCCTTAGTACCGAATTTTACCGCATCTCAGACTAGCGGAACTCCTAGTGTAATTACATTAACAGATACTAGTACTGGCTCTGATGTGACGATAGCCTCAAGAAGAGTTTATTTATTGCAGTCTAATGGTACATTTTTGGTGCCTGCTGGGACTACTACAGATTATATAGTTTGGGACTTGGTAGATACAAGTATTAATTTAGATGTATTATCTCAAGATACTGCATTGAGTATCACAGTACAATGGATGAGTGGTATTCAAACTGTGGTTACGTCAAAGACAATTTCTTTTGCATTCACAGCATATAACGAAACATTTTATTATGGTTTAACTGAATCACAAGTTGCTAATGCTAATTTAACAGCAAGCAGTTGGTGGTATCAGAATAAACTAATTCTAAAAGTTGAAATAGATTCCGCAATTCAAGCGATTACTTTTGCATCTGATATTTATTCAGCACAAGCTGCATTAAACAGAGCAACATATATTTCTACTAACTCATCAATATTCTTCTAAATGTTAGATTCAAATACAGTAGTATCTCTAGCAGAAATTTCACAGTATTTGTGGAACGATGCAATCCCCAAGCAAAATCAGTTCTTCAACGGAACTATTGACCCTCGTAAGGCTCAACAACTTTACATTGAAAGAGCTGCATTACAATATGGAATTGAACAAGGATTAACTGGACTTCCGGGTGTATCTAATTATGTTTATGCTCTTTGTGGTGCTCAATTACAAATTGCAAATAAAATATTAGGTACTGGAAATAGTGGTGGTGGCGTTATCCCCGGTGGTGGCGGAAACTTTAACGTATATGAATATTCATCTAATGCAGTTTTAAATTCAGTTACAATATACTTCCCAGAGGCAGTTGGAAAAAGATGCGTAAACGCATTTAGACAAGGTAATGATGTAGGAGAGATATTGACATCTGGATTACCAACAGGCAATCAAGTGGTTTGGAATAAAGAATCGGCATCATTAACAGTGGCATTAACAGTACCATTTTATGCTGGTGAATTTGTTAGAGTATTAGTTCAACAATAAAAAAAATAAAATTGGCAATACAAAATTTAATATCAGGTGAATTTAAAATAAGAAACTTAAATGGGGTTCTTGTTGCTACTGATGGTATTGTAGATTCCGTTGGTAATATTACATCTGGTTCATCTGGTTCAAGTGGTACTTCAGGTACTTCAGGCACATCTGGATTTTCTGGAACAAGTGCCATGATAGTTTATACATACACAGCAACAGCGGGACAAACTATTTTTAATGTACCAAGTGGGTATGTTACTAGTATGCTTGCGGTTTTTGTTAATGGTGTTAAATTATCACAATTTGATTATACAGCAACAAATGGCACAACTGTAATTTTAAATAATCCTGTTGAAGCAGGAGATATAGTAGAAATAGATAATTTTGTTTCTAGTTATATATCTACTTCTGGTAGTAGTGGAACAAGTGGAACTAGTGGAAGTTCTGGTACAAGAGGTACAAGTGGTACATCAGGTTCTTCAGGAACAAGTGGTACATCGGGAACTACTGGTACATCAGGTTCTTCAGGAACAAGTGGCACAAGAGGAACAAGTGGAACTTCTGGTACATCGGGATATAATGGAGATAAATATTTTACCACATCAAATACTACATTTACTTTAGGTAATTCAGGTACTTTAATAGTGGGAGTTGGATTAGCATATAGTCCAGCTCAATCAATAGCAGTAGTTCACGACAATACACACTTTCAAGAGTGTGAGGTTATTTCATATAATTCAACCACAGGAGCATTAGTATTTGCAGAGCCTACTAGAACAGTTGGTTCAGGTACATATTCTTCTTGGATTGTAAATTTAGATGGTGCAAGTGGGGGTGATGGCACTTCTGGAACTTCTGGTTCTAGTGGTTCATCTAGTACATCAGGTACATCAGGGACTTCTGGGACTACAGGTACAAGTGGGACATCAGGGACTACAGGTACAAGTGGAACTACAGGTACAAGTGGTAGTTCTGGCTCAAGTAGTACAAGTGGCACATCAGGAACAACAGGAACAAGCGGTACATCAGGTACTTCTGGAACATCAGGTTCTAGCGGAATAGATGGGACAAGCGGTACAAGTGGCAGCTCTGGTTTGACTGGAAGTAATGGTACTTCAGGTTCAACAGGTACATCAGGTTCTTCTGGTTCTTCTGGTTCAAGTACGGGTGGTACATCAGGTACATCAGGAATTAGTGGGGTAAGTGGTGGTCAAATATTTTGGATGAATTTATCATTAAATACTTCATCTGCAATTGGTAGTCCTACATATAAACAACTTAGTCCAAATCCTACAATTACAGGACAAACAACACAAAATTTAACTTTAGCAGCAGGAGCTACAGGTACATTTAATACTTTTGCCACAGATAGTGGTGTACCCGGATTGACAAATGTACCATCAGGTAATTGGGCATTTACAGTACATATTCTAAATACAGCAACAACAAATGGATGGGATATATATGTAGAAATGTATAAATACACTATTGGTGGAACTTCTACATTGTTACTTACTACTAATAGTGTTTTAATTTTAGATAATGCAGATGTACAACAAGTTTATGTTGATGCATTTTGGATTGGAGGAGCAATAAATTCTACAGATAGATTGTATTGCAAAGTTATTGGTAAAAATAATGGAACAGCTAGTAAAACAGCTACTTTTTATACAGAAGGTAGTTCTTTCTATTCTTATGTACAAACAACATTCAATGCTCCTTCAGGTACTTCAGGAACTTCTGGTACTAGTGGTGCTATAGGTTCTACAGGAACTAGTGGAACTTCAGGTAGTGATGGCACTTCTGGTACTAGTGGTGGTACGGGTACTTCTGGTACTACGGGTACTTCTGGTACTACGGGTACTTCTGGTACTAGTGGTTCTACTACAACAATGGCTATCGGCGGAACAATCACAAGTGCAACCGCAGGTAGTGTTTTATATGCAGGAGCGAGTGGAGTACTTGCTCAAAATAATGCAAACTTTTTTTGGGATAATACTAATACTAGATTAGGTTTAGGAACAATTACTTTAGGTTCTAAATTTCAAGTCAACGGTAACGCAGCCATAGGATATTCAGCGAGTACGGCTGCACCTACAAACGGGTTGGCAGTTGCAGGTAGTGTTCAAATAAATACAGCTGCAACAGGGAATTTTGGTGCAAGTTTACTTATAAGTCAAAATAGTACAAACTATGCATTTGAAATTAAAACTACTTCTGCAAAAACAAGTACAACCTTAAATAAATTTATGGCTTTATCATCTTCTGATGCTACAAGTCCACAATATTTAGAAATAGGTATAGTAGGTGCTGCTTCAAATACAAATAGATATTTTCAATTTCAAACAAGTGAATATTTAATTGCTGATAGTGGTAGTATAGTTTTTCAACCAAGAGCAGGTAGTGTTG
>Ga0304728_1000426_pt1 | contig 35992 bp, 51 predicted proteins | sample C_130625_MF_Meta_FD_190476 | JGI IMG/M metagenome (GOLD analysis project Ga0304728, IMG submission 190476) | Freshwater microbial communities from Lake Croche, Canada to study carbon cycling - C_130625_MF_MetaG (v2) (version 2) | ecosystem: Environmental > Aquatic > Freshwater > Lake | place... | reverse complement strand
TTCATTGTGATGCGGCCAGCGCTGTTATTCAGCGTTACGCCTGTGGATTTGCTTGTGGCTTGAGTCACAGCACCTTGGGCTGCTGCTGAGTACCCAATCTCTTGGCTTGCGTAGCAGGTAGTAAATTCGGGGTCGCTATACGCAACACCGACAGCTTGAGTATTTGGCATGATTGTTTCCTTTAAAAACAGGGGCCGAAGCCCCCATTCAAATTAGCCGATGCGATATAAAGACCAAGCAGCGTCGCCAGTTCTGACTGCGCGGTAAGTTTGCGACGTACCAGCAGTGGTAACAGTCATCAAGCCTTGAGTGCCCGACGAACCAATAGTCCAGCCGGTGTTGGTGGTGATCGTAATCACGCCGCTACCAGAACCGTTGGTATTAATCACCGTAAAGTCAAAACAGCTATTGTTTTTAGCACTGGGAACGGCTGCGTCCAAATCAGTACACAAAGGCAAAGTGTATGCGGCTGCGGTGGTGGTAGGAGTGCCCAAAAGAATACCATTCAGAATTTGAGCAGTTGTCAGCGTTGCCGTGACAGTTGCCGTTGCTGGGGTAGCTTGGGTGCGAATTTGAACTTCAGACAGATTGCCGTCACCAACTTGGTAACCGCCTGCGCCATTAGGGAGAGCCATGATAATTTCCTTTGAAAAATGTTTAGAGAGAAGGGGCCGAAGCCCCATTCAATTTAGCCCCAGATGCGGCAAGCCATTTGAGGACGGATGGTGTTGAAGCCATACAGAACGTCAATACGGCAAGGCATACGGTCGTTGTTGATGTCGTACTGACGAACAACGCGCAAGCTGATACCGTTATGCACTGCACGGGCAGCCATGTCAACGCCTTGTGGCAGCAACAAGTCAGCCGTAGCAAACGTAATTGCGTCTTTGTGGTAGACCAAGTTCTGTGCGTAAGCAGTAGAAGCGGAACCAACAAAAGTCACAACAGCGCCAGATACTGGCAGGGCGGTCATAGTAGCCAGTGCGTGAGCAGCGGAGTACATAGCAGCCACGGTCACAGTCCAAGTGCCAGACACAGCGGTTGCATCAGTCAAAGCGACAAACTGGAACAACGAACCAGTGGTTTCACGGGTTTGTGGGTTCACAGCAAAGCAAGCTGCAACAGTAAACACGTCACCGGCTTTGATGGTCGTAGTCACAGAGGCTTGCGACAAGCTCAAGGTGGCAGCGCCTTCCGAAGTCACAGTAGAACCAACCGTGGTAGATGCAGTAGCGTCACGCGAACCAGTAGTGTGCTGCTTGATCGACTGAGACATGTTGATTTCTTCGTAACCCAACACGCCAGTACCCATCATGCCGTTCTTGAACTGCTTGCTGATAGTGTCGGTGGGGTTGAACAAACCTTTCATGCCTTCAACCAAACCAGCGTTAGCGGCTGGATTGACGGTGGCGTAACGTGGGTTCATCACAGCAGCGTTCTCGTTCAGCTTCTGCTGGGCTTGCAACAGCACCAAAGAAGTAGAAGGAGTGGTGCCTGGCGTGCCAACGGTGTTACCAATAGTACGGTAAGCGTTTGCAACGTCAGCATCAATGCTGGAAGCCAACTGGCTGATACGAGGCTTCAACACACGTTCTGCGAAGTCGTCCAATTGCATGGTCAACTCAGCCGACGTGAAGTTCACGCCAATGTGCTTTTGGGTAGAAACAGTCAGAGTGGTGAACTGCTCGTTATCGTCCTGAACTTGCAGGGCGGCACCGTCAGTGACCAGAGCGCGGTCGGGCAGACGGATACGCAGTGTGGAGCCAATTTTGGCACCTTGCACAGCGAAGCTGTCATCGTACTGGCGGTTCACGTTGCGCGTGAGAACCAGGTTGTTTTCGAGAATCTCAAGCGCTTTGCGCGTGATCATGTCAATGGTTAGGATTGAGTTAGACACAATTAAGTCCTTTAAAGTTAAAAATTAGCGGATACGCTGTGCTTCCCACTTTTTTACCTGTCTCAAGCGTTCAGCTTCAATCCACTGTGACGCCGTTGTGTTCTTGGTAGAACGCGGGTCAGTAGTGTCAAGTGCTGTCGATCCAGAAGATCGTGCATTCACAGGTGAAATCGGCGCGGGCGCAGACGTTGTTCTTTTCATGGGAGGTTCAGCGGCCAATTTGGCTTCAATCTTCCCAATTTCCTTTGCTTGGCCGAGTGGCGACAGACGGGCAATACGATCTGCATCTTTGGGGTTGGAACCAAGGTAGTAAGCTAACTCAGGCCCAATGTCCGAAGACTGGATTGTTTCAGCCATGACGTTTGTGATGCTAAGTTTGGGGTTGTACGCGACTTGTTCAAAGTCATCGTATTTACTCCGCGCTTCTTCTTCACGCTCGTGATAGCTCTCAAGAACTTGCGATTGCTGCTTTGCAGCTTCTCGTTTGGCAATCAATTCTTCAGCCTTCTGATATGCCAGTGCATCGGCATACGCTTCAGGTGTTTCAAACTGGTCAACCGTTTGAGTTGCTGGCGCCCTCAACACCTGCTGTTCGGCCTGGCGTTGCGCTTGATCTCGTTCCCACTTCCGTTGCTCTCTTGCGAGGCGTTTCCCAATTGCGGCATCAAGTTCCTCTTGCGAGAATGTCTTGGCAACCTCAACTTCCGGCGTTTCTACTACAGTTTCAGGCGCAGCCGTTGCTTCCTGTACTGGCACGGGTGTAACCGCTAGGTTTTCGACTTCTTCAGTCATTGTCTTGAATCCTTAGATTCCCTGGTGTTCTGCACCAGTACAGTTAATATATCAGAAATACGTCACTTCAATCAAGGATGTCAGTGGCGGCGCTTCTGAGAATGTTAGTGTAGCACCACTCAGGCTAAACGTAGACTTATTCTGGTAGACACCATTGATGTAAACCTGAATGTTGTTTTCGTTATTTGGTGATGCGCTTAAAGTAAACGCAACCGTTGACCCGTTACCCGTAAAGTTGTTGACTGACAGATTTTGGCTGCCCATGCTAGGCACATTGTCGTAAGTGGCAATTGATACATCAGCCGAAGTCTTCAGGATGTATTTGTAAATATTTCCCCCAACTACCCACATTTGCCCACCAGGCACCCGACCAGCCGAGTCCAAGACAATGGGGTTCGTATGGTTTGCAACACCCGTGTAGGTGGTGTAGGTGGTTGCTGGAGTGCTAGAACCAGCCTCGTAGGTGTAAATCTTTCCACCGGCCAAAGGCGAACCATTGGCATCAGACAGTTGCCAGCCTATGCCAGCAAAGGAGGATAAAGCGTAAATCATTTGTCAGCCAATGCAGTAGTAGTAACTTCACGCAACACCAGCATTACAACGGGCCACAACATAACGATGTAGGCATTGTAAGGTGCAGGCACAAACTGTCCAATGAAGCCGCTATTGGCCTCAACAACAGTCAGCAGCGCACCTACTAGGGCTACCCAGTAGGTTTTGCTTTTAAACCGCTGGAGTATTGCGTTCATTTTGAGCAGCAACGTAAGCGGCAACAACTTCAGCAGTGTGGATAGATGCGGCAATGGCTTGCACTTTAGCATCTTCACCGCTTACATCAGCACCAGGCACGACAACGTGGCGGTGAAACTTGCTGCTAATTTCAACGCCATCTTCTTTGATAGCGGTTTTGGTACGAACTTGAAGGCATCCGTTTTCAACAACTTCAATCAGATCAACAGATACAATTTTTTCTAACATGATATTTCCTTGTTTCCAACCTGACCATCCAGTCAAGCATTAAGGTTTCCAGTTGTCCGAACTGGTACGGTTATTTAGCAGTCCATCCAGTGTTACCTGTGCCAGACGTTTTTACATAAAGCGTTGTACTTGTACTGCCATCAGTACGGGAATACAAAGCCCCAACAATAGCTGTAACCACGCCTTCAGGTGAACCCGCACCGCTTATCCAAGGTGTAGTCCCACTATAAATAGGTGAAGAAAAACCAACATTATTAGAGATGTTTTGAATTGTTGATGCGTCAGTTGTTGCAATATTTATTTTGGTAGTTCCAAATACACCAAGTACGTTGTTACCTGTAACTGTCCCATAAGTTACAGAAGAACCTAAATTAATGGCGTATCTGGTTTTGTCTGTAGCACCTGAATTTCCTGAATAAATTGAACAGCCGGTGATAGTAGGGAATGCAGCGTTTGCATAAATGCCATCATAAGTGTTTGCGGTATTGACACCAGCGTTATGAACGCTTGCGCCAATTACAGAGTTGTATGGGCCTAGAAGGTCAATACCATTACCATTACAGTTGTAAAAAAAACCGCCAACAATTTGAATTTCTGTGCCAAGAGAATAAAAGTTATAGTTTGATCCTCGATTGGATGACCAGCAATTATTAAAATAACACTGGTTTACACCGGAGTTAATAAGAAAACCAGATTGACCATTTGTATCGCACACAACTTTTGTGCAAAGAAAATCAGATGGTGCTCCAGAACTATCAACAATAAACTTAATTCCATTAGCTGTGTTTGAAGCTAATTCTAAAGTATCTAAATAAATACCTGTTACTAATCCAACCACAGAAATACCATCACCTGTGTTTGAAGCCGCATAGCAATCTCTAATCCATACGCCAACAGTAGGTGTTGATCCATCCGTATTTAACAAAAACCCATGATTTTTATTGCTTGTTGAATAACAACGAGTTATTTGCAAAGAACCAGTGCTTTTAAAATTAAAACCTCTAAAAAAAGAACTAACCAATACTTGCGTAACAAAACAATTACCGCCACCTTGAATATAAATTCCATCACCTGTTGGCGTAACTGCTGTATTTTGAACAGTCATATCTCGCAAATCAACAAAAGATTTATTAAGAATCGTAAAACCGTTTTGCCCTGCTACAGATGCTTTAATGAACGTAAGGTTTTGTCCAGCGCCAAAAATAATTTGATTACCAACAGGAGTAATTGCAGCAGTTGTTTTATAACTTCCAGCCGGTATAAATACAGAAATACCAGTAGCTACTGCTGCTTGAATACTAGTAGTTGAATCATCAACTCCAGTTGGGTCAGCACCGTAATCCAACACATTGGCATATGCGCCAGTGATTAAGGAATATGAAACTTTAGTAAGTGACATTAAGATACCTCATAAATAATTTCACCAGCTAAACTACCGCTTGCAGAAGTTAATGCAGTTTGCCCAAGTGGGTCAGTATATGCGCCGCCACTTTTAACCGCACAAATTGCGCCTTGTGTTGAAACGTATGACGAAACAGTAAGTCCATCACCAGCAACGATTGTAGAATACCCAGTATTTGTAATGCCGCCTTGTGCAGAAATAAAACCCTGCACATTTCCTGCGTTGACAGCCGTAAACGGTAAAGCTATCACCATAATAACACCAGCACTTGGCCTTGCACTCCAAGCCAAATTAAACCTAGCAGTTACAAGCCTACCAACTTTTGTGTAAGTGCCTACTTGAGTTGTGTAAGTAAAAGTACCAACCATACTGCTGTCAAATAATAATGCTGGTGTCCAAGTGCCTTCTTCATAAGAAGATAAAACAGTTCCCGATCCAAATTGAATGCTAGTTGCTCCAACTGCACGGCCTGCGGTCAAGTTAGCAACAGACACTTGTTTAGTTGCGCCGCTTTGAACAATAGGCAATACCTCAGTACCGGCAAGCGGTGTAGTTGATGCCGGTAGGGCAGAGATTTTTGAATCAGCCATTTATCACTCCAAAAGGATCAGACCGCCATCCTCTTGCACGAGGTTATCGCCGATCTCGGTTAATAGGTTGCCCTGCACAGTTGCATCGGCATAGCCAGACAGGAACGAAATCACGCTCCCAAGGCCAATGGATACGCCATTGCGGATGGGCATTCCAAAGAAGCTCATACAATTTTTCTCATTGGGTGCTACTTACTGAATATTAATGGGTTTGCAGTAGATTGTGCCACCCGTGGACACCTGAATTGCACTCACGCGCCATTGACCGCTAACGCTAAAAGGCACTTTGAACGGAATGGGTGTAAACGGTGGGACTGGGGTGCTGGCCGTTGTGGCCGTAACACCTTCGCCTACCAACACATAGCAAGCCTGGTCAGACCAGACAACCACACCTTGGGGGCCAGCGGGCCATGTACCAGTCACGCCAGCAGTGCCGGTGTAGCTAATGGATTTGGCTGGAAAGTTGGTATCCGCTAATGGGTTTAAGAGTTCCATGATGTTCCTTTACGCCAAGAAGCGCAGTTTGTACAAAGTCCGCAGATAAATTTCAATGATGTTGTCAATCAATTGCTGCAAAGATGTATCCGTTTTATCGCATACCTCGTAACGACCAGCTTCAATTTGTTTCAAGGAATCTTCCAAAAAATCAATGACGTTGGTTGTTTTCTTTGCCGATTGTAGGGTAATTGGCCCCAATAAACCATGCCGCCCCTGATAGGTTTCAGCAAAATCATCAGCCGCACCAATAATGCGGTCATAAAAAATATTCAAGGCCACATGCTTGGAGTAGCTACGGGTATTTAAATGCACCGAATGGGTGACATCCCGCGCCAAGAACAGCAGTCCTACAAAGTCACATGCTTTCATTGTGGCATTCCTTGTTGTGGCATTGGTTGACCTTGCATTGGCATACCTTGGGGCATCTCACCCATAGTGTCTTGCATGGATTCACGGCCAGGCATCTCACCTACCAAGTCACCCGATGTAATCATGCCGTGGACGGTGCCCATAACAATGTCCTGAATCTGCTCTGGACTCATGCTGGCTTGCACGGCAGTCAGGCGCTGTGTCTCAGCTTGAAACGCCTTGACTTGAGAATCAAACTCTTTAACCTCAATCTCACGCATATCCAGCGATTTAGACACGTTCTGTAGCATCGTGTGCATCTGCTCCATCTCAGCGCCCATAGCTTGCATCTGCTGTTGTGCAGCGGCCAATGCTGGGTTGTCTTCACCGTCAGACATCAGTTTAGGGTCAATGGTCTTGGCAAAGCGCTTGGACATTTCCTGCGCACCAGGCCAGTCCATGTTCTTAACAAACAAATCACCGGCAACAGTCCACAATTGAGGGTTGCCCTGCAACAGTTGGGCCATTGCCTCCAAAGCCTCTTGGCGTTTGGTCGCGTAGCCTGGGCCGGTCGTAGCCACCACGTCGTACTTGCCAACGCCGGGGTTGTAGATTTTCTCAATCACGATGCCTTGCTCGTTTGCAATCTTGTTGACGGCTTGGGGCTGGTCAGGGTTGATCTTGACCATTTTTGTCTCACCGTCTTCACCAATGATGCGGGCAATGCGCTGCGTGTCGTAAATCTTGGGAATCATGTCCACAAGTTGGCGGGCAATGTGCCGAATACCACGGGCTAGGTTGTCACCATAGTGGTAAGTCCCAACATCGCCTTCACGTTGACGCGCAAGGATAGCTTTGCCTGAACGCTCATTGGAAGTCATGCCCAAAGATGCGTTGTATTGGCCTGTGGTGGATTTAATGTCTTCTGCCGCGCCAGATTTGGCTTGCAAAAGTCCACTCGACGCCATTGGCGGCTGGGCACGCTGTGGAAGTGGCAAAGTTGCGCCCTGACCGTCGGTAACGTCAGGATTTACCTCCAAATACGGCCAATTCTGGGTGTTTGCGGTTTTCCACTTGTCTTCGTAGCCCTCAAACTGCCCACCATAACCAATAAATGGAGCCTTTGGAGCCAAAGCCAGCATTTCTGCCTCTTGGGACACCCAATAGTTGTACATCCGCTGTGCATCCTTGGCGTTTCGCACCAGTCCACTGACGTACAAACGGCCATCTACCTCAAATTCATTGCCAACAATGCGGATAACAGGTATCCATTTGCCAACCCACTCGCGCTGCTCAAGGATTTCGTAGCCATTGATCTTGCAATAGCGCACCTTGGGGCGGTCAGACTCACGCGACTTCAGTGGTTTGCCGTAAAACGCCTTTAACTGCTTGTCTTCTGGCGTTCCAGCAAAAGCCGTAGCGTTGCCAGGGTACAAGTTCAGCGTAGCGCGGTCGTAGTCTATATAGTAGTAGTCAGCAACCCGGATCGTGTTTTCATTCAACCAGTTAGAGATCGACTGGTCGCCCACACCTAGCGACTGCAAGGTCGTAATGGGTGCCGAATCGGGGTACATGCGCTCGTACTCATCTCGGGTCAGGTCTTCCGTCACAAAACAATACTTGGCGTCCGCGCCAGTAGGGTCTTGCATGGTCGGATCCATGTACACCGAGAACGAATTGCGAATCCGGCCAATCTTGATGTCTTGGTCAAACGTGTTGTCGTCGCAATACTCAGTCAAAAGGCGTATGTAGCCCTCCCCGTAAGCCACTTGGTTCTCGCACGCCGTATCATAAGCAACATCAGCGTCCGAAATGTACTCAATGTGCCGGATCATGCCGTTGTAAATGTCAGCAATCTCAATGTCGGCATTGCTGTCCACCGGAATTACCTTGGCACCTGGGCGGTTCTGCCGTTGGTCATTGGTGACCTGGCGAACGTGCTGCGGCAACTTGTTAATAGTCAAGGTGGGACGCGCATTGATGGTCTGCCCCTGCACCGCCCCACGGGTAGCCAGCACATCAGCAGGCCACTGCCAGCAGTTGTCCGGTGAACCAGCATAGAACTTTAAGTCGTCGTTTTCATCTTCACGCGACTCGGACAAGGCCGACATAGCCATGTCCAGCCGAGAACGGGCCGTTGCAAGGATGTCCGAATCGCTGTTTTTTGCTTTGCCGCCATTGGCAACATTAGCAACAGCCACCATGCCCGTTTGATCAACCATTATTTTTTACCTTTTGGGGTTGGTGCAGCTTGGCGCTTAACCGAATACGCAATCGCCACAGCCTGCTTGACCGGCTTACCAGCCTTAACCTCAGCCTTCACATTAGCACGGAAGGCAGCAGGTGTGGTTGACTTCTTCAGTGGCATGGCTATTTCTTCTTCATTGGCTTGGCAACTACCACAATCATCTTGGGCATAGACTTGGCTTGCATCTTGTCACCAGCCATATCTTTCTTACTGCCCTCTTTGCCGTAGGCTTTCTTCTCTACGTCCTTCTTGCCTTGTTCAAATTTGGTAGCCATCATTTGCCTTTCTTTGCGGGTTTGGCCGTCTTGGCCGAATCTTTAAAGTCCTTGGCAGAAGGCGCTGCCTTGCTGCCGACCTTGTTCATTTTCTCGCCAGAGCCAGCAGCAATGCGGGCTTGCTTGGCATGGATATTTGCGTAGAGTCCAGGTTTTGTAACCATGATTTAACACTTCCATCTTGCCAAGGCGGCAGCTTTGCGGGTGGGATTACCCTTTTCATCTTTCATTGGCCCAGGCACGCCAGACATACGGGCACAGAACGAATCCTTGCGTGCGCCACCTTGAGGCTGCGGTGCCTTCAAGTTACTGCCCGTTGCAGCATTGTACTTTTCCCGACCTTTGGCCGTTAGCCCAGCGCCTTGGCTTGCCGGTAGCTTCTCGCCACGGCCTACTGATAAAGATACTGATTTCTTTGTTGCCATCTATGACCCCATCCAACCAGTTGAAACTGCACCACGGTCGTAAGTCCGTAGTGTACGGGTTTTCTCAGTGTACTCCCTGTGCGCCACAGGGAATGCAAACGTAACACATATCGCATCAGCCGCATCGGGACTAGCCAGACCGCGAGCCTTCATCTCTTTCTTACTTTCCAAGAAGATCGTCCCCCTTGAATCCGGCTTCATCATAGGCGAAATCAAGTCTGTCTTCAAGAACCTATCACTAGGAATGCTTGCTGTCTTTAACCAGTCCCGCATATCCCCCCACATCTGGGCACGCATATTTCCATACATTATAGGGTTCTTGGCCTTATTGCCAAAGTTGATCCCCTTGATCTTATACCGCTGCTCTTTCAACCTGTCAACAATCCCAGCCCCCAAGCCACCCTCATCAATCACCACTAACGTAGGCTTGAACTCCTCAATCGCCTCAATCACATACCCGACCACCGTCATAGTGTCATCGCCACGGTGGCGCATGATCTTCACTATATCCCTACCCTGCCTAACAGCAATCACCGTCGCATCCGCGCCAAACCGCGCAGGGTCAACGCCAATCACAATCGGTGCCGACGCATCCTTGTACTTCGGCCGCTTCATTGCCTCGTCCACAATCAGACTAGATATGAACTGGTCATCCCCCGCATTGGGAAACATCCCATACACCTCCACATGCGCCTGGCTGCTATCCGGCCCGTACTCCTGAATGATCCTCTCGTACACTTGCTTGTCCGTCCCCTCTACCGTCCTAGCATCCACCACCTTGGTCTGCCAAAAATCCCTCTTACTATTGAAGCACTCATAGAAGTACCCCGTGTTGCGCCGTGGGTTAGAGAACGCCAGCCAAAAACGATTGGGCGTGTTTTCTGTAAAGAATCCACCAGTCACAGCCCAAATAGGATCAGCAATGCCCGATGCCTCATCAAAAATCACCAGCACACCGTCAAAGTTATGCACACCAGCATACGCATCAGGATTCTCTTCCGACCACAACCTACCCTCAACCCCCCAGTAGCGCGTACCCTTCTTCAAGTCCGTTTCCACCAGTTCAGTCAACCACTTGGCCGGAGCCAGGCGCGTTGCGCTTACTTCAAACCAATGCGAGTTGAGTGACATAGCCAACCACTTAGTAATCTCTGCCCAAGTAATTGAACGTAATTGATTCTCACTGTTAGCCGAAATAATTGTCGTAGAACCAATCCGAGTAGTAAGCATCCAGATAGTTAACCATGACACTAATGCCGACTTACCAATTCCACGACCACTAGATATTGCCTCTTGTAATACGTTATACATTATCTCCTCATGAGACTTAATGGAATTATTGGAGTTATCTTTTTTGTTTAATAGCTCGGAGTTAGCTTTAATATGATCAGTAATATCTTGCAAAATATCCCGCTGCCATTTTCTTGGGCCTGAGAAATGCTCCAAGGGAGTACCCTTGACACCCCACGGAAACACATACTTAACAAACGCCAGTGGGTTATCTTTTAATGTTGGACTCCAAAGCCTTGCCATTAACTCTTGTTCATCTTCTGGTTTGTAGATTGTGGTTTGCATATTTATATTTTAAAAAAAATGGCGGCAAAGATAATAATAATTTTTAGCATATATATAAAAAATAAAAATTGTTTGCGAAGGCTCCGTCACCGCTGGCCCTTACCCTCCGGCCCTACCCCCCCCTGCATCGTCTGCATCGACATCTGCATCGGGCGATGCAAGGCGCGGCGTTGCGTCGACCACATCGACCAAGCGTAGCTGCGCAGCGGCTAGGGCGCCGGTAATGCTGATCCGGCTGTCGGACACCTGCACATCTAGTCTGTCGCCGTAGACTTTGGGGGCTAACTTACTTAAGAACCATTTGCGGGTATCAACTTGTAACTGGCGCTGGCGCACTAGGCCCGGGTCCGTTGCGCCATTGTCCAACTTCGCAACTGGTGCATCGGCCAACTCCATCACCTCATCGGCTAGCCGTTCGATCACCGCTGCGCGCGCACGATCGTATTGCTCCGCCAGCCCGCGATCGGCGTCCAACGCCCTGAGCACTGTCTGAGCGCTCACGTTATGCATAAGACAGGCTTTGCGTAACGACAAACCATCGCCAACCATGCTATCGATCACACGTTCTGCAACTTCTGCACGATTTTTTAATGCGGCCATAAAACTCCACTAATAACCCGCAGGTCAGTAAAAAGCCAAATTATCCATCAAAAACGACAGCGGAGTCTGCACCACCACCTCTTTTAGAGGTTGGTGCAGTGGTGCAGGACCTCCACTTTCCGCCAAAATCTGCACCAGTGCACCGATGCAGCACGGTGCAGTTGGTGCAGATGCAAAAGCAAGGGTAAACCCTAGGTTCAATTCTCTAAATTGAATTGCAATAAAACATGTTGCACGCTGTAAAAACTGTTACACTACCTACATGGCAAAGACGCCATGTAACTATAAAGGATACACCATGACAAACATCAAACGTAACAAAGCGGCTCGCATATCTACACTTAATCCGACAGGTTGCGCCCGCTACCCCCGAACATGGGACGCCATCATGGCGCGCATACCAAATGACATATGGCGCGCTTTGACTGCAAGCCAAATAGCAACCCTGGCGGAAATTATGCGCAATAAGGCCTAACAATCTCAGCTACTGCCTTGCGAGTCAGGGCAGTGGCGGGAATTGTCCCGGTAACACTATTGGAGAAAAAATGGAAAACCAAAAAAGTGCAGCATGGGCCACCATGCTATCGGATGCTGTAACCCAGCCGGGAATCATAAGCGCATGTTATCGCACGTTTCACGGATACAGTTTAGGGAATCAAGTATTGGCGTATTCACAATGCGCCGAACGCAATATCCCTATCGGCCCTATCGCTACATTCAAAAAGTGGCAGGAACTGGGCCGTAACGTCACCAAAGGCCAAAAAGCGATTGCACTGGTTATGCCGGTGACTATCAACAAAAAAGACGGTGCAGGCGAAAAGACGGGCGAATCGTTCCAGTGGTTCACCATGAAAAATAACTGGTTTACATTGGCACAAACCGAAGGGACCGATTTTGTGAACGAATCAGTAAACCCGGCATGGGATAAGGCAAAAGCATTAGAAACCCTTGGCATTACCGAAGTGGGCTTTGATAGCACGAACGGGAATTCTCAGGGTTACGCGCAGGGTAAGAATATCGCTATCAACCCAGTTGCTGCACTGCCCCATAAAACACGGTTTCACGAATTGGCGCATGTAGTGCTCGGGCATACGTTAGAGCACGCCATGCACGATAACGAATTAACGCCGCGCGATATTCGCGAAATTGAGGCTGAATCAGTGGCCTATATTTTGTGCTCGGTGCTTGATTTACCCGGTTTGATTGAAAGCCGGGGCTATATCCAAGGCTGGTTATCCGGTGGAGAAATAACCGATAAATCGGCTCAGCGCATATTCGGTGCTGCCGATAAGATTCTCAAAGCCGGGCAGTAATGCCGTCTCTAAGCCCTGCCAGTGCAGGGTTTAGGGGCTTGCATTGTGCAGCCAATTAACTACCGGAGAAAATAATATGTCACTAGCACTCGACAAACATTTGCAAGAATTCTGCGACAAACACGACATTAACGAGTATGGCATGTTTTACATGGTAACCATGCCAGACGGGTATTCGTTTATTACTCAGGACATTGAATTGTCTAATCGTATGCTGCGCGAACATGGCGCACAAACCCGCCACATCATTGAACTAGGAGAGTAAGACCATGCAAAACCCTATCATTGCCTACCATGCCAAGCACGAATTACGCGGCTGGTCCGAAGTATGCCGATACCCTGCTGACTGGGCAGGCTGGCACGCGTTCGACCGTTCTATGATTTCTGAACTATTGCGCGAAGGCCGCCAAGTGGTCACCTGCGGTTGGAATATGTACCAAGTGGTGCCGGACCATGCGTGAACACTACACCCCCACGCCCCAGCGCCACCCAGTGGCCGATATAGCCCTTGCAGTGGCTATCGGCTTGGTTCTGGCACTAGTTCTGTTTTTTAACTTGTAAGGTGAACCCTATGATGGCCGAAAGCGAATACGATCCCGGCGAAGACGATCGCGAAGATCCGGACCTGCCCGACGACTGGGAACCCGAAGAAGATTACTACCCACGGAGCTTATATGGAAACTGACGACATCGACGACATCGACGGCAAAATTGAGCACTTAATGCTCACTTACCATTGGAAGTGGCAGGAAGCCATGGAGCACTTGTACTATAACGAATACGACCCGGTAGATTGGATTGATAGCCCTTGGGAGGAACCATGCTCATTGCCGCCTTACTAGCGGCCCTCATTGCCCTGATTCTTGGCCTTTAACCCTAAACCCCTAGCCCACTTAGCCCGTGGGCTTTTTTGCGTTCTCTATCTGCGCCTTAGCATCGTCAAAGCCGCGCCCTATGATGACGCGGTGACCTATGCCTTCGAGGTACGCTATCCAGTCGCGCTGTACTGGTGACACTAACCCGCCAGTGGAGCGCTTCATTTCGACCCACAATGACCACGCAGGCACGAACAGGTCAGGCACGCCCGCTGTAACCCCTTCGGCCTTCAGACTGGCGCCCTGGGCCATGCTACGCCCGCCGCCGTTGGGGATTGCGAATATACGCACGTCCGGCCACTGGCGCCGGAACCATGACACTAGTCGCACCTGTTCCAGATGCTCGCTATTCAAAACGGCAACTCCCACTCCCATAGACTACAACCCCCTGGCTCGCTTGCAAAGTCAGCCGGTGGCTCATCATCAAATTCTGCGCAGCGCCCCTCCTTGCTGTAATGGTCGCAGGTATGGCAGACCCTTGGCGGCTCGGCTCTTTGGGTGGTGCGGTATAGGGTGACTATCTCAGGTTCAGCGTGTCTCATGTCCATGTCCTTTTTAGTACGGTGAAAAATTTACCTTCGCGTTTAAATTCTATGCTTGCTGGTGGCTGGCCTTCGGTGAGCGCCTGGGCCATCTCATGTAGCTCGGCGGTGCCGTAGTCCAGCACCACGCCTGCTTGGTGGGCCACCTCGGCCAGTAGCCTGCGCGATTTCTCGCCTGCGTAGCCGTCGTGGGTGACGGCTAAATACTCGGTCACTGGTGGGTCCGACAACCCCCCATAGTAGGTGAGGGACAGCATCTCCTTGCCACTGGCTCGGCTGATGTGCTTGCGCCACGTCCAGGCGGTAACGTCCATGTCCACGCCCTCCACGCCCATAATGTCAAGGTTCGACAATTTGAGCGCTGGCTTCACCGGCTCGGGAAACTCAGCCCCGCAGGCTGGGCATACCCGCACCGATAACGCGCATATCTCTTGGCAGTGGTCGCAGACCTTTACCGGTGCTTCGCCTACCTTGTCGCCCTTCTTAGGTGGTGGCCTCACGGCGGTGATGGGGCCATGCTGCTCCACTACGCCCGCAAAGTCCAACACCATGCAATCGGTTTTCCCGTCAGCGATCCGCAGGCCACGCCCGGCCATCTGGACATAAAGCCCTGGTGACATCGTGGGGCGCAACATGGCGATCAGGTCGATCATTGGCGCGTCAAAGCCGGTGGTCAGTACATTGGCATTCGTCAGCGCCTTTATGGTGCCTGCTTTGAACTCTCGCAGGATACGGTCACGCTCGGCACTTGGCGTGTCGCCGGTCACGCACTCGGCCACAATGCCCTGCTCAGTCAGCGCCTCCTTTATGTGGTGAGCGTGCGCGACACCAGCACAGAAAACCAGCCAAGACCGGCGCCCACCAGCCAAGCCAATGATTTCCTGCACTACCTTGGCATTCTTGTCGGCGGTGTCTACCTTGGCCTGCAATTCTGATTCGATGTACTCGCCGCCCCGTTTATGCACCCCGTCCACTTCGAGCTTGGTGGCCGTCAGTTTGCTGCGCAGGGTGGACAGAAAGCCCTTAAAAATTAGCTCCTCAATAGATACCGGCTCAATCAGCGCGTCAAATATGGCTGGCTTATCGGTGATGTAGCCGTGGCCTAGGCGGTAGGGGCTGGCGGTAAGTCCTATCACCCTCACATTATGATTTGTCTGATAGATGTCCGATAGAAGTGTCCGATAGCCACCCTCGTCCTTGTGGCTTACCAAGTGGGCCTCGTCGATGATCACCAGGTCAACATGGCCGATCTGCTTTGCCTTAGTACGCACCGACTGAATGCCTGCAAAGGTAATCGGCTCTCCCAAGTCTTTACGGCCAAGCCCAGCCGAATAAATGCCTAGCGGGCAGTTAGGCCAGTGTTGGCGCATCTTTTCGGCATTCTGGGCGATAAGCTCCTTGACGTGGGTCAGCATCAGAATGCGAGTCTCAGGCCATGATTGCAGCGCGTCCTTGCACAGTGCCGCAATGATGTGGCTCTTGCCTGACCCTGTGGGCAGGACTAAGCAGGGGTTACCCTCGTTGCCTTCGCCAAACCATGTGTATAGCTGGTTGATAGTTCGTTGTTGGTATTCACGGAGCATGGTGTTTGTTAAATAATTTGTTAATTACAAAGCCCCACATTGCACCACCGGCAACCTTTGCTAAAAACTGCGCCAAAACAATTTGCGGCATCAGCGCACCAAACGCAATTGTCGGAAACAACAAAGAGTCCACCGCAGCACTGACTACATTTGACTTTGTAGAACGTTCAAACCATGTTCCTGATGCTTTAATGAAAACACCCCAATCAACTACTGCTGCTGCTGTAAAAGACACTGCTGACGCTATTGCAATCATTCCTGCGGCTGGATTAAGAGCGTAAGTCAATGCACCAGAAGCCGCAATTAACGAACCCATCTGATGTGGTTTTAGTCGCTCATGAAGAAAATCTCGCAAAGCAAGATCGAGTCCAATGAACAGAAACGCATTTATTGGACTAACCCACGGCCCCCATTGAACAATTGAAAGATTTGCAAGGGTCATTGCTGCTGCATAAAGTGCGATTAAAAAAGGCATAAAGAATCCTGTTTAGGTTGAGTTGTCCAATGGGCTGCTGAATTATGTGCTTCTATCCGAGCCGCAAGAGTAACGGCCCTCCAATCCTTATCTGGCGGCATAAATGTGCCTTTCCAAGCAGAATCAATACCAATATTTCGTCCAACACTTGTGGAGTCGGCAGAATGAAACGGTATTCTTGTAAAAACATCAGGATTCAGCATACGCAGACCGTGAAGTTTTGTAATTGGGAAGCCATTTTTGTCTATGATTTTTGATAACGCTTCATTCATGCGATTCCACCAATTAGAAGAACCAACAACAGCGTATTCGCCTGATGACCCAATGCAAACCCTTGGAAAAGTTCTTGCAAGCCATTGCAATCTGACCGTTGATTCATGCATATGCCATACAGGTGCAGCCATATGACTTGGAAGTGGACAAGAACGAACCAAGGCATCATTTGCTTTTTCATCTCCATCAATCACATCAGGAATGACAAAAAAGTCAAAGCCTGGTCGATTCATATGGCTTGCAATCCATTCATAGAACGGCATCCAATCTGTAATTTGTTTGCCGCCCATCCATGCAGAGAATGCACCATTGTCCAATGCAAACGATTGGCAGACTTCAATGGCAATGGGCAGTTGATCTGGATGGGCAAACGACACAAAAGAATGCCGCCCCGCAAGGACTTTGGCGGCAGCTGTTGCTGGCGTTATAGGTGAGCCGTGATAGTGAATCATCCCACCACCCTCGCATCAAAATCAGACCTGATTTTATTTACAGTAGGGTCACTGCAAGCCGCAGCATTGGCCAGTAGCTCCTTGCTGGTGTAAACGCCCTCGCCTGGCTCCCCATTAGCCAGGCCTAAGCCGTCAATCTCATAGACGGCCACCCAGTCGGTGGGGCTTTCCAAGCGCTTCCACGGCACCAGGTCAGGGTGCAGGACGTGGGACTCGCAGCCCTTGTACTGAGACTCGGTGGGGATGATGTCGTCCCATTTGGCGCAGTGCCAGGTTGAATCGCTCAATGGCGTTGCGTTGGCGCAGGTACGGCAGTTGACCTGCTTTGTGGTCTTGCTGCCGTGGCAGAAATCATGCCCCGCGCACATCTTGCACTCGAACCACGTTGGGTCGGTGCTGATAGGTGGCGGCAGGCGGTCGGTTAGGGTAAGACGCTGGCCTTTGGCGATAGCCTTCTCGGCATGGTCGCGGTCATACTCCAGACGCTCGGTGTAAAGCCTGTCATCATCCTTACAGACCGCAATGTAAAGCGCACGTTTTAGATCGGTGCCGTGCATGTACACCTGGCACTGGGTGAAGTGCATGGGTTTACTCTTGGCTACGCCATGCTTCTCTAGGTCGTTAAACGACTTGAGACTGTGGGTTTTGAATTCCAACACATGCTCAGTTTTTATCGCACCGGGTACGCCTTTGCCAATACCGTCCAAACTCCCCGAAACATGGCTACCAAAGTCCACCCGGCGCTGGGTGCCTGATACGGTCATGCCAATGGAGCGCAAGTCACTGATGATGGTAGCCTCTTCATTGAAGCCACGCCGAAACAGGCGCAGGATACGGCCCTTGAATGGTTCTTGCACAGCCCATCGGAAACTTAGCCACAGCCAGCGCTCACAGTGGTGGCCCAGCATCGAGCAGCCAAGATGCGCCCGTGGCCTCTCTAGCCGCGCCTCATGTGCTTGGTCGATTAACGAAGTTATGGTAATCTCTGGTTCAGGTATTTTCACGTTGTTTTCTCCTTGTGTGTCTCTTGACCCCGCCGTCACAAGCGGGGTCTTTTTTTGCTTACTTCTTAGCCCAAGGTGGCGCAGCCTTAGTAGGTGTAGCGCTAGGCGCTACAGCCTTGAACAGCGCTACAGTTCCTGGTTGGGGACCGCCCAAAGCCCGAAATGCTTTAATCTCATTACCGGCGTAATCACCAGTACGCACAGACAACTTGATGCCAAGATTGCCGCCGATCAGTTGGTCGGTATCGGTCACTTTAGCCAAGCCAATGGCACGCATGATCTCGCCAAGCTGCTGGCGTCCGATCTCCTCGGCTTTGGTGCTGGCGTTTTTAATGTTCAGGTTGCCAAACACCACGCGCCCTTGGTGGGTCGGGCCGGTGACGGCGTACTTTACGGCAATGTACTTGCCGTCACCTGCTTTGGTGGGCTTGATCTCAGCACCAGTAATGGTGGAGTTGTACCAGCCCTCGGGCAGGGGTTCAAAGTTGTTGTTACCAACGGGCAGCGTGTCTACGCTGAATTCTTCGTCTAAAAAAGCCATGATTAATCCTTAGTAATGGTAAAAGTAGGACGTCCAGGGGTGGACGTGATAGCACCAAGCAACGGTTGGGTTACGGCGTCGGCAGCCGCACCCCATGCCTTTGCATTGATTTCGGGTTTCCAGCGAAAGAGGCTGGACAGGTGTTCAGACAGACCGGCTTCGGCGGCAAGCAATTGCAGTTTCTCAGCGTCAATCTTTTGGTTAATACGACCTTCAATCTTGACGGTAAAACCCTCAAGTTCTTTTTTGACAGTGCCATCCAAATTTTTAGGTAAAGCAAACTGCAAAGCCATCTGATCTTCCAACTCGCGGCGATCAGCAACGGCCTTAGTTTCAACTTTTTTGGCGTCTAGCCAGCGTTGGTATAGGCTCATGCTGTCACCTCAAATTCAGCGTTTAAAGATTTCATCACGCGGTCAAGTACCACGCGGCCATGTACACAGTCCAACTTGCGGTCAAATTGTTTTGCGGTTAATTGCACTTCATCGGCCAGTTGGTAAAGGGTAAGAAAAGCAGTCTGAATGGCAACCAGATCGGCAAGTTTGATGGAGGGATCGCTCATGCTGCACCGCCAATCTTGGCAATGATCTCGCCCAGGTCAGGGGCTTCCCATGTTCCCAGCTTGCCGCTACGGTCTTTGGCAAGCCACAGGCCATCGGAGTCGCACATCAGAGCGCGTTGAGTGAAGCCCTCGGCGTCCTTCTCAACTCGCAGCGCCAGCACTTCATCAAAGAAATAAGGTAACGCTTGGCCGGTTTTATTGCCGGGCATACTAGGCGAATACAGTACCCGGCCCATCTCATCTTGCGTCTTCTCTAGCTTGGCGGTCATCAAAACGTGACGCCCTGGGATGTCGCGGAATGCCCGAATGATGTCAGCCATTTGCTCTTGCATAGCGCCGTAGGCAGCCCGTGGGTCTTTGTTGATTTTCTTCTCATGGTTAAGGCAGACTTCAGCAATCTCAGAGATCGAATCAAGGGCTACGCTCTTGTACTCGGACTCCAGCACCCAACTGTAAGCCTCGCGCAAGTCTTCCATACTTGTAATTTCCAAGTAAGGTAGGTCAGCGTCTTGAATGGACAATAGTCCACCCTCGGCAGACAATACAACTGGGCTTGGCAATGTCTTAATCAGACTTGTCTTACCCGCACCGGCTGGCCCGTAGACCAACAACTTAACACCGTTGGCTGTCAGGCCGCTAGTGCGCTTTAACGATATAGCCATGTGGCTCTCCTTGTGTTTGCGCTTCCGTCTGGACTCAGTTCGAAGCGTGGATAGATCATAGCATAGTTCTGTGCTACAGTGTCAACAACTTTTTAACAACAAGTGAAAAATAAATGTCAGACCTCGCAAGTATCCTCGGTGGCCCTTGGTCGCCACCAGCACAAAAACACATTAATTCACCAGAGGATCAGCTAAAAGACGCCATGCTTGGCGCAGGTTTGAAGCCACCGGAAATGGTCTACTTAGACGGCAAAGTTCACCGCTTTAATAGTGGCACCAAAGGGGAAAAGGGGCACGACAAGCCTGGTTGGTACATAGCCTTTAATGATGGCGTACCGGCAGGACGCTTTGGCTGCTGGCGCTCGGGTGTAGAGCTTACTTGGAAGGCAGAGATTGGGCGCAGCCTGACGCCTGTAGAAGAGATGGCGCAGTCTCGTAGGCTATCGGAGGCCAAGACACAACGCGATGCGGAGCAGGCCAAGACCCGCGAAGTGGCCGCGCAGACGGTGGAGATCATTTGGTCAGAAGGTAGCGCAGCCAGCCCAGAACACCCTTATTTGGCTAAGAAAAAGATTGCACCACACGGCGCAAGGGTAACGGGTGATGGGCGCTTGATGGTGCCTTTGTACAACGAATACGGGGAACTCTCCAGCATCCAATACATTGCCGGTGACGGTGACAAGAAGTATCACCCAGGTGGCGCTACCGGCTCCATGTTTTGGCTGCTCGGCAGCATGGATGACGTCGACACGCTCTACATTGCCGAGGGATTTGCCACAGCAGCCACCATTGCAGAAGTAACCGGCAAGCCCTGCGCCGTAGCCTACAGCGCCAGCAACTTGGTGCCTATTAGCGGCATCCTCAAAGAATCACATCCCATGCTTGACATTTGCATCGTTGCCGACAATGACGCCAGTGGCGTAGGCCAACGCTACGCCGAGCAGGCCAGTGCAAAGTATGGGGTTCGTATGACAATGCCGCCGGTTCTGGGTGACGCCAATGACTACGTTCAGGAGGGGCATGACCTAGCCCTGCTTTTAAAGCCATTGGTGGCTACAGACTACCTAGTTCATGCCGATGGGTTTTCAGAGCAGCCAGCGCCCATCTCGTGGCTGGTGAAGCACTGGATACAAGACCAAGCCTTAGTGATGGTGCATGGCCCAAGCGGTGGCGGCAAGACCTTTGTTACCTTGGACTGGATGCTGCACATTGCTAGTGGTAAGACAAGCTGGTTTGGACATAAGGTCAGACCCGGCAACATGGTGTATTTGGCAGGTGAAGGCCACCACGGCTTGCGAAGTAGGATAGCAGCTTGGAAGCACCACAACAAAGTCAGCGTCCTCAATATGTGGGTCAGCAAGTCAGGGCTAGACCTCAACACTACCGAGGGCTACTTGAAAGTGCTGGAAGCAGTCAGGGCGCTCAAGATCAAGCCAAGCGTCATTACCGTGGACACCCTGCACCGCTTTATGGCCGGTGACGAGAACAGCGCACAGGACGCCAAAACCATGCTAGATGCCTGCGCTGCGCTCATGCAAGAGTTTGAATGCACCGTGATTCTGGTTCACCATACCGGCGTGTCAGATGAAGCACAGCACCGTGCCCGAGGCTCGAGCGCATGGCGCGGCGCATTGGACATTGAGATCAGCATTGTCCCAAGCAAGCCAGGCAAACCAATGGAGATCGTACAGCGCAAAAGCAAAGATGCTGAGATGGCGCAAACCGTGTTTGTTGAACTTGAATCGGTGGCGATACCTGGTTGGTTGGATGAGGACGGAGATCAGGTCACTAGCGCGGTGGTGGTCAAAGGCGAAGCACCAGAAGGCGAAAGCAAGGGCGATGTTCTTGGATTCTCATCGTTTGAACGCGCATGGTTTGCTACTGGCGCAGAAGATCGAGGCGGCGCACCGTACCTTACCCGCAGCGCATTCTTTGAATGGGCAAGCGCTAATGGCCTTGGCTCTAAGAACAATAAATACACTCGACTGGCAAATTACATTTCATCAGACACCAAGAAGGGCAAATACATTGAGCCATTGCTTGATGCTGGATTGATTAAAGACCATGAGAACGGTTGGATTGTGATTGCCGCAGGTCAGCGCGATGGAATGATGTTCAAGAAAAACAGTTGACAATCTAAGAACTGTGATAAACTTTAGAACATGAACAAACTAGCACAACTCAAAGCCAAGCTAAGAACCGCGCAAGCGGAACTTGCCATTCGCACTCGGACGCAAAACAGCGCGTCGCGGGCCTATAACAAAGTGACCACAAGGATTGCTGAACTGGAGAAAAAAATTGTTGACCTGGCGCAAATTTCAAAGTGAACTGCCGAATTACAGCGAAACTGATTTGTTGGTCTTGCTGCAAGAAGAACGCACAAAGTACAAGCGCGTGTCCATGCTAGAGCGCATCCACCAACGCTACTGCACCCTCAGAGCCAATCGGGAAAGGTTGGAGATTTTGAAGGAAGGAAAAAGGCCGTGACCTCGCAAGAAATTTATGAGGCAGGGTACGCACTCCCTATCTATAACATTTCCCGCACTGAGCGATGGTGGCGTTACAAAGACAAGGTGTTTTCAACACCAATAGATGTAAAAACAAAAGAAATACAGGGATTAAAAGTTCTTGAGGAGAAACAATATGATATGCAATCAAAATTGTGACCAAGGCCGTACTTGCAATTGCGGTCTAAAACAACGTAATCTTTTTTTAGACGTCATGGAAGGGTTTGTCACCCTGTCCGCACTTGTCGGCATTGTTGCCAACATTTGCTTTGCATTTGGCTTTTACTGGTATCGCACATGAAAGGACAATGGCCCGAACGCATTCGCGCAATCCTGCGTGACGAAGAGGATGGCTGCATTGTTGCCGAACTTGCCGACCGCTTGGATGCGCCAAAAAAATCTATTGCATCTGCACTAGAGCGTATGCCTGACACCTACATAGACAGTTGGACTGAAGCAGGCCAAGGCCGACCTTACGAAGCCATCTGGTGCGTAGTTGTTACGCCAGAGAACTGCCCCCAACCTACTAGGAGAATTAAATGAAAGAAGCATTGAAGCTGGCGCTTGAGGCGTTGACGTATATCCATGCGGAAACGAGCACAGAAGAAGATGTGCTTATTGACAAAGCCATCATTGCCATCAAAGAAGCCTTAGCACAACCAGCGCAGGGGTGGAAGTTGCGTGAGGTGTACTTTGATGAGCATGGAGAGCCGACCATGCACAAGGAGCCAGCGCAGGAGCCTGTGGTTGACTGCCCCCGCTGCGGTCATGTCTGTTCACAGCGCCAATGGGTAGGACTTACAGCAAAACAAATCGCGTCCATACCTTTGAATGAACACACGCTACAGACAGCAGAAAGACTATTTAAGGACAATAACGCATGACACAAAAAACATTTATCCAAATCGAAAGTAGAAAAGTTGAAAATTGGTTGAGAACGCTACAACATTGTCGTAACAATCTTTTCCTCAAAGATTGGGTGGAACACATCGACGATTCCATGACCGCCATCAAAGAAGCCTTGGCACAGCCACCCCTGCCAGCGCAGGAATGCCCGAACTTGGAAGACTGCAAAGGCTTTTGCTTTCAGTGCGAGTATTTCAATGCAGAGACAGGCATGACGGAATACCCCGCAGCACAGCCAGCGCAGGAGCCGGTGGACAATGATTTTTTTAAATCTCTTGCAAACAAAAAACAAAGCCCAGATCAGCGCCCGTGGGTAGGGCTAACGGATGAGGAAGCGCAATGGCTTTATGACAACTGCCGAACACCTAGTAATTTGATTGATATGGTAGAAGCCAGACTCAAGGAGAAGAACACATGACTGAGCAATATCTAGCAGGCGGCTCAGAGTTTTTGTACCCAAAAGCAGGCGATCCACGGCCACCAATGACAACTAAAATCCTGCTGCTTACACAAGGTGGTGTTTGCATACCAGGATTTTGGAATGACCACTGGTGCCTTGGGTGGCTACCCCTACCTCGGCGCAACATTGAAAAAGAAGACTATGAGCGACCTGCCTAACTTTGCAGCCTGGAGCAATGAGAACTTGGCTAATTTTGCCAAGGATGCTTACTTGCGTATGCAGGCCCAGCAAAACGCCATTGAGCAGCTTCAGGGCGACTTTAAAGACGCTATGGCCGAGTTACGCAAGCATACTGGCAACGGATTGAACATGGGCTACCCGGTTGCCCCAACCCTTGCCAAAGGTGGGCCACGTCGGTAGAGACTCAAGGAACTGAAGTCGCTTGTCGTTGTAATGGGCGATTAAGTTTGTCGGTGTGAAGTCGGCTATGGCTGCCAAAGTTTTGGGGCCAATAGCACCATCGGCAGGCATCCCAGCAACTTCTTGTAGCCATTTGACGGCGCGACCTGGGCCGCTGTTGATGGCAGCATCAAACACAGCGTAGTCCAACCCAGATGGCAGTTGGTCGCCAGCCACCTTGTCCCAATACTTGCGCTTGTACAGCGGGGTCACGTCAGCGGGTATTAAAGCACGCATATCGGCCTCGGACACCGGGTGGCCCACAAACTCTTCCCACACGGCCTTGGTGCAGCCTAGGTTGGTCATGCCGCCTGGGTCTTTTAAATTATTTACAAAGCCACCCTCAGAAGCCAACACACGGGCTAGGCAGTCTTCAAAGTTTGATTTCATTGTGCTGCTACACCTTTGATCTTCTCCACCGTGCGAAGTGCGCCTAAGCCAAGCATTCCCATCAGCACTGGCAACATTTCAGACAAGTTGGCTGGGGACAGGGGCATTTCAACTTGGTAAACCCTGAGCGCCATTGCAACAACAGGCAGGCCGACCCAGTTCCAAGCGCAAGCCGCACCACAGACCCAGCCGATAAAGGGGCGCCAGCCGGAGACAAAGACTGAGGGGTTTGCCGCCTCCACTTTGTTGGTGTCAATCTGTCCTTGAACAACCATTACAGCAGCCGCAAGTTGTTGCTTCTCAGCCTCTGACTTATCAGGCCATATCTTGTTGATAGCCGTGTTGATTAGTCCGGCGACTTCGTTCATTTGTCCAACTTGCCGTCCAACTTGTCAAAAATCTTTCCCAGCATGGTCTTGATCTCGCTCATGTCTTGCCGATAGTCATCACGCCCAACGTATGCCCTAGGCAAGTCCTCGCGCAGCTTAGACAAGTCAGCCTTCAACTCTTTGACCGCTGACCAGAGTTCACGGGCAAACCAACCAATACCAGTCATTACGGTGCCAAGAGCAAGGTCTATAAGTTGTTGGTTGTCCATAAGATTATTGACCGATCAGTGCGTTAGTGGCTTGTCCTACAGCAGAAGGATTTGCATAGGTTTGAAGTATTCTAGCGGCTTCTTTGCTCGTAGTTCCTATGCCCAATTGTTTAGCTTGCGCTTTACCAACAGCAGTAGCAGCCGTTGCAGAATTAGAAAGCTCGGTGGCAATTTCAACAGCAAGTTTTTTGTCAATTCGACCCTCTAAACGTCCCAATATTGCGTTGGCTATAGACCATACTTTGTTTAATGGAAACATGTGTGGCGTTGTTTCTTCACGAAATAATTTAAGTGCTGAATTTTTACTTAATTTACCTTGTGCGGCCAAGGTTTCAAATGTTTCACCTTGCGCCAATTTTGTTTGAATGTCTTTAACTGTTGCCTGCACTTCAGGCAAACCTTGAGTCAAATTATTAAGATTTTTCTGTGTAGTCATGGCATTGATTGGAACTTTTACACCCAATTTGTTGCCAGTCTGTTCAATAATTTGCAACAATTCTGCTGCATCTTTGGCAGCATTAAACGTGGCTTTAGCGGTTTTTGGATCATTCGCGTTAAGCACCCGCATGATTCCCTGCTCGTTGTCAATAAGATGTTTTAACGGGTCAGGTGCTTTACCAGCGTCTTGCATAACTCCACGAGCTAACGATGACTTGGCTGGCGCATCCATGCGAGTCAATGCCTGACTTGCTGTTTCTGGATTGTTAACAATAGCCTCACGCAGTTTATCGGTTTGTTTAAAGCCCAACGTAGTTGATGCCAAGTTAAGAGCTTCATCCTCTGCTTTAAATGCTTCTGCAACTTTGTTTGGAATGGCTTTACCCTGTGCTGCTAATGTTTCTTCAGCAGCGGTAATACCTTTGACTTGACCGCCAATCTGATTTAATCGCGTAGACATACCCAAGCCTGCGCTATCTAATGCACCAAGTTGCTTGGCATTGTCAAACATGAACTTGGCGTGTGCTTCAGGTGTAGCAGCTTTGGCTCCAGCAAGAACCTGTTGACGATACAAATCTTCCACACCTGTTTTCAGGTTCTGCATTGCTGCTGGGTCTTGCTTAAATATCTTTAAAAATTGCAGCGTACTTCCCTCATCAGCCATTGCCTTGCTGACAATATCGCCAGGCCGCAGCATAGGTTCGTTAAGCGTGCTTGTGCGGGTCAGATTAGACGGCTGGCCGGTACGGTGGACGCCAACAATGCGTTCTTTAAATAGCGTATTGGCATCTTCAAACAATGCTTTAGCTTCAGGCGCAACATCACGATTGATAGCTGTATTGAGCGAGTCGTACAGTTCGTTTAGCCGAGCGCGTGTTATGTTTGCGCCAGATTCATTAGACCCTTTAAGAGTTGCTCGATCAATGTTGATAGCCTGGCGTATGGCATGAGCTTCTTCAAGAGTAACAGGCGCAGGTGAAATAGTTTGCTTTATGGGCATACCCTGCACCATAGTCTCTACTTCTTTAGGCCCATAACGCTCAAGCAGCGCGGCAGAGTTAGGAGCCAATCCTTTAAGTTGCGTAAGCAACTCAGCCCGTTGTCCTTTAGCTGTCCCAGCCAAACCAGACAAATTAATGGTGGCTTCAGGCGCCGCATCAAAAGCCGCTTGATATGCGGGTCCAGTAACAGTGCGTTGGGTGTTTTTAAGAATTTCTTCATTAGCCTTTGCCAATGCCCGACCAGTCTCAAGTTGGCTTACGTTTGCAATACCGCTTTCAATACCTTGACGTTGTGCGGATAATGCGGCTTCAGCAGCTTGTTGTTGAGCCGTAAGTTGACTGGTCATTGCGGTTTTTTGACCTTGCAATGTTGCGGCTTCACCAGCCAATGCTTGCGTTACTGCGCGACGAGGCGCAGTAGGTGATGCAGTAGCAACAGGCAAATTGCGTTGGGTTAGTGCATTGACATTTTGAGCCGCTGTAGTAAGTTGATTAGTTTGTGTAGCCTTCAACGCTGCTGCCAAATCGTTGTACAACATTTGAGTGGCAGGCGTTGCATTCTTTGCGCTTTGTGCAAATGTAGCCAAACCTGGACTTCCAACAATAGCAGCAGCCTGCTCTATTGTTTTACCTTGTTCAAGTAAAGTTTTAACTTGACCCATAAGCGCTGGATCATTGTTTAATGCTTCTGAAATTCCCGAAGTCTTTAGCCCTGATGGCATTACAATGTTAGCTGCACCGCTGACAATTTTTTCCACTTTAGGGCCAACATACTCTATGGCTTTTCCAAGTATTGGAACAGCAGCGCGACCTCCAACTTCTTGCAACGCGCCCATTCCCACATCACCACCAACTCGCAATGCTGTTTGTGGAATTGTCTCGGGTGTGTTTGTACCGCCTATTAAACGCATCAACCCTTTGGCGCCAGCATATCCAGCACCAGCGCCTGCAATAGAACCTAACGGCCCCAAAGGCGCAGCCGCAATTCCACCGCCAGCCATGCCCAAGGCTTCTACTGTAGGCGCAATAAAAGCGGCTTGTTCAGCACGGGGTTTAGCCGCAAGAGCTTGACCCATCTCAAATGGTGCAGATAGGAAGTCAAACATTCCTGGCGTAGCTCGACCCACGGGAATGCCACCAGATGGTGCGGAAGCGGGTGTTTGTTGCTGCAACCGTAGACGAGCACCGGCAAGTGCCAATGCTTGCTGCTGCTCAACGGTCATTTCTGCCATAGTTTTTTCTCCTCTGGCGTCATTACATTCCAAAGTGCAGCATCAACACCAGCGGGTGCCGCAGGCGTAACTTTACCCGACACATCGTTTGGTGTATTGGGTACAGGGGCAGGTTTGGGTGGTGGAATTAATCCAGCATTGACCATGCGTTGTTTTGCAGCATTCCAACCTGCCAAGCGTTCACCAGCAGGACGATTTGAATTTGCAACATCGCCAAGTGAATTAACAATAAATTCACGGTCAGTATTAGAAATGCCCGCACCCAACTTACCACCAGCTAGATCAGTAGCAATTTGATTAGCGGTAGCTTCAAGAGCCGCAATAGCTTTACGGCCTTCATTGGTTCCACCAAAAAACCCTTGAACCGCATCAACAGTTGCACCCAATCGACCGCTTGTAGATTTTGTAATTAGTCGGGAAATATTGTCTTCACCTGTCAATGGGTCATACCCAGCAGACTTCAAAGCCTTCACTGCGGATTGCTGATCTTTGTTTGCTTGTGCTGCTGGCATTGGGGTAAATGTTCCACCAGGTGCTGCTGCTGTTGGTCGTCCAATAAATCCTTGAGCTGCTTCATTAAATGCCGGACGATTTGCCAAATCAAGTGCTTGTTGACGATTCAATTCAGCAATGTTGTATTGATTTTCTTGACCAGCTTTGGCAGTACCAGCAGTTATGTTTTGACCACGCAAAGTTGCAGCAACACCAGCTTCACCAGTAGCAGCCAACCTAGCAGCATTTGCAGCAGTTTGTGCCTGAGTATACGTTTGACCAGCTGCTTTTTCAGAAGCTATAAATTTGGGGTCATATGCGGCAGGATAATCAACCAAACTTTCCTTAGAGACAATATGCCCCAACGCCCGCTTTGCTTGATCGTAACTAGCTTGATCTGTTACACCATTCAAAATACTTGCCGCAATCTCGGCAGTTTTTAATTGTTTAGTCAATCCTGCTGCTTCAATATCGGATTGGGTTTTTTGACGAGTAACACCAAAATTTTTAGTTTCTTCCTGCAATTTTGCAGCTTCAGCTTGAGACTTTAAAAGGTCTTGGTATTCTTTGATTTTTCCCGCACTCATGTATGCTTGACGAATAGCACCTTCATCACTACCAGCCGATTGAACGCCTCGCAAAAAGTTGGTGTTTACTTCGTCGGCCCGTTGAGCCGCACCAAGTTGGTATTGCGCCAGCGCATTTTGCGTCTGTCCGGCCTGCAACTGTTGCATCTTGCCATATTGGGCAAATGGGTCAGGAGGTGGGGCAAATTGTATGCCTTGGGCTAGTTGATCAGCAAGTGCCATAATTTATCCTTTAGGTGTATTGAGAACGACCGAATTGACTATACGGGTTTACGTTCATATCTTGAGGTGACATGTATGACGGTTGATTAATTGGAGTTTTTTGATTCTGTTGCGCTAACCAGTTAGCAAAGTTGCTTTGATTTGCGTAAGCGCTTGCACCAGTAGACAAAGCATTTCCAATCGTAGTCGCACCACCTAATGCAGCACCAGCAGCAACATTGCCAGCATTTGTAATAGTCCCAGCAGCATTGGCGCCATAAGATCCAGCAGCGCCAGCTTGTTGATTAGTAGCGGCTTGCCCAGATGACATTAATCCACCCAAAGGTTGAAGCTGATTTGCCCGATTAGTTTGGTAACGGTCAAACGCACTTTGATATTCTTGCGATGCTAGTCCTTGTGCATATTTTTGAATTCCCATCATTGTGCGTCCGCCCCCAGCACCGCCCTGCGCCCGTGCTTGGCTACCTAACTGTTTTAATCCTTCGCTTAATCGGAAAGCATAGCCAGGATCAGCCTCATAGTCAGCCATGCTAAAGTCTTTGGCGTACTTGCCATATCCAGGTGCTGCCGTATCACCACCAAGCCCAAGCACAGATAACATTTTGTTCTGTGCTGTCAGTCCAGCAGCACGATACGGTTCGTTAAGCGCGGTTTGCTGGTTGTAAATGTCTTTTTGCAAAGCCAAAGCATTTGCTGAAGACTCCGCAGAAAGTCCAGCGGCTTTGTTGGCACCATAGGCACCAATAAGTCCACTGGCAACTGAACCTGCTGCGGCCATAGCTCCAGGATTTGCGGCTAAATATGAACCAGCTTTACCAAGTGCGGCAGCAGCACCAGAACCCAACTCAGAAACAGTAGTTCCCAAAGTTTGCGCGTATCCAGCAAGGCTTCCAGCCGATTGCGCAGTCTGAGCAGCCGTACTTAGCGCAGCAGCCCCCTCGGCAGTACCACCCACTGCTGCCGCATCCGCAGCCGCAGCAGCCGAAGCAGCTTCACCCGTAAGTCCTAAGTAAGGTGCGCCAAAATAAACAGCAGCAGCAATCGCAGCAGCTTTACCTAAATCGCTGTGAGCAATATCACTTACAGCATTTCCAATACCAGAGACGACATTAGAAACGTCCTCTCCCGCGCTCTTAAACCAGCCATTCGGATCATTAAAAAGTCCCATAATTTACTCCAGTAACAGGCAGTCAAGCCGCCATTAAGCGTCCACAGCACCGTCAAATTCGGGCCGTTGTTTGATGATGAAGTATAAGGCGGCACGGTCTGCACCGGCAACGTATTCATCTCCAGCTACTTGCATCTTGCCTGCGCTCAAAGGTTGTTTGTTAGCATCACGGGCTTCTTTGGATGCGTAGCCGTAGAAAGTTACTTCCGTGCCTTTGCCTTTAAAGTCTTCTTGGACGGCTCCAATATTCCAGTAGCTGGCAGGAATGCCGTAGTCTGTGTCAATAGATTTGATGAGTGCCATGATTATCCTACGAGTAAACGGCGAGTCGTGCCGCCAGAATCTTTAATTGTGATGTAGCCTGCAACGGCAAGTAATGCACTTGCTGTGTATGTGCCAAATCTGACGTTACCTGCGCCTTTGGGGGTTAGAGTTAAGTCAATATCGGTATCTGTACCAGCTACGCTAAGTGCAGGGGAAGCGCCAGCAATGTTTCCGGTAGCGGTTAAATAATTTACTGCTGAACCAGTGTGTAAAACACGCAATTGTTCGATTGTTGTGTTTGTCAAAAAACGTAATGTTCCACTGCCTTTACTAATAAAAGAACCGCTAATATTTCCGTCAGAACCTTGAAATGAAAGAGCTACAGCAGTAGCAGTAGCTGCTCCCGTCACCTGCACATAGTTCACAGCAGAGGCTGTGTGGTTTATGTTAAATTGAGTTATTGCGCTTGTTGCTGAGTTTGTTTTAAATGCAATTGCCGCAGCCGCACTATTTTGAACAATTGGTGTAGTTGTTGACGTTGTTCCAGTCAGCGTAGTAAACGTACCCGCAGCAGCCGCAGTTCCACCAATAGCCGGTGGGCTTGCAAGATAAGTGCTAAATCCTGTACCACTAACCGTAGATGATGCGCTAAGTGTGGTAAATGCACCTGTGCTTGCCGCAGTAGAGCCAATTGCTGGTGGGCTAGACAGGTCAAGCGTACCACCAAGGGTAACAGTGCCAGACGCTGTAATTGGGCCACCAGTCAACGTAAGTCCGTTTACCGTTCCTGCGGTAGCAACTGATGTAACTGTGCCAGTTCCTTTCCCGTTAAAAGTAGTCCAGTCCGCAGCACTCAAAGCACCACGATTGGTGGCAGATGCTGTGGGCACATTCAACGTAATTACTGGCGTTGTAGTGCTATTTGCAACTGTAGAACTTAGGTCGGTGCCAGTAGTTCCAAGCGTTAAAGCGGCTACGGATGTAACCGTGCCGCTAGTAGTTGGTGTAGCCCAAGTTGGAGCGCTACCTGTTGTGGCCGTCAAAACTTGACCTGTAGTTCCGGCAGATGTAAATGCGTAGGCAGCACCTGTTCCATAGGCCACGCCATATGCCGTGGGCGTAGCAAAACCGTTAGTACCCCCAGAAGCTATTGCAAGCGTTCCAGCAAGAGTTACTGCACCTGTAGTGGCTGTGGCAGGAGTTAGTCCAGTTGCGCCACCAGAAAACGATAAAACACCAGTATTAGCAATAAAGATTGTGCCAGAACCGTTGGTAACAGAAATGCCATTGCCCGCAGTTAGCGTTCTTAAAGAATAACCAGTACCATTTCCAATTAACAGTTGGCCGTTAGTTGGAATAATTCCCAATCCTGTGCCGCCGTTTATTACCGGAGTAATGCCGGTTCCCGTACCCGTAATTGCATAAAGGTTGTTGAACCACATAAACCATTCGCGCGAAACCGTGTTCATCTGCACGTCCACCAATGGAACGCGAGGCGCTGGAATTTGCGAAATGTTTTGTGTTGCCATTATGCGTTTGTCGGTGACAAGACCAGTTCAGCACCCATGATGGCAATCTTCACAGGGTCTGTGCCGGAGATTTCATACACCCGGTCACGCAACTTTAGCGTCATTCCCAGCCGACGCCAAAAGACCCGGCGATAGTATTCACCGATCTTGCCCATGCTAGCCCATGCTTCGTTTGACCAAGTATGACCACCGTCGTCTGAAAAACGCAACATAACTTTAGGGTTGTAGCCGGGTGATGAAAGAATTGGGGTTGTTACCAAAATAACGCCATCTTGTGTTACCAGATCAATACCGCTTTCAGTCGTTATCTCTTCTGAATCGTAGCCGGGGTAAACATTTAATCCAACTCCGCTTTCGCAATCAAGTTGCAAAGTGTGCTGCGCAGTACGCTTTAAATTGTTTTGGCCCGTGGGCAGTGCGCGCCATGATCGCAGCCACTTCTGAATGGTGCCGTTGTCAGCGTACACATCCAAATCAAAAGTGTAGATGTTGCCGTTCTCAAAGTCGCCCACTACGGTGTTGCCACCAAAGTTGCACTGGCAATTGCTGCGGTGCCGCACAAACTCACCATTGTCAAACCCAGCGCGCTCATGCCAGGCTTGGGTAGCTACATCGTAGACCCAAGTGGCGTTGGCGCTGGGAAACGTCAGCACATAGAAAGCATGACCTTCTTGCTGATAAGTGTAGGCCAAAGCATTAGCCAAGTTGCCGTACTGGGCAATTGCGTACTCAATGGCATGGGTGGACACTCGAACACCAGCGTAACCGTTGGACTTATAAACAATACCTTGCCCACGGGCATCTGTGCCAAGCCAGAACAGGCTATTGTCTAGTTTGGCAATAGAGAAAGCAGCTACACAGCCAATTTCGTTAAAAGCGCCCTGAATAGGCGATAGTGGAAATCCTGTGAGGCCAGCGTCATACCAGACTTCAGTTGAGTCGGTGCCAAACACCCACATTTGCTTGTGGTCCACGTTGATTGCCACTACGCCGTCAGGTGAACCATCTATAGGGGCTACCGTCAAAGGATCAAAAACTAGCGGGTATATTTGCACTGGCGGCGTAGTCAAAGTTTGCGTGATTACAGACCACACGTTTTGGCTGTTAGGCTCGTTGAACACAAACAGCGTGTCAATGTACGCCACCGTAACAGCGCCAGCAAAGTCAGGGCTGGTAATTGCGTCAAATGAGTTTGTCGGTTCGTGATAGGTGTAGCTTGGGCCGTTACAGGCAAAAAAGATTGTAGCCCCATTGTCTGCAATTGAGACAGGGCCGGTGCCAGACACATCGCCAATCTTGACAGGTGTGGCTGTCAACCCTGTTAATTTATAGACTTCAGTGCCCGAGACAACGTAGAAATCGCTGCCATTGGTCTGGTGCGCCCACAGCCCACGAATAGGGCCAGTGCCCACGGTTTGCAGGAAGTTTAGACCTGGTGCGCGGCTCAGAAACCCAGCTTCCTTCCCACCCTCGGGAATGATCTCGGGGAACAAGTTGACCATGCGGTTATCCGCAGCGTTAACGCTACGGGCCACATATGACGATCCAAGGATGGGTGTCTTCATAGCTTAGACGTAGCTGGGATACCACTTGCCGGTGCCGTAGTCGTAGGTCATGATTAAGGCTTTGCTAACCACGGCTGTACCGGCCAATGCAATGTTGCCTGCGGTTGTCCAAGTGAATGCGCCTGTGGGAATCAGGGTGATGGTTCCACCAGTAAAAAGCATGTTGCTTGGAACGGAGATGGTGTTAACTACAGTGGTTCCACTGATAAAAGTAATAGCTTTTAAAGGAGTGATTGTGCTTCCGCTTGGAACAGTAGCCGCTACTGCACTGGTTGCGATTGTTCCAGGTAACGTGAGGCTACCGCTGAATGTAGCATCTGCGCCATTCCAGTAAGCAGCCACGTCGCCATTGCCGTTGCTGAGAACCACATAGCCGGTTGTGACAGTGCGAATGTCAAGCACACCCAACGTGTAGCCTTGGAAGTTGCCCAAGATCACGTTATTGCTGCCGGTGGTAATTTGAAAACCAGAAAGGTAGCCAACGCATGTATTTGTGTTGCCAGTAGTAGTAGCCAATGCAGAACCACCAACTGCCGTATTAAATAGGCCACTTGCGTTAAGGCGAAGGGTGCTGTCGCCAATGCTCACGTTTTGGCGTGCCGTCGTGCGAGCTTGCTGAGAATCAAAACCGATGGCGACATTGGAAAACCCGTCAATATTTGCCTTGAGGGTGTTGGTTCCGATGGCAATGTTCTTTAGGCCGGTTGTGTTGACCGCCAAAGCCAAGTTTCCGATGGCAAAATTCCCAGTGCCAGTCGTGTTGACGGATAACCCGCCACCAATTGCTACGCTTGAGGTGTTGGTTCCAGCGCCACGGCCAACTTCCATGCCGTTTACGTTCAAGTTTGGCGCTGCATTAAACAACACTGAAGTGCTAATTTGTTTGGTGACGTTAGTCTGAACAATTGGCAAAACATCAGCCGATGTACTGGTAGTGGCTATCGGCAACGAGGAGATTGCAATAGTGCTCATATCAATAATTTCCTGCGTAGATGTTGAACCGCTGACGAGTTGCCACCAGCGAATACGGCATGGACATGATGTCGTCTGGGTTGTTGATGCGCTTCAGATCGCGTTTGCTAGTCATAGCAATGCGCTGCACTTGGGGGCTAGGCTCAACGCCAAACTCAGGTGCAAACTCCATTGCCAAGCCATAAGTAAACGCCCGCAAGTAGCCAGGTGGAAACAACAATGGGGTTGACAATTCAGCAGGTTGATCCAGCTCTTGCACAGAGATAAAGTGCCACTCCAAGTCCCGTGTAGGGCGTGGATAGATAGTCATCTGGATGCTTGGGTATTCCATGTTGATCCACATCACCTGTGGATAAGTGGAAGTCACGGTCTTAACCGCAATGCCGTCGTACTGCTGCTGATTGATGAACTTGATACCAAAAGACACATTGGTGCCTGGGTCGCGGTAGTAAGTAGCGTCATCCAGCAAGATAGGGCGAATGCCATCAAAGCCACCCAAACTAGCGCCATTGGGGCCAAGGTGTCGTTGAATTTCGCCAGCAGGCCAGGTAAACGTTTGGTCAATCGTATTGAAGACTGACAAGCGCTCGGTGTTCCACGAATCAATCATCTGATTTAGGGCAACCAGCGCGTCTTGCGAAGTAGCTGCCGATGGCGTTTCACCCTCGGCTAAGACACCAAGCAGTCTAAGTGCCCTGTTGATCTGGTCACCAGCGGTGTAGATTGCCATATCAGATTTCCTCGGTTACAGCCTTGCGCGTGTACTTGCGTTTGACATTCAACGCATTGATTGGAAACTCATCCTCTAGTTCAGAGGTTGGAGTAGGCTCGTCTGGATTGTACCGCGACCAGCCATTTTCTTCATCATAAACGGCCTCAAGTTCCATTGTGGCAACTTTTCGACCGTGGACAGGGTGCATTAAATAGATGTTCATACCCAAAAAGGGGGCTTGTGGCCCCCTTCTTTTTAAGTGCAGCTTACGATGCGCCGTGGATAATTGCAAAGTTGATAATCACTGCTTCAGAATATGAAGTAGAGGCAGTCAAATTTCGCAACGTAATCAAAGCAGAACCAGCAGCCAAGTACGAAACGTAAGTGGTGTAAGCACCAGCTGTAGTACCAGTAGTATTACTAGAAATACACACAATGATTGTGTCATTGATAGAAATCAAGTTGTTGGTCAAAATAAAAGACACTGCGGTGGCTCCTGCCAACGCTGCATTGTTCATTGTGATGCGGCCAGCGCTGTTATTCAGCGTTACGCCTGTGGATTTGCTTGTGGCTTGAGTCACAGCACCTTGGGCTGCTGCTGAGTACCCAATCTCTTGGCTTGCGTAGCAGGTAGTAAATT
>Ga0304728_1000420_pt1 | contig 36402 bp, 58 predicted proteins | sample C_130625_MF_Meta_FD_190476 | JGI IMG/M metagenome (GOLD analysis project Ga0304728, IMG submission 190476) | Freshwater microbial communities from Lake Croche, Canada to study carbon cycling - C_130625_MF_MetaG (v2) (version 2) | ecosystem: Environmental > Aquatic > Freshwater > Lake | place... | reverse complement strand
ATGCAGTAAGTTAGGGTTTTTGCGGCTTTCCACCTAACAGCTAATAACTGCCAAATACAGCCCTGTTGTTTTTTTGCAACTTAGGGTTTTCCTTAGATAAAATGTCTTGACAATGTTAAGCTAGCTTAATATACTGTAGTTACTCCATTGGGGAGTGAAATAGAAAAAGGAGCAACAAATGAAATACAAATTAAACATAAACCGTGATGTTGATGCAGATGGCGATGCTTATATGCTTTGGTTACCATTTGGGTTTAGATTTTCAGATGATCTAGTTCATGTGCGTGGTTTTGACACCATTGCCGAAATACGCCAAGCCGCTAAAAACGATGTTATTTCTTGTGATTGTAATGATTGCAAACTTAATTCAGAACAATTAAAAGCAAAAGAAAAAGCGTTTTTTAAAGAAATGTTGAAATAATTAATTAACGGCAGGCCATCGACACTATTCAGCTTTATGGCCCTTAGGGATTTCAAACTAAAAAGACTTTGGCCTGCCACTTTACTAAGGAATCAAAATGAAAGACTTTATCGGAAGTTGTTTACTTGGGGCTTTGCTAGGTGCTATGTTTGCATACGGTGTACCAGCTAAAGCGCAAACTTATCCTGTTACTAGTCCAATGGGCTACAACATGGGTACGGTTCAAATTAACGGCAATACAGCCCAGTTTGTGAACTCAGCAGGGGTGACTACTCAAACTGCCACAATCTACCCAAATCAGGTTATTATCACCAGCCCTAGCGGTTATACACAAAGCGTTGTTGGTAATGCTGGTTACACAGTACCGCCTAGCCCACCAACATCATCAAGCCCACGGGTGCTGCAATGAAACAAATGACCGATTACGAAATGGCTAAAAACGGTGATTATATAATTAATTATGATCCGTACACAAAAGCCAGAAATAGCGATCCATACACATCGCATCTGGCAGCCAATTCAATAAACCCGTCAGCCCATTACGCTTTAATTATTGATGCTTTAAAAGTTTCATCAGCAGGCAAGACTTTAATTGCTAAAAGATCAGGATTGCATCACGGCCAAGTAGCAAGACGATTAAATGAATTAGAAAAACAAGGAATTATTAGTTTAACTGGCAAAACTGTTAAAAGCGATTCAAACCGCCAAGAAAGGGAATGGTATTTATTATGAACGCAAATGAACTAGCTGATAAGTTGGAACAAGGTCATTGGGAAGGTGGCACAAGAGAACAAGCAGCAATCATGCTACGCAAGCAACAAGCAGAAATAGAGCATTTAAAAGAACTATTTGAAAAAGCAATGAGGATGATAGAAAAATGAGTACAAGATCACGGGGCATGGTTGGTAAAAGCTATAAAACGGCTTCTGAGGCTTTTAAAGATGCTGAGTATGCTAGTGCCATAGAAAGACCGCAAGAAGGCGAATACGACATATTTTGGGGGCTTATGGGGGCTTTATTGTTTGTAGGTGTATTTGCCTACAGCTTTTGGAGAACTTTAGGCTAAAGCGTTAAAACTAATGCCCTTTTGTAAATTTTGTTTGGCTGGAATTACTTGCAAATTGCTAGGCGTATGTAGTCCCGATACAAATTTACCATGCAAAGGAATTATATGATCTACATGGTGCAATTCCCCCGTTAATTTGGTCAAAATATTGGCTAATTTGTATTGGGTTTCCATGCGTTCTAAATGAATTGCAGTAAGCCAATTAGGAGTTCTTTGTTTTTTGCCTGTTTTACGCTTTTTGCTTAATGCGTTTACTTTTGCTGGATTTTTCTTTTTGTAATCAAGTTGATATTGCTTAATTTGTTCTTTATTAATTTTGTAATATTCAGCAGTTTTTTTCCGTTCTTGTTTTTGATTAGCTAAACGCCATGCCTTTTTATATTCTCGCAAAATTTTACGGTTTTTTGCCCTATATTCAGCAAAATATTCTTTAGAGCTACCCATTGTTTAACGCATCCAAAACTTTGTTAATTTTTACTTTTCTATCTTCTATTCCAATTAAACCGCCATTTATTCGTTTTGTCATAGTGTCTATATCCATAACATCAGATAATTGATTTATACTTTTTTTATTGAAAAACCATCCTGCACTCAAAGCCGCATATTTAGGAGTAGCCAGCAGATCAGGATGACTGATAAAATCCACACCCAAACCAAGTCCGCAGTTTGCATAATTTTCTTTGCCTGTAAGTTGTATTAAACCGCGCCCAATGTATTTACCAGCTTCTTCAGGTGTGGTGTTGCCCATCCGACCTGCATAAACTTTGCTGGCTATCTTTTCTGGGTTATGTTCGTACTTTTCAGCCGTATCCATATCAGGAAAGCGTGATGGCCATGTACGCATTAGCGCGGCAGCCGAATAGTTTAAGTTTTCTTGTAAGTTTTTAAATCCACCTGATTCGTGCATACATTGACCAATAAAACAGGCTTGACGCTTAGGCGTGTTGATCTCATACTTTTCAAAGGTTTCGTTTAACGGGTCTAACCACTTGTGATCTAAACCTAACTTGTCTAACTGCTGTGGGGTCATTTAATACCCATTTGCTCGTTAATCCACTTTTGTAGACTAACTATTTGCTGGGTTGTTTCAGCGCATTGTCCAGCAAGAAGGTTGTAGGCGGTGACTGCATCAAGACCGCTGGTGGCGTTGGAAATTGTGGGCAGGCTGCTGGAATGGGGTTGGCGCACCCCGTTAGCATAATAATTCCGCAAAAGATCAAGCTTAGCTGTGTATTCATCTTGTATGCCTTTGGTAACTAATTCGTGTTGTTTTTGGATAGATTCGACTTTTGCTTCCTGTACTTTGGCGGCAATTTCAACCGATTTCTTATATTCAACATATCGTGAATAGCCCAGCCACCACCCAGAACCGAAAGCAACAGATAAGATAGCACCAATAATTGCCAATTTAGCATAGTCAATCATTCTACAGGCCCAGTAGTGATAAAGCGCAATACAGCAGTAATAATACCAATCCCAACCAAAAGTATTCCATAGTATTTATCGCTAATGACCGATTGTAAGTAAGAAAAGTTATCAAAAATTGCGCCAAAGACAACAAGTAACAACGAAAACCACATTGTCTTGCTTTGGTACGACTTTTTCATTTTGTGCTGATGTAGTGGGAAACAAACCCAACAAATGTAGAAAGAGCAGAAACAATAGCCATGCCTGCCCAAAAACCACCACGACCTTTATTAGCCAATTCTAATAATTGCTCCATGCCATGCTCTAGCTTATCTATTTTCTTTTCCATAGCGTCTACTTGCGCTACGAGTTGGCCATACTGAAAAAGGTCGATGTCGGACATATTATCCTACCAAGGCTTTAACTTCATCAGCCGTTAGACCAAGTGCAGTTAGTTTAGCTAGTGCTGATTCTTTAGCAGTTGTTTGTGCTTGTTCTAATGCAATTTGAGCAGCATCAGCAGCTTGTCCTGCGGCTAATTCCTCAGCAGTAAATGGAGTAATTGTTTGGGTTATTTCACCAGTAATAACATCTACATTAATTTGAATTTTATCCATGATTTACTCGTAAAGAATGTTAATAGAACCAGCAGTAAAAGTGTCTGTGCCGTTGGATGTAGTAATGACAACCCTATCTAATATTCCTGAAAGAGTTATTTGACCGACTGTGGTAAAACTTCTAGCAATTGATGATGTTGCACCATTATAAGAACAAATCCAAACATTGCTTCCTAAAGTAGTCAATACCATGCTCCCGCTAATTACATACGCAGAAGATTGAGAGTTACCAGTAATATTAAATCCATTAGAAATATTAGTTCCACCATAAGTAGGAGTAGAGCCATCAACTACAGTTGCAGCACCTAAATAACCACTTGTAGTAGCAGAACCAGAACCTAATTGTGCAATAGGAATAGATGTGGAACTTGTAGAAACACTTTTAAACATTACAGTAATCCGCTTTACCCAACTAGGAATGCCTGTAAAAGTAATGCTTGTACCGCTTGTAGAAGCCTGTGCAGTACCGCTAACAATCTTTGCTACAGATGACCAACTTGTGCCATTGGTAGTAAATGGAATATTGCCTGTTGTAGTAGGATTTGGAGAAGCAGTAGTTTGCGTAGTAGCATCACTAAAAGTTACTGAAGGGCTATCGCCACTAATTATTGCGCTCATACTGTCACCTCATCTGCTGGTAATGGTTGATTTCCAGCGTCTACCCATTCAAGGTAGGTTTGGTAGTCTGTGTTGGCTGGGTCAAATGGTATTGATGCGTTATCAGATAAACGAATAACATCTTGACCGCCTAAAGGTAAATTTTGTAATTTATACATTTTTATAGCTCCGAAGAAGCAGACCAAGAAGAATTTGATTGCACGCTGTTTACTGTTGTTTGGTAAACTCCACAAACATCATTTGGTGTTGCAAGGTTTGTTAAAACACCGCCTGTACCAGCGTTAATAGTTATAGATGTTAATGTTGGTGCGGCTCTTTTGGTTATTTTGTAATAGCCACTTCTTAAAAGATTTGTAGCGTCTAAAATAAAACCAAATATTTCAAAATAGCGTTGGCAGTTAGCTAATTGAGTTTGATAGTTGTTGTATTCATATCCAGTAGCAAAGCTACCTGTTTCTAATTGAACTAATCCTAATTGCCATGTACCGCTAGTTTGTGCGCCAACAGTAAAGACAATTTCAATACCAGTAGTTGCTGCTGCTGGAATAGTAATCTGTGCGTTATATTGCGTTAGCGTAGAAGTTACAGTAAATGTACCTGTAGCAATCTGGGTGCGTGTAGGACTAGCTAAAGAACCAAAGGTATCTGTAGTATTGGCGTAATATGCTGTCCAAGTTACTGATGTTAAAAGACTGTTTGCAATATAAGCAGATAAAGTTGCTGTAGAGCCAGCCATATCATAAGAATTGACTGCTTCAATACGCTGACCTACTCCAATAGCAGTTACGCTTGCTGCGCCTGTAAATTGTAGTAAGTTGCGGTTATTTCCTGAGCCAGCTACTTGTGCCATTGTCACATTCGCACCAGTACAGTAGCCATAAAATCTATCTACTGTTGCATAGTTTAAAGCTGCTGCTGCTGTAATTGTTGCAGATGTAGCCCTTTGTGCAATGTACATATCGCCATTAATTAGGCGATTTTTCATTAGGGTAGCGTTACCTGCTCCTAAGTTACTGTTTGCTACGCTTGTACCGATTACATCGGCTAAAACTTGACCGTATGCCATTATTTATCCTATTCGTACAAGATGTTAATTGAGCCAGCATCAAAGGTGTCTGTGCCATTGCCAGTTATTCTGACAATAGACAATGTTCCAGCTAATGATTTTGAACCACTTATTAAGTAACTATACGCAAAATCTCCAGCTCTCGATAATGCGCCTTGAGCTGTCCAAATATTGCCCGTTGCATTTAATAATGTTAAAACTACTGAGCCTTGATATGTGGCAGCAGAAGCACTATTACCTGATAATAAAATATTTGTTGTAGAATTTGTATTTACTACAGTTGAACCTAAAATACTAGCAGCATTAGAAACATATCCAGTAGATTCAACTCCAGCAACAGGGCCAATAAGAATATTTGGTGAGCTTGTTCCACTTAATGAAACACCATTAAACATCACAGTAATGCGTTTAACCCAACTAGGAATACCAGTAAAGTCAATACTTGTACCGCTAGTAGAAGCCTGTGCAGTACCAGCAGTAATAGCACTATTTTGACCTGAAATAACAGCAGTTCCAGTTAAAGCTGGAATAGTAACTGTATTAGTACCAGCTACAGCAGGGACTGTTACGGTAACTGTACCGCTTGTATCGCCAGAAAGAACCATTGAACTCATAAAATCACCCATCTCTGTCCACTTGGGACTGTTACGGTAGCACCTGAATTAACAGTAATAGGGCCAACAGATTCAGCCGATTTACCTGTAGAAAGCGTATAACTTGTTGTTACAATTCTTGCGTTTTCTACAAATACCTGATTACCACCACCACCTGTTGCGCCACCACCAATATTACCCCATGCTCCATTAGCATAACCTTCAAAACTATTATAATCGGAGTTATAGCGAATTTCACCATTTACAGGTACAGCAGGTCTTTGAGCGGTAGTTCCGCTAGGAATAAGCACATATCCTGTGCTAGACATTGTGACATTACCAGTAAAAACAGGGGTAGTGAACTGTGCAAACTCAACAGCATCACCAGAAGCAGTAGCCGTACCCATTCCTGTAACTTTATTGCCGCCCATCTTAAGTGCGCCAGTAATTGTAGTTTGACCATCAGCCGCAACAGATTGGGTAAGAGCGTTCTGAATGTCTGAAAGGGTTGAATTAGCCCATGTAGACGATATAGTTGTGCCAGTTACTACTGGGTTACCTGCTGGGAGCGAATAAACTCCCGATCCGTTTCTACTCATAATATGTCCTTATTCCGCTGCCGTACCAGCAGATTGCATTAATAACATTTTGGCTAAATTTGCCCGTTCCATTTCTTTTACTGTCTTTGCCGTCATTTTAGTGCCTTTAGGAATAGTTTTAGCTATTTCCATGTATGAAGCTGCTTGTTGAGGACTTAGCAAAGTTTGGGCAAATTGATTTGCCAATTCTTTATTAGCTTTTCCATAAACAACATCGCTTGCTCTGGCCAACAAATTACCAGCAGTTTCAGCTAAACCGCGCCTACGCAACAAATTAGGTAAATTTATTTGATTAAGCATATTGCCATAGGCTAATTTTTGAATTGTGTCAGAACCTACACCGCGACCAGCATTTTCAGCAAATTGATTACGCGCCAAATCTTGTTTAATTGCGTTTAAAGCATTTAGCTTTTCAGGAGAAACAACATTAGGGGCAATGTTTTCTAAATTCTGTGCAAATTTACCTGCATACATTTTTTCATTTAATGGATTAATTGCTTTACTTGCAATTTCTTGAATAACATCCATTTCATTGATTGGTTTAGACATTGCAGCATAAGTTTCTCTGGCTGTTTTGTATTCAGGGCTAATATTTTTGTTTTCTAAAAAACCAATTAATCTGTCTTTAGCTGCCAACAAACCAGCCATTTTGTTCTTTTCGGCACTAGACATATCAGGCTTTTTAAGGCGATCAATTGCGTCATCTATAGCCAGTTTAGTCTGATGCAAACCTTGAATACTGCCTTTTGGGTTTTTAATATCAATACCCAAGTTTTTAGCATTAATTTGGGCTTGTTTCATTGCATCTTTAATAGCAGGAGTTTGCACCAATTGATTAACTTCTTTAGTTAATTCAGGGTTCAAAGTCATCTTTTTATTAAAAGCAGCTTTGTATAAATCTTCTGCGGCATTTTCTCTAGCTAAGCTTAAAGCCGCTCTTTCGCCTTCTGTGCCAGCCATTTGATGTAATGCAGCGGCACGGGCTTCATTATTTGCGGCTTGTCTTGCAGCCATAGTGTTGGTCGCTTCTTGAGAAACAGCGGTAGCTGATCTTTGTGCAGCGGCAAGGCTAGGAACTCCAGCAGCTTCGCCAACAGTAGGCATAGAACCTTGTACTAATTCTTTTGCAGATTTTAAATTGGCAACAGCTTTTTCTGCTTCATTACCTGCATATTCTCTTAATGCGCGACCAATAATTTTTTCTCTGCCACCAGTATATAAAGGTTCAATTAATGATTTGCCAACATTGTAGCCAGTTTTAAGAACTCCACCAACAACAGGAATTGCAGCACCTAAAGTTCCTTGAATAGCAATATTTTTTGCTTTTTCATCTTTATATTGTTCGGGTGTTAAACCTACTTTTTCAGGAGTTAAAACACCTGATAACGCGCCCATTCCTGCACCTTGGGCTACTTTTTGAGCAAAACTAGGAATCATTCCTGTTGTACCCATACCCATATAAGGCGCAGCTTGACCTACAGCACTACCAACTTGATTGACTGCACTACCAACATCACCCATTTGGGCTTGTGTGCCTGATTCAATCTGATTGATAGCATTGACCATATTATCGCCAGTATTACCACCGCCAATGTATTTGTCGTACATTTGCATGATTGCAGCAGGGGATTTAGCAATTCCTGTAGCTATATTGATTGGCAAGCTTACTGTGCTTGTTAAAGCTTGTTGTGCCGCTTTAGTAGCACCAGTAGGGCCAGCACCATAAGATGAAGTATTTAAAGGTATGCCCTCAGGAGAATATTGAATATCCTGTGCGCTTTGGGTATACATATTGCCTTGCTCAGGTTTAGCTTGAGCCATTTTCATTTTAGCTTCAGCAATAGCTAAAGCTTGTTGTTGTTCTAATGAAAATTCAGCCATATTAGCCGCCAAATAATTTGCGTTGTTCAGGGGTCATATATTGCAATAAAGCTGGATCAATTTGTGTAGATGGAGCGGCAACAGGATTTGTTGTTGGCATTAAATTACTAGGAACATTTCTTCCATGTGTTTTAAACACATTAGTAGTCATTTGATCTAATTTAGATTCCAAATTAGCAATTTGTTGCATTTGTGTCTTTTTATCAATTAATAAAGCTTTAGGAGAATTAGGATCAGTAATCATAGAAGTCAAAATAGCATAATCATTGCCATTTAAAACACCCAATTTCATTGCTTCTTTTAATTGCAATATTGCATTTTGATAATCTGTTGCTATTAATGCCCTTTTGTTTGGATTAACCATATCAAAAGTATTAAAGTTTTTCAAATTGGTTTTAAGGTCATTTAATGCAGATTTTACATTTTGTACGCCTGTAACTTGACCAGTAGCACCTTCAGGTAAATTACTTTTACTTCCAACTACAGCTTGTCCATTTAACATTACAGGAGTAGCTTGATTTGGATTTCTTGGATTTACAGCAACATAACCATTTGCTGTTTCAATAATTTGAGGTTTATTAGCATTTGATTGTTCAATAGCCAATCTTTGACGATCAATTTCCAGTCTTTGTTTTTCGTTTCTATCTGACCAATCTGTAAACGACAATCTTTTACCTTCAGGTGTTTCAGCTTTGTAAGCTTCATAATTAATAAGTTGATCGGTTTTCTTAGGAATCATATTACCCACAAGCGCGGCTTTATATTCTGAACCAGCACCATAAGGATTGTTAGTATTAATGGCTTTTAATGCAGCAGCCAAATCAGGTTTAGTTGCAGGTGCAACAGCCATAGGCATAGGTACATTTCCAGCATAAGGCCCAGCTAATTCTGTGGCTTTTTCAGGAGTTCCAGTTACATAATTAGTAATTTCTTCTTCTTTAGCCATTTTGCCAGCACGGATTTTTTCAGCTAATTTAGCGGCTTCTGTATCACTTTGTTTACCAATATAAGCACCAGCAAGTTGATTGGCTACAGGGTTAAGCATTTGAAAGAAACTAGGCGCAACATAACGACCACTAATCATTTGACCTTGTGGTTGCTGTCCTTGTTGCATCAACATATCAGCAAAGCGTTGCTGACGATTGATTAATTGCTGTTGAGCATAATCTTCGGGGCTTAAAGTACCAGCTTGCATTACATTAAATTGATCTTGCATATTATTTCATCCCCAAGTCTTGAGAAGCTAACATTAAACTTTGCTCAGAATAAGGGTTTGTTCCATATTGATTAAATGCAGCCATTTGATTCCAAGGCATATAAGCACCAAATTCATTCATTTTTGCTGCATCTGCATTTGTTTGCGGTGTTTGGTTACGCAACATCTTAGCTAGATCCATAGGGTTCATGCCAGAAGAACTTTGAGGGCGTTGTTGTGGCTGTGCCATTTGGTTATTTTGTGCAAGTTGTTGATTCATATATTGTTGTTGCGCGCCAATATTTTGATATACAGGGTTAAGACCTTGTTGGTCTTGTGACATATATGGTGGAACTTGGGTGATATAAGGGTTCATAACATTCCGTAATCTACGACTTTATAGCCGTCATCTAATGTATGTACAGCGTAAGGAAATACTTGTTCTACTTCTTGAGCCATATAACCGTAATGAACGCCATGCCCAGCCAATTCATTGTCTTTAAACTCTAGTTTGTATTCGTAACGATATACAGTCAGACCGTTATGCGCTACGCCAACAGCTTCAATGTTTTGTTTAGTGCGGCTATCAGACATAATTGCTGCCGCGCCCAAAGTGCCGCCTAATCCCATTAAACCGCTATTAAATCCAGCTTGAGCAGCGTTAGAAGCGTTTGAACTAGCAAGGTTATAGTTACCAGCAGCAGTAGTAGCACCCAATAAATCTGCACCAGCCGTAGTAGCTTGTTGCGGTGCATTAATAAATGATGGGTTTTGAACTTGTGCGCCTGTACGCAATGCACTTAAAGAGTTAAGTGGCAAATTGTAATTAGTCAATGCTTGGTTGTAAGCTTGCTGATTTGCAGCTAGACCAGTATTAAATCCTTGGGTAGTATTTGCAGCCAACAAATCGTTTTCTTTTTGTGCTTGATTCATTTGCGCTCTGTTGTAAGCTTCAGAACCTACGGGTATACCCGAATTAGATAATTGATTTGCTAACAATTCGCGTTGTTGTGAAAGTTGTGGTGCAAGCCTTTGCATTGCAGCATCTTGATAAGTCTGACCAGCATTAATTCCGACTTGTGGCAAATTAGGATTAAATCCTTGGCCCATTGTCTTTTGAACTTGACCAAGTTGGGAATTAATTGTAGAACCTAAACCTAAACTAGCTTGGTTTTGATTGTTTAAAAGTTGTGTACCTACATCATTTAAAGCTGTAGTAGCTGTCCAAGTAGGATTTCCATAAGGATCAGAGCCAGTAATAGCATAATTTAGGTTGCCATACGGGGTAACTTGGTTTACACGATTGGCAGCAGCAGCGGCTCTTGCCGCATCTAAATTACCTTGTGCTGTAGCTTGTGCTGCACCCGTATAATCAGGCGCGGCTGGCGCACTTGGGGTATCGCCTAGTCCTAAAAATCCACCACCACCCATATCATTCTCCTCTTGCTGTTCTTAAAGGGCATTTGATGTCGAGAAACCGACAATCTTCACGCCTCATAGCCATAATCACTAAATCACCATCCATGTGAGCATAAGGGATTTCGGCTATTACTTTAAAACCAAGGTGTCGGTTTAATCTTAGGGCAGATTCATTATCTGCACAAACTTGCCCTAGTATAACGCTAACTCCAAGTTTATTAAAGGGATAATCGAAAGCCGCCCACAATAAATCTCTGCTCATCCAATTTACTTCATCTACCGCAGCTATGTGCATTTGCACCGCTTTTGGCATAAATCCATTAAATCCTACTACTGCCACTAAATTACCGTCAATTTCCTGACCAATAGTAACTGTATCTAAGGACATTGGGTGATTCATCATTCGAACCAGCCAATCGCCCATGTATTGTTGATTTTCAGTAGTAACCCTTCTCACAGCACTCCACCACGCTCCATTACATAATCAACTGATGCCCAATGAAAATCTATACCTTGCGATGCAACATTTAAGTTAATTGATGCTGAAAAACCTGTACCTGTCACGCCTTGCCAAAATCTTGTAGTAATTAATCCACCACCCCAATTTGCACCATCCCATAAAGAACTATCCCATACGCCTACTGTTAAGGATGATGGGTTAAAAGCTAATTGGTTAGTAAGTGGAACGGTATCAAAATCCGTACTAATACCGCATAAAACGGTCGGTAAACCGTTATCTGTTTGGAAGATAGGTCTTACTAAAGTAAAGCGTTTAAGCTGTCCACGGCTGTCAAAATAATTGTAGGCTTGCTGGCAATTTGCAGTGATATTGGTGTTATTGTCAGAAAAACCATTAAAAAACAATCCTACATAACCGTCACCGCCAAAGTGCATATCTTGGTCACCTGATACGGTAAAACAATAAGCTTCAATTCCTGTAAAACGCGCCCATGATTTATTAATGGTATTCATGACATACTGCTCCATACCATTATTGGTCGGAATAGATAAGATCAACATATTGGCTTCAGCTAAATAACTCATTTGCCAGCCAAAATTGGTTGAGTAGTTACTAGCTGCCAAAGAAACCGCGTAATAAATCTTATCAGTAAGATTGATACGAGGATCAAGACGATCAGATTGCAATGCAGAAGTTAATGGCAAAAGTCCATCTTGGGTTAAAAGAAGCAGATCACCGCCCCATTTAAAAAAGCACCTACGGCTAAAGGTTTGACCAAATTGCCATAAGCCTTTCATAGCCCAATTATTAGGGTCGCTAGGATCAAATCCTTGATAAACAAGCACTTCACCCATACTGGTTACATATACAGCAAAGTCATCTACGCCATAACCAGCATCTAAAGTCCATGTTCCCATAGCCTGTAAATAGCCACCATTACGGAAAAATGAGCCTAATTGAAACTGAGTAGCTGCCCCTGAAATAGCTTGAACGGGCAAATACCAAAAGCTTAAACTGTTGTTTTGGCAAAAATAAAGGCGGTTTTTAAACAAATTGACATTAGAAAATGTATTGCTGTTTACGCCAGTAATGCCTGTAATTGTATAAACACCCATTACAGTAGCACTACCACTTGGCGTTGTTGCCATAGTGTATGTAAAGGTATTAGTACCTGTTACGGTAATGACATAAGTACCGCTGTAATCAGCAGGCGTTGTTCCTGAAATACTAACTCTATTGCCAGTAATTAAACCGTGTGGCGCAGCCGTTGTTAATGTGGCAGTTGTTCCTACCCGTGTAATTGAACTAATGGTTTGGGCAGTTTGGGTTGTTGCCATAAATGCCCAAGCTGTACCGTCATAAATTAAAGCAGGATCTACTCCGTTTACCGCAATAACAAAGTTACCACCAGCGGTAGTCATATTAACAAATTGCCACTTAGAGTTAGATAACCCCGTAAATACTACTGATGCCGTAGATGTTGTAGCGTCATAAATGCTAGTACCAGCAAACGCAAACAGTTTGTAACCTTGAGAATTGTTATATGGATAGTTAATAATCGTATTAACTTTGCCAGTAATACCTGTGCAATATTTAGTCCAACCTTTTCTAAGCTGAACATCAGTAGGGGTAGGCCAAAAATTGACCATTTCTACCGCATCTAAAGGTGGCATTTCTGCTAATGAATCTCTATTATTCCATCCCCCAATTGGGGCTGCCATTGATGTTGTAGTGGCTGTTCTAGCTTGAGCGCGAGCCATAATTATGATCCATAGCCAGTATCGGGTATGTTTGCATATCCAATTAGGACTGCACTAGGCTGTGGAGCAAATGACAGATTTGCAGAACCCTTGTCATTAGCTTTAGCAATGCTTAAATAACGCTGATAATCTTGTTGCAATGCAGTAGTGTCAAATGACTTAATTTGGAAATATTTAAGTTTTGTTGCCAATACAATTACAGTATCGTCTAATACGGTTGTATCTGTATCTGTAGTAAAGCTATTCTTTACATTGCCAGAAGCATCGCGAACAAAGCCTCTAGAACGGTATTCAAAACCTAAATATTCTTGGGTGTTATATGGTGGCCATATTTGAAATTGACCGCCCAGAATACGCCAACGCACCCGTGGGCCTGTTGAAATATAACCAGATTTGAGCCATTGCCATTGTTGGGCATCTACAGGGCCAAGCATTTGCCAATGTTTTGTTTTATCCCAATGGGTGTTATCTGTAATCGTTTCGTAATCTGCTGGCAAATCGTAAATAGTTTTGCTAAAAGTTACTGATCCACCTACTGAAGTGGCTGAAGCTAATTGAGTAGTTACAAGTGATGTTGAATCTGTAACGGTATTGACATAAGTATCTTGTGGGATGCTTGTACCAACAATAGAATAAGTGCTGTCCAGCCCTGTGGTACTAGGAATATTTGTTAAATTATAAGAACCATTCGTTGTATCACAGGTCGTGGTTACTGCTGTTGTATAAAAACGATATTCGAGTTCTAATGCTTGCCAATCGTACTCCTTAACCAGATCATATCCAGCACGGTTCATCAAAGCTAGGATTTGTTGCACATCCTGATTTGGATTGCCTGCTACATAGGTAGGAACGGCTAAATTGAGTTCAGCGGTTACTTGCTGGACTAATTGGAGTAGATTGTATGACATATTTAGACTTCCTCTGTGGCTACCGTTTTAGTTTTACGGGGTTTCTTTTCACCAACAGCGGCAAGTATAGTTGCCATCTGTTCTTGCATTATGGCTAACTTTGCATCTGTTTCAGCCTTAATTTTAGCAGTTTCTTCTTCCTTTTTGGCAAGTTCTTGTTTTAAATCGTTAATTTCTTGTTCACGCTTGTCAGTTTCTGCTGATGCTGTGGCTAAATTTAAAAATGCCTTGGCTTTATCGCGGAAAGCATAAGGTGACATTCCTGCTGCCATACCCACGCGCTGAAGCTGTTGATCCGATGCGTTAGCAATAGCTTCTACTGTATGGAACTTTAATCCACGCAGTTCTTCAGCTTGAGATTTAGAGATTAAAGGCCATTCAGCTAGTGGAGTGCCTTCAAATCCTTGGCTATCACCGCCTAGTTTGTTGATATATTGCGCCCAATGTAACGGAAAGCGTGTTTTATGGTTTTCTAGGGCATAGGTATCGATTTCGGTAAGGTTATCGCCAGCCACGCAAATATTAACAAAATCAAACTCTTTATAGATTGGTCTGCCAGCTTCTGCTGAGGCATCATCTTGTTTGACGGGTTTTTTATAAAATCTTACTGACAATCTTGCATCAGCATTTTGCTCATCGCTTGGTAGTGCCATTTTTAAATCTCCTCAAGGTATTAAGGTAAAAAGTTAAACAAAAAAAGGGCTACCCTTGTGAGGTAACCCTTCGTTTTACTACAAAAAACTATTAAACACTAGCCTTACTAAACCAGCCATAATCGCCAGAAGCCATTGTGGTTGTTGGAGATAGGTAAGTACCAGCAGAAGCTGTAGCTACAAAGGTTGAAGCGTTAATAGAGCAGGTTGCTGTAGAGGCTGTGATAGCCGCGCCAGCTTGTGCAAATACATAACGCAAACCATCTGAACCAAAAGTTTCAAGACCTAGTGGGCCTTCTGTTGGAACAGAAACAGTTGTAGAACCAATAACTTGTGAGTTATATGGTGCTAAGTTTACGAGATCAATCCCAGCAATAGGGAGCAATGAATATGCCATGATAATTCCTTTCTAATCAATAGATTAAGTTGTCAATACGCCTTGCAAGAACGAATTCGAGCAAGTCAAATTTCCAGCCCAACCATACAACTTCACAATCTTTCTGTTACTTCGGCTTTCGCCTACTGACCACTTTCATGGCGGTGCAAACTCTTCGGATCGCACTCTAGGACTTCAAATTACAAGTTATATCCTAGTTCAGACTATCGCTTACTCTTTCGAGCCCATCTCACTTAGTCGTTCACGCTGCTTTCGCTTGCGCCCTGTCGTCTGCTTCCAGACTTCCAAGTCAATCAGAGTTGGTTTATAGACACCATTAATGCAATGTAGGTTTAGCGTCTTGGTTAATGGACTGTCTTTCTCCACCGATAGGAACGAAATTACGCTCTTTGTGTGGGCGCAGGAAAATGTAGTTTGTGTTTAGCAAATACATTGTTGTTGCGCTTTCTTGTGCGCCATAACCGCCACCCAAGATCACATCAGCAGACATACCACCACCGTAGAACTTTAATGAAGCAAAACCAGCCGCACCTTCTTCTACACCAGCAATACGCTGAATAGCTTGCAAGGATTGAACATAGTATGAATAGAAAGTGTTACCAGCAACGATTGTGTCTACTTTATCAGTACCACGAACGGATTTGATAGCTGCATCAGTCATTTTAGCTTGAATGTTAGCGTAACCAGTTACACCAGTAGTCGCTTGGTTCTGCCAGAATGTCCAGTTAGCACGGTTAATACCACCGTATGTACCAGAAGTAGGTGAAGTTGAAACTGCTGCTGCCAAACCAGTAATGTTTTTACCGCCATTACCTGTACCGTCACCATAGATGTCAGTAGAGATACGGTTTAACAAACGGGCTTCAGAAACTTGCATACGACCATCTAACAGGTCGATGATTGCTTCTTTGCTGCTGTTCTGCAACATTTCTAGACCACTCATTGTTACGCTATCAGCGTACTGAGTAATAGAGTACTGAGCCGCAGAGATTGGGCTATCAGGAGTGATGTTTAATACTTCGTAGCCAGAATAGCTGTTGGCGTTGTTAGTATTTGGATCGTTGTACATGATTTCTTGCAAAATCACATTACCACCTGAGAATGGTTGAACATTACCCTTAGCGTTTAGACGCTGAAGGATCGCATTGTTTTGTGTCAAGTTATCTGCCAATACACCGCTACGGCTTTGAATGGTTGTAGCGATAATATCGGTGATTGCTGAGTTAGCAAATGCCATGATATTTCCTTTATAAAATTAAGTTAAACCCGACCACTCTCTGCCTCTGACAATTGAGCCATTAACACAGAGCGTCTATCCTTTGCATCTGTCTTAGACACCTGACCGCTAGGAGTAACGGACTTCGGACTAACAGCAGTTGCTTTGGCTTTTGCTACTTGTTGTGCCTTAGATGCTTGGTTACCAGCCGATTTCAGGAGTTTGTCCTGTTCTAGCTTGTAAGCTTCATCGTTCATACGCACAGCTTTTGCATAAGCCGATTCAAGGTCTTGGGCTAAACCTCGCTCAAGTAGTTGAGCCATATCTTCCCTAACCATTTCAAAGTGCGGAAACCGCTCTTTGTTACTACTTACCCGACTGATTTCTTGGGTCAATCGAGCATTTTCTTCTTGTTCTCGTATTGCTGACAGTTGCTGGACTTGTTGCTGAGTAGCTTGAAGTTGTTGCATTAACTGTTGCTGATACGGGTCTACATACGCCTGTTCTGGCATTTGCAGACTATCTTGATTTAATTGTATTCCATAATCTTGTGCAAGTCTATGAAACATCTGCACTTTTTGGTCATACGGTGCTTTAGATAGAATCATGTGGGCGCGACCAAGGTTATTAATCCAAGCTACTGGATGGATGCCTTGCGCCTGCAATTCAGGAACAAATGGCCCAATAGCCTGAGTTAATTGCTTTGCATTGTCGGCTTCTGCCTTGTAAGCAGATACACCACGCCTGTATTCATCTTCTCTTTGGTTGGCATATTGAGCAAATTTTTCAAATTCAGCTTTATCTAAAGGCTTTCCTTCTTGCATCTTATCCCAAACATCCCTGTACTCTTTTTTCCAAGTTGTCGGGCGCGATATTTTTACATCTTCTTGATTTTCAGTAGAATCTTCTCCCACCAAGTCAGATTCTTGATCGGTATTGTTTTCGCTACGGGTTTCTTCGGACTTACCTTTGAAGCGACCTTTTTCGTCACGGTCGTTGTTTTCTTGGTCGTTGCTTTCGGAACTACTATTTTCTTCATTTTCGGCTTGGATTGGATCGTCATTTACTTCTATCTCCTTTTCAATGGGTGCTTCTAAAGTGCCTTCTTCGGCTTGCTCAAGGGCTGCTTCTAACATTTCTCTGCGGTCATCGCTCATTTAATGCTCCTATTTGTAATTAAGTTTGGAATAAGCGATTTCAGCGATTTGACGCTTACGGGCTTCTTGGTCTTTGCGGCTAAATTCATGTTGCTTTTGCTGAGTAGGAACATCGTTGCCTAATTCAACACAGCCGTTGCGTTTTAGGTTTTCCCTATGTTTTGATCTGGAAGATACCCAAGTGCCGTCAGCCATAGATATATGACCTTCAATATCGGACATCACCATCGGGGCTGCCCTTGATTTCATAGCCACTTTATCCTGCCATGAGGCTTTTGCTGCTTCCTCGCCAATAGTAGGTGTCCACCACTCAATAAAAAACTCCTCATCAGACTGTTTAGCTTTTACATGATTACTTTCAGAGTAACCGCAGTTAGGGCAAACCATTACATTCTCCTTACTAGATCAGGGATTTTGTGCATTTCATCTTCTTCGACTGTAACAATAGAGTTGTACCAAGTGCCGTGTTTCCAACGCCAGCATTTAAACTCTTTTCTAGGCATGATTACAACGGTTTTAACGCCTAATGCGCCTGCTAGGTGGGCTATCCCAGTATCGACTGTTACCAAGCCTTTAAGAGCCTTTAAATGGCTTGCAGTCTTACTCCAATCTTGTTTCCAGCCATCATTAGGTAATGGTGACCAATACTTATCTTCTTCAACATTTAAAGAGTAAGCATCGTCACCAATAATGTCTAAAACCGTATCTGGGTGCAAAGTGCGTACATAATGCAAAATTCCCTTAGATGTAGACCAGTTAATACCTATTTTCTTGGGAATATTGCTAGGGGTAGCGTCTAAATAGCCTTCTGATCCAACAATTTTGTCTAAATTTAGGGGAAATAGGGCTTTAGCATAAGCAGGGGCTAGGCTTATGTAATAAGGCAGGGAAATCATGCCTAACCAGTAGTCAGATTCAACCGCGCCACCTTCTTCTGTCATATTTGTAAACTGATCTACGCACTCTAGCTGTCCAAGTAAGCGATGCAATGATCCGTGTTGAAGCAGAACCACTTTTTTAGCCCCCATGACCTTTAAAAAGGGTAAAAATCGAGCGTATTGAATAATATCGCCAAATCCTTGCTCTGCAATAATGGTAATTGACTTACCAATCAGGCTTTCACCTCTCCAAACGGGCATTTTTAAAGGTTTAGCGTAACCTTCAAGTTGATTTGCCATTACTTCTGGATGCCAACGATACTCAAAACCCCTAAATCCCGCTTCCAAACGGCCAGCATGTAGGTGTTCGTAGGCTTTTTTGTATTCCGTATGCGGATTTAATGTAGCAGTATTAATATGGATTCCTCATCGTCTAGTTCCTCTAGGCGTTTGGCTTCCATATATATCAGTTGCTCTTGTATAAGAGTTTGCTGTTTTCTGTAAGCTACTGCCGCGAGGATGTTATCCCGTTGTCTTTCAAGGTAGCTTATAGACCGTTGTAAATCTTCTGTTTCAGCCAACGGTATATCAGCTTTAACCTCTTGTTTTAATTGTACTTTAGATTGCTTAACTTTAGCAACAGGCGATACTAGATCGCGAATACCTTGCTTACGAGCAGCGTTGTCATCTTTGAGGGTTTTTTCTAATAAGCGTTGCCGTGCCGCAATTTTCTTATCAAGTCTTTGCGCCCTTAGCCATTCTTCTCTTGTCCAGCCATCACCACCAATAACACCTGTAGGTACAGGCGGTATGCCAGATACCTGAAAGGCATTATTTTGAAACGCATTAGCCTGAAAAGCTGTTGCAAACATTAGAGAACTACCCAGCGACTTCCACTTGGAACTGTTACAGTAACACCGCTATTGACTGTTAATGGCCCAACAGAACTTGCAGAGTATCCCGTAGGAATACTAATGCTGACAGTCACAGTATTGTTATTGACCACTAAGCCATTGTTAGCTAGGACTTGAGGAAGGGTTTTAATGATTGACATATTTATCCTTAAGCTACAAAGTTACCAGCATTAGTCACAACTTTACGAACTGTGTACCAGCTACCAGCTTGCGGAGTAATTGAACCAGTACCAATGGTGTTATTTAAACGGAAGTTACAAGCCAAGTTGGTAGTAACCCTAATACGCAATTTGTGAACATGGTAAACAGCAGAACTTAAAGAAGCTGTTGCTGTATTAGTTAATGTTGTTGTTGTTTGCTGAGTTGCTTCCGCAGTAACCATTGCACCTGTAATAACTGAGGTAGTAAAACCTGTTACTGGGGTATATTCAAGCGCACAATGACCTACTGTAATTGCACTACTAAATGTAGGAATCCATTGAACAGTACCAGCAGTAGTTTTTAAGAAATAACAGTAGGCTTCAATATCGTAAGTAGATGTTGCCGCCAAAGATGCGGCAGAATTAGAGCCAAAGAAGTTTTGGGTTGCGCCTGATAAAGTACCACCAGCAGCACTTAAATAAAACTGCTGTACCGATTCAATAACGCCACGACCTTGGGTTGTATCGGTTGTTACATATAAATTATTGCCGTCATATTCTATTGCTCCAACTTCAGCAGAAGTTAAGTTAGTACCTGAAGTTAGTTTTAATGGCGCAGTAGAGGCCGTAGCCGTACCAGCACCTAAATGTAAAAGGGCAGTAGATGTTGTGTTTGCAGAAGCATTATTAATAGCCCAGCGACCAGCACTTGAAATGCTGCCTGCGTCTGTTGCACCGCTATTAACTACAAAGTGAACTGCGTTTGCACCATAAGTACCAATAGCAAGGTCAGTAGAAGCTGAAGCTAAATAAACAGAACCAGCCGTACTAAATGAGCCTGTACCTGAAAATGCTGAGGAGTTAATACCAAACTCACCATAGTTTGTAGTGGCTGTACCAGCATCGTTAGAAATATTAAAGTTGGTAGATGCCGCAGCATTATTAGAAGTATTTTGCAACACTACTTGGTTATATCCAGCTACGCTAGAAGCATAAGAAGCTAGGATATTGGTATCTGAATAGCCCAAAGTACCATAAGAAATAGCACCTTTATTGCCAGAAGCTGTTACAGAAGCGGTAGCGGCTAATTTTGCGGCAGTTAAAGTAGTGCCATCAAAAGTCATATTAGCTGAACCAGCCAATGTGCCTGCGTTGTTATATTGAACTTGCGTATCAGAACCAGCAGGAGTTAAAGCTGTGGTCGTTGCATAAGCAATGGTTTCAATAATATCGCCAGTTGCTGCACCGATCGCTAAGACTACAGAAGTACCATTTGAAGCGGTGTAATCTGTAGAGTTCAGCATTACGCCATTTTGGTAAACCTGTAAGTAACCTGCTGTATAGGTAGCTGAAAAGGTTGTTTGTCCTACTGTGGCAGTAAAGCTAGTGCGAGTATAAGTTGCGCCAATGGATGACCAAGTGCCATCACCACGCAAATAATTGCTTGCTGAAGGTGTACCCGTTACAGGGTTATTAGCCATATTATTGACTGTGCTTATAACTGTACCGCTAATAGGAAGCGTTAATGCTGTTGTTGCTGTTGATGTAAGCGTTGTTGCAAAAGCACCTGAAGTAGTTAAATTTCCACCTAAAGTAATTGTTTTGCCTGTATTAGCTACGCCTGTTCCACCGTTTGCGCCTAATACAATACCTGTCACATTTCCTGCTGTACCAGCAGTTGCAGCGTTTAAGTTGGCTACTTGAGTAGTAGATGCTACGGTAAATGGTGCTGTTCCTGTGGCTAAAGTAGATGTAATAACACCTGTAGCAGATATTGTGCTAAATGCGCCTGTGGTGGCTGTTGTAGCACCTACAGTACCGTTAATATTAATTGAGGCAGTACCAGTAAGGTTAGTTACTGTTCCACTAGACGGAGTACCTAATGCGCCACCTGCATACAATAAAGTGGCATTTGCGTCAGGCAATGTATATGTTTTTTCTGCGGTTGTTGCGCCAGAAAACTTGGTAAATCCGTTGCCAGTACCGCCATAAGTAGAAGCAATAATCTGAGTTAATGCGGCAGAGCCATCAAAAGCATTGCCATAAATATTTCTAGGAGTAGTTAAAGTTGCGGCTGAACCTGTTGTGCTTTGGTTAAGCGTAGGTACATCAGAAGCTAACATTGCCCTAAATGTAGGCGCACCATCAGCAGCGTTAGGGGCAGCTAAAAAGTATTTAAGCGTTTTGCTTGCATAAGGGTTTTGAGTATCGCCATAATTTGCCGCCAAACTAATGGCTGGAGTGTTTCCACCGCTACTTACTACTGGACTTGTGCCTGTAACGCTAGTAACTGTACCTGTTGTTGGCGTAGTCCAAGTAGGAGTATTCCCTGTTCCAGCAGAAGTTAAGACCTGTCCTACTGTTCCTTGCAAAGTATCAAAACTAACTGCACCTGTAACACTTAAATCAACAAAACTACCATTTTTAGGGGTTGTAGCCCCAATAGTCATATTGTCCATTGTTCCTACATAAGTAGGCGCAATTTGAATTGAATTAACGCCAGTAGGGTTTATATGAACATGACCTGTACCTGTAGGGCTAATATCAATTTGTGCGTTTGTACCATTCATATTGGTAGAAACATTGATTGAAGCATTATCGCCACCGCCAGCACCCATGCTAATTTGGGTTGTTCCAGCAGAGTTTTTAAGGGATAAACCACCTGAATTTGATGCTTGTACTATAGGCGTAGTAAGGCTAGTAGAAGCGTTTAATGTAGTAAATTTGCCTGTGCTTGTAGTTGTAGCACCAATAGTTGTGCCATCAATCGTACCGCCTGTAATTGCTACTGCATTGGCATTTTGCGTAGACATCGTGCCAAAGCCAGTAATGTCTGTATTTGTTAATACGACTGTGCCTGTATAGCCATTTACGCTTGTAACTGCATCGGTATTGTCTACCTTTTGCCATGCTGTGCCGTTATATACTGCCCAATCGCCTACTTTCCAATCAGTAATACCATCAAGGTTTGTTGAGCCAGCTACATTGACTACATAGTAGTAACCTTTAGTACCAACAGAAGATGTCAGCGTAGGGCTATTTGTACTAGCGTTCCATGTGCCTTGATAGCTTAATGCGCCCAATACTGCGGCAGGTAACTGAGAAATAGGTACTGTACCGCTACCATCTAAGGTTGCTACTCCAAGGGCTACGCCAGCATCTTTAGTCGATGCAGTTCCTAAACCAGTAATGTCGGTGTTAGGAATGGTGCTGGCAGCAGTCATAGCCGTAGTGCCAGTACCTTTTACATAACCCGTAAGCGTAGCTGCACCTGTACCACCGTTGGCAACAGGAACAGTTCCTACTAAATCATGCGAATCGTTCCAATTAGACGGCTGGACAATCGTTGGATCGCCAGCGTCAGGAATGGCACTTACAAACTTATGCTTGACTGTAATAGCCATTATTGAACTCCGATGATTTTACCGTCTTGTCCCCGTACTACCTGTTTAGGTCTATTGTGGTTTTCGTTAATGGTATTTACCAAGTCAGTTAAGGCTAGTGTCATTTGTTGATTACTTTGTCCGATAGCATCTGCAATAGGTTTTAAAGGGTGTTCCATAGATGCGGCCATAGCTTCTTCAGATAGATAAGCTTGCTCACCGTTAGAATCATCTGCACCAATTCTTGCAACTTCAATCTTAGCACCGTTGTTAATGTGAGCCAACAAGACCTGAGTATTGCGCTCTGTGTTCATCTTCATTTGGGCTACGCGCATATCCATTTCGGCTTGCTGACGGTTACGCTGATCTTCCAATTGGAATTTAAGCTGATTCTCTTGGGCCTGATATTCCTGCTTGGCTTTCTCAAGTTCCATCTGCATCTGCATCTTTTGTTGTTCAAACTGCATATCCTGTTGGGCTTGTGCTTGTGCAGCTTGCATCTTAGCCTGCTCCAATTGCATAGTCATCTGCATTTTTTGCATTTCAGGTGTAGGTGGCTTAGGTTGTCCTTCAGCCTTCTTAGCCTGTTCGCGGAACTTATCAGCAGTTTCGTCAATAATTCCCTCAAGTCCTTTGCCAGCTTTAAATGCTGTTACTGCAAATTTAAGCATTTCCATCAACATCGGTGTCATTTCAGGCACTTGTGTAGCCATTGGAACAGCTTGCTGGAAAAATTGACCCATAGCCGATAGGAACTCCATGCGATCTTGCTTTTCCTGCATCTCATCTTGAAAGATCATGGAATCGCTAGTGACTTCTACGCGGAAGTTTTTAGCACATTCGTCACGCAATAAAGCTAAAGCAGGCTGGATATACTGTTTATCCGTATCGCTTAGTTGCATTGCACCACTAATCTTGATGATCGTATCGTCTGTAAAGTGATTACAGATAATTTGAGCCTTGATAGATAACAGTTCTGTGGCAAAGTCTACGACATTGTGTTGCATAGTCTTTAAGCGACCAGCAGCGTTGTTAGACTTGATAATCTGTGCGCCAAGGGTTTCGTTAGGATCAGACTGTCCACGCTGAATATCGGCAATGCCCATAATCTCGTAGATTTGACCTTTAACCTGATCCATTGCCTGATAAGCCATCTGTAATGCAGAAGCAATTGGGGCAATATCTACAAGGTTAATAGCCCCTTGCATACCCTGTTTCTCTGCAAACGCGCCCCAGTTCTTAACAGGAATAAGGGTATTGTTCTCACCTTCTGAGAATAAACGGGCAAGGCTAGGTTCGGCAGCATCGTAAACGCCCCGTACTTTAAGGGCTTGGATAAAGCCATCGATACGGTCAGCTAGTGTGTCTAATTGTCTTGCTTGGTCTTGGTACAGAACAAAGTCAGGGATTGGTTCAAGCTTGTCGCTGGTTAATGTAGCGTACAAAGGCTTAGGGCATGGCCAAAAGTTTTCTAACTCTAGTGGGTCTGGGCGCGTGTCAAGGATTTCACCCATCGACTTAGACAGCCAAATGACATCACCGCTAGTCTTATCCCATATCTCGTAGATACAAGCTTCTGATGCGCCTTCGCCCATCTTTTCGTTGTAAGTCTTTGTATTGTCAGGCTTTGTGTCAAGCGGAATTTTGCCGCCTAAATCTTCACCAAAGCGTTCAACAAGGGCAGGTCTACCCATATAAACCTTACGCCATACTGCGGTTACTTCTTCCCATGTACGGGCAATGGTATGACCAAAGTCACGCCAGTAAACATAATCTACAGGGGCGCACTCGTATTCAATACGCTCTTGATCTTCTTGATGGATACCGCCTTCGGTTTCTGCTTCGTCTGTATTGCTGGTAACTTCAAAGCCATCTTCAGGTACATCAGCACCTTCCATCTCATCTTCTTTAGCTTTGCCAACAATGTGTGGTTCATAACGAACCCAGCTAGTACCGCGCCCACCTAGTAAACGGTCTTGTACTGATTGCCCCATAGCGGATTTGTAGTCATTGTAGTGGGTAATTTCGTAATCTAATGCTCTCTCAAGCATCATTGATGCGACTCGCGCTATTGGATCATTATCACGAAACCTGCGGCTTACATCTGGGCGAGGAAGTCGTGCAAAGATAGCAGGAGTAATGGTTTGGACATTGCTCCACAAAATATTAAATTTGGCATTAGGATTGTTTCTAGTACGGCTATCATCCCTAAAGCGTTTAATAATTCTATCTGTACGACCTTCCCACTCTTTAAAGCTGCGCTCGTAACCTGCTATACAGTTATACCAATCAGTATATGTATGATCCATAGTAAATCCTTAAGTGAAATTGCCTACAGCCAATACAGTTGCGCCTGCACCAGTAGTAATCTTCCAAGCACCGCTAACTGAAACAGCATTGATTTCAATAACATACACGCCAATAGGTGTGCTGGCAGCTATTAGCGGATAGGAAGTTGCACCGTCTAATAAAGCTACTGTTCCTGTAAGTGATGTGCCTACAGTCACAATAACGCGCATTAAAGTATCACCAACACCACCAGTAACGCCTAATACTTGAGCAGTTTGTGATGCGGCTACGGTTTCGTAGAATGTACCAAATGGTTGATTAACGCCTGACATGATTAAATCCTTTTAAAAGTTGATTTGGGGGTTTGTTTCCACATTTCGTCAAGCGTTACATCCGTTTGACCGACATGAAGTCCTTTAATTCTGGTGTCCGCAAGGATAGGTGATTCTTCGTCTTTCCATACAATTGAGAGATAACGGAAAGCGTCTGCGCTGTGACTTGTCCAATCGTGCTTTGGGCGATCCCGAAATACTTTCTTATCATCATCCCATTCCCTTTGATATTGACGCAAACATTCGATACCTTCTTCGCATCTATTATCGAACCAAGCGCGAGTTAATGCAAGCCTAGATGCTTGGATTCCGTCTTGAAGTGACAGGTTTGGTACGATTTTTAAATGTTTTATGTCGATTTTTGTCGCAAATTGTTCAATTATGCTTTTACCGCCAGATGCCATAGTCTTAGCCCTAGCGTCATGGGGCAGGTAATGATAGCCATATTTGTAACCAAACTCATCTTCTTTTTGGGCAAGTAATCCTGTATAGAATGGCACAGCCTGACCGTTACTAGAATGATGATCTAGTACCCGTATCTCCCCATAGACCACCTGAAACCACCATATTGATGTACTGTCGTTAAATCCCAAATCCCAAGCAGTATGGCAAGGGAACATAGGATCGTAATCAACAGTAGTAATGCGATCAAGATCAGTAATCCTGCGTAGTTCCTGCCCGTAATACGCCCCCAATATGGAAGCCTCAAATGAACAAAGGAACTCGGCCTCGTACTGATTGGCCGACATTGTAGCTTGAGCATCCAGCAATTCAGCTTCAGGCAACAATCCTGATTGGTCAGCCCTTAATAGTTTTGAATACCATTTTGGGTTGTTTTGAGCTTCTTTATATATATCGTAGAAAGCATTATGTCCCTTAGGCGTACCAATAAATACTGCCCAAGTCTGATGGCCATTTAATCCATTACGGTCTGTAAGCAACGGTCTGATAATCTCGCCCCATACTCTAGGCTTCATATCAGCATATTCGTCAAGTACGATACCGTCACAGTAGTTTCCACGCAAAGAATCAGGGGCATCTGCACCAAATAGCCTAATTCTCGAGCCATTGTGAAGTTCTACCCATAATTCTGATTGATTAGCTTTGACCATAGCTGGTGCTGCAAAGCGGCATAAATAATCCCAAGCCACGCTTTTAGCTTGTGAATAGAATGGACACATATAAAAATACCTGCCGTTAGGCTTGTTTTCTTTAATAGCCCGTTTAATCAAGTCATTGATGCTGGCTACGGTCTTTCCAGCCCTTCGGTGACATACTAGGACTGCCCAGCGTTCTTTACGCCTGTGGAAGTCTTTAAACGCATCTCTTACTTTGTATTCAAACTCATGAACTATCTCAGTCATCTTGCCATTTATAGATATGGGTGACTGTTGCGGTGGTATCGCCTGTTTGTTCTACCCTAGCTAACTTAGGCACATGATATTCAGCTACTTGCATAAAGCAATCAAACGCTACTTTAGGGCCTAACTTCTCGTTCATAGCGATCTCGTCAAGCCATTGTTGTAGTTTGTCTGCGTTACCATCCACGAACTTAGCGATCGCCTCTCTAGCGAGGGCTGTGGACTTATTAGGCACACCTGCAACGCGGCCGCCTGTCTTTTTTCTAGATTTATCTACAGTAGATTCCATACCTTACCCAAGTGGTTGATTAAGATAGATTAATTGTAGGCTATTTTTGCTCTGTAAGCAATTTGTTGAGCATTTGCTTTCTATTGATTGGCTCTAATACAGAAGCTGTATCAATAATTGCATCACTAGGATTTATATCTAATCCGTAAATGTTTCCCTTGTCATTATTAAATGGATAAAATTGTTTGGCTTTTTCAGGAAATAAATCTCTGCGAAGTTGTGTAAGCCTTGCTTCTGCCTCGCCACCATAGTTTTTATAAATTTTGCTACCCTCTACTAACGGATCGCCTAATGCTTGAAGTTTTTTGGTGAGATTAGCCCGCCTATCCATTAAATAATCATATTCAGGTGTTCCTACCGCTTTACTCATTTGAGCGTTTAAATCACCTATTTCACCCATCAAATCATCATAATGCTTTACAGAAGCACCAATAATCTTGTTTGCATCAGCACCCTTATTAAATCCTTCTATTTCTTGAATGGCGTGTTGCATTTCGTGAAGCATTGATGATCTAGCTTCTTTAGGGCTAAGTTTTTCATTTAATTTAATTACATTAGTTGTAGGGTTATAACTAGCTGTAGCTTTGTTGCCTTTAGCTATAAATTCAATTTCAATATCACCTAATTGTGGATATGATTTATATATTTCAGGATGGTGAAAAACATCTTTTGCATACATTGGTTCACCACTTGGTTTTTCTAATGCTTTCATTCTATTCATTACTGCGTCATAAAATGTAGGGCCGCCTTTAATAAAACTATTTGCATCAGATAATTCTTGTCTAAATTGGCCTTCTAATCCTTTTGCAGTATTTGTTTGCTTAAATACTTCTGATGCTGGTATATCCTGTTTAAGCATTTTGGCAGCTTTAAAAGCATTTGCTTCATTCCAAAGCGCAGACTGTGGCCCTACCATCATTCCAGCTAAGTTAGGAGCATAGTCTGAAAATTCTTTAGCTGCTTCAGGATAATAATTTGGGTTCGGGTTGCCAAATGGGTCAGTTGGTAAAACGCCTTGCACCATTTTGTTGGTATTTATTGCGTTTTGTGCCGCCTTTGCGGGTATCTGTGAAATATAATCGCTTGTAACCGTTGATAAGTTTGGTTGTGTTGGCGCAGGGGCTTGTAACTGACCGTCTTGAGCGTATCCAGTTTGCCTAAGTGCGTCAGCAAGCGTTAAAGCCATTTACTTTACTTCTTTATCCAAGTCTTTAAGCTTGTTGGCAATAAGCTTCCTGCGATCTAGACGCTGTTGCTGGTTCTTCTCTAGTGTAGATTGCTTGTGTTCACGCAGTAAAGCGTTACCTTTTGGGTATTTGTGGTTCATGTGTTGCATTACATATCCTTCATCTTGGCACGGATCATATCTTTTCTGCTTTGTGGCTTTGCAGTCTTAGCAGATTCTTTAAAGTCTTTAGCTGTGGGCGCGTTTTTGCTGCCTACTTTGTTCATGTGTTCGCCAGAGCCAGCAGCTATACGCGCTTGCTTTGCGTGAATATTGGCATAAAGTCCGTTTTTCATTCTTTTTCGCTTATGTATTTGTCATACTGGGCTTCTAATTTGGCTTTACGGCTGCCTTTAGCGTATTCGCGCTCTGTATTTAAAGCAATCGCTAAAGCCTGCTTCTTACTTTTGCCTGATTTGACCTCAGTCTTGATGTTAGCCCCAACCGATTGTGCAGTTCCTGATTTGTCTAGCATATTAAGCCTTGAATTTAAGTAAGTAGATGGTGGTATCGATTTCTTGCGCGATGTTATCGATCAATTGCACGATTTCTGAATCTGTTGGTAGGTCTGCCCGTGCATCTTTAACAAATGCTTGTAAGGATTGTAGATATGCCAACGGTTCTTTGGGCATGTGGTATGTGCTAGGAAACTGGGTTATCTGACCATAAATGCCAAAAAAGGTTTCCGCTAAATCGTCTGTGAGCGATATGATCCGTTCGTAAAAACCGCCTAATGCCTTATGTTTAGCGTAGGACTTGGTAGCCCAATGGAAAAAGTGGGCATTTGTACCCGAATGTAGCAATGTTGCTAAAAATAGTGCCATCGATTTTTCCATAAAACGCTCCTTTTGCGTTATTTTATAACACTTTTTGTATTATTCCTAACGCTCTGATGGCTGCATCTACGCTATCAACGCGACTGATTGCACCACCTTTCCACTTACCAATAAACTCTAACTGGTCGGAAGTAAATTTGGCTTTACTATCTTTTTTTATTTCCATAAGCAAGGTTTCATTTGCGTATCCCACCAGAAGGTCGGGACAGCCGTGCTTCATTGATGCTAAAGAAACAACAGTTGCACCTGCATCTCGTAAAGCTTTAACTATTTCTTTGTGATTTGTATCTATTCGAGCGTATGTCATTGATTTTCATTTAAAATAGATTAGTATTGGCTAACTTTACCATTATAAAGGCTTGTATGGCTGCTTATTATTTATCGGATCAAGATTGGATTTTAGAATGGAATAAGATTGGTAGCCCTCAAAAATTTGCTGAAATCCATAGGCAAAACATTAGATCAATATATAACCGTAGACGCTCCATAGAAACTAGACTTGGCATTGAATTACCTAGCTTTAACGATCAAAGAGTTTCTCTTGGTCGAAAATTAGAGCAAACTGAAGGCAATACACGCAGAGGACAAGATATTGAAAAAGGTCGGGTTATTGTTTTTAGTGATGCTCATTTTTGGCCTGATCTTACCACTACTGCTTTTAAAGCCTTGTTGGAAACTATTAAAGAATTTAAGCCGACTGCTATTGTTGCCAATGGTGATATGTTTGACGGTAGTTCTATTAGCCGCCATCCTATGCAAGATTTTAATCCACTTCCTAGCGTCAAAGAAGAATTAGAAGCCTGTCAGCATTATTTGGGAGAAATTGAAAATGTTGCTAAAGGTGCTAAATTATATTGGCCCTTGGGAAATCATGATGCGCGCTACACCTCAGCTATCGTAAACCAATTGCCAGCTTATGAGGGCGTAAGGGGAACAAGTTTAAAAGAGTTCTTTCCTGCGTGGTTACCGTGCTGGGCTACATGGTTTAACGAGGATGTATGCGTAAAGCATCGCTGGAAAGGCGGTTGGTCAGCAGGTAGATCAAATTCTTTAAACAGTGGGGTATCAATGCTAACTGGGCATACCCACGCCTTAAATGTGATTGGCGTAACGGATTTTAATGGCACAAGATGGGGATGTCAGACAGGAACATTAGCTGATCCTACAGGGCCACAATTTGAATATTGCGAGGATGGAGTTAAGGACTGGATGAGCGGATTTGTTATGCTTACTTTTGAAAGAAGCCGTTTATTGCAACCTGAAATTATTAGGGTTTGGGGCGAAGATGAAGTTGAGTTTCGTGGCAAAATTCATGCTGTATGAAGCTTACTCCATATATCCTTGAATCTCTGTATCTTTGTATGGCTGCCTGCCATCCGATGCGTAACTGGGATTTGCCTGCGCCAGAACTGATTACTTTCAAGGTGACTAGGGAAATAGACGCTATGGCCACCTATCGCTATGATGAAGCTTTGGATCGCCCACATATCATCACTATCAGCAGGTTAAAAAACGAGCATTTTGATACTGTTCAACGCTCATTGGCTCACGAAATAGTCCACATGAGTTTTTGGAAAACAGGCGCATGGGATAAGCACGGTAAAGCTTTTAGAACCCGTACTAGGCAAGTGGCTAGGGAATATGGCTGGGATTCTTTAGAACTATAAAATGTTTCTTACATTAAACATTATTTAATTTTTGTAAACTTTGAGAATCATTTAGCCATAAAATACAAACCGATATTAGCGGTCGCATACGAAATATAAGTAATTCCCATAGGGGTGTTACCTTTTACTATTTGCTCTAGCCCTATGTAGGCGTAGATAGCCCCAGTAACGATTATTAGCCAGCTACTCACCTATCAGTTCTTTCGTTTGCTCAAGGAGTTCTTCTTCAGTAATGCCGTAGTGTGATTCAAACCATTTACGGCCGCTGTGAATACTGGTATTTGCTCCTCGATGGTGAAAGGGACAGAGCGGAATAACAGGCGAGAGGCTTCTAACGCCACCTCGTCTAATGTGATGTAATTCCGCTGGCGTTCCTTCATTGCCTTGATGCCGACATAATGAGCAGCCTAATTCTGCAATTTTTCTGTTGCGTTCTTTTTCAAGCTTAGTGGCCATTGATGTAATCGACCGTCAATTGCTCCAGTTTTTCTGCACTTTCAGCAATGTCCACACTTAACTCTAGCATCTGGGTAGGTCTAGCACCTTTAAGCGCATCGTCATACATTTTGCACAATAATCTGAGAATTAAAAATTCTTCGGTAACTTTTAAGGTGGTCATTTTAATATCCTGTCTTGATTGCGGTTTGATACTTCAAGGGTTTGCCATGTAGCGTGTCTAAGGCGAGCAGCTTCTAGTTCCCATTTTAACTTTTCTGCGTGTTCTGTCGCTGCGCCAATCGCTTTGCATAAATTCTGATAATCTTGGCTTCGATAAGCTTCACGCTCCTGCGCCCCAAGAGATTGTTCAGAAGTTTCAGCCATTTTAATGGCTTTGAGTGAACTCTTGTACGCCTCAAGTTGCGCCAATTCACCCTTGGCTTGTGCATATTTACCTGCGTTTTCTAAAATAAAGTCAATACATTTATTGGGATCTATATCTCTTGTCATCTTCCTAATCTTTTCTTTATCAGCATCTTAATGCGTTCTTCTTTGTCAGGGTATTGGGCTAACAATTTAACTACTTCGGGCCAACCCCGTTTTTTTGCTACCGCTATGTACCAATCAACAAGGTAATCGTCAGACCTGTTCTTCAAGCTGCTTAATCTTCTGGCTGATCCGCGCCCGTAGTTGTTGCCATCCTTCACCAGCATAAGGCGTAATACCTACTTCTTGTGCTTTTTTAATTGTAAGTTCTTCTGTAGCGTAAAACGGCAATTCAGGTTTCTTGGTCGGTTCAATATCAAGGTCATCTGTCCAACGCTCTTGGTTTAAAAACGAGGCAGGGTATGGAATGTAGTCCTTGGCGATTTCTTTGATCTTCCAATATTTCAAGTAATTAGGCATCGCCTCAAGACATTCTGCCTGTTGGTCAGGGGTAAGCTTGTTCCAAGCCTTTTCAGCGTCTTTACGAGCCATTTTACGGGGATATAAACCATAGAACACGGCAAAGGTCATTGTGATTTCTCGCTAATAAGAGTGTGTACTTGCAAAGCTATCTTATAAATATATTCAATGTCGTTAATAGACAATTGACCTAATAATTGCAGGATCTTCATAACTGCAATGTCATTGTCTAAATGCTGGGGTTTGACTAATGTTTCAATCATTTTCTTTTCCTTTTGAGGGGAAAAGGAGTTTGTTCAGGTTTAACCTTGTACTCATCAATTGCTGCGGTAAGCATACTAACAAGCCCCCATTGTATAAGTGTTTCAAGTCCTTCTTTATCAAAATCAACTTCAGCGTTGGCAGAACCATCTTTGTTCTCTTTAATTATCTTTACTTGAATTTTCATGATCGGCAAACTTTAAAATAGGTTTATCAAGGGCAAGTTTAGCAAGTTCAATATAACGATCAATTTCTAGTCTATCTTCACCACCAATAGCAGCTTTACTGTGTCCAATGGGTTTACCCATAGTGTCATAAAAAACTTCGCGAATTTCAAAGTAATCTTCGTATGCAGAACTCATATTTACTAATCTTAGATTCCAAGTCATCTTGTACTCCAATAGTTAATCTAGGTGAAGTATATGTTAAGTTTACTTAAGAGTAAATATTTTTAATTACTGTTGTTTTTTGACAATAAGCTACCCAAAGGTGATAAGCACCACATCCATTCAAGAAGTTAAATCCTGTACTTGAACTAATGCTACCTAAGTTAATGTTCAATCGATATAAGGTTTGTCTATCACCATTGCCCTTATAACTTGTGCTGTACCCATTTAAGTCAGCGCGGCTTGCTATCAGGTGTAGATCAGCCGATGTATTCTTCCACGCCACCCAGTTAAGTGCTTAATATCGTTTGGAGTACGGCAGAAATAGAAAAACCCTTTGGGGTTGCTCTAAGGTGATGTTGCTTAATAAATGGCTCTATATCATTTACTAAACACTCAGAACAACCCAAAAGGGTCTTGTGTTAGAGCCACTTACTAAACAGACATCACTCTGCCCTAACAGTATACATCAATCTAATTCAGGCCATATCATTTTGTAAGAAAGTGGAAAAAGCGACTTTCTAGACCATAGGCCGTGGCTTTCCTTTTCCAGCGTAGCAGCTAGGATCACCAGCTTGTCATAGGGAATAACCCCATTTTGCCACATTGATACCGCTGGAACGCTTACACCTACTAGGTTTGCCACTTTTGTAGGGCCACCCAAAAGTTTAATCATTGTTCGTGTTGATGTTATATCCATTAATCTATCTTAACATTTTTACAACAAATTGCAAATAAAGTGTTGCATTGTGTATTAAGTTAGCTTAATATGTTCTTACGGTATGTGCCGTGTTAATCAGGAGAAACTCTTATGAGTGAGCAAGATCAAGACTTCAACAGCTTTCAAGAACATTTGGAACGCATCTTTAAAGACCTCGAAGATGGGGTATTTATTACAGCAGAAGAAATCGGTGATCTACGCTATGCGTGTGGTCTACCTTCGCCTGTTAAACCAAACCCCGTTTTAAAGGCAGTATTCGATGACTTCTCCAACATTTTTAGGAACTAATATGATTATTTCAGATAACAGCAAAGAATTTAAAATAGCCCCTGCTGGGTTACACATGGCACGGCTTTACAGCATTATTGATTTGGGTCACCAAGCTACCGAATGGGCTGGCGAAACTAAGATCATGCACAAGGTTGTATTGACTTGGGAATTGCACGGTGATGACGATAACGGACAGCCATTACAGACCGATGATAAAAAACCTTTAATTGTGTCTAAGCGTTATACCGTAAGCCTTGGCGATCAGGCGCGATTGCGTCAAGACTTAGAAGCTTGGTCTAACAAAAAAATGACTGCGGAAGATCGTAAAAACTTTGACCTTAAGAATTTATTAGGTAAGTTTTGCATGGTCAATATTACGCATAGTGAAGATGGCAAGTACGCTAATATCAGCGGTATTAGCCCAGTTCCTTCTGCATTACGCGCTGCCCAGCCTGAAGGTATTAACCCACCTAAAATCTTTTGGTTACAAGACTATAAACAAGAAGATTACGATGCCCTTCCTAAGTATTACAAGGAAAAGATTACCGAAAGTAGCGAATGGCGTGGTCAGCAAGAACGGGAAAAGAACGCCCCTAAGATTGATGACGATGTCTTAAACGATATTCCGTTCTGATGATAGTCAAAGATAAACAGCAAGATAGTGGGCATTGGTATACCCGTCAGGGTACGCCTGCCTACACTACCATCGGTAAGACTGGGGAAAGGCCTACCACGCTCAGAGATGCGCGTAAGGAAGGACTTTTACCCAGCACTACCACAATCATCAATATTATGGAAAAACAGGGCTTAACTAACTGGAAGTTGCAGCAGGTTTTGTTAGCCGCTTTAACGCTACCCAGAGGGCCTGACGAGCCTGAACAGGAGTGGTTGTCTAGGGTAATGAAGGATAGTCGCGAAACAGGTTTGAAAGCTGCCAATCGCGGTACTCAAATTCACGAGATTATTCAAGGTTGGTTTGAGCAAGTGTATATGCCTGAAAAGCCACCTTACCTTGATGCGGTCGATAAAGTTTTAAAAGACGCATTTGGTGAACAGCCTTGGTTGTGTGAGAAATCGTTTGCTCATAGTCTTGGGTATGGTGGGCGCGTAGACTTAATGGCTAAACCAATCAACGGTCAGGGTACTGGCTTTGTAGTAGATTTCAAAACTAAAGACATAGATTTAGATAAAGCCGATATATACTTTGAGCATGAATTACAGTTATCTAGTTATAGAGAAGGCCTAGCCATGCCTACTGCAAGGTGCGCTATCGTGTTTGTCAATGGCAAAACAAATCAAGTAAAATTAGTAGAAGTTGAAGAACCCCAGCTTCAAAAGAGTTGGGAGTGTTTTCAACATTTGTTACGGGTCTACCAGATCAAAAACAATCTTTAAATACCGAAAGCATCACGGAGCAAGTAGGTATCGGGGGAAAGCAGGTGTCGTGCTTCACATACACGATTGTTAGTACCCCACCCATTTAGGGCGTTAAGCCGCCAATGTAGGATGCAGTAAGTTAGGGTTTTTGCGGCTTTCCACCTAACAGCTAATAACTGCCAAATACAGCCCTGTTGTTTTTTTGCACTTAGGGTTTTCCTTAGATAGAATGTGTTGACATTGTTAAGCTGGCTTAATAAACTGGTATCACTCAATAACGAGTGAAATAGAAAAAGGAGCAACAAAATGTTTGTAGCAACTAGAAAAAACAAAAAAACAGTTAATTGGAATGTTGTTAAAGAAGAAGCACAACAATTACAAATAGCTAAATTTATTGTTGATGCACAAGGTTACAAAATTCCTTGCAAAACAATTGAAGAAGCTAATAAATTTTTAATTATTTACAAAAATAGCGTTTTAAAAATCAAATAATTAACCGCCCTACGGGGCATACTTTTTAGAAAAGTGAGATAGAAAATGGAATCAACAGCACAACGCACCAGCCGTATTGCATCAGAAGATCGTGGCGCACATTCAGCATACGCCCACGCACAAGACTTTTTTAATGGTTTAGCGACATACAGCATTGAGCCTAGCAATAATGGTTTTTTAATCTATGAGCGCACTCCACATGGCCAACTTTGCACATCAGCCAAAACAATGGAAGATGCAAAAGCAAAAATTAAATTTTGGAAAAATGACGAACTTAAGAACGGGTATAGAAAATCATGAAAGACTTTATCGGAAGTTGTTTACTTGGGGCTTTGCTAGGTGCTATGTTTGCATACGGTGTACCAGCCAAAGCGCAAACTTATCCCGTTACTAGTTCAATGGGCTACAACATGGGTACAGTTCAAATTAACGGCAATACAGCCCAGTTTGTGAACGCAGCAGGGGTAACTACTCAAACTGCCACAATTTACCCTAATCAGGTTGTTATTACCAGCCCTAACGGATATACCCAAAGCGTTGTTGGTAACGCTGGTTACACAGTACCGCCTAGCCCACCAACACCATCAAGCCCACGGGTGTTGCAATGAAACAGATGACCGATTATGAAATGGCTAAAAACGGTGATTACATTATTAATTATGATCCGTACACAAAAGCCAGAAATAGCGATCCTTACACATCGCATCTGGCAGCCAATTCAATAAACCCGTCAGCCCATTACGCTTTAATTATTGATGCTTTAAAAGTTTCATCAGCAGGCAAGACTTTAATTGCTAAAAGATC
>Ga0304728_1000411_pt1 | contig 36709 bp, 61 predicted proteins | sample C_130625_MF_Meta_FD_190476 | JGI IMG/M metagenome (GOLD analysis project Ga0304728, IMG submission 190476) | Freshwater microbial communities from Lake Croche, Canada to study carbon cycling - C_130625_MF_MetaG (v2) (version 2) | ecosystem: Environmental > Aquatic > Freshwater > Lake | place... | reverse complement strand
ATTTTATTCCATATTAATTCCATTTTTTTCTAGAATTTTTTCCATTTTTTCTTTAATTTTTCCAGGAAAAATCTTGGAAATTTCCGAATCAAAAGGCAATCGTTCCTTTAGCGCCGTGAGCGCCTGGTATCGTATTAGCCGACCAATTTCCTCATTCGTAAGCGGACTACAAAGTACGTGAGTAACCTTGATTTTAAACCAGTCCATTTAGTTGGGGCTCAATCCAATTGCGATATGCCGATCGACGCCGGTGAATATACACCGCGCCGTTATTACCAATATTAAAATATTCTCCATTTTTGCCGCATCCTCATTCGGTTTATTTAATTCATGAATTATTGAATTATTGAATTCTATTCCATCAGGCTCATGAAGTCCACCTCTACCGGTGTCTCGATTAATTTACGACCATGGGCGCAGTGGATCAGGTATTTGCATCGGGACTTAAACGGGCCATCCTCACAGACCTCTAAATTGGGTCGTAGGTCGGAGTCTTCATGTATCGCTTGTACCAGTGACTCAACCCAGTTAAGCGCCTCCATATTGGGCTTTATGATGTAGATCTTTATGATGGGCTTGGCCCCCATCGGGAGTGACTTTAGATTTTCGACGACGATGTACGTGAACGGTAGTAGCTCTCCGGAGTTCATATAGTGTAGATACTGATAAACGGCGGACTGGAGAAACTGGGACTTCCTTGTCTTGTCCATCCATACCCTGGTTATCGAGCCCGTGAATTTTAGATCCGCGATTGATTTATACCGTTTCCCATAAATTCTTAGGTACCCAATAAAATCTGCTTCTCCCTGAAGAATGTATTCCTCTGATTCCCACACCATTGTCACGTAGGAATCTAGCCCGACACCAATGTCCGCTAAGTCAAATAACTGGCGGACCATGTCAGCCGATCGCGTATAGCTATCGATCGTTTTTTTTGTTTTCCTTCCAAAGAGGGCCTTTTTTTCTTCCTCATCCTTAGCGCCTAAGACAATAGCCTCGAATAAGCGCCCCTCCTCCATAGCATCCGATGTGGGCATGTCGTGGTGGCGGCTCAAGTGGAACCGATGGGGGCATTCGAAATAATTGGCTATGTTACTCTGGCGATAGGTCGGCTTTTTCAAGTATGTCCCCTAGGCTATCCATTGGACCGAATACCCGCGCCGTCGGCTTTGGCTTTGGTTTCAAGCTCTCCCACCGGCATTTTGAATGAAAATGAAGCTCGGCATAGTCGTCGTCGCTAATATTTGGCTTTATTTTTATGAAAAAGTCCGGGGCCTTTGTGGTAAATTCTTCGAAGGTGTACCCGTCGATTACCTTTTTAAGAACTTCGAAATCAAAATTGTCCACGACGGGCTTTATTTTATCGCTAACTATGTCCATAGATTCAGTTACTTCCGTCAATTTTTCAGTAAAAAAGTCGGTCTCTTTTTGAACTACCCGCGAAGACGCTTCAATTACACCCATTTCAGCTTCATCGACTAGTCCGTTAAATTCGTCCGGGAAGCCTTCTCTTAATGCCGAGACAATTGCCACCTTCCGACACATTAAGCCCGGCATTGTGACCCAATTTGATTGTTTCTTGTCGAATTCCGACCGACTTATCTCGGATCGGGTTGGCTTGCGGCCATTTCTATAAACAAGCGCCCAGCCGCCTATCAGTTTTTGGCCTTCGAGAAGTATGCTCCCCTGGCGATAAAGGATATCCCCCTTATCCTCGACCACTATCCCAGCTTCAAAACCTTCGTATGAAGGATGCTCACCGGCGCGGCGCAAAAAATATTCTTTGGATGTCACTATTTGAGCCGGTTTTGTCGCATCGTATTTTACGAGATACGCCTCTTTTATGAACGGGTTTATATTCCTCGCTTTGCATAGCTCAAGGAATAAGGCGATTTCTCCGTCAGAGGCCTTTTCGCATAGAAGTTTTTTGACGGTTTCCTTATCCAGTTTAAGTCGGTCGTGTACTTCAAGATCAGTCATATTGGTCCCTTTTTTTATTGGCGTCGCCTGAAGTTTGATACCAAATCATCGGCGCAAGTCTTACACATAGATTGGCCAGTGTGGGCGTCGATATTTACCAATCGCCCACACTCGGTGCATTCAAAATATGTGGTGGTCGTGCCTCCTAGCATTCATTGAGTATAGCCTCGCATTTACCACATGGGAATGGGTATATTGTTAACTTATTACCAATCATTGACGAAAAGTTAACCTCCTCCCCACATGAGAAGCATTTCAATTGAATGTGTGAGAGATAGTGGCATAAATTAAATGCCGTCTTCTTGCTCAATGCCCGCCAAACGGAATGTACCGCCATAAAGAATACGGCGTCATTTAAATCCTTGGCGTACTTCGTAGCCGCCGCACGTATAAATTCGGCGCATTCCTTCGGTTCGGCGCTCAGTTTCTTGACAAGCCAATCCCTATAAATCATCGGACTGACAAAATCGTAATATTGGGGGTTCCTACCATTTCGCCTACCACTGAGATGCGCCTATGATGGAATGAACCATTTTTTGAGCTTCACTTGTCAGCTTTGGGCGTGGGTTATCGCCGTAAATCATATTGGCGGCTTGGTCGAATGCGTCATCGATCGGATTGGATTGCAACAAAAACGTGACAATCCATGGGTTTTCTATCATAATGTCGTTACCTCATTTGTTTTAAGCCTCGGGTTTGCCCCCGGGGCTTTTTTTTTGTTTAAATCTATGAAACTTTAACCGCCTTTCTTTTTGTTGTCTGTCTTGGGGTGGTCGCCAATTCCCTAAAATGGCCTATGTCTCTGCTTCTTTCTATGACCACACCAACAACACCGGGAAGGCCCTCCCCGCCCGGCGTTGTTGCTACGTTCTTTCTAATTCGTCTCAGTAACCTTTGTGTGTAATCAAATGAAATCCCCATTTCTTCAGATATCTGCTTTAAAGAATGCCCCGCTTCTCTCAGTTCATGAAGCTTTTGCATAAATTCTTTGGACTTTGATAGATTTTTTTTGCTCTTTACTGCACCGAAATGATGATTATATTTGGTTAAATGGTGTTGAAGTCCGCCGCAAGTCAGCCCTTTTGATTTTGAAAAGTCAGCTCGCGTAATTGTACCCCTCACGGACAGCCACTCTTCGATCAAAATAATTGTATGGCGCATATTTATTTCTTGCAGTTTTTTTAATGCCCCCACGATATTCTTGCGTGTTAAATCAAATGAGATCCCCTTGGATTTCGAGAATTCACGTAGATCTAGTTGACCGTCGTCAAATTCTTTTTGGAGTGATGCCCAATCATGTCGTCTTGGGTTATTTTTTATATGAGAAACGGCGGTTTGATAAATTAAGTTATATTGTTCGCAGTATTCCTTTATTTGTAGCCGTGGGTTATCGATCAGTTGTTTTTGGAAATTTGATCGGTGCATATCCCAATCGACAAGCGCATATTCCCCGCGAATTTTAATCAAATTTGACTCTACTGGCTCCCAGTCGAAGTTATAATTGTCGGAAGCCCCGGAAGCCCCGGAAGCCCCGGAAGCCCCGGAAGCCCCGGAAGCCCCGGAAGCCCCTGCGGTTATGACTGCGTCCATTCGAGCATAAAAGCTGTCTTGATGTCCGGTAATGTATCCGATTGCTGAATCGATAAGATCGTCTGATGGGCAGAATATATATCCGAAATCCGACTTTGTATGTTCGTTTCTCCGGTTTGCTCGGCTCATGGCCTGCATTAGCCATGGAGCACTGCGGATATGAGTGAGGCATAAAACGTGCGTTATTCGAGGGATATCCAGCCCCTCGTATGCCATGCCGACGGTTATCAAGACGTGGTCATCATTGCGCTTGAATTGATTGATTACCGAATGAGCGTTTGAGTTGTCAGTCGTTGCGATTGCAACCCTTAAAATGTATTTTTGGCTAATTTCATCGAAATATTCGTTGGCTATTTTTATGTTGGGCGCAATTACCAAGATTTTGCCCCCACGCTTTTTTGTTTTAATGGCCCAGTGATCCACGCATTCCCCTATAATTCTCTTTGAGAAACCGGTTGATAGGGCGGTTTTTAATGCTCGTGAGTCATTTTCAGATATCTTTGACCGTGTCGATTTTCCTGATTTGTCCATCCAAACGGATTCACCGTCGTACTTGTGAAATTTAAGCGGGCGTATGGCCCTTTCCTCTAATGCATCGTCGATTGAGTAGCGGATATATTTCATATTCGAGACATCTAAATGATTCCCGTGAAGCGTTTTTTTGTATTCCATACCTAGAATTGGCTCATAGTCGCCGCGTTCAATGGTTCCAGTCATAAATATTTGGAATTTAGCACCGTCTATCAACTTCTTGATCTTTTCGCCCCATGCGCCGCCTGCGGACAAATGGTGGAATTCGTCCATAACGATGGCATATCTATTGCTACGAATTTCGTCGAAAATTTCTTCTAACTCAGATTCTGATAATTGGTAACAGGCGCAAATGATTCTGGAGTGGTTTTCTGTGAAATTTTCCATCCCTTGCGATCGCAAAATTTTTCTTGGTACGAACCAAACAACGTATTGGATATTTGTGTCGCTTAGCTTGTCCCACAATATTTTGGGGATCAAGCTTTTCCCGCCGCCTGGAGTCACATGAAGAAGGCATTTTGTGGTTGTGTTTTTTCCAGCGAGTATTTCATCGCACCAGTCGGAAAACTCTTGTTGGTGTCGTCGGAGCTTCATTTTGTCGCTTTCCATGTCGGCATGTTCCTTGCGATCCAGCGTGATAGTGTTTCACGGGCAATCCCTAGCTTTTTTGCGGTGTCCGTCAGCGTCGCGCCTTGGGATGCCATCGTGATAATCGTCGTTATTCGTTCGGCGTTTTTCAAACCATTCATGAGCGTAGTATAGTCACGTTTCGTGACATTTTCAAGATGTCATTTTCACCATTTCGTTGGCGTCAACAATATGGTTTCGATAGGCTTATTTTTTAATCTCTTTGGCGATGATATATTCATCACCATGACCATATTGGATAATGATTCTTTTTCGTTGTTTGCCGATCAGCGTTATTGCCCGGTATTGCTCAAGTGCTGACGCGTAGTCTAGGAATTCCATTTTTACGGAATTCAGCCATGCGTGGGATGTCAACTCAACGCGGAACCGTATATTTCTATCGGTCAACGCATAAAAGACAAGTGAATTTCCTAAAATGTCGATTAACGGAATTGTTCAACCATTTCATTACGTTTAATTTTCTGAGATAATACCATAGCCGGTCCGAAAAACTCCCCCTTGTTGCCCGGACTGGCCCCATAAGGGCGTGTTGGTGAGTGGTCAAAGCCGCCAGACTGTAAATCTGTCGCGTTCGCGCTTCGATAGTTCGAATCTATCCGCGCCCACCAAGTTTTTGTCGTATTTATATGAAACATTTAAAGATTAAAAATACAGAATTGTATGGATATAACCCAAATGGACGAGCCGAAAGAGAGGCGGAAGCCATCAAAAAAGCGCGTGCCTATCTATAGGAATTCATGACTCGTGATTATAAGGCCGGTTGCGCTTTGATTGACGCTATTAACTCGGTGGGGCAGGTCACCATAGAAAAACCACCCCCGCCAATTCTTGCTATTTGATATTTTCTTTTGATAAAATTTAGTTTTCCCGATGTGTCTCACTATATATCGGGAAAAACAACGGTTGCCGGAGTCCGGTAACGGCGCGATATTTGAGACGCGATATACTCAATAAGTGATGGCTCTGTAATTCCAATGGTAGAACCCGGTCGCACTTTATGGCCGGAATGTGTGAGGTTCGAATCCCACCAGAGTCATCACGCTGAACTTACCGGCCACGCCTCTGATTCAAGCGCATTTTGGGCCGGTTTTTTTGTGTGTAATATTACTCCAAGCTTGTCGTGGTGTAGATTTACATCAATCCCCGTCCCATACGCAGTCCGGTCGCATTTGAGCGATTGCGATAATTTGAAGCAATCCAGCCTTTGCGTTTCCCTCTGTCGGCTTCCAGTAATTGGGGTCTGTGTCATCCCCTAGTTCGTCAGCGCATTTTTTTAGGATTGGGATACTCTCGGCTCCGGTCATGCCATATATAGTGCGTATTCCATTTTCTCCCATGCAGGCGTAGTAATACATCCCGTAGTTGTACGTGATATTCAAATGGGCCTCGTAAGACCCCCCAACCTGGTACGTTCCACCCCGCATTTGGTGAGGCGCGTCTAGTAGAATGCGGGCCTTTGTGATTGGGTGTATTAGGTTGATATCGTAGATCATTTGCAATTAGTCCATTTTTTTTTCATCCCATTTTTTTTGAGCGGCGTTGGCGGCGTCTAATATCGTATTTTTGTAGGCCTCTGCCATTCCTTCGCGGTTGGCCTGTGATGAGGAAATTATATGGCCCAGAGAGAGACATAGCGCAAAAGAGACTTCGGCTATCGCTGTGCTAAAGTCCTCCCCCGAGTTTTTTAAATGGTCATGAATCACCTTTCGGATAGTATTCGCTAGCTCGGCTCTATCGTGTTGAGCCATTGCAGTGGCCCTTTTCCTTCTTTCAATTTGTAGATTGTTTCGGATTCCATGCCCATGTGGTCTAGGATCTTGGAGGTTATGTTTCGACGTCCTTGCAACACGTCGTTTAAAAATGAGTTTGATATCCCCATTTTTTCGGCTAGTTTTTTTTGAGAAATTGCTTTTGCGGCTTTTTCTAGCATGGCCATAACGGCGTCTTTTTTGAATGTGATTTGTGGCATATTAGCCGCCTCCCGGATATGGCGTTTCGATATCGTCATGCAGGTATTTTGTCATATCTTTGTGAATTATCTGCAACCAAGTTGCCCCGTCGTACTGCGCTGGAAAGTAAATCCTATTATCATCCTCTGCTATAAATCTCGGACATTTTGGTCCACCGAAACCGCGATCAAATTCAAAGTCTAAAACCTTGCTAGACGCTTTTATTTTTCGCCTAGACCTAGCCTCGCTCCATCCGGGGGTTTGGCCTAGCCCGACGTAATGATAAATAATTTCGCCTTTTTCGAAGTCGAAACCTTTTTTTGTCAGCCACTCTCTAATTGTTGCCATTAGCTGGCTCCAATCATTTTGTATTCTGTTATCGTAAACGGATTAAAGTCTGGAACCTTCAGCGCTTCGAGCGCCTCGATGTCTATTTTTATTTGGTCAAATACGTTTTTGCCGGACTTTATCGCGTTGACAAGAATCTTTACCGTGGCCCCCACGACGTCTATCACGCCGTCGGCATTGGCCCCACAATAATCACACATTCCTTTTGCTTCTGCCCGAATTACGCAAACCATGTGGAAGTAAATATACTCAATTTCTTCGGGGGTGAATAAATAAAAATTGGTTGCCATCCAGGCGGAATGAACGTTGATCGACTGGAACCCATGGAATAATTTGGTGAGGAATTTAAATTGGCCATCGTCATTTTTAAGTACCACCATGATTGGCGAATAGGTTCCTTTTTTAGGTGCGTTTTGGCGTTGCGTTTTTGGGTTTATCGTCTGGAATACGGACCGGAAACCCCGTTTTGGATTAAATTCGACTTTAAACGTGGCCCGGCATTTGAGCCGTCCATAGGGATAATCGTCAGTTGCGCCGGTTTCGGTTGTTTTGAGATAGGTTTTCATTAGTTTTTCCCTTGTAATTTTAATGAATAGCCAGCGATAAGGCCCTGAACATACGCAATGGTGTTTTTGGATGCGTTGTCTGCCTTTAATTTGCCCATAATGTGATCGAGATATTTTAAAACGTGTTTATCCGCGCATTCGATGGCCTTGTGTAGTGGGACTGTACGGGTAGACATTAGGGCGTCAAAAATTCTTGTGTGACGCTTCCAGGCGACCCGCTCGATTGCTTCGAGTCTTTCCGATATTGGGATCACTTGTATTTTCATAAACTCAACTCCGTTAACTCGTATTTTGTAACCCCCGCGGCCTCTTTTGATTCGTACTGAAAGGCCCATTTTTCCCCGAACATGTCCTCCATCACCCCCCTTGCGCTTGAATATGTACCGTAAATTTCCATGAACTTGTCGGATAGCCCCCGCTGGCTCCCCATAAACGTGAATATCCAGTATTGGGGTTTTTCTTGTGGCATTGTTTCATCGGTCATTCCGTCACCTCTATTTTAATGATTCTGTTAATTGGCAATATCTGCCCGCCTTTAAGCTCAACAAGTACCTGAAATTGGCAATCGGTTAACCAGTGAACCGACGCCGACCGGCCATAAATCATGCGTGCCCATTGGATGGCGGCCTTTTTTAAGTCGGTAGATTTAAAATATTCGGACCCTTCTATATCTGATAGTTTAAAATATTTGATACCCAACCCCGCTTCGCGTTCTAACTGTAATTTGTGGGCTGGCGGGATCATGCCCGTGATAATTTCACCGGTTTGGATTGGCTCGGCTGAGTAGCTAATTTTATCCAACATAAAAGTCCCCTATAGTATTGCCGTTTATGTCTCGGCAAACCCCCTCATTTAACCCCTCATCTACTTTTATTCGCGTCTCAGTCAAAACCATCTCAATAAATTCTTGGTAGTTTTGGGTTTCTTCTTCGGGTATCTCAAATTGCATTGTGAATATCATTTTTTAGTCCTTTTCTTGATTGTTTCTGCATAAACTTCGGTTTCTATGTACTGGGCTTCGGCTATAGCGTGTTCGGTTATCTTACATTCAATGGAACTTGGTCGTGGTTTCCATTTTTTTGCGGCGCGGAGTGCTGTCAAAATGGCCGTTTGTTTATCTGGGAACGATTGCAACAAAAGCCAAGTTGACCCGTTAGTTGGCGTCAACTTTGCCGTGTACCACTTCATTTTATTTCCCACGTTCCTACGCCGTTGCCGTTTGAGTCGATTATTCCCATGTTGTGAACCCCCCACCCTGAATTATCCCCACAAAAAGCCTTGGCTTGGCCTGATATTTTGGCCAACATTTCATCTAATTCAAATCGATTATCCTCAAATGCAGAATTCCCCAATTCAATATTTATAGTTAGTTTCATTTTTGTTCCTCATATTGGTCTAAAGTTTTTCTAATTGCCGTGGCCCTAGCCTTAAAATCACGCCTAACCGATATTTTGTAGTCGGTACACTCTGACGCTTCCTCATACCAATCAAGCAAGTCAACTGCCGTGTCATAATCGATAGAGAATGTCCCATCCACGTTGGCCTCAAATGTCATTTTCATTATTTAAGCCCCTTAAACTCGTTTACTAGGATCACATATCCGGCCTTGGTTTCTGCGTAGGTGTCGAAGGTGAAGCCTAGGCGGGCAAGCTCACGCGCCGCCATCTCTGATAGGTCCGTGGTCGTATAGTCGACACCGAAAGTCAGAGACTGATTAAATCGGCGGGACGTGACCTTTAATCGTGAGCCGCATGAGTACGTTGGGCCTAGATATTTAACTTCGATTGCGTGTTTGTGTTGCATATTAATTGCCCCTTTGTGTTCGAGCTTCAAATTCTTTAGCCAAAAATAGACATCCAGAAACGACTATCCAAACGACTGGAACCAACACTATCCCGAACTGACAGGCGGTCGAAAATGGTGCCCCTAAACTTGAAAGAATCACGACCCCGAACATAAATATCCCGGCCATTCCAAACAAAAGATCATTCACACTATTCATTTTCTCAAAACCTCATTTGATTAAATTTTCCTACCCCATTAATATACCCCAATCTGACGTATTATACACATGGTATTATTTCAATGCATTGACGGGAACACGTCAATTAAATATAGTCTCGAATATGAAACCTAAAATTAAATGGAACCGGGATCAGATAATCGCCTGGCTCAATCTCGGTTGGCTACAGGTGGATATCGCCAATCATATGGGCGTACCTGTATCCGCGTTAAACTCGTACCTTAGAAGGGCACGTATCCAACGTGTATACGTCTATGTTCCTAAATGATTGAAATTAAGAAATGGGCTATTGAGGAATGTTTAATCCTATGGAATTTAATATTTTAAAAACCACCACCAGGGCACAGTTACGTAGTCTGAATACAGTAGACGCGGGCGCGTAGACGCGGGATAATGATCATTATGAACGATATTGATACCCAGTCGCATGTTTTAACCACCGGTTTTAACCAACCGAAGGTTTGCTTTGATCCTGATCAGGGTATTTGTTTTGTGAGGCCTTACAGGCTCGTTAATGGGCTTGCTGAGGCGATTAAACAGGGGGTTATTGTTTCGAGTGTGGATTGAGGACGATCGGGGCCCCATTTTGGTTTATTGGTTTGGGATGAATTTGTGAGTAGTATCGGGTTTTGGGATTAGAGAAAAATGAGCCCTCTCAAACGCAACAACATTGCAATAAGGGGGGTAGGGGGTTTTTTACACCGCCAGCCACGCCCGAATCTGCCCCCAATACGACACGTCAACTATTGCCAAAATAAGCATCGAATACGCTCGATATAGGGGCGTTTTCACATAATAGTTATTATGCGACATAGAATTTAGGCACGTTTGACTTTGGTTTAATTAAAAGTTAACGTTTGGCCATGAGCGAATTACTGCCAGTGGACGATCAGGATTTAAAAACCTCGGCGGCGCGGATGATCCGCAAACTGATCCCATTCGAGGAAGTCGTTGAGACCATCTCAGAAGCCCTCAAGGCTGAAAAGAATATCCACTCCAGAGAACACGGGATCGTCATAGTGCCAGACTGGGAAGCCCGGATAAAAGCGGCCAACCTACGTGTGCAGTTAGGCGGGGAACTAGACGAGGAATTCATCCCAGGCGACGCAAAGAAAACCTTGCGGGTGTTACTGTCCAAAGACCCCGACAAGGCGCTTAAAGCGCTTGTATCAGCAAAGGCCCCCAAGGAATGACGCTAGCAAAATTCAACGGGTCATTGGCCGTAGATATCCCGTCAGCGGGCAAGCCATTGATCCTAGGGGACATCGTAATTGAGGCCCTATTATCAACCGCCAATACTGAATTGTATCGGTCCTATGACTTGCGAAGAATTGCCCAGAGGCTGATAGTGTCGGGCTCCCTGGCATCCCTAGACGCTTCAGAAGGCAACGCAATAGTCCGGGCCTTATGCTTATCCACGATTGACCGAATCAGTTACGACTATAACAACACGGTATCGCTAGTCGCCGACTTCTTTGGGATTCCCCGCTCATGATCACAACCCTACTACTCGCAGTCCTACTACTCGCAGTCAACGCCCTATACGTCTGCGGTGTCGTAATGTTCATTATGCGGATAACTCACTTCTCGCGAAACAACGCAGACCCTATCGCCGCAATACGTCTCACAAAGCCCAAGACACCGTCTCAGCCCACCAACCCATTCCAGGCGGTAGACCAAGAAAACGATTGGTTATCTAGGGGTTAAATACGCTTACCGAACACCAGGAACCTGAAGTCTCTGACGTCGAATTAAACCCAAAGTTAACCATGTTTTGGGAAGCAATCTTTAATGACGATGGCACAGTAAATCTCGACAGCCCCTATGACGAATTCTCAATATGGGGAGGGTACGGTTCCGGCAAGACCATGACCGTACTATTAGCCATATTCCAAATCTGCGAACAGTACAAAGGCGTCAAGATCACCGTAATCAGGGAAACATACACTCAGCTAGACGACACGATCATATCCGACTTTAACGAGCTATTTGGGGGCAATGGCTACGTCCACAAGATCCAGCCCAAAGAAATGCACTTCCCAAACGGCTCACTTATACGCTTCAGGGCCTTTGACCAGCCTGAGAAGATCCTAGGAGGCAACATAGACGTCATCGTGATATCCCAAGCGGAGCAGATACCAGAGGCCCTATTCAAAGAAATTTTCGGAAGACAGCGTGGTAAATCAACGTTAAAGAAGAAAATTTTAATAACGGAAGGTAACCCTGCCCAGTGTTGGGCAAAGACGCGCTATATCGACAATCCGCTACCTTCCAATATCTTCTATATCCAGGTCTCAACGCTTGATAACAGGGCATTCTTAGACAAGTACAACCCGCAGTTTATCCCTAACCTGATAGCCAACTACAGTGAGTCTCAGCTCGCTTCAAAGATGTTCGGGGAATGGGGTTCTCATGAACTTATGGTCTTTTCGACGTTTAAAGACTCTGAGCATGTGGTGGACGCATTCGTGCCTGAGATGGGCATGAGAGACGCTATTGGTGGGGATTACGGATTCAGAAACCCAGCGGCATTTGTGTGGGGGTTGAAAGATTTTGACGGCAACGTCATTATTTATGATGAATGGTACGAAAAAGAACAATCAGTTCAACAGATAGCGACCGCAAGCAAGCGTCACGGCAAAAAGCTCGTGGTATACGACTTCTCGACGAAGCGACCGGACCGTGATGGGAAATCCGTCTGGCAAGACCTAGAAGCTGAGGGAGTGCCGCTACTCGAATCAAACAAGGACGAAACTCGAAACATCGCTCACGTTAATTGGTTATTTAAGACTGGGAGGCTGTTTATCACGCGGAACTGCGTCGAATTGATTCGGGAGATACGGAACTACCACTGGAAGAAAATGAGGCTGGGGGACGAGAAGAACCTCGATGAGAAGCCACAAGACAAGGACAATCACGCGATAGACGCCATGCTCTACCTGATTTGTTTTTTAGAGGACCTGACAAGCAGTGATCCGAAGCTAGACACATCAGGTAAGCGATTAGAGAAAATGTTGGTCATGCCGAATAAGCAAGAATGGGAGAATCAAGGATGAGTTTTAGCCCTCAAGACGAGATCAGAATTAAGACGATGGTACGGGCTTCGGTAGAGTCCCTGCTAGGGGAATTGAAGTCAGAGAAGGAATCGGCTGAGAAGAAAATTAATGACTTCCAGGCTACGTTTTTAGAGAACATCAAGGAACATGTGGAGTCGATTGGTGGCATTGCTGCCGCCAAGATTATGAGGGCTGAGTTTGGGGAGCTTGTGACCAACATTGAAAGAAAGGTGGAAACCAGTAAAGAATTATTTGAGCAAATAAACAAAAAGACGTCTCCGGTTACGATACTCAATGAGTTGACACGGGTACACCAGCGTATGGTCCAGATTGAGAATCGCATTTCCAAGATGGCGAGTGACTTTGATTTTCATTTTACGTCGAAGTTTATTGACCACATCACTGACGAGGAGCTTATGCAGCTTTATATCCAGAGTGGGCTTTTGCTTAAACACATTCAGGAAGAGTTTAAGGTGGAGGCGACAACCGCTCACAGTTACGCCCATGGCCGGATTAAGGACATTCACATTCGGGATAAGCTGAAGAAGTTTTATGTCACGGCGATCAGGTCAAGGGTAGCAATCTAATGGCACCTCATCAGCATTTGGTATTTTTTAAATGCCCCAGTTGTGGGGCGACTACCGAGGAACTTTTTACCGCTGGCGGGGATTATAAGCTTGTCTGCTATAACTGCCCGACACTCATGGAATGGTATCGACTTCGGGTGTACCGGGAAAATGTTACGGCGTCTGGACGATCATTTAATTTTATTCCGCCCATGCACGAATATTTTGAGCCGGGATTACCTGGTGGCGGGAAGGTGGTACATTCTCGAAAGGAACTTGAAAACTACGCCCGTGAGAATGGGAAAATCTGGGCGTCTGAAAAAGAGATTTCACAGGAGGCGGATCATCATAGGGCTCGACTTGAAAAAGAGAGTGACGAGCGCCTCCGTATTAATGTCCGCAATTCAGTAGGTGCATATCTTGCACATACTGGTCAGGGTCGTTGGTGAAAAAAACAGAAATGACAATGGGGGCTTGCGATCACTTAAATAGCCCCAATGTTAGGTATGCCAACCGGTCAATCGGATCAGCCAGATTCAAAGAATCAACAAAAGACCGATGATAAGGCCCTCGTTGAGCATTGCCGTAAACTTTACTCGATTGCTACTGAGAAGCAACCCAAGGACCGATTAAAAACCTGCGCCCAGTATTATCTTGGGAGGTACAAAAACGGGGATAGCCAGGGCAATGGCGTCCAGGGTTCCGCCAGCACAAAAGACTCGTACAACATTATCAATCCGATTGTTGAGACCAAAACAAGCCTCACTCTTGATTCAGAGATAACCACATCCGTTAATGCCGTTATTGGGGCCATGGCGGATCTCAATGCCCTTACTCAGATCCAGGCGATTTCCGATGTCATGAACGATATTCTTGATCACATCAAACGGGTCAACAAGTTTGAGCAGTTTGGACGCGAGTCGATCCGCAGCGTTGAGATGTTTGGCATCATGATTGGGCGTGTCTCCTGGGACCAAGATCAGCTACAGGGGATTGGTGAGGTCAAGATTGATTTGATCGACCCTAAAAATTTTTTCCCTGATCCCGCCGCCCGGACGATCGCCGAGTGTAACTATGTCATTTTAAAGAACCGTTACAGCGCAATCACCCTAAAACGCCGCTACCCCGACCGTATCGAAGATATCGATAAACTCATGAAGACTCAGGCCGAAAAAAGCGGGTCCGACATGATGGATCAGTCCAATAACGTCGTGACCTACAAAAACGATGTCTCCGCCGCCCAAGTCTATATTTCGAATAATCCCAACCTAGTGAGTATGTCCGAAAGTGTCGAGGTTCTAGAATGTTACCTCCGGGATGATTCCACGTTTATTCCCGGCCAAGGGGATAGCGGGGCGGAAATCGCTGAAAAAGAACGAATCGGATTTCGCTACCCTTATGGTCGGGTCATCATATTCGCCGGGGACAACCTCATTTTTGAAGACAAGCCTATTGAGATCCCAACAGGAATACCGATTGTTACCGCAAACCTTTATCCAACCGATGACATCTGGGGACAAGGCGACGTTGAGAAGCTGATCCCGGTTCAAGACCGGATCAATCGCGCCTACCGCCGCATTCAGCTTCTTGTTGGTGGGTACATTTCAACGATTTTAATCGACGAATTAGCTGGCATTACCAGCGAAAACGAGTTCGTGAATAAACTAATCACTATTGTAGAGACTGGCGTTTTGCCAGCCCGGCAACCGATCATTTTGACCAACAACACACTCTCCGAGATCCGCAACCTCACCGATCTGGTCGCACAGTTGAAAGCTGAAGCGAAAGAAATTGGCCGTGTTAACGACATGATGATTTCCGGCCAGTCTAAGGAAAATGTCAGCAGCGCCAAGATGGTAGATAGCCTCAATGAAAGCCCTATGACGTCCATCCGCGAGATCCAGGCGGTCTACTATCAATATCTGGTCGATATCTCGAACTACGCGATCATGGTGGCTCAACAGTTTTACAACATCCCCCGAATTATCCGAATGACTAACGGGAAAGACTTCCTATCATTCACGCCGCCCCAAGACGGCCAAGAGGGGAATATCCAGCAACTCCAGCTTCAAAAGGGCGAAGGTCCCGACCAGACGCTAAAAGTCGTAAAAGAAATAAAGGGGGATCTTTCCCTTACCGAATTCGAGTGCGAAGTCAGTACCGGGCGAAATCTCCCCCGCTCTCGCGGCGCAATCGCCGCCCTTACCATGGACCTTTATAAGTCCGGCGTCTTCGGGCCACCAACGTCCATGCTTTCCCGCGAAATATTGCTCGAGAATCTCGATTTCCCCAATATTCGAGGGATTTTAGACCGTATGGAAAAAGACCAGGAGGAAATGGGTCAGCTTCCACCGCCTACGCCACCGATCGAAAAGATCACCATGGCATATACGGACCTTCCGGTACCGGCGCAAGCAGAACTTCTGCAAAAAAACAGCCTTTTGCCGCCGGAATTAGACCCATCCGCGCCGCCATTACCGGTTCCACCACCGCAATAAATAAACGTCACTGAAAAATGCCGAAATGAAATCTATTTACAAGTAGATTAGCTTACCCTGCATGTATACAGCAGGAAATAAGTTCAGGATCAACACGGATCAGTCCGATTTTGCGGAAATCGTCGGAGTTTACCCCGGCGGACAGGGAAAAAAATTCACTGAATACAAGATCAGTTTTGCTGGAGCACTTTTTGTGATCCAAGAGGAATTTTTGGATCGAATTTTTGTGGAGCTGAAGGCAATAGACCCAATCGCATCGGTATTCCAGAAAATAGTGGAGGCTCCCGATGAGTTGGAAGAATCCGAAGAGCCCAAAGTCTCTTCGCCAGTGGTTGAGGATGTTTCGCAGGAACCAGGAGGAGAAATTAAACGTGGACGACCAAGGAAAAATTAAAATCAATTTTGGACAAGATCCCGGAATGGGCGCAGCCCCAGATATGGGCGGCGAGTCCGAAGGTGGCGAAGCCGACTACCTAAAAGGCAAGCTTTCCGAGATTAAGGCCATGCTTTCGAGTGGGGACGTTAATGGCGCGATGAAGTCGATCGATGAGTGCCTTGGCGCACCACAAGATGATGCTGGGCCAATGGGCGCGGAGTCTATGCCGATAAATGCCCCGAAAGGCGCACCCTCCGCCAAGATCAAGGTCAATTTCAAGTAAAGGAACCTCATGGAAAACGAATTCGAACAAGAATCAGCTACGGAAGACATGGATATCGATCAATCGGTCGAGCCCAATGCCGCTATAGAAACGGAATCTCAAACCTATGATCAAGATCCTCGATTTGAAACGGAATGGAACCGCGATCCCCATGCAATGTATCGATCGTTCCTTAATGTCGAGAAAAGCCTCCCGACGCTTCAAAAGGAACATGGCGAGTACAAGCAAAAGGTTACTGATTACGAGTCTAAGCTGTCGACACTCGAAGGAGAAGTCGGAAGCCTTTCTCAAGTTAAGCAGTTGGTTGAGTTTTTTGAATCCAATCCGGCTTATCAGACTGCCCTCATGGAGAACCTGGAAAAGGTAGCCGCCGAGCAACGCCGAGTTAAATATGGGGATCTTCCGCCTGAAATGATATCGAAACTCGAAAGAGCTGATGCGGTAGATAAAAAATTTCAGGAAATGGAGCGGGCGCAAGAGTTGGAAAAGCAAACGAACGTCATTCACTCCGAATTGGCGGGGATTGATTCAATCTCCAAGAAGTATGGGGTCGAATATGACCAACGCGAGTTTTTGACCTACTGCAAAACCAACAATATCCCACCCCAACACATGGGGGCCATTTTCTCTAAATTTGCCATGGATGCCGTTGTAAAAAATGCACAACGACAGTCTTCGGTGAACACAGCAAAAACGATTCAAGGCAATAAAGCTCGGGCCATTGCGCCGTCCCAGTCCCGTCAACCCAATGCAAAGCCCGAATCGTATCGAGATCAAATCGCCCGAATGCTCACGAAGTAAGAAAGGAATAAAAAATGCCAGTCAACAATGATATTTTAGCGGTAACGCAAACTGAGTTGATGAAAGACATCCCCGACGCCCTAGCTCGGTCAAATGCGCTTTTAAACAAACTCGTTAAAAAACGGTCTAAGCCCTTTAATGGAGGTAACTTAACCTTCCAATTCCCGGTCAATATTCTTGATAACGCCGCCCAAGGGTGGATCGATGGATCGACCGACGTAATTTCAAACAACCCAAACCAAGAATTGGTATACGGGCAGTTGACCTATAAAAAGTTCGTATCTAGCGCGGTTTTGACGCTAAACGACATTGCGGCAACCGATAACAGTCCTAACGCAATCGCGGATTTGGCTGTAGTCAAGAAAAACGTTTCCCAGTCCACTATGGTCCGAACAATTTCAAGTGCCCTTTATGGCTCTGGAACTACTTCGAACATGGCGATCAACGGATTTGGCGATATTTTCGGAGCTTCAGGAACTGCGTACGCCGGTATCAATAACACCGATTATGCAACTTGGTATCCTCAAGTGGACAGCACCAATACGGTAGTTTCCTACGACGTTATTTCAGGCCTTCTCGCTTCACTTTATGAAGTCGTTAATCAGCAGCCCGCCGACAACGAATTGGTAAGTTCTTACGATATCGATTTGATGCTGTCCAAAGCGAACATTCAATCACGGTACAAAACCCAGTTGCAAGTTCAACAACGGTTCATGTCCGAGGAAATGGTCAAGTCTGGATTCAAAGGGATCGAAGTGGATGGGATTCCTTGGGTCATCGATTACTACTCACCGTCAAATTACCTCTACATCCTATCTTCTGCGTCCATGCACTTCGGATGCCGATTTGGATTCTGGTCTGGAAAAAAATCGCCACTCGATTCAGTTCAAACGATCCCGAATCAGCCAATTTCAGTCGCGACAACTTATCACGTTGGAAACCTGTATTGCGAAAACCGACGAGTAAACGCCGTCGCGACCGCTCTAACTTCTTAAGAAAGGACGAAGACAATGAGTTTTCCAATTTATAGTCCAAATTCAATTTATGAAAATGATTTAACGGTCCCTACATCGGCAAAAAACCCAGCGTATCCGTTGGGAATGGTTTACCATATGGTGGATTCCGATAATCCAAATGCGATCAAACGTTTCATGTATGTTAAATCGCATACAACCCTGACCCAATATCAGCCCTATACGGTTGTTGGCATCAATACGAGTGGTAGCGAGTTTGTCACGGCAGCTCCCGCAACTCTTGCATCAGGGGTGACGGTCTGTATCCCTCAAGTGGCCTTTACTTCTGGATACTATGGGTTCGTTCAAATTTTTGGTCAATGTATTTCAAAACTAGCCAACGAGACACACGTCGCTGGCGATTACCTCAAATTACTGAACGCCGGCACCACATTGATCGTTGATGGGACATCTAGTTCCACTGCTTTCAGCGCAAAGAGTGTGGCTATCCAGGTCGGCGCTTTGTCCGGTGCCGGAACCGCAAGCGTTATTTTATTCTCTGACTACCGTACCGCTTTAGTAAGTGCGAGTTAGGCCAAGTTAATGGCATTCTCATATACGAAGAAATATGACGTTTTCGGGAATAAAAAGCATGTGTTTGGGACTTATGCGAGTACCGCCGGTGATACCGGCGGGGCCATCACTACGGGGCTGACCATCGTTGATACGTTTTCAGTGAGCGTTGCTACGTCAACGCCTTCGACCGTCTCCGTGATCTCAGGTGGGACGGTAACCATTACCACCACCGCAAATCAAACAGGTACCTGGCAGGCAACTGGCGTATGAGCAACATTACGTCGCAGAATATTCGAAATCAGTCAGATACCTACGGGAAGCCAATTGGGTTAACGATTAATGCTGTCGGAAACACTGCGGCGTATAAGTTCTATTCGGGTTCGGTTGATACAGGCACTACACCGGTTGTGTTGGATGTATATACGGACCTTGGACGCGTTGGCAGCTCCGGGTATATCCAAAACTTTACATCGTCGGTCAAATTTACCGTCGCAATGTCTATCGATGGAACAACTTATGGCGATGAAATCAGCGTTAGAGATACCGCCATATTGAATTTGGATTCATGGATCGGATTTAAGAAAATCCGATTAACACGAGTCGGTGGTAACTCCGACTATGAAATTTTGGTGAAATAACATGCCTACACTCGCACCATTTGGAGGATCTTCAAGTTCGGGATCTCGGATTTCCGTCATTGCCGTCACGAGCGGATCGGGCTCCCATTATGTTCTTTTGACAACACAGACAGGGTCATTAATCACCAACGAAGGAGCTACGGCTGAGGTTTATGTTGACCTCCCTACTGCTTCTGCCGGACTTACCTATGGATTTGCGATCCAGGATGGCGACGGCATGAGGGCCATTGCAAGTGCAGGAGACACGATTCGTACCGGTGACCAAGTCACGTCGGTTGCCGGGTATATCACGTCATCATCTATTGGCTCAGTCCTATGGATGACAGCAATTAATGCTACTGAATGGATTTGTTATGCCGGTGCCGGAATTTGGACGCCTAACTAAAGGAATTTTATGAAAAAAATACTATCTGCATTATTTCTAATCTTGGCAACGCCATTGTTCGCTCAAATGTATTATGGACCATTTACCGCTAATGGCAGCAACCTTCCTCCTGGGGCAGTGACCGCAAGTTATACAAAAGGATTTTCAGCCGTTACGGGAAATCTTTCCGGGCAATTAACAGGTCAACGGATATCCATTACTAATGGGATAAATGCCGTCACGGGCAATTTTACAGGCGATGTCGTATTTGATACCAACACTCTTCAAGTAGATGCAACAAATCACCGCATCGGCGTTGGAACGCCGACCCCCTCAACAGTTTTTAATATCCGATCAGCATCACCTCAGGCGTATATCCAGGCCTCATCAGGGACGGCAGTTTTAACGGTAGATTCGGCATCAGGATCGGATGCTTGGCTTAAAATTCAAGAGAACGGAACCCCTCAGTGGTCGATTGGAGAGAGTTCCTTAAATGGAGGCCCTCTATTTTTCTCAACTGGTGGGACCTTAACTACTCCAAAAATGACGTTAACATCTACCCCACGCCTGGGGATTGGAACAACTACCCCGTATTCAACTCTTCAAATCGCGGGTACGGCCACGATAAATATCACAAAAGCAACCACTCATTTGGCAATTGGGGGGGGGGAAAGTGGAATAAACACATACAGATTGATTGGGTTCGGTTTTGTAGGAAGTGGTGCAACCGATGTTCAGCCAGCTAATATCGGCTATGTAGAGACATCTAATTCGGGTGGGACGAACGGCGCAATTGTATTTCTAACTAGGAGTGTAACTACGTCTACAGCAACACCTTCAGAAAGAATGAGGATTGACTCGTCTGGAAATGTTGGCATTGGCTTAACAAATGCTACGCATCTTCTTCAAGTCTCGACTGACGACGCAGCGAAGCCGGGAGTTGGTGGCTTATGGACCGTTATTTCAGATGAACGTGTAAAAACCAATATTCAAGACTTGGACGACGGCCTCGGAATTCTAAATAATCTTCGCGTTCGCGAGTTTGAATACAATAAAGAAGCTTGTGCATATTACAAGTTCCCCGTTGGTCAAAAACAATATGGGTTCATCGCTCAAGAATACGAAAAGGTGTTTCCAAACGATGTAAAGGTAACTTCTGGCGATACCAAGATTGGAAAACTTTGTGTTAAAAACCTAAAACAGATTAACACGGGTCAAACATCAGCCCTTGTAATCCGGGCAATCCAGCAGCTAGATGAGCGATTGACCGCCTTGGAAAAACGTCTTGAATAGTGGCAAAGCGAGTCAAGTTCGACGTTGATCAATTAGAGGTCTCCGAAAGTTCAGACATCCTAACGGATGAATCATTTTCGGCGATCTCCGATTTCTCTTTTTATTCAAAACAATCACTGATAATCCCACCGGGAAGCGTCTGGCGCTCGGTGGCGATGTATCAAGTGTTGTCCGGGGTTCTTCCACTAGGCGACGCAAAGGCCTCGACTGCAATGAGGCTAGACGCATCAGCACCCGTGTATCTTCGGGTTGATAGCGAATCTGACGAATTTTTGATGAACTCATCAGTAATCCTTACAGGTTCGTTTCCAGCACTTCAATTCAAAAGCTCAAGCGATGTCGATGTGGATGTCGATCTTTTGGTATGGGGCGACGGAATCGATGTAAGCGCCTCAAATCCATATTATTTGAGCGCGGCACAATCTGGAATTCTGGTCACTAATCAAGGACTTTCAGTTCTTGGTTATGTCATATTGCCGCCATTAAAACGGGGGCTAATTTATGGCTTCGAAATTGAGAATGCCCACGGGATTCGATTCTACTGCGTCGGGGATACGACAATCACGGGGTTTGCCCAAACAAGTACCTTAAATGGCTATTTCGAATCATACACTCCGGGCTCAATCATATACGTGACTGGAACGGCCACCGGATGGCTAGTGACAAGCGGCTCCGGCGTCTGGACGGCAGGCTAATGCAAGCACTATTCCAAGGCATTCAATATGAATTAAATGCGGCCAGCGATGTTTTGACCGAAGTCTCATTTGAGATAGATGCGGATTTTGCGATTGTATCTAAAAGTGAGTCTACTGTCGCCGCCGATTCTAATTGGTACACAGTCGATTTGAGCCGCATTCCTACGATCACAGGGATTCGAATTTCAACAACGGAAACGCTCAACTGCAAAATAAACAGCGGCAACCAATTCACGATAACGGGCGAGTTCATTCTTCTGGGATCGATAGATTCTATTGAGGTTCAAAACGACGGCGAAGACGACGCCGATTTCAATTCTTTTGTGTGGGGTCAATCATGACAGTTTATGGCAATGCTGGCGTATTATTTAATATCACCGAGGAAGCGGACACCACAACGGGAACGGTCATCCAGGTCCAAGAGGTTCCAACTGCAATCGGTACCCTAGATATTGACGAGGACGATATTGTTTTCTCTGTTGATGGCTCCGTGGGGACCACAGTATTCACATTCAACCTTAACGCAATTGATAATCAATCGGGGACAGGATATTCCACCCAAATCGTTCGAAACAATGATGGGGATCTCTCTTATCTTAAGGCCTTGGTAATCTACAATTCCCACGCATCAAACAACCTGATATTGGGTGCCGCAGCATCCCAGAATCTATTCACATGGCACACCACCTCGGATTATATGATTATTTCTCCGGGCCAAGCACAAACATTCATTTATTCCTCAGAAATATCGGTTGCATCTGCGGGGAGTTTTAAGCTCACAGGGTCCGCTTCTGACACCACATTCCAGATGTGGATACTGGGGACTGATTAATGCTCGTTAGAGAGTGTATTGAACGAATCCGGTTTGCCACGTCTACGCTTGATGACTTATCAGGCAAAGCAATCAATACGCTTTTCAATAACAACAACATAGTTCAGCAATTAATGTTTGGGCTCGATCGCTATGCCGCTGAGACCCAGGCCTTAGAGGGATTTTATTCCAAATGCCTTGATACCAATGAACACACTATAGACGCCCCCCCATTGGCGTTAAGGGCCAAAACATACCGGTTCATTATGGTATGGGTCCAAGGAATAAAATATATGCTCGATGTGGTCAATTTAAACCCCGCAGAGGCGGCATTCCAATATCAATGGAAGGGCGTTCCGCGCTGGATTGTCGCATGGCAAAACAAGCTCATTGTTTACCCAACCGACGTGTCATCATTTCAGACGACGACGCTGACAAAGGCGATAACATCCGAGTCCACCACCATTGAAGTGGATGATGCTTCGAATTTCCTTCAATTTAGCGGATTTATCCAAATCGGTGACGAAAAAATAGGGTATCTCAGTATGTCCGACAACGTTTTTTATGGGTGCGAACGTGGCGTTCAGGATACCACCGCCGTGTCTCATTCTATTGGATCGGAAGTGAAGGAAAATAACTTTTGGGTTTACTACTACAAGCGCCATTTCCGAATTCCGGTAATCAACAATGTTATCTCTCAAAAAACTCTCGATATGGAGATGGAAGTCTGCGATGAACACATGGAAATCATCACGTCGTACACCGCATCGGTCCTACTCGCAAAAATTGACCCCATCAGAACGGCGGTTTACGACAAAACTTTCGCTGAAGCGTTAGTTATGGCGAAGGCCCAGGTTCGACGCGGTCGAAAAATGATCAATCCTAACGGCGATATCCGAAACCCGATTTTCTTTGAGACGAACAACCCCGGAATCTATTTGACATGAACCTATCGACTGGATGGACCGGCGTCCAGGTTCAATTCAAGGGGATGCGAAATGACGTCGGTTCCAAGTTTATTGGTCCCGAGTATTTGCTGAATGCCGTCAATGTAAACTACGACTCCATTGTCGGGGCAGACAAAATCCTAATGCCAGAAATGGAAGCTGATTTTAATACAGCTCACGATGTCGATGGAATTTTTGAATTCGCCTATTTGAACGCTCAAAATGTCCCGCAAAGCGTATCAATCGCAGTCGTTAACGGGACTTTATATAAGGACTGGATAAACGCTACCCCAACGGCCATCTATACAGGGATGACGCCGGGTAAATGTGACTTCGGTGTACTCAATGACCAGTTATTTATCGTAAATGGGCTCGACTACCCTATTCGGTTTGACGGGACGCTTGTTGCTCAAATGGGAGCCCCTTATGCTGCCGATTCTGGGTCGTCCGGCAATTTAAATGGGGCCTATTATTATGCGATGACCTACGTGACTGCCGGTGGAGAAGAAGTGATTGGGACCGTATCGAATTCGATCACGGTGGTTAACTCTCAGATGGAACTCACTTTGCCGATAGGATATGCCGGGACTACAGGAAGAAAGATATATCGGACAATTGCCGGGGGGACGTCACTTTTTCTTCTCGCAATCGTTGGGGATAACACAACTTTGACCTATGTCGATAATGTTGCGGATGGGAGTCTTGGGGCAGCTATACCAGCAATAAACAATGAATGCCCAAGGGTAAAGTTCATCGAAGTCTCATTTGAGCGTTTAATCGGTCTTGGTGACCCACTCTACCCGACGCAAGCATGGGTGACGGATTCGGAAATTGAGGTTTTTGATAACGGGAATTTTGAGAATGTATCAAATATCGATAACGACGGGACCCCATTAACTGGCCTTAGTCTGGATTATGCAAAGGTCGTCATCGGTTCAAAAAAAGCCGTCTATGTAATGGACGTCTCGACCGCGACCCCAACCCTTTCCTCAACCAGGTCAAACGTGGGTGTTTTGAATGGCTATTCAATGGTCAAAGTTCCCGTACAAGGCGATTTCCCCGGCGGAGTGATGTTCCTGTCCACGTTAAACGATATCCGCCTTTTCAATGGCAACTTTGCCCAACCAGTGTCGACTTCGTTGGATAACCTTCAGGCGGATAACTTGAGCCAGCCGATCCGCCCAATCATGGACTATTACGTCACGCCGCAGACCAATGTCAGTGCGATATTTTACGACTACAAGTACCACATCATATTGGGCACCATCATTCTGATTTATGACATCCGTGTAAAAGGCTGGGCCATTTATCAGATTGCGACTGATTCATATTCGCCAAACTGGAATTGCTTTGCAGTGATCAACAACTTTTTGTATTCGGGGCAGGCTGCGGACGGGATAATTGATCAGTTCTATGTATCCATCCAGTACCGAGACGAAGAGGTCTCTTCGATCGTTCAGGGAGGCCAGTTGCTGGCTAGTAATGAGGTCCGGTATATGCAGGACTTCTTCGCATTCTTTGTAATGGGCGGCGACGACTCCGTGGATATATCTCTTGTAATCGATGGGGAGGAACAGCACAAGCTCACATACACGGTCCCTTTAAAGGGCGGATTCTTTGATAGCCAGTACTTCACATACCAGGATTATGAGGTAGGGCAGAACACCGAAGACTACCGCGTCGTGCATGTGAATTTATGGGGGCGATGGATTCAATACACGATCCGTCAGACCAAAGGACGAACATTTTTTAGAGGATTCAAAATATTATGGCAAACAGTGAAAAACAAGGAATAGACGACGAAATGTTCGCGCTATATATAGAGTGTCATGAACCCTATTATGATTTTACCGACGACATGAAATCCTTTATCAGGAATCGGTTGAAGGACTTATGCGCCACGTTTGAGAAAGAACTCCATTTTGATGGGGGCTCGTTAAAAGCCGTCTTGATTTACTGGCGCGATGCAAATGGCCTTTGCGTCATACTGGAGGCTTTTTCAAAGGCTTTATCACCGTCAGTGCTGATGAAAATGGCCATGCGAGCATATCGCGGATGTAAAGAAATTGTTTACCGCGCAGCATTAAAAAATACGATCATGGTCACTTTCGGAAAGTCCCTTTGTACGTCATCCGAAGTCGTCGATCCGTTTATCTTTTTTATGAGACGGAGGGCGATTTAAATGGAGGCAATCCCAGCGGCGTTGGAAGCGATCGGAAATACTGCGGCATCGGTGGGTACTGCCGCCGCCGAAACAGCCCCAGCAGTAGCTCAGGGGGCTTATGACACCATAGCCTCATCAGCTCCTGGGGTAATTGATGGCCTCAATACAGCGGGTAAAGTTGCTGGTTCTGCGAATGATATTTACAAGGCCAAAAAGACAATAGCAGGAACTGATTTGAAGGACCCTATAAGTATCGCAAAATCAATGGGGGCAGTATCCGATTCTGCGCCAAAAGTTAAAAGTGCCTATGATGAATATATGAAGGCCTTTGGTGGGCAACCATCTGGTGGGCAATCATCTGGTGGGCAACAATAATGGGCGGCTCTAACGAAGACAGTATTGCCAGAGAAAATAGAGTAAGCCAAGCGGATCTTTCCCGTGAGCAAATGGCTCAACAACAAAAGGCGTTGGACCAAACGCAGAAATTTCAACAAGAGCAAACGCTCCAAGGGCAACAATATCAAACCGATACAGCTAAGACCGCCTATGACAGAGCCATGGAGCAATTAAATGCTTCATTGGATCGGAATAAGCAGCTTTCTGGTGAAGGGGAAGCTGGATTTTTGAATTCTGTTTCCGCACCTCCTCCCGAGTTGACGCAGCTAAAGTCAGACATCGCAAACCAGTCAACCGAGGCTCAAAACGCTCAACGAGGACAAGTCAATTTAAACTTGGCTCAACAGGGCGTCAGGGGTGGCCAAGCCGCTACATTAGCGAATCGAAGCTCTGGAGAATTGAACAAACAACTCGGATATAACGTGAATCAACTAGCGTATGACGACGCAACCAAACGAGCATCTGAGAAGGCCGGATACTATGCCGGAAAGGCGCAAACTGGAAACACCGGTTATGCTCGGTAATTCCAGAAGCCCCTATGCCGTAAATTTCGGAAATGGTGGCTATGATCCGCTTGAGAATATCCCTGAATTAATAAAGAGCCTTGCAACTTCAGCACCTCCATCGTCACCCACTCCAACATCAAATCCACTTGATGCAATCGGGAATTTCATAAATACGCTTGGGCCAGCCACGCCATCAGCGCCGCCGTCTACCGGGGCACTTACTCAATCAATTGCAGAATCAAATACGCCAAGCATTCAAGACTCGAAAAAGGATGCTATGAATAAGGTTCTTGAGCTTGAGAAGCAGGGGCCAATAAAACAAGATTTAAACAAACCGACAAATGACGCGGTTCCCACAGATGGCGGCTTTGACTACAAGAAAAATGCCCAGGACCTTATGGCTAGGTTATCAACTCAGGCGACAGCCCAAAAGCCAACGGATCTCGGGGATGTTCTTGGTTCGTTCGGTCAGTTACTAGGCGGTGGATCTAAAACTGCGTCCGGTGGTAAGGACATAGGTGCCGGATTATTGGATGCCATAAAAAATATTGGCCAATATGCCGCCAGTGGGCAGGGTCGGCTAATACTCGGGGCAGCATTGCGACGTCCAGAAATACTGGGATCTGGGCTGGATCAATTGAGCAAAGAGGCTCAATATCAAGATGCCGCAGATAAAAAGAATAGGGATAACTCAAAAGTGCTTTTGACGGCTGGGCATGAGCTTGGGAAGGCATTGAATCAAACTGGGGAACAGACATTTGCGCCCAGGGCATATACGGACGGGCCAATAACGAGATTAGGCTCATACGATAAGCGTACTGGGGAGCTTATAAAAAAACCGACCGACGTCCAAATTCCACATGATGCCCAAATAAAAGAACTTATGCATGGGAACTCCAGTAATTATGAGTTTTTTAACGAAGCAACGCAAAGGTTCCAAAAAATAGAGGGAGATTCTAATGCCCCAGGTAGTTTCACTTTGTCAAAAAGCCCAGAGGGCGAAGACCAAGTCCTCAATACAAAATCAGGGAATCTATCTGGAGGTGGTAAACGCGGTGGGCAGAATTATACAGCTAAAGAAAACGCTGACCTCACCGCAATCGGACATGAAATTCAATCCACACCGGATTACATAAACGCAAATAAGGCATTGAATGCGGCACAAAATATACGAGGCCTATTAACAAATGCTGCATCAGAAGTAGCTGTAAAGACTGCATTAAAGGCAATGGAGGGGGATACGACTCGTTCTGCGGCACTGTTAATGGCATTCGGGGGGCGTCAAGACTTAGTTAGTAAGTGGGAACAAGAGATGGAAACTAGACTTTCCAGCAAATGGTCTAAGGCTAATCAGGCGGCAATAAATGATTTAACAAATGTGTATGTTAAAGGCGCATTAAAAAATCAGAAAAACTTGATAGCCGGTGCGAATTCAAGATTTTTGAACCTGCATCCAAACGCCGATGCCAATGCTGTCGGGAATTATCTAGATACCTATAATTCCAAGTTGCCTAAGACGGCAACGCCTACACCGCCCGAAGGATGGAACGATAAAAATGACCCGGCTGGCGCTCGGCATAAATTGGGTAAAAATAAATGACGCGAACCGTTTCGGATGTAGGGAAAATGGTTCGGGACAAGCATCCTGGGTTGTATGACGATATGGATGATGCCGAGCTTGGTCAAAGCATTGTCAGCCATAATCCTGGCCAATATAAAGACGTTGTCGATACAGAATCTGGTAACTCGCAGGTTTCCACAGACGCCGGGCCAGGATATAAGGTCGCGTCTATTGGAGCACCAACAGCGCCGAAGGAATCGACGGGCTTTATTTCTGGGCTAATGGATTTGATAGGTGGAAATAATGAAAGGACAGAAACTCCGGCTAAGGTATCTCCCGCTACGAGAATAAAGGCCATGCTGGAGGGACTTGGCGGGACTGGTCCAGCTATGGCCCCTATTGCGGCTAACGCATCCGCACAAAACCCAAGATTAGCCGCCTCTGCATTGGCTGAATCTGTCCCATATGCCGTAGCTCCAGAAGGTAACCTGTTAAAACAAATATTGTCGAATTTTGCGATATCTGGAGGCTCGGCTACTGCCAAAGGACTTATAAATGGCCAGCCACTAGGGCAGGCTGTTGGAGAAGGTACTAAGGAAGGGCTTATAGCTGGAACTACCGCCGGAGGTATTGGCCTGGCGGGGAAACTAGCTAGTTTCATACCTGGATTATTGAGGGACACAGCCGCCGTTGGCTCAGGCGTCGGTATCCCAAAAATGAAGACCGCCGTCGAGCGTGAATTTGCCGGAAAATCTGTATTCCCTCCAGGCTGGGAACATCCAACACAGATTTATGACGAGGCAGCTTCGACGGCTCAAAATATCTACAACGCAGAAAAATCAAAGTTGGATACCAAGCTTTCTGATTATTCCCGGTCTGTTTCGGAAACGAAGGCCGGAAATAAAAACTCGATAAGTGCAGCGAATGCGGCGAACCGACAAGCTATCATTGATACGCAGGGCCTAACTAAAAAAGAGGCTGAAAGAGTAGCCGCCGAAAATCGATCGATTTTCAACAATGCTGGTGCGATGGCATTATCTTCATTCAAAAAGTTGCAATCGGATGCCGGGGCTAATGTAGGTGCCGCAGAGCAGGGATTGATTAAGTCTGCAAAGAACAATCTTGTTTCTCCAGAAACTTCTAAATCTGCGGCTGACTTTGTAAAAAACAAGATTAATGACGTCACGATAGTCGACCCATCGGGGAAGGCAAGCCATTTATCAAATAAAGAATTGAATTTTCTGGACAACTTACATTCGGAACTTTCGGGGAAAAAAGCGTTTGTTGATTCGACCGGGAAAGTCATTTCTCAGGGTGAAGTGGACAAACTTCTTGGATTTGGACCTAATGGGGTTAACCTAGACTCGGCAGGTATAAAAGAAGTTAATTTGCCTATATCCGTAGCGAGAATGGACTCCCTTATTTCTAAAATCGATGATTTTGTACAATATGGGCCAAAGCATCAAATTAACGACATCACTGGGCGCGGAGAATTCCATTTAAAGGATGTCCGTAATTTCCTAAATGAAAAAGTCAGGGAAATATCACCAGAGTTGGCTCAGGCCAATGACTCTATGAGTGTCGTGAAAGACCTTCAAACTGCGATTGGTGGAAATGTAAGCGACAAGTCAATGGCGTCGATTATTTCAAAATATCATGCTGGGAAGCTAAATCCTCGGGAAGTAGCTGCATTAGAGCAATTCGATGATCTTTCGGGCATGCGGATTCTTGAAAATAGCAAGCCGAAAATGCCAAATGAATTCCTTCCACAAAAACACCTACCGACAGAGACAGACATTCCGCAGCTACATCAATCAGTAATCGACGAGAAGAATTTTATTGATAAGCTTTCAGGGCTAGCTAACCAAAAAGGTGGCCGTAGTATTCTTTCTCGATACGAATCGCAGACCCCCGAAGTTTTGGGAAATTTGGACGAATTGCAAGCCAGAGCCCCAGATCAAAAATTCATTGATCCCGTTATGGATCAAAACATAGCCGAAGCGTTTCAAAAGAAGCTTCCCGGCAAGGGAGGTGGCTCAGGGAGCGGAGAAGGCTTTGGAAACCTTGCTAGAGTAGCAATCCTTTCAAAGACGGGAGGCGCGGTTGCCCCAATTATGTCTCCCCGACTTATGGCCGCAGGGATTCAGCGATTGCCAGCGATTTCTTCCGGGTTAAACAAAGTGGGCCAGCCGGTCGGTGAGTTAATCAAAAGACTTGCCCCTCCATTAGCCACAAGAACCCAGTCCGCCGAACTTATCCCAAATCCATACGACGCATTTATGAGCAGGAGGAAAAAATAATGTCCACGCCAAGCCTGTCAGACTTATCACGATACACGGGGACATTGCTCAATGGCGTCGATTGGAACTCGAATATCGACCAGATAATCAGTTTCTTTACTACCGATTACGATGTCACTTTTGGGGATATTGTGGCTGATACGTTGGTAGCAGATATATCAAACTGTACGGGGTTTCCTGGATCAAATGTAGCTATTATCGCCGGTGAGAATTTAACCGCAGGGAATTGTGTCCGGGTATCTGGTAATAAGGCATACAAAACCACAAGCGCAACCGCCGCTGGGATTAAAAATTTCCTAGGAATAGTGGTATCAACTGTTTTAATTAATGAAACGGCCAATGTCACGAGGACTCAATATGACTCATTTTCTGGATTGGACGATGGGGAAACATATTACCTAGATACCAACGGAGCCATTACTCTTTCAAAGCCCGCGACCTACGCAAAGCCAATCGGATATGCGATTTCGTCGACATCTTTAATTTTATCGGATTTGAACGAGGCAAATAATACTTTTGCCGATGTTAATATCGCACAGACATTGACTTTGAGCACGCAGCCATCATGCAGTGTTTATAATTCGGCATCTCAGACATTTGCCGACTCAACAGGAACTTTAATCACATTTAATAGTGAATATTGGGATTCTGGGTCACTCCATTCGACTTCCGTAAATACGGGAAGAATTACGATATCAAAAACTGGGTGGTATCTAATCAATATGTATGCGACGTGGCAGTGGGCGGCAGGAGGGTATCGACGTCTATATATGCAGCTTAATGGGTCTGGGATATGGGGAGGTGAATCCACTTGTTTGCCGGTTGTAAGTGGCCAATATACGACGCAGTCTATCAATGTAATTAGACGACTTACCGCTGGAGACTATTTTACGGTTTTCGGATATCAGAATTCCGGAGGTACATTGGATTTGGCTATGGGGTTAACAAATACATCTTCACTTTCCGTGTATATGCTTCCAGGGACAAACGAATAATGGCGCCTATTCCGGCCTCTATGGAGGGGCGTGTAGCAGTGTTGGAGGTACGTGTTTCGGGCCATGATTCAGACTTAAAGGGGGCTATAGATGCTCATCAAGTTTTTATGGGTAAGCTAGATGATCTTTCCGCGACTCTCCATGCGTGGCAGTTACAATCACGGAGCTGGCTAATTGGGATTCTGGTCGGTGTAATCGGGATCATAATAAGCTTATGGCTTAAAAAATGATTATTCTTGAGGTCGTCATAAAGAAAATTTCCGATGGCCCAAAGGCCAAGTTGGCGGAAGGCGTCGTTAATCTGTTGGTCGGCGATTTATTATTCGCCTCATGGCCATTTAAATCCGGTGGGTGGGGGCTGGGGCCGTTACCATTAGGCAAATGGAAATCGACCACCATTAGCCGCCTTCCTGATACGTCCGAGAATGTCGCATACAAGCGAGACTCATTCCCGTGGTTCATGGCATTGATTCCGAAATTTCAGACGACAAGATCAGGGATTGGAATTCATGGGGATGGGAATGTTCCAGGGACATTGGGATGCGTTGGGCTTCAGACGCCGGACGCTGAATTTTATTACACAATGAACCTTCTTTTAAATCGTTTTAAATTAATTGACGTTGTTGTTAGACTGGCCTAAAAAAAAGGGAGTCTCTATTGCAATTTTTACAGAACGTCGTCGGATTTATACTAGGCCATCCATTTGCCCTTAAAGTCGCGAGTGTCAGCTTAACCACATTTCTTATCGCGGACAAACTAAGATCGTCTATTATGTCCATTGAAGGGCCAATCCTGTTCTATCTGAGGTCTAGGCTAACGACACCTGACGAAAAAGAGGCCGCCCGGCGCGTGATTCGGTGGATTGAGGCAAAATTTCCAGATAAGTTAGGCTCTGAAAAACGGTTATTGGCGATAAAATATATTCAGAAGTGCTGCCCTATTGTTCCAACCTCATGGGCTGGACGTTTAGTAGATGATTCGGTATCGGCGATGAACCAGATTCTTAAAGATGTCGAAACTCAGCTGTGATTGGCATTCGGAGCTTCAACCAGACTTTCAGGATGCTGTGAGTTCGGGATTGTCTCAACCTGTTCTTGAATGGGAACAGCTTCAGGAAGCCATATTGAATCTGATTCCATAATTCGTTTATTTGCTAGGTCTATATAGATGGCGGCTTCGTCTATTGCTTCCTTGGCACCGACCCAGTTGACACAGTGAATAACCGCCATTCGGAATTCGTTTGAGTCCATATTAAAACACAATCATGTTTCTAGAAGTCCCAGCTTGATCCCCGCCACGATTTGCTTGTGTCCCAACTCGGCATCGTCAATGTTCAGATACAAACGTAGGTACCCGTCATTGTTTCCACCAAATATCATAGATTCAAACAGTAGGGGTTGAGACGGGTTGAGAAGCGAGAAATTTAGACCTAAAAACACGGTTGAAATCTCGCAATCATCAAGGCGAGTAAAGGCTATCTGGCGGTCGGCGGTTTCCATCCATTTCGCCCATGTAATGAGGTCTTCTGCGGGGACGACGTTGCGCCCATTTAAAATGTATTTGTCAGTCATTGGAATTTAATTTATTGGCGAAGTCGATTAGCTTGCTATTGCTTATAAGAGTCTGGTAGTAGAACGACTGTAAAAAAAGATGCTTCGACGGCAATCTAGCCAGCTCTCGGGATCTAAGCCAAAGCCAAATAGCCCGTCCTGTACGGCCATTGCAATCGGTTAATGGGTGTAAATATTCATACACCAAATGCGAATCATAAGACGTCATGTTTTTGTTGTTCAATTGTTTTAAAAATGTTTTTAACCTCTTCACGAGCTTGGGACCGCCCGGCGGCGGCTCGGAGTCTCCCACGTAGACATTCATCCCAGTTTTATCCCTAAGCTCAATTGGACAAAGTCCTGGCCCAGATCCCTCCTGCAATATTTTAGCTAGTTTCAATATCTGGACGATAGTCAACTTCTTCGTCTTGAGAAATTTCTCGGTAGCCGTAATGTGTTCAGGGTGAACTATGGAGATACCTTCGATCATGTTGGATTCTTGGACAAATTTGGCTAGATACTCTCTTCTGTTAATCACATCAATCTCGTCAAAAAATCCAAAATCATCGGTTAGTCGCATTTATAAAACCTCGTTAAAAATGACTCGAACCCGGATATAGCTGGACCGTTGCGCGGGTGCATTGTTTGTCGTCCGTGTACGCGACTCCGTTGAGGGCATCGAGTACGCCCTTAAGGACATTGTCGATATCGGCGCGGCACTTCCCCCGGATATCAACTTGTATTTCGAATGGGCCTTGATGAACGCCATGCGAACCAATTCGGCATATTCTTGATAGCGCTTGAACTGGACGCTTGTGTACTTTTGCTTTTGCGTCGTCCTTACGTAGGGAACCGGAATTCCTTGGACTACGAACTCGATTAATTTCGTCAAAATAATCCTCCCGGCGCATCTTGTTTGCGGTCATCCATTTTCCCATTTATAAACAAACTTCCAGAAAATGGACCCCAAAATATAAAAAATGACGAATCTGATATAGCCACCAATAGACGCGTGGTGTACGGCAGCACTGAAATACCCAAGAGTTACACCGAACAATACAAGACCATGGTATTTAAATTCGGTCATCCCATAAGCTCCTGAGCGTGTAAATTTACGGGTAAATCGTTTGCGTTGTACTGAGTAAACTTTTGATCAAGTTTATATTCATTCATTGCCGCCTTAATAGGCTCTAGAATCGATTTTAGGCTTATGAGTTCATACCCCATGAACTCTAGGCTGATAAGGTGATTTATCCGCGTACCGCGTTCCCCTGGACGATGCCCTAGATCATGGAGGTGCCCGTGAATATTTATGTCAAAAATTCCATCCCACGCTCTAGGCTTATGGGAAAATAAGACCTTAACCCCGAAGTACATTGACTCCATTGAATTACATACGAAATCCCAGCCATTAGATTCATACCAAAAGGCACTTTTTTTATCGTGGTTGCCTCTGATTAGAATCTTTTTGGCCTTGATCGGGACGATGAATTCCGAGTGCATGGCGGCATCTTGGCCAATACAAATGTCCCCAAGATGAATCAACGTATCGTCTTCGGTTAGCCTAGAGAATCCCGATTTTAATTTTTCTTGGAAATCCAAAGGCCTATCGCAATAGTCAAATATTTTTGCGTGGTTAAAGTGGGTGTCCGTAGTGATGTAGATTGTCATTTCTTACCCTCTACTTCTCGAATTACGCAGTTGTCTGGGACCGTCGAGATGACGCCATTGATTTTCACCTTAAGGCCAGCATTTACCTCGGACATAAATTCGCCTTTTCCTGACACTTTCCAACTAAGAACGGTGACTTTTTCCCCATGAAAGAAGTCAGTCCGTTTAATTTTTTTCATTCATTTTCTGGCCTTTCTGAATTTTCTTTTATGTACATTAACAAATGGGAAATGATCTCCTCTTTTATATTTTTTCGTTGCTTCGCTAATAGCGATTTGTACTCAAAAAATATATCTGACGGAACCCTAACGTTAAGCGGGTGGACATCAACTTTAGTTAATTCATGGCTCGATTTACTTTTCATCATCGGTCTCCTTTTCAAAAATCTCAATAACTTCCATGGCTATCGCCCCCATCTCATTTTTTGCATCCAGGTCATCCCTATGAAATACGGTTTTACCTTGCTCGTACGACAGGACATAGGAAATCCGATCGGCGGTTCGGGCCTCTAGAATGGGCAAGTTGTAATTTTTCTCGATAATCATGGCATCAGCTCGTTTTGATATCTCGGTGGTCTTGTCCTCCATGCTCACTACGAACGCAGCCATCGGCTGAGTGGTATCTAATTCGATCCGTAGTGAGTGAATTGTATTGACTAGGCGTCTAGCGGCCTTGATGTCTGCGGGGGACGGCTGGACCGGAATTAAGACCAAGTCCGAAACCGACAATATCAATCCATTTAATTCCGATGTCCGCCCAGGTCCGTCGATAATGATGTAGTCGTAGTTTGATAATTCTCTACGAACATCATGAGCAATCGTTAGCTTTGTCATGCTGACGATCGGAAGAAGGTCACCGCCGCTCTCCACATGCCAATCCATCACGGTCCCCTGCGGGTCGGAATCAATCAACAATACCTTCAACCCATACTTTGTCATCGAGTATGACAGGTTAATTGCTATCGTGGACTTACCCACGCCTCCCTTTGGATTCAGAAGTGATATTACCCTGCATTTTTTCTCTTTATTGGCCGTTACGTTCAAGATAAAGCCCCTTTCATTTGTGAAAATTCTTCGCCAAATAGATCTTTTATAACCGTTATGAAAAACGGCTCGTATGGTGCCCAAAAGCCATATTCAAATTCCCCGTCATAATCTGGAAGTAGTTTACCTACGGCCTCATAAACGGTTCTTTTTTCTGCGGCATACATCCGCTTGTACATACTAAAAGCCGCGTCTTTGTCTGATTTTTTCGCGGCCTTTGCCATTGCTGACTCGTGTTCATTTACCAGAAATTGAATTTCAAAAAACTTGTCTGGATTCGGCAAAATGTTTTTGTGAGGATTGCCCTTTGATATTTGATTTTTTAGGTCGTTTATAAGTGCGGGTTTTGACCTAACGGGGTTTGTAGTCGCGGCTCTCCGATCATTCTCGATTTCCACATACCGGCAAACGGTTTCCTCCCAGTCCGCCGGTAACGGCTTCTTATTGCCCTTGTTTTCTTCAAAATTAAATTTTGAAAAACCACCACCAACGACAACGTCAGTTTGGAGGAGGTTTGGTGGTGGTTCTAATAATTTCTCTTTTGTATTTAATACATCTTGTCTTATCTCCTCTTCTCTTCTCTTCTCTTCTCTAGAGCGTGACGTCCCTATTTCTTTTTTGGTGACGTCACCATGTAATAAATCGGTGACGTCACCTTGTTCGTTGTTGGTGACGTCACCATGTATTTCGTTAGCGACGTCCATAGGGACAAACTTTGAATCTGAGCTCAAATCGATCACTTTTTTTTCCAAATTATTTTCATTTTTTTTCGATTCTTTTTCCAAATTTTCTTCATTTTTTATCCGATTTTTTTTCCTTTCATCTGCTTTTTTTATCCGATTATTTTCCCTTTTTATTTGAATATTTTCGAAATCTTCTAGAACTTTTTTTGCAATAAATTCCAAATTAATTCCATTTTTTTCTAGAATTTTTTCCATTTTTTCTTTAATTTTTCCAGGAAAAATCTTGGAAATTTCCGAATCAAAAGGCAATCGTTCCTTTAGCGCCGTGAGCGCCTGGTATCGTATTAG
>Ga0304728_1000410_pt1 | contig 36748 bp, 35 predicted proteins | sample C_130625_MF_Meta_FD_190476 | JGI IMG/M metagenome (GOLD analysis project Ga0304728, IMG submission 190476) | Freshwater microbial communities from Lake Croche, Canada to study carbon cycling - C_130625_MF_MetaG (v2) (version 2) | ecosystem: Environmental > Aquatic > Freshwater > Lake | place... | reverse complement strand
AATGAGACTTTAGTTGCCTATCACCAGAACCTTCCTATTGCGAAAAATTATAAAGAACCAGGGATTTATATTTGTTACAAGGGGACATGTTATGCACCCTTAAAAACAGTAGCCTCAGCGCAATTAAAAATTATTGAATTAATTGAAAAAAATCGTCTTAATGATTGATTAATTATGCTTTTCTTGCCATAACTTTCAATGCAGCATCAACCACATTTTGCGTATCAATACCATATTTTGTCATCAATTCCATTGGAGTTCCACTTTCCCCAAAGGAATCATTAACCCCAATAAATTCTTGAGGAACAGGTAAATTTCTCACTAGAACTTGTGAAACCGCATCTCCTAATCCTCCATTTAGCATGTGTTCCTCGGCAGTTACCACACAACCTGTTTTGGTGATAGATTTTAAAATTGCAGTTACATCAAGAGGTTTAATGGTATGCATATTAATCAATTCCACTGAAATACCTTTTGCTTCAAGAATTTGAACTGCTTCGATTGACTTCCAAACTAAATGTCCACATGAAATTATAGTTACATCAGTACCTTCTTGAATAATATCGGCTTTCCCGATAATAAACTTAGCGTCTGGTTTTACAAAAATTGGCATTACGGGTCTACCAAAACGCAAATAAACTGGGCCTTCATGCGCAGCAATTGCTATAGTTGCTTGTTTTGTTTGATTAAAATCTGCAGGAACAATTACAGTCATATTGGGCAGCATGCGCATCATTCCAATATCCTCTAATATTTGGTGTGTCGCGCCATCTTCTCCTAGCGTTAATCCAGCGTGGGAAGCACATATTTTTACGTTTTTTTGAGAGTAAGCGATGGATTGCCTAATCTGATCATATACCCTTCCTGTAGAGAAATTAGCAAAAGTTCCCGTAAATGGTATTTTTCCACCAACCGTCATTCCGGCTGCCATTCCCATCATGTTGGCTTCAGCAATTCCCACTTGAAAAAATCTTGTTGGACATTCTTTTTGAAAAGCATCCATTTTCAACGAGCCTGTGAGATCTGCACACAATGCAACAACATTGGGATTAGTTCTTCCTAATTCTGCCAAACCTTCTCCAAAGCCAGAGCGCGTATCTTTATTCCCTAAAATTTCTATTTCCATTTTTATAAATTAAGCAAAACAATTTTATTAGATTCTATTTTAAACTTTTTCTCTTTCGTGTAAGCAGTAGACTTTTGACCTTTATCTCGATATACTAAAACATAATTTCCTGGTTGTAATGATAATTTTCCTTTTAACGAGCTTTCATCAAGATTACAAACCCATTCTCTTCTTCCATTTGCCTTGTCAAGCAATAATTGTCCAATCATTGGTTTCGGAAAGATAAATTCTAAACTTCCAGCCGCCTCCACATCAATAGTGCTTAGTTGCCCTTGTGTGATTTCAATTCTTTTGATAATTCTAGGAAGCGTAAAAATTTCAACATCATAAATTCCAATGAGATATTTATCCTTACTATTAAAGACTTGCGTATTGATGGTCTGAGACTTGTCTTTTTCCATTACTCTCATTAGTACTCCATTCTGAGAGGAAGATTTGGGAGCAGTAAATTTTAAATATCCTTGCGGGGCATCAACATTAATGGTGTTGTGCATGTGTTTGATGATGCTAATATTCGATTTTGTGATTTTCGGAAGGGTATGAACCACTAAATCATATTTAATTGATGGATCCAAAATCAGGGTGTCGGGATTTCCATATCGATTGATGGTATGTACAAAAGTGTATTTTAAATTGTTCGTTCCTGCCTCGTACAAATCCATACTTACATTGGTTTCACTTGGTTTTTTTAACAGGTCATTTAGATTGATTTGAACAGTCGTATTGACTAATACCTTTGTTAATATATTGGTAAGTACATAGGTAAAAGATTCTTTGTTTTCCGCGTCAGAATAGGTTCCAATACAGGCAAATTTTTCTAAATATGATAAATCCATTCCAAGACCTATGACAAAAGGGGTCACTTTCACTCCTTTTTCTTTTAGTTTTTTTGCAATCACACAAGGATCATTATCACATGATTCTAGACCATCCGTAATGAGAATAATAATATTTTTCGAAATTGAATCTGGAAAGTCAGCGGCGGCGGCTTCTAAAGATCTTGCAATCGGTGTAGCTCCTTTTGCTTGTAGTGAACGAACCTTATTTTTGATAGCATCAATATTATTGGGACCAAAAGGAACTTCAAGTTTCGTGTCTTGACAATCCTGCGTATCATTCGTAATCGGTGTTTGATGACCATAAACTCTAAGAGCGACATCGAGATTTGGCACCCCTCTTAATTGCTCGATAGATTTAATTAATACTTCTTTCGCCGCTTCCATTCTTGTTTGTTTATCCCAAGTAGAATTCATACTGTTGGACGCATCCAAAATGAATAGAATTCTAGTGGTTCTTGTTTGCTGTGAAAACAAAAACAAAGGAATAAAAAGAAGAATAAAGAAGCAATATTTCATTAATAATCTCCTATTGTGGATGGTAGTTGATTCAATGCATTTTCTAATTGTTCATCATTTGGAGCTACTCCATGCCATTTATGGGATCCCATCATGAAGTCAACGCCTTGACCCATTTCGGTATGCATAATAATTACAATTGGCTTGCCTTTTCCTGTCATAGATACCGCTTGTTGCATGGTTGCGTGAATTTCATCGAAATCATGACCATTCATTTTCAAAACATCCCATCCAAAAGCTTGCCATTTTGCTCCCAAGTCACCAAGAGATAAAACTTGCTCGGTATCACCATCGATTTGACGACCATTAAAGTCAATTGTCGAAATGATGTTGTCTACTTTATTGGCACTTGCATACATAGCAGCTTCCCAAATTTGTCCTTCTTGTAATTCACCATCCCCATGAAGTGTAAACACCAATTTTGAATCATTATTTAATTTTTTTGAAGCAGCTGTTCCTAATGCAACTGACAATCCTTGACCAAGTGAACCAGAAGCCATTCTAATGCCTGGTAATTTTTTGTCCGTGGAAGGATGTCCTTGAAGTCTACTAGATAATTTTCTAAAGGTCCCCAATTCACTTACAGGAAAATAACCTGAATGGGCTAAAACACTGTACCAAACTGGAGAAATATGTCCGTTAGACAAGTAAAAAATATCTTCACCTATACCATCCATGGTGAAATTTTTTGAATCATAATCCATTTGTTCAAAGTACAAATAGCTTAAAAAATCAGCACAGCCTAATGAACCTCCAGGATGTCCTGAATTGACTGCATGTACCATTCGTAATATATCTCTACGCACTTGTGATGCTGTATTTATAAGTAATTCTTTATTCATTTTTTGACTTTTTGATTTTGCAATACAAAACTAAGTTTAATTCAAATAGGTGTCCTTTATAATTCATTAACAATAAGTGCAACTTTTCAACTATTCAAAGCGTCAATGAATTTGTAAATTAAGATGAAGACTTACGGTTTTTTAGCACAAACATTGCTTGACCGTTATTTTTATATTAATTTTATATCTATTAATTAAGTTAAATAGTTTTAAAATAACTGTAATAACATGAAGAAATTTTTATTCCTTGCCGCAATTGGCATTTGTACATTAGCCAACTTTAGCTTTGGTCAAAAACAAAAAATAGATGATAAAATCTTGTTAAATTCCTACACAAAAGCGGAGTTGAATACGATTAAACAAACTCCAGAAGCATATGAAATTCTAGCTTATGCCCTAAGTAATGGCACTTATATTATTGATCAACCTAAGGATAAAGATGTTAGCATGTTTCCTGAACTGAGCTTAGAACTTCCTGTTGATGCAAATACAAAAATATTATTTACTGATTTTGGAATTAAAATAACCGACAGATCTCAATATTTTCGGATAGTAGGTCAAAACAAACTTTTAATAGTTAAGTCATCAAATACATTGAAATTAGAATTATCAAAATCTTCCTCTCATGAATAAAATAGTACTCTTCTTTTTTTCGATATTTATAAGTGCAATTGGATTTTCTCAGTTAACCCTTACAGGTCCTGATTATCCGCAACTTGCACCCCTAAATTGTGCTGGAATTGTTCCTCCAGCGGGTGGAACGAACTTTACAGACGGGGTTGGTAATTATCTTCCCAATATGAATGAAATCGTTGTATTTTGTCCGGATTTAACACAAGGATCTAAAGTTTCTATTGCGTTTGCGACGAATATCGGATTTACCTTTAACATACATCCAACAGATACTTTATACATCTATGATGGTCCATCGATTACCTCGCCTTTGCTTGGAGCATACAATTCGGCTACCAATCCAAATGGAATGTTTGTTCAAGCTTCCTTTCAAAACAACCCAACCGGCTGTTTGACCGTTAGATTCAAATCAAATGGCTTTAATGAAGGAACGGGATGGGATGCAAATGTAGCGTGTGGCAATCCACAGCAACCTTATTTCCCCCATATTGAAGCCTTTTTAAATGGCGTTGGAAGTAATGTGTTAAATCCACTAGATACAGGTTATGTAGACATTTGTTTTGGGGATTCCATACTATTTGTGGCAACGCCTACTTTTCCATATGCTTTAGAAACTACTGGGACAGGTTATTCCCAAAATGTAAACAATTGTGCTTATCAATGGACAATTGGTGGCATTGGACAATTTAATAATGACTCTCTTTGGTTTACACCACCACAACGATCTGGTTATTTTATCGACTTGAGAATGACGGACATTTTCCCTCAGATTAAGCGCATTACTTGTAAGGCAAGGGTTTCTCAGCTGCCGAGTTTTGCTGGAACTGGGCCTATTCAAGATTCCGTCTGTTTAGGATCAAGTACACTACTTGTTGGAGGGGTAACTGCATCAGATACGGTAGGGATTAATATCCCTGGAGGAGAATTTCAAATCGGTGGAATTTTTGCGGGCTTGACCTATTTACCCGATGGAACCGGAGCGCAATATCAAACTAACATTGCCATATCAGGTTTCAATGATACTACAACGATAACAAGTGCTACTAATTTTGATCAATTGTGTGTTGATATTGAGCATTCCTACATTGGCGATTTAGAGATTTCACTTACTTGTCCAAATGGTACGGTGGTATCATTGATGAATGCTTATAATCAACTTGGCGAAATGATTCCTGGAGGATGCGGTAATGGTATAAGCACCTTCCTTGGCAATGATAACAATATTGATGGAGGTGTTCCTGGGACACCTGTTTGGACTTATTGTTTTTCGCCAACTAACGCGAGTTTCGGAACTATCTGTACTGAAAATGCTGCAGGGAATACCATAATTAATTCCTACGGATTTCCATCTATGAATCCTAATGGCGTATACTTACCTGATGGGAATTTTAATGATTTTATTGGTTGCCCTGTTAATGGAAATTGGACCATCACTGTTCAAGACAATCAAGGAATTGATGACGGTTATATTTTTCAATGGGGATTATATTTTAATTCCGCTCTATATCCACAATCTGAAGGATATCAAAATATTGTTGTAACTGATTTTTGGAGTAATAGTCCTTCCATAGTTTCTGGTCAATTAGATACAGCAATTATCATTCAACCCATGACCGTTGGAACGAGTTATTTTACCTACAATGTTACTGATGATTTTGGTTGTCATTACGACACCACAGTTTCTTTGGAAGTATTGCCTTTACCGCAAATTTTTAGCGATACACTTGCCTGTAATTTGTATTATCAGGTTCAAGGTACTTTCTCATATAGTGGAGGAACATGGGCATGTATAGATACGGCACTTCATATTTCAAATACAACCGCTCTAAATCCCTTGTTAAACACTTTTATTCCCGGGTTTTATAATGTGACCTACACAGATTTTGCATGTAATCATACAGATACTGCTACGGTCGAATTTCCTCCGTACCTTTATACACAAGTGCTCGATTCTGCCATATGTAAAGGAATATCGATACAAATTAGTGCCAATTCATTCAATTCAGGTACGATGCAAGCAGGGTACAATCCACCTTTTAATTTAGTCTGGAGTACCGGTTCTACTGCGAATCCGATAACTGTGGATGCAGGAGGTGATTATACCGTAACTGTTTCTAATATTTGTGGTTCTAGTTCTGATATATCCACCATCACAATCAAGCCATGCGATATTGAAGTTCCAAATATACTTTCTTTAAGTTCTGTAAATGGAAATAATTTGTTTAGTGTAGATTATGATGGGATTTCTAAATTCGAATGTTTTATTCTGAATAGATGGGGTAATGTAATTTACACCTATACCGACCCCGCAGGTACATGGGATGGTAAAACCCAGGATGGAGTTCTTGTAGAAGAAGGAACTTATTTCTACAAAATCAACGCTACTTTTGATGGTGGAATTGATGTTCAAAAACATGGTTTTGTTTATGTGAAATACTAAGAAACGCATTCGCTGAAAAAATTCTTATTTTATTTTTTTTGATTCGTAAAGTTCAGTTTTTTGTATTTTTGCAATAAAAAAAATGAAAGTAGTTGGGGTAAATGGTTTCGGGAGAATTGGAAGATGTTTTACCCGCATTGCTTTAATGGATCCCTCCATAGATGTAGCATTAATTAATGATCTTGCAGATGCAAAAACGCTGGCTCATTTATTAAAATATGACAGTATTCATGGACAGCTGCATTTACAATTTACAATTGATGGTAATACCTTGTCATTTGAAAATGGTAAAAAAATCGTTTTCACACAACATAAAGACCCACAAAATATTCCTTGGTCCGATTATAAGGTAAGTCATATTGTCGAGGCAACAGGATTGTTTTTGACAAAAGATGCCGCTTCTAAGCATATTCAGAAAGGGGTTCAAAAAATAATATTGTCTGCTCCTGCTTCAGATCCTGAAATTAAAACCATTGTAATTGGAGTAAATGAGCATGAACTTGATTCCTCAGATGTAATTATTTCCAACGCTTCATGCACGACGAATAATGCTGCACCGATGATCAAAATATTACAGGAGCTATTTCCAATAGAAGTTGGATACATTTCAACGGTGCATAGTTATACCTCAGATCAGCGCTTGCATGATTCCCCTCACAAAGATTTGAGAAGAGCGCGTGCAGCGGCGAACTCAATTATCCCAACATCGACAGGTGCGGCGAAAGCAATTACGATGATTTTCCCTGCATTAAAAGGAAAAATAACAGGAGGAAGCGTTAGGGTTCCTGTTTGTAATGGCTCCATGACTGAATTGACCATTGTAACCAATCAAAAAACAAGTGTTGAAGAAATTAATGCTGCCATGAAGACTGCTGCAGAAGGTTCTTTGAAAGGAATCCTTGGCTATACAGAAGATCCTATTGTTTCAGTTGATGTTATTGGATGCACGGATAGTTGCTTGTTCGACGCAGAATTAACCACTGTATTTAATAATTTAATTCGTGTGGTTGGATGGTATGATAATGAGACAGGGTATTCTAATAGATTAATTGATTTAGTAAAACTTGTTTAGTTTTCTAAAGCAAGTAAGCCAGGCAGCTGTTTCCCTTCAAAATATTCCAATAAGGCCCCACCTCCTGTGCTCACATAACTGACCTCATCCTCTAAACCGAATTTCATTATTGCAGCGGCACTATCACCGCCTCCAATTAATGAAAAGGCTCCGGATTTTGTTGCTGCTGCGACAGCATGGGCAACTGATTTAGTGCCATTTTCAAAAGCCTCCATCTCAAAAACACCCATTGGACCATTCCAAAGAATTGTTTTGCTGTTCAATAAAACTGTTTCAAAATCAATGCATGCTTTGGCACCAATATCTAAGGCCATCCAATTTTGTGGAATAGCATCACTCGGACTATTTTTTGTGTTTGCTGTTGCTGAAAATTGATCCGCGATAATAGAATCAATAGGTAAATAAATGTCCACTCCTCTTTCTTTTGCTTGAGATAATATGGACAAACAAGTCTCCATGCGATCTTCTTCGCAAAGGGAATTTCCTATTTCACCTCCCATAGCTTTAAAAAATGTGTACGCCATGCCTCCACCAATGATAATATTATCCGCTTTCAAAAGTAAATTCTCTACAATTAATATTTTATCTGAAACCTTTGCTCCACCAACAATTGCAGTAAATGGATGCGCAGTAGATTGCATGATTTTATTGGCATTATCAATTTCACCTTGCATCAAAAAGCCCATCATTTTATCATTTGGGAAAAAAGAGGCTATTGGAGTAGTACTCGAATGCGCACGGTGTGCTGCTCCGAAAGCATCGTTAACAAAACAATCTCCTAACTTTGATAATTCTTGAGCGAAATTGATGTCACCTTGTGTTTCTTCCTTATAAAATCTAACATTCTCCATTAGTAATACTTGTCCTGGAAGCAAGGAATCCGCCATTTGTTTTGCACTATCCCCTATACAATCAGGAGAGAAAAATACTTCTTTTCCGATACATTTTTCCAAACATGGAAGAATTTGACTTAAGGAATATTTATCTTCTTTACCTTCTTTTGGACGCCCAAAATGAGAGAGTAAAATGACTGCGCCACCTTGATCTAAAATATAATTTATAGTCGGTAAAGCGGCTTTTATGCGTTTATCATCTGCTACTTCACCTGTTTCTTTATCTAAAGGAACATTGAAATCAACCCTTAATAGGACTTTTTTATTTTCAAAATTGTAGCTATTTAAGAACTTCATCGAGATTTATTTTAGACAAAATTAAATAAATTTAAGCTCGAGAAAATAATAGTGTCCCATTTTTGAATTCTTGCGTTGTTTAATCGAAATATTTCGGCATTTTTGTAACAAATAAATTTCCTTATGAATAAATATTATTTCTTTCTTTTAGTACTCGCAGTAGGATCCAGTTGTGCAACCCATTCAAATAAGTCAAAGGTAAACGAAGAACTTTCAACAGAAGTTTTCGATGATGCCATAATAGACACCTCTTTGATATATGAAGATTGGGGTGATGAAAGCTGGAATGTAGATCCTATTGTAGCAACAAGAGACATTTATAATCCATCTCGAACTTTATCCACTGACTTGGTACATACCAAATTAGAGGTGAAATTTAATTGGGAGCAATCCAGAATGAACGGTAGGGCAACAATTACTGCCAAACAACATTTCTATCCTTCAGATAGCATTGTACTTGATGCCAAGGGAATGGATATTACTAAAATTGAGCTTAAGGGAAAACCTTTAAATTACACTTATGTAGATAGCTTAAAATTGAATATCAAATTGGATAAAATTTATTCAAAGGGAGAAAACTTTACGATAGTGATTGACTATGTTTCAAAACCTGAGGAGCGAACCACTGGCGGAAGTGCCGCAATAACATCTGATAAAGGATTATATTTTATTAATCCAAAAGGGGAGGATAAAAATAAAATGCCCCAAATTTGGACACAAGGAGAAACAGAAGCAAATTCAGTTTGGTTTCCAACCATTGATGCTCCAAATGCAAAGTCATCTCAAGAAATGTATATTACAGTTGATTCAAAATATACTACCCTTTCCAATGGAAAACTGGTGAGTACCAAACAAAATGTAGACGGGACAAAAACAGATTATTGGAAACAAGATTTACCACATGCCCCTTATTTGTTTATGATGGCGGTTGGTGAGTTTAAGGTGATAAAGGATTCTTATACCCGACAAAACGGGACCAAAATGGAGGTTAACTATTATGTTGAACCTGCCTATGAAAAAGATGCAAAAGCCATCTTTGGCGAAACACCAGAAATGATAAAATTCTTTTCCGAACGCCTTTCGGTTGATTTTGCTTGGGATAAATATTCACAAATTGTAGTAAGAGACTATGTTTCTGGAGCCATGGAAAATACTGGAGCAGTTATATTTGGTGACTATGTTTACAAAAACGAACGTGAATTAGTAGATGGAAACGATCAATCTACCATTGCACATGAGCTATTTCACCATTGGTTCGGAGATTTAGTTACCTGTGAATCTTGGGCTAATTTACCTTTAAACGAATCCTTTGCAAACTACTCTCAATATTTATGGGATGAACATCATTTCGGATTGGATGAAGCAGATTATCAAGCAGAACAAGAAGCTGATGGTTATTATTCATCAAGTAGCGGAAATGGATATCATAATTTGATTTGGTTTGATCATGCGGATAAAGAAGATATGTTTGATGGTCATTCCTACAATAAAGGGGGTAGAATACTACACATGTTAAGATGTAATCTTGGAGATGAAGCATTTTTTAGTGGACTTAATAATTATTTAGTGACCAATAAATATAAAGCCGCTGAAGTTCATAATTTAAGAATGGCATTTGAAGAAGTAAGTGGTGAAGATTTAAATTGGTTTTTTAATCAATGGTTTTTATCTTCAGGACATCCAATAATTCATACAAGTCAGGTAATTAATGACAACAATACCGTAACTATTAAGGTAAGTCAAAAGCAATATTTAGATATATTTCCTTTATTTAAATTGCCCGTTAAAGTTGCTGTATGGGATAATGAAGGGCGAAAAATTCACAAAATAACGGTAGACAGTTTGGAGCAATCCTTTACATTCAGTTATAGTGGCGAACTAAAAAATGTTCTTTTTGATGAAGAGCAAATGTTACTTGCTAAAGTGTATGAAGAGAAACCGATGAATCAATTTATCCATCAATATTACAATTCTAATCGTTACAAGGCAAGAATGAACGCCCTTATAAGAGTTTCAAAAACTAAAAATCGTGCCAGCGATGAATTAATAAAATCAGCATTGCATGATCCGTTTTGGGATATTCGTCAAAAAGCTTTAGATATTTCTTTATTGCCAGCAGGAGACATTTCAGATGAATTGCAAAATCAAATTATAGAAATTTCTCGCAAAGATTCTAAAGCAGTTGTAAGAACTAAGGCAGTCTCAGCTTTTTCAAGATTTTCTCAGGAAACAACAGGTCCGAGTATTGATGTCTTAAAATCAATTATCCAAGAAGACCCATCGTTTAATGTGGTAGGTGCAGCTATGACCAGCTTGGCTGACTTAGACTCTGTAGAAGTAATGACATTTGCTAGAAGTCTTGAAAAACAAAACATTAATGGTTTAAATGCTGCTATTGCAGAAGTTTACTCCAGATTTGGGGAAACTCAAGATTATCAATTTTTAGAATCGCTCAACTTAAATGGTAAATTAAATGGTTACGATCAATTAAGAGGTATGTTATCCTATACTTATTTTATTGCCAAACAAGATATTGATTTATTGGAAAAATCTTTAGCGGTTTATAGTTATTTGACGGCCAATGGAAATATGTATACCAAATGGTATCTTTCTCAAGCAATAGAGTATAACATAAGTATGTTAAGTGATAAATCTGCCGCATTAGAGATCCAAATCTCAGAAGATGAAACTGCAAAGGCTTATGAAGCAATGAACATCAAAAAAGCTTTAAAGCAAAGATACGATGACTTGATTGCTAATTTAAGTCCACTTATTGAAGTTGAATCTGGAAATTAAATTGAGTTTAAAGAAAAAATAAAACTTTTTTTAATTTAAAATGTTGATTGTTTAGTATTTATATTTATTTTTGATTAATATTACATCATAATAAAGATTAATTTTTAAACAATGATTAAAATCGGCGACGCAATACCCTTATTAAGTGGTACAGATCAAAATGGTAAACAAGTAGACTTCAAATCTTTTTTAGGAAAGAAGACAGTGATATATTTTTATCCTAAAGACGATACTCCTGGTTGTACTGCACAAGCGTGTAATATTAGAGACAACTATGCAGCATTAAATGAGAAAGAAATTCAAATCATCGGTATTAGCGCTGATTCAGAAGCTTCGCATTTAAAATTTACCAATAAGTATCAACTTCCTTTTCCGTTAATAGCAGATAATTCCAAAGAAATTATTAATGCTTTTGGTGTTTGGGGAGAAAAAAAATTCATGGGTAAAATTTATGATGGTATTCACAGAACTACTTTTCTAATCGATGAAGAAGGTATTGTAGTAGATGTAATAACCAAACCAAATACGAAAGACCATGTCAATGAAATTTATCAATTATTTAAATTATGAGATTAGGCCGTAAATAGTTTACGATCTAACGAAATACATTTGTATAAAAAAAGGAAAATGAAAGAAAAAAAGAACACTATGGAAAGGAAAGAAGTTAATATTGAAAAATTAAAAGCGCTCCAACTCACTATGGAAAAGCTAGACAAAACTTTTGGAAAAGGGTCAGTTATGAAATTAGGTGACAGTCCAGTAGAAAAAGTAGAAGTAATTCCAACAGGATCAATTACACTTGATTTAGCTTTAGGAATAAATGGTTATCCAAAAGGCAGGGTAGTTGAAATATATGGCCCAGAATCTTCAGGTAAAACAACATTAGCTATTCATGCGATAGCAGAAGTACAAAAACAAGGTGGAATAGCAGCATTTATAGATGCAGAGCATGCATTTGATCAGTTTTACGCTCAGAATCTTGGAGTAGATATTGCTAATTTATTGATATCTCAACCTGATAATGGAGAGCAAGCATTAGAAATCGCAGATAACTTAATTCGTTCAGGCGCAATTGACCTTATTGTTATTGACTCAGTGGCTGCATTAACTCCAAAAGCTGAAATTGAAGGTGAAATGGGAGATTCTCAAATGGGTTTACAAGCAAGATTAATGTCAAAAGCGTTAAGAAAACTTACTGGATCTATTAACAAAGCAGGATGTTGTTGCATATTCATCAACCAACTAAGAGATAAAATTGGTGTGATGTTTGGAAATCCAGAAACTACTACTGGTGGAAATGCTTTAAAATTCTATTCGTCTGTTCGTATTGATATTCGACGCGCGACGCAAATAAAAGATGGTGAAGAAATCGTTGGGAATAGAGTAAAAGTTAAGGTCGTGAAGAATAAGATGGCACCTCCATTTAGAAAAGCTGAATTTGATGTGCTTTACGGTGCAGGAATCTCTAAAGTAGGTGAGATTATAGATTTAGGAGTAGATTTAAATATTTTAAAGAAAAGTGGGTCTTGGTTCTCCTATGGAGAAACTAGATTAGGTCAAGGCCGGGACTCCATAAAATCTATTTTGATAGATAACCCACAATTAGCGGATGAATTAGAGGTTAAAATAAAAGAAGCATTAAGTAATCCAAAAGCTAAAGAATTAATTATAGAAGATTAATAATGATTTTAATCTTTAAAAAAGGCGCTTTAACGAGCGCCTTTTTTATTTTATTGGATTAAAAAAAAAAATCTATTATATTTGATAAAAAAGAAACTATGAAAAAAATATTTTTTACACTTGCTATTTTAACGCTAGCAATGACATCTTGTAAGAAGAAAGGATGTACTGATTCTACTGCAACGAACCGAAATGCAAAAGCAAAAAAAGATGATGGATCTTGCCTTTACAGACCATTTTTAACCATCAATGGACAAGCACAAGTAACCATTAATGTAGGTGGAGCTTACAGCGATGCTGGAGCAACTGCAATAAATAAAGATGGGTCAAGTGTTGCTGTCTCAACAGATTCGGCTAGCTTTAATAAAACTCAAACTGGGGTTTACTATATTAATTATGCTGCAGCCAATGTAAATGGAACTACTACTGGATCTAGAAAAGTCACCGTTGTAATTGGCGCTTCCAATTGGACTGGACCAACTTGGGCAGAATCAAATACTTGTTCAGGTACACAATTTCCATTATCGACTTCCCCTGTTATTAGTGCTGGCACTGGAGCCAATGGAATTTCAATTGGCAACATGTTTAATTTAGTTGGTGGAACTGCTACTGGAACTGTAAATGGAGCTGCTATTTCAATTCCTAATCAGACGATTAATATTTCTCTTGGAGACATTATATTCTCAGGGATTGGAACCATGAATGCTAGCGCTACGCAATTTCAAATCACATATACCTATGACAATACCACTCCATTAATTGGTGGTAATGGTACTTGTGTGGCTATCTATGACAAACAATAAATAGCATTTACAATCAATTCAAAAAGACCAACTAATTGTTGGTCTTTTTTTTGCTACCTATGTTGCAAAACTATTCTTAGTAATACTATAAATTTGTAGCATGGCTAAATTCAAAGAAATAATATCCTCTGACATTCCAACTCTGGTAGATTTTTATGCTACCTGGTGTGGACCTTGTCAAACGATGCATCCCATTTTAGAGCAACTTAAAGCGAAGCAAAAAGAAAAAATAAGAATACTTAAAATTGATGTAGACAAAAATTCAGCACTTGCAGATCAATTTAAAATAAAAGGCGTGCCGACATTTATGCTTTTTAAACAAGGAGAAGTACTTTGGAGGAAAAGTGGTGTTATGAGCTTAAGTGATTTAATTAAGCGAGTAGAAACTAATTAAGTATCACGCCTTTTTTACCAAAAAAAGCTAGTTCCTTTAGTTGTGACTTAATGATTGTTTCAGCGTTAAAAACAAATCTTTTATCGAACAAATCATCATTTACCCAAAAACTTACCCAATATTCATTGTAGAGACTAAAAACTTCAGGCATAATGGCCTCAATTTTGGCAGCTTCATTGGGCAATAAGACTTCCAAACTATGACGAAGTGTTGAGGTTTCGATTTTTTCGCCTGTCAGCGCATTTTCACCATAACCAACGCTAGTGATAATAATTCCTTCCATAATATCATCTCGGAAATTAATGAGATAAACATTATAAATATCAGTATTATCGTCTTCTAAGACGATTGCAACAGATACTTTTTCCACAAGTGGGCCTTTAATTTCTTCTTTCATCGGTTAATTCAAGTTCATTACAGGTTCGAAATTAAATAGCTTAGAAATATGAATAAGCAATTTACTTTTTAGCGCTTCCATATCTATTTCACGGCCTAACTCCTTTTGCATTGAAGTAACCGTCTTGTCGGGAATTCCACATGGGATGATATGATTGAAATAACTCAAATCTGTATTGACATTAAAACCAATGCCATGCATGGTCACCCATCTAGAAGTTTTTACCCCCATTGCACAAATTTTTCTTGCATTTGGTGTATTAATATCTAGCCAGACACCTGTTTCTCCTTTGGATCTATCTGCTTTTATTCCATATTCTAATAAGGTAGCAATTACTGCTTCTTCAAGAAATCTCAAATATTTATGAATATCTGTGAAAATTTGATCTAAATCTAGAATCGGATAGACTACTAATTGTCCGGGACCATGATACGTAATATCACCACCTCGATTAATTTTATAAAAACTTGCATCAAGATTTTTTAAACTTACTTCATTCAAAAGGAAATGTTCCTCCTTACCACTTCTTCCGAGCGTATAAACATGAGGGTGCTCACAAAACAAAAGATGGTGATGCGGTAATGTTTGAACACTAGCATCACGATTAGCGATTTTTAAATCCACTATTTCTTTAAATAAAACTTCTTGATAATCCCAGGCTTCTTTATAATCCATCAAACCGAGGTCGCGAACATTTACCTTGATTTTGGTCATTTAAAATTTGCTAATTCACCTTTTAAATAATCAATAATAACGATATCCATAATGTCTACGCCATTCATCTCACATAAATAAAATGATGCCCAATCCACAATATGAATTAAATATAAAGACCTTTCAATTAAGTTATTTCCTTTAGTATCAACAACAAAAACACTACCGCTTTTCTTTTTAACAGCGGCCATCGTTATTTCAAAGCGCTTCTTATTTCTTGGATGCATATCACCCGTATTAAAGAAAATGGGAGCGAAACGGTCGTCTCCTCCACCCCATCCTACCAATTCATTGTGATTCATTTCTGGAATGGTATGATGCCATCCTAAATACTTAGAGTTTTCATTAAATTGTTGGCGGGCTCTTACGATAACACCTTCATATTTTGATTCCGCATAATAAACCCCAACTTTCTTGTAAAGAAAAGTAGCCATTTTTCTAGCCGTTTCTTGAATTTCAGAAAGATCAGAAGTCAATGTATTTGCAGCGTTTAACATGGATTCAACAGCAGTTGGAGAAATATATCCTAAGGCTGCAAAATAAGTTAATAATTGAACTACTGAAAAAGCCAAAGCACTTCTTGGTGGATTTCCCCCAGGTACGATAACACAATCATAGCCATTCGATTTACAAAAACCTTCTAGGTGACCACCACTTGTTATACCAATAATATGACAACCTTTAGCATGAGCTGCATCAACAGCGAAAGTTGTTTCTTCTGTATTTCCGGAGTAAGAAGATCCAATCACAAGCGTATTTTTATCTGCAAAGGCAGGAAGCGTATAATCATTCACACAAACAATTGGAACTTTAATCTCATCTTGCAGCCAATTTTGGACAATTTTCGCACCTATTCCTGAACCTCCAAGTCCACAAATAATAATGTTTTTTACCTCATTTTTTGGTGTTTGGAATTCAAATGCTTTTCCAATTACTGCCGCATCTTTAATGTTTTGCGGGAACGCTTCTATTAAATTTTTCATCTGTTTATTATTTATATAAATTTATAAAGGAATGTTACCATGTTTCTTAGTTGGTAAATTCTCTGCTTTCTTTTCTAGCATTTTAAACGCTGCAATGAGCTTAGACCTTGTTTCCTCCGGAAGAATTACATCGTCAATGATACCTCTTTCAGCAGCGCGGTATGGATTTGCAAATAATTCTGCATATTCCGCTTCTTTCTCTAACCACTTTTCGTTTGGATTCTCAGCTGCATTAATTTCTCGTTTAAATATAATTTCTGCGGCACCTTTAGCGCCCATAACTGCAATTTCAGCGGTTGGCCAAGCATAATTTAAGTCGGCACCTAAGGTTTTAGAATTCATTACACAATAGGCTCCACCGTAAGCTTTACGGGTAATCACTGTGATTCGAGGAACCGTTGCTTCAGCAAATGCATACAACAATTTTGCTCCATGGGTAATAATACCATTCCATTCTTGATCCGTTCCAGGCAAGAAACCTGGAACATCTTCTAGGACTAAAAGGGGGATATTAAACGAATCACAAAAACGAACAAAACGAGCTGCTTTTCGCGAGGCATCAATGTCTAAAACACCAGCTAAGGCTGCGGGCTGATTGGCTACGATTCCGATTGATTTTCCATCTAAGCGACCGAAACCAATTACAATATTTTTCGCGTAATCAATTTGAACCTCTCTAAAACTAGCATCGTCAATGATACAGTCAATAATTTTTCGACTATCATACGGCATTGAATTGTTAGCAGGAAGTACTGTTTGAATTTGTTTTAATTTATTTACCGAAAAAGGATTTACACTAGGAACGGGTGCTGTTTCGAAAGCATTCTGCGGTAAATAACTTATTAAGTCTCTTACCTTTTTCAAGCATTCCACATCATTAGCAGCTGTAAAATGATTCACTCCAGATTTCTCAGCATGCGTTTTTGCTCCTCCCAAATCCTCCGAACTTACTTCTTCATGCGTTACTGTTTTCACAACATTCGGTCCTGTAACAAACATATAACTTGTTTCTTCGACCATAAAAACAAAATCTGTAAGTGCTGGTGAATAAACAGCACCGCCTGCACAAGGTCCCATGATAACAGAAATTTGCGGAACAACACCAGAGGCTCTTGTGTTTCTAAAAAAGATGTCAGCATATCCCGAAAGTGAAACAACACCTTCTTGAATTCTTGCTCCACCTGAATCATTAATTCCGATAATCGGAGCTCCATTTTTCATGGCAAGATCCATTAAACGACAAATCTTCGCAGCTTGAGTTTCAGATAATGAACCCCCTAAAACTGTAAAATCTTGAGAAAATACATAGATTAACCTGCCAAAAACAGTTCCGAATCCAGTTACCACACCATCACCAGGAATTCTATTGTCTTCTAGGCCAAAAGTGGTAGCGCGATGCTCTACTAAAGCACCAATTTCATGAAAGGAATCTTCGTCAATCAACAAAGTAATACGCTCTCTAGCAGTTAATTTACCCTGCTGATGTTGCTTTTTAATTCTTTCTTCACCACCACCAATAAGGGATGACTTTCTTTTATCTAATAATTCTTGTTTTCTATCCATTGTAAAATATTTTCAAAATTACATGATTTTTTTCCCTTAGCAACTAAGCCTTAAGCTTTTTCCTGTGATTTTTTATTCGGAATTAAATTCAAAAAAGCAATCATAGACAAAAACCATACGACGACTATCCACTCATTTAATTTTATAAACGAAACAATAAAAAGCATCAAGGAGAAAAATATAAATCTAAATTGATTTTGTTGCATCGTTTTGTGGATATCCAATCTTAATAATTCTGGTGTTTTTTTTAATGCTACGTCATTCTTGAGTCGCATCCATTCGGAAAGAAATAATAGAGGAATTAAAATATAACCTTGCTCAATTCCCATGTCCTTGTAGAAGAAGAACTTTTGTAGTCCGATCATAGGATTAAAATCTGCTATAATTTGAGTGTTGATTAAAATAATTAATGCGGCTTCAATACACAAAAGAAATCCCATTTTTAGCAACATACTCCACTTAAGATAAGCTTCAATTTCTGCTTTTTTAATTCTTGTCGGCAAAAATAAAAATCGCGCTAATTGATCGAAAATAAAATAAAGGGCAATAAAATAAAAGCTCCATTTCCAAAATAAAAAGCCGATCAAGGGGAGGGCAACATCTCCTAAAAGTGCTGCGATTTTTTCTTGTGTTTTCAACGTAATTTCTTTAAAACAGCGACACGATCTAGTGTTAACTGAAACTCTGGATTATATTTCAATACTTGTCCATAAGACAACAATGCATGAGAAATATCTTTTTTATCCTCATAAATCAACCCAATATTATGAAGAGATTCAATATGTTTAGGTTCAATTTCTAAGACTTCAGAATAAAAATGCATTGCGCTATCAAGGTCCTTTTGTGAAAACTGTTTAATCCACCCTAACTGAAAATAGGCATCATAATAAGTACTGTCTAAACGAATCATTTTTCGATATAAGCGCTGAGCGCCTTTATCTTGACCCCATTTTTGTTTTGCATACGCTAAGGAATACAAAACATCAGGATTATTAGCTTGCTGCTTTGCTGCAGTGGTGTAATATTCAATACAAATAGGATCATCTTGGGATTCATACAAAGCTCCAAGCATTAGATTACCGCCATAAAAAGTGGGATCTTGTTGGACCGCCGTTTCATAAGATGATATGGCTAATTTTATATTTCCTTCCACTCTATAATTACTTCCTTTAAGAATATAAGCGTCACGATATCTCGGATTGATTCTCAGTGCTTTATTAATGTATTTGAATGATTGAACATAGTCCTGCCTTAGAGAATAAGTATTTGCTAATCCTACTAAAGCCCTTACATTTTTAGGCTCTAATTTTACGATTTTTAAATAATGATACTGCGCTTTCGTAACATCGTTATTCTTAATGTCTGGCTTGTTACACAAGGCTTCCGCATATAGAAGTCTGGTCGCAGTTTTACTGCTGTCAAGTCTGAAAGCTCTAGCAGCATCTGCTATAGCAATGTCATAGTTAAAATCCTTTAGCGCTGATTCTCCATGCAGAACGAGTAAGTTAACACTGTCCGGATACTTTAAGAGCAAACTATCTAAAGAGAGCTTTGCATCCATCTTATTTGTAGCATTTTCTCCGCAAGAAGTGAGCACAAACAAAACAATAATTAAAAGACTAAAAATAACTTTCATAAAACAAAGGTAAGTATTTTGTAATGGATGGTTTATTCGTATTTTTGTAGAAAATAAATCTTAGATGAAAAAAACTATTATTTTTCTATTTTTTAGCACTTTTGTTCTTGCTCAAAATCTATATGCACAAGGGTGTTCCCAATGTAAAATGCTGGCTGAACAAGGTTCAGAGTTAGAAGAAGGAGCTTTTGGAAAGAACATCAATTCTGGAATTCTGTATTTAATGATTATTCCATATTTAATTCTGATATTTCTATTTAGAAAACAATTAATTTCTTTAGCAAAGCAATATTTGTTCAAGAAGAAAACTGCTTAATCCCAAATTACCGAAATTTTTCCTTGTGAAATTCCACTTTCTAAAAAAGTATGTGCTTCCTGCATGCTCTTTTGCTTAAATTGTTGTCCGAGTGCTGGAATAAGTTTGCCCTGCAGATACAGATGATGCACTTCTTGTAAACACTTAGCTAATATTTCTGGTTTAGCATCGGCTATTTTCAACATATTAACTCCTATGATACTTTTAGAGCGCATCATAAGTCCAATAGGTAGAAGCATCATCATTTTTCTCACGAAATTCAGCTTGGAGAATAAACCAAATTTACCGGCCAGCATTTCTGCTCCTCCAAATAAAAATAAACGTCCCCCGGGTCCTAATAAAGCGAGGTCTTTTTTGACGGTTGATCCTGCAACCGCATTAAAACTTATATCTAAAAAATCTCCATCTAATATAATAAGCATTCTTTCGTGATAATTTTCTGTTTTATAATTTATTGCAAAATCAGCCCCCATGGCTAAAACAGCATTCACCTTTTCATCGGTTCCAACTTTCGCTATAACAATGGCACCATTATTTTTTGCCATTTGAATTAATAAAGACCCAACGCCACCGGCAGCTGCGTGCACTAACACCTTATCCATCGGCCGAATCTGCGATATATAACTTGACATATAATAGGCTGTCACCCCTTGAGTGCATAAAGCCAAGGCAATTGGAAGTTCTAGATTTCCTATCTCTAAAATAGCAGTATCATTAGAGATGACTTGTTTTGCATAGCCTCCAAATCGTGTGAAAGCTAAAACCCTTTTTCCCATGAGAGCAGTATCACAATCACTTCCAATCTGAATTACTTTTCCCACCACCTCATAGCCAAGAACAGCAGGCAATTCAGGGGCTTCTTTGTACATGTTTCTTCTTGCCATTACATCGGCATAATTCAATCCAAATCCTTCGGAATCAATCAACACTTCCTTTGATTTAAGGGAAGGCAATTCTATAGATTTTAGTTGAAAAGCGACTTCGGCATTTCCATATTTTGTAAGAACAAAGGCTTCAGTGGTCATTTTTTAACTTTTGAATTATTTATTAGAACAAATCTAAGACTTACAAAAACAGTATTTACTGGTTGGATAAATGAGGAAGAAGGGCTGAGAAAATGATAACCCGCCATTGCGTGTAGCTGCCATATTTTATATCCAATAGTTGGTGTGAACACCATTCGATTGTTAGTGAAATCAGAGCGCACACCTAGTGAAGCACCCAAAGTAAAACCAAGAGCGTTCTTTTTGTACCAAGAACCAATATCAAAACCGAGCACCTCATTTTGATAATCATAAGATAGCAAACTATTTATGGCTATGGTTGGTGCATTTTTAAATTTTAGCTGCTTCCATTGTTTCTCTGCACCCAATTCTACCCCAATGGACAGCCCTTTTTCTAGACCAAAAATAGGGCCCGATTTAACGACATGACGCTTTTTGACTTGAAAAACAGATTCTTTTTTTTGCGCATAGATCGGAGATCCAAGTATTGAGAGAAAAATAATTGCCAGAAATAGTTTATTTATTTTTTTCATGTAGTTTTTTAATCTGTTGTTTGTTATAAATATCAATACCTAATGAATCTGCCTTTTTTTGAGTTTCTATGATCTCATCAATCGACATTTCTTCCTCCTTGGACCATTCTTGCGCATCCATGATTTGCGTTAATCTGTCCTTATTAAAAGAGGGGAAGACTAACTTTCCAAAGTTAATAAATGGATAAAATAAAATTGAATTTTGTTTTATTGGTTTCGTAATGAGTTTTTCTTCTTTGTCAAAAGAAACCAGAATAAATAAAACAGAAATCATGACAAAGGTATATTTTAATGCGCCCAATGTTGCACCGAGTATTTTATTAATGATCGATAATTTCGCAATTTTAATAAGGCTTTCTAATGCCCGTCCCCCAAAATAAATTGCAGCGCCAACCACTAAGAAAATAACTAAGAAAGATACGATAGGTACAAATTGTGGTTGATCTTTTAGATTCTTGTAAAAATGGCAAGAAAGTTCATTCGAAAATTTAAATGCCATATACATTCCTACTAACAAGGCCAATAAAGTAAAAAGAGAAATAATTAAACCACTTTTATATCCTTTATAGATGCCGAAGATAATTGGTACAATAATAATTAAGTCAAGATAATTCATGAGACGAAAATAGGCAGAAAGATTTCAATAAATCTTTCAGAATAAATAATCAATAAACAAAGGTATGTTGGTTGCTGTGTTTTTTATATTCTTTGTAATTTTGACCCCATGTTAACACCCTACAACGATACCTATTTTATGAAACAGGCTTTGCAAGAAGCAAATAGTGGAATGTTATTGGGTGAGGTTCCTGTTGGTGCTGTAATTGTTTGCAATAACCAAATTATTGGCAAGGGCCATAATCTAACAGAGATGCTAAATGATGTGACGGCTCATGCTGAAATTCAAGCCATAACAGCAGCCACACAATATTTAGGCGGAAAATACTTGAAAGGCTGTACACTTTATGTCACCTTAGAACCTTGTCCCATGTGTGCAGGAGCATTGTATTGGTCACAAATCGACAAGGTTGTTTTTGGCGCTAGGGATCCGAAAAGAGGTGCTTGTAAACAAGAACCCTCCTTATTTCACCCGAGTACCCTAGTGACGAATGGAGTTCTTGAAAGTGAATGTTCTGCACTTTTAAAAAGTTTTTTTGCGGAGAAGCGATAAGCCTTATTTAAGTTAAATTTCCATACTAATCCTTATATTTGCACAAATTAAGTTATGGCAGATAACATTATTTCAACGAACAAAGCGCCTAAGCCGGTAGGAATGTATCCTCATGCTAGAAGAGTAGGTAATTTACTTTTTCTTTCCGGAGTTGGTCCACGCAGTGCAGGATCAGATGCAACAGATTCGGAAGTTCCCGGATTAAGCTTAGATAAGAATGGGAATTTTATATCCTTTGATTTTGAGGCACAATGCCGTAGTGTCTTTGCAAATGTGAAAATAATTCTTGAAGAATCAGGTTCTAGTTGGGAAGAGCTCATTGATGTCACTGTTTTTCTTGTAAATATGAAAAGAGATTTTCATGTTTATAACAGAGTTTATGCTGAATTTTTCAAAGACAACATGCCTTGCAGGACCACTGTAGAAATAAATAGTTTGCCGACTCCTATAGCAATAGAGTTAAAATGTATCGCTTCAATAATATAAGTTATGATTGGTTTTATAATAAGATGCCTATTGGCATTAACGAGTTTAAGTTTTAATATATTTTTATTCATCGATGGCTCTTGGGGCTGGGGTATCAGTTTAATATTCGTCACTGCGATTATCATATTGTCCTTTTTTAGAAATGAACAAATGATTTTGGCTTTAAATCAGATGCGTATTGGAAACAATGAAAAAGCAAAAAAATACATTAATAGAATTACAGCACCTCAATTCATGCCCAGAAGGCAACATGCTTATGTATTGTATTTAAAAGCGGTAATGAATGCGCAGGATTTAGGATTTGCAAATAGCGAACTGTTATTAAGAAAAGCACTTGCTCTTGGACTTAGAACTGCCGAGGATAATGCTGTTTCGCGTATGCATTTATCAAGTATTTGTGCTCAAACAGGTAGAAAAGCAGAAGCAGTATCTCTGTTAGCAGAAGCTAAAAAATTAGACAAATCGGGAATGATGAAGGATCAAATAAAAATGATGCAACAACAATTGCAAATGGCACCTTCAAAAAATCAGATGCGTATGGCCCAAATGATGGGTGGACGAAAGAAATCGCCAAAATCGCGTTAAGGAACAATCTTATGACAAAAAATCATCGAATCATAACCTCAGCCTGGGATGATTATGAATTAATTGATGCTGGTGGAGGGAAAAAATTGGAACGATGGGGTAAGATTATTACTATTCGACCAGAAGTAAATGCCTATTTCCGCTCCGGAATGCCATTCGAAGAATGGGATAAGTTGGCTCATCTAGAATTTATTTTGAAAAAGGGTCAACAAGGGATTTGGAAACAACTTAAGAAATCTCCGGTACCAGAATCATGGACTATTAAATATGGAACATATTCTTTCGAACTAAAACTTTCCAGCTACAAGCATTTGGGATTATTCCCAGAGCAACGCACCAATTGGGACTTTATCAAGAAACATTTAAAAAATGGTGATTCTTTCTTAAATCTGTTCGGATATACTGGAGCTTCTTCCTGTGTGGCGAGATATATTGGCGCGGATACGATACATGTTGACGCATCCAAACCCGCTTTGACCTCTGCCAGAAGCAATATGGAATTGAACAGAATTATGAATATTCGATGGGTTTTAGAAGATGCAGCTAAATTTCTTGGTAAAGAAGTGCAAAGAGATCATCATTATAAAGGAATACAAATGGATCCGCCAGCATGGGGAAATGGTGCAAAAGGAGAAAAATGGAAACTAGAGGATCAATTAGATGAATTGTTAAGCAATGCTGAAAAAGCACTAGCGCCTGATGGATTCTTAATTATGAACACCTACTCGCCTACAGTTGAGTTTGAATCTATTGCACAATTGAGTGAACTTTATTTTCCAGATAGAGAAAAAGAAGTAGCAGAATTAGTAATGTTAACCACAACGGGAAAACATTTGTATTTTGGTAATCTACTGCGGGTGAAACCTAAACTTATTTCTGAAGAAGATATGTATTAGCGTTGTTAATCCAATTAACAGGTCCACCAGCCAAATAACCAGATTTTCCAAGTTGCTTCTCAAAATTTACTTTGCCATCTTTAACATTACCGGTAACAAAATGAACGGTTGGGTATCCTTGAACCGCAAATTGCTGCCCTAGTAAGGCATTTTGTTTTTGAATTTCAGCAGATTGCTTGCTTTTATCTCGTGGGAAATCAACATCAACAAGTACAACATTATCTTTTGCCCATGCTTCAAATTCAGGAGTTTTGAAAACTTCTTTTTGCAATTTTATACACCAACCACACCAATCAGAACCAGTGAAAAATAGAAACATTGGTTTTCCTGTTTTAGAGGAGACTTTTGCGGCGTCTTCAATATTGGTATACCACGTCAATTCTTTTTGAGCAAAATTCATCGTTGTGATTGCAACAAATAGTAAGGTAAAAAATAAAGTCTTCATAATATTGATTTTTTGTTAAAGTTAAGAATGATTTACCGATTCTCAAAAACCATGCTAGAAATTTTGAATTAGTTAAAATTTCATGTTTAAAAAAAATATTATCTTTCCTTAAAATTAAAGCTATGAAAAAAACCTTTATACTAATCCTTACACTTTTTATTTGTAACATATTATTAGCACAAATCCCTACTCAAACAATAAGAGGTCGCGTAGTAGATAGTGAAAGTCAATATCCATTGGTTGGCGTTAAACTTGAAGTTAAATTAACAGATGCCTCTAGTATTAGAGCGCTTACAGATACCGAAGGAAACTTTGAATTTTCAAAAATACCAGTTGGAAAATATCAAGTAGTTGCCATTTATGCGATGTATGAAAATAAGACCGTAACCGCTGAATTGTCATCGGGGAAAGAGTTAATCTTAACCATTGCGCTTACAGAGCGCATTTCTGGAAAAGAAGAGGTTTCAATTATTGGAAGAAAGAAAGGAGAAGTGTTAAATGATATGGCCATGATTTCTGCGCAACAGTTTAGTGTTTCAGAAACCAATAGATACCCAGGATCAAGAATGGATCCAGCAAGGATGGCTTCCAATTTTGCAGGAGTACAAGGTTCAGATGATTCAAGAAATGATATCGTTATTCGAGGGAACTCTCCTCTTGGAGTAGTATGGAAAATGGAAGGCATAGATTTACCTAATCCCTCTCACTTTGCTATTTCAGGAAGTACTGGGGGTCCAGTTTCTATTATCAATAATAAGTTCCTGGGCAATTCAGATTTCTTTATGAGTGCTTTTCCTGCAGAATATGGAAACAGTACTTCAGGAGTATTCGATTTAAAAGTTAGAAACGGAAATAATAAGCAACATGAATTTACCGGACAATTTGGATTTTTGGGGACAGAAATGATGGCGGAGGGTCCCTTAAACAAAAAAAATAATTCAAGTTATTTAATCATGGGTCGTTATTCGACGCTGTCTATTTTTCAAAAATTAGGCGTGCAAATAGGAACTGACGCCGTTCCTGTATATGGTGATGGAGCTTTTAAATTTAATTGGCGTTTAAAAAATGGGGGTAATTTGGCTCTATTTGGTTTAGGTGGCGCAAGTAATATTGCCATTGAAATATCTAAGCAGAAAGAATACACAAAAGAGTTTTATGGGGAAGGTGATCGAGATCAATATTTTGGGACGTCCATGGGATTGGTTGGAGTGAACTACAAAAAAACAATTAGTGAAAAAACCTATTTCACAAGTACCATTGCAGTCTCGCATGAATCGCAACATGCCAATCATAATTATCTGGTGCGACATTTAGATACATTAGCCAATGGAAATGTTCAGATTGCGGTTGACACGATGTATAAATTAATGGCCTATACTTTTAGCTTTACGAAATATTCAGGATTCTTCAGTTTAAATCACAAAATTTCAAAGCAACATGTTATTAAGGCTGGGATTAATCTTGACTTAATTTCACAGCATCAAATTGACTCGGGATTGGTAAATATTGCTGTTCCAAATGTATTTCAAAACCGTTGGGACTATAATGGAGCCTGCGTATTGGTGCAGCCATTTGTACAATGGAAATGGCGGATTTCAGATAAAATGGATTTCACAGCTGGATTACATGCACAATACTTCAGTCTAAGCAATAGTATTAGTCCAGCAGAACCAAGAGTGGGTTGGAAGTATAAAATGAATGGCAATCAATCCATTTTTGCAGGAGGCGGAATGCACAGTCAAATTCAACCATTATACACTTATACTTTTAACAAATACGGAACAGCAGCCAACCCAATTTACCACAATAAAAACATGGGCTTTATGCGCAGTGTACACAGTGGAATAGGATATGAGAAATTCTTCAAGCAAGGATTTAGTGTTAGATCGGAGGCCTATTATCAATATTTATATAATGTTCCGGTTACTGTTGCACCATCCTCTTTTTCCATGATTAATATGGGAAGTGCCTTTTCTCGCGTTTTTGCTGATTCATTACAAAATACGGGTAAAGGATTTAATTATGGTTTAGAATTAACGGTTCAAAAATATTTTGATAAAAGTTTCTTCTTCTTATTCTCTGGTACTTTATACAACTCTCAATACAAAGGGAGTGATGGAATTTTAAGGAACACTTCTTACAATGGTCATTATGTGGCTAATTTATTGGCTGGTAAAGAATTTAAACTTGGCGCCAAAAATACTATTGGAATTGGAATGAAGGTAACGCGTGCCGGAGGAAAAAGATATGGGTTGGTGGATCTAGTTAAAACAAACCAAAATTATGACTTAAGTTATCTTGACTCCTCTTTTAATGAATTTAAATTTAAAGATTATTTTAGGTTAGATTTAAAAATTAGTTGGAGAATGAACGCTGATAAAATGACCCATGAAATTGGATTGGACTTAGTTAATTTACTCAATACCCGTAATATCTTAGGATTAACTTATGCCCCATCTTTAGATCCTGCGGCAGTTAATGCAGTTGGTTATCAGCCAACAGCTCAAAAAACACAACTTGGGTTTTTACCAATTTTCTATTACAAGGTAGATTTTAAGGGAAGAAGTAAACAGTAATTATTTTTGAATTAAAAAGCAGGACAATCGCAATTTTTCTTTTTAATTGCAAAAATAATTCCTGCATTTATACTTGTGTTGAGCATACCAAAATTGTGCATTGCAATATTTTTTGGAGCTTGATTTTGAGTATGATTAGATCGTTGACTTAAGAAAGCCCCTGTAAGACTTGGCTGAATATAAAGATGTCTAAAAAATTCAAAACGCAAACCCGCTTGTACTAGAGCGCCAAGTCCGGATAAGCTTTTGACATTGGTCTGAGGGTAGCCCCCAAAGTTAAAATCTGTGCTCGAATACAAAACACCAGCACCTATACCATAAATTGCATTAATTACAAAATTTCTATTTTTCGTTCGACGCAGATTTTGAATAAGATTTAACTGGATATTAATGAAACTTAGTCCGGTATTTGTTTGATATTGAAATCTTGCGGAATCCAGATGATAAGGCAGTTGATCGTAATGACCAACTAAATGTGAAACTGTATCCATTCCATCTGCAACATATCCGGTGAACGAAGTACTTTGATTAGGTGAAATACCATATTGGACATGATCCATTCCAATAGAAATATTTACCCCTTTTTTGACATTGTATCCAAAATGGACATTATATTGTTGGGATTTAAAATTATGAAAATCAGGTAAAACTATACCTTGGTGTTGCTGCCACAATTGAACCTTGTCCAATCTGAAATTATATCCATCGCCCACAAAATTTAAAGTTGATTTAGAATAAAAACTTGCACTATTTCCATAGGATAAATTGAACACCCCACTATTAGCGCTGTTAAAAGCATTTTTCTTCTGGGAACTTACATTAAAGGAACCTAAAACTAGTAATCCAATTATTAACGAGAAATAATTTTTAACCATTCTTCTTGAGATAAAATTTGTTCCAATCTAAAGTGTAATTTTTTATTGGAACTTTGCCATTCTACCAGTCCAATTCCTTTACCAAAATACACATATTGATGACCTTGTATGGTATTTTCTTTTTGAGTAAAAGGATTAATTAATGATTGACGCAAAAAATCATCAAATACAATACACTCCACATCTTCCTCCATTATAGCACGGATTTGATGTTTTGTTACTAATTGGCGCTTAATTTCTCTTAAAAAAAGAGTAGAATCATTTAAACCTTGAAACTTCGAAGCAAACCAAGTTCGATCTTTAGGTCCTGTTGGGTAGATTTTATTTTTATATAAAATTGCTTTTGTTTTTTCTTGTTTAATATTCACCACCATATGATCTTGAATATCTAAGGAATCAACATTATAATTTAGCGCTTCCAAAATCCTTCCATCTGAAGCATATCTTTCTACAATAATATGATGGCCTTCAGAGTCTTTTACATGATAAATACGGTGAAATTCTTCTTCCAAACCTTTAGCGACATCGCGATAAAGATAAATTTTTGGTATCGTATCTAGTGGATAGAAAAATTCAATGTTTACATGAGTTGACTTCATTTCACTAGGATTATTGCATGCAAACAGCACCAATAAAATAATAAAACAGAAAATACTCTTTATCATGCTTTAGTCATTTTTAAGTAAGAAACTTCTTGTTCTGTAAGATGGCGGTACATGCCCCTTGGCAAATCTTTTTTGGTAATACTAGCAAATTGAACACGGTCTAATTTTACCACTTCATAACCAAGTGCTTCAAAAAGTCGACGGACAATTCTATTTTTACCAGAATGTATTTCCACGCCAACTTCACGAGATGAAGCGTCATCTACAAAGGAAACTTCATCAACCTTTGATTTACCATCTTCTAAGTCAACACCATTGAGTAATTTCTCAAAATCTGCTTTATTTACAGATTTATTTAATTCCACATGATATAATTTTTTAGCTTGATATCTTGGATGCGTCAACTTTTTAGCCATATCTCCATCATTTGTGAAAAGCAATAGACCTGTCGTTTCTCTATCCAATCTTCCAACAGGAAATATACGCTCTTTACAAGCCTTGCTCACCAAAGTCATTACCGTTTTTCTTCCTCGGGGATCATCCATTGTAGTGATAAATCCTTTTGGCTTATTCAATAAAACATAGCGTTTTTTCTCTGCATTAATAGTTTCTCCGTCATACTGAACCGTATCGTCTGGTTTTATTTTATAACCAAGTTCTGTAACAATTACATTATTAATAGAAACAACTCCTGTTTGAATTAAAACATCAGCTTCTCTTCTTGAACAGATACCAGCATTGGCCAAATATTTATTTAGACGTATCGCATCATCATTAAATGAGGGAAGCGGATCTCCTTTTTTAACTTTTATTTTGTAGTCAATGTACTTTCTTTTGTCCCGGCTAGAGACCTCTTTTGGAGCTTCACTTCCGGTAGTACTTGAGGTCGACTTGGCTTTAACAACTTTAAAAGGAGTTTTGCGTGTCGGCTTTTCATTTCTTTGTGCCCCTCTTTTTGGGGTTCTTGGTGTGTTCATCGCGAGCAGATTTTTTACAAAGGTACAGCTAAAATGTCTTTAAGCCAAAGGAGTAAAAGCAGAGGGGATATGTTCGATTTTAGTACTGTACTGATTGTGAACAATAGAGAGGATATCGAAGCGGACCTCCACGTCAAAATTACCTTCTACGATGTAGTGATTTGCGACTTTTATGATTTGTCTTTGCTTTGACCTTGTAACAGACCGCCAAGGTTCTCCAATGAAATCTGAGTGACGTGTTTTAACCTCTGTAATCACAATAAATCCATCTTTTCTTGAAACGATATCAATCTCGTTTTTTTTAAATCGATAATTTCTTGCTTCTATTTTATGCCCTTGATCAGATAACCAAACGCACGCCTGATTCTCCCCCCAAATTCCTAATTCCTCGTTTGTCATTTCATTTTCTTCTTACATGAAGATAGTGAAATTTTAGTGTCTTACCAAATGTAAAAATCCGTGGCCTGTTAACTCTTCTCCGTTCAATCCTACCGCTACATACTTGTAAGTGTAAACCCCGTCAGAAGCTTCCTTGCCATCACTTGATCCATCCCAAGTCGGAATAGATTGCAGTAAGTCTGAGCTCATACCATCATAGAGCACATTCCCCCATCTATTTAATATGGTCAATTGCAGACTGGATAGATTTTTCCAAGTTAAAAAGAACTCATCATTATTTGAGTCACCATTTGGAGTAAATACATTTGGAGCATGAACTTCGGGACTTGGTGGTATTGGATAGGTACATGAACCATCATTTACTGTTGCATTGACATTATAATTTAATGCTGTTGGATCGTTACAACCACAAATCTCTAAAATCACAGTTGCGAATGCTGTATCCGAACATAACAGGCCTTGTAATACAATCAATTGAATGGTATACTGTGTTGCCGTTGAATTTGTATAAGTTGTCGTTTGGGAATTTGTGTTCGTCACACTTTGTGTTTGACCATTTCCAAAATTCCAATTGTAAGTTGTTCCATTAAGTGAGTTGTTTATTACAGCAACATCGAGAGGAGAACATCCATTATTTGGAATCGCAGTAAAAGCGGCAATTGGAGGGTTTAAAATATCAACGAAAGCACTATCAAATACTTGACAAACATTATCAGTAACGCTTAGATAGTACCAGCCAGAAGGTAGGGTTTGCCAAACGGACGCATCTATAAAACCACCAGGTCCAGGACCTGTCCACTGGTATAAAGGTACCCCAGTAATACCTTGGGCTACACCTGATACTGCACCAGTCGGTTGACAACTTGAAGGAAAAGTATAAACCGTATCAATGGCAAGCGTTTGATTCATAGTAACTGTAACCGTATCCGTATAGGAAAAATTACAATTATCAACTGCAGTTATATAATATTCTACGGTTCCGTTTTGACTGACCCCAACAGTAATGGAATCATTGGTGCTTAAATTGATACCTGTTGAAGATGTCCAAGTAAAATCGTAGGGGCCATAACCACCAGAAGCTGAAACAGCCAGCAAAATATTACTATTAGCACATTGAACAATTGTATCGGGTTCATTAATATTAATTATCGGACCTTCACCAATATAAATGGTACCGGTAGAAAGAATGGTGTCCCCGCATGGATTAATCAATTGAACCGTGATGGTAACAGATTCAAACCCTTCTAAAATATTATCTTGGATGGGAGTTAAATTTAAAATTACCGTGTCAACCCCTGGTAAAAAAGTAATAGGGTTGATCATATTATTATAATCAACTCCTTGAGTTGCATTCCCAGTAATCGTATAATTAATTACTAAGGTATCCCCCATTTGAGTCTCAGGTCTTGTAAAGATGAAATCGGCATAAGTACAGCCCTCAACTATAGTGGTGTCACCTGATACAGTAGCCACCGTAACATCAACAGCATCTGAATTAAAACTTCCTGCTTGAAGAAATACACCAGAATCATAAGATTGATCACCTACATTGGATATGGCTAATTTAATATGATACAACTGATTGCATTGTACATCTGCTGAAGCTGTTAGTAAAACGGTGGTGCCATCATATTGAATTGCATCACCATAAGTGGGGGTAGAAACTGCCTCATTAAAGACATAATAATTAGTATTAGAGGCATCACCGACATTATTAATGGTAACAGGAATCCCTCCAGGAATTACTGCAATATTAGCACCGCCATTCGGATATCCAGCTTGCACAAAAGGTCCGGAAATGCCGGGACCCCATAGAAACAAACCAAAAGCATCATTAAAAGTTGAAGGAGAGAATTCTGGATATTCATCAGAACCAAACATATAGTTAAAAAATAAAGTATCACCATTAGGAATAAAATCAAATTCTAAAACAATTCCATTAGTCACACTTCCTAAAGCAATATCTATGAGGCTTGGGTCAGTAGAAACCATAGCAGTAGCAGGAAAATTATTGGTTGACGAGGAGGCATTGTTTGGTCCCATGGCACCAATCGCGTTACCGGTGGTAAGAACTAAACCACTGTCAATAGGAAAAGCAGGGTTTGAATTGGTAAAATATCCCATATTTCCAACGGGTGTGTTTGCCAATCCGGGAGCGCCATTTATCGTAATATTAAAAGCGGTAACTCCTGAACCTAATAACACTCCATTTACTAATTGCGCTGGTGTAAGAGTATTGGTAACGACAATTGGCTGTGCCCATGCTTGTATAGAAATAATTGAAAAAGCTAGAAGTGTAAAGATTAGTTTCATAGATAAATATTTATTTCATTTTGTCACTTGTCTTAAGACCCTGCTTTTGCAATTAAAGTTGCATTTCTTTGGTTTTTAATACTCTAAGATAATCAAAATTATAGTATTTTCGGGACTTATTTAATAGATAAAATTATTTCAAATGTTAAGTACTCAAGAATACATTCAAAACAATCGTGATAAATTCCTTCAAGAATTAATTTCTTTATTAAAAATCCCTTCTGTTTCTGCCGATCCTTCTTATGCAGCAGAAGTAAATAAATGTTCCGTTCAGATAGCAGAAAGTTTAAAAGCTATAGGTATGGATGCTGTGGAGATTTGTCCGACAGCAGGTTTCCCAATTGTTTATGGTGAAAAAATTATAGATGCCAATTTACCTACCGTTCTAGTTTACGGGCATTATGATGTACAGCCTGCTGACCCAATTGATTTGTGGACTTCCCCACCTTTTGAACCGGTGATTAAAGCTACAAAAATTCATCCTGACGGAGCGATATTTGCCCGCGGAGCATGTGACGATAAAGGTCAAATGTTTATGCATATTAAGGCTGTTGAGGCGATGTTGAAGGCAGGAGAATTGCCTTGTAATGTTAAATTTATGATTGAGGGTGAAGAAGAAATTGGAAGTCAAAATCTTGCGATTTTTGTACAGAATGAAACACAAAGGCTAGAGGCAGATATTATTTTAGTTTCAGATACAGGGATGTTGGCCAATGATGTGCCGTCTATCACCACTGGATTAAGAGGATTGAGCTATGTTGAAGTTGAGGTAGTTGGACCCAACCGCGACCTACATTCAGGATTGTATGGAGGATGTGTTGCCAATCCGATTAACATCTTGAGTGAAATGATTGCTTCCTTGCATGACACCGACGGAAAAATTAATATCCCGGGGTTTTATGGGGATGTTGTCGAACTTACAGCAGAAGAACGCGCGGAGATGGCCAAAGCACCGTTTTCGCATGAAGCATACTGTGAAGCGCTAGATATCTCTGACACCTATGGTGAACAAGGATATTCAACTATGGAGCGCGGATCTATAAGACCCACTTTAGATGTAAATGGAATTTGGGGTGGTTACATTGGTGAAGGAGCGAAGACCGTTATTGCTTCTAAAGCAAATGCAAAAATTTCTATGCGCTTGGTTCCTAATCAGTCTCCAGAAAAAATAACACAATTGTTTACAGATCATTTTTTATCTATTGCTCCTCAAGGCGTAAATGTTAAAGTTATTCCTCATCACGGTGGAGAAGCGGCAGTAACACCAATCGATTCTATTGGTTATAAGGCTGCTAGTTTGGCTTATGAAAAAACATTCGGTAAAAAACCTATTCCTGTTAGAAGTGGTGGAAGTATTCCTATTGTAGCAATGTTTGAAAAAGTTTTAGGTTTGAAAACAGTTTTAATGGGATTCGGGTTAGACAGTGATGCCATCCATTCTCCCAATGAGCATTATGGTCTGTTTAATTTTAATAAAGGCATTGAAACCATTCCTTATTTCTATCACTATTTTGTTGAATTAAATAAAAAATGAAATTCACTTTAAGTTTCCTTTTACTGCTCCTTTTAAGTGCCTGTTCTTTATATCAAGAACCAAGCATGATTTCCTTCGGTGGAATTGAACGCGGTAAAATTGAAGATAAAAAAATAGACTTTAAGGTTAAATTTGTCTTAAATAACCCGAATTTTTATACTATTAAAATAAAACCTTCCACAATGGATCTCATGATAGACGGTACTCCAATGGGGAAAATTTACCTGAATGAAAAAGTGAAACTTCGCAGGAAAACAGAACAAGAATATGCAGTTCCCCTGAGCTTTAAAGTAGAAAAAGGATCCTTTCTGATTATGTCCATGTCATTGGGTCTTAGAGATCAAATTGAAATTCAAATAAAGGGACCAGTAAAAGGAGGCGTTTTTTTCCTTTATAAAGAATTCCCTTTTGAATACAAAAAAGCAATCGCCCCGAAAGAATTATTAAAATTTAAATAAACAACTAACATATGCTTTCAGCTGAAGCACCCAAAAAATTATTCCTTCTCGATGCCTATGCATTAATTTACAGAGCCTATTTTGCTTTTGTTAAAAATCCGAGAATCAATTCACGGGGAGAAAATACTTCCGCGGCATTTGGATTTACAAATGTCTTAATCGATATTATTAAAAATGAAAAACCTACACATATTGCAGTAGTTTTTGACCCTCCTGGAGGTTCAACACATAGGCAGGAAAGTTTTGAAGCCTATAAAGCGCATCGCGATGAAATGCCGGAAGATATTCGATCCATGATTTTACCAATAAAGAAAATAGTAGAGGCATTTAACATACCCTTATTAGAAATTTCAGGATATGAAGCGGATGATGTGGTGGGTGCTATGGCAAAAATTGCAGACACGAAAGGTTTTATCACCTATATGATGACGCCTGATAAGGATTATGCACAATTGGTTACGCAACATTCGTTCATTTACAAGCCCGGACGTGGGGGGAATCCACCTGAAATTATGGGCGTAAAGGAAGTTTGCGAGAAATTTGAAGTGAGTAATCCTATCCAAGTTATAGACATTCTTGGTTTGTGGGGTGATGCTGCGGATAATATTCCAGGAATTCCAGGAATTGGAGAAAAAACAGCCAAGTTGTTGATTGCGAAATATGGATCCGTAGAAAATTTAATTGCTAATGCGCATGAACTAAAGGGAAAACAGCAAGAAAATGTCATTGAATTTGCTGAGCAAGGTCTCGTTTCAAAAATGCTTGCAACGATTATAACTGATATTGACGTTGAATTTGACGAAGACAAATTAATCATGTGTGATGTTGATAAAGATAAAGTCCGTGAAATTTTTACTGAATTAGAATTTTTAAATCTCAGTAAACGAATTTTGGGGGAAGAAATCGTTTTACAAACTGAATATGCCCATCCAAAAAGTGCCAATTCTGAGCAATTAGATTTATTTGGCGTTCAAAGTATGCTAGAACCTCAGGTTCCAGTGCCGACTACCGCGTATAAAACTATTGTAAGCGAAAAACCAAGCTATCATTTAATCAGTACAGCAGAAGAAAGAAAGGAATTATTAGAGATATTATTGACCAAAAACGAAGTGTGTTTTGATACGGAGACCAACAGTATTGATGCCTTACACGCAGATTTAGTTGGATTTTCATTTTCCTATAGAGCAAGAGAGGCGTTTTATATTCCTGTGAGTAAGAACTTTGAGGAAGCAAAGAAAATCATACATGAATTTGCTCCGATATTTGAGGATTACGGGATTGAGAAAATTGCACACAATATCAAGTACGATTTAAAAGTTTTAAATCGTTATGAAATTCGTGTACTTGGACCCACCTTTGACACCATGATCGCTCAGTATTTAATTAATCCTGAAGCGCGACAAGGCATGGATTTTATGGCCAATTATTATCTGAATTACCAAGCTATTTCCATTGAAGCATTGATTGGAAAAAAGGGAAAGGGTCAAGGGAATATGCAAGATCTAAGTCCAAATGAAATTTGTGATTATGCTTGTGAGGATGCTGATATTACCTTTCAATTAAAAGAAATCTTAGAACCTGAAATAAAGAAACCTCATCTTCACGATTTATTTTATAAAATTGAAATGCCTTTAGTAGAAGTATTGAAGGATATGGAACAAGAAGGTATTTCAATAGATGTTCCTGCATTAGAGGAATATTCTAAAGAATTAGATGTGACCTTAATTCAATTAGAGAAATCGATCAAGGAACTTGCTGGAATGGCATTTAATTTAGATTCTCCTAAACAGCTTGGTGAAGTATTGTTTGAACATTTAAAAATATCAGCAAAAGCTAAAAAAACAAAGACAGGACAGTATGCTACATCCGAAGATGTCCTTCAAAAACACGAACACGACCATCCAATTATTCCGTTAATCTTAGAATACCGTCAATTAAGGAAATTAAAATCTAC
>Ga0304728_1000409_pt1 | contig 36804 bp, 27 predicted proteins | sample C_130625_MF_Meta_FD_190476 | JGI IMG/M metagenome (GOLD analysis project Ga0304728, IMG submission 190476) | Freshwater microbial communities from Lake Croche, Canada to study carbon cycling - C_130625_MF_MetaG (v2) (version 2) | ecosystem: Environmental > Aquatic > Freshwater > Lake | place... | reverse complement strand
TTCAGCTCTTAAATAACTTTCTAAAGTTGCCCATGCTTTTTGATTATTATTAGGGGCTTGTGGTATCATGTTTGGCATCAAGAATGTAGATGAATTTGCTTCTGTAGAACTGGTTCTGTCTCCTGATGGACAATTATGGCCTCTATCAAATCCAGATCCACTATAACTATTACTAAGAACTTGATAATAGCCTGTAGGTAAACCTGTAAAATTTGCAAAATTATCTAGCCTACCTGTAGTGCCAGTACTTGTAGCATCAAGATGCCAGCTTACCCAATTTGGTGTTCCTCTTGAACTGCTATATGATTCTACATAATATTTTTGATCGATTAAATAGTTTTCTACTAATAGTATGTTTGTTGTTGCGCTAGAAGGATTGCCAAACAACATATTACTATTGTCGCCATCAGTTGGTGGTAAATCAATACCTGTTCCGGAAGGCGTACCTCTTCCAAGTGCAGGAGTGGAGCTATATCCTGTTGTATCAACAACATTATCAACTGGCTCATTAAGTACTATGTTAGGATTGCCTTTGCCAATAAAAATAATATCATCAATATTAACCCTAGTAGTACCAACTTTTCTAATTTGAAAACGTACTTTTTTTGTTGAGGTTACTTTAAAAGAATCTGTAATAAAAGACTTACTATTTGTAGCGATTGCGCCACCCATCTGAGTATAGGTAGTGCCTTGATCTTCTGATATCCATAAACTTAATTCAGAAACTGCATCAGCACCATATTGCGCATGATTTATTTTAATCATTGTAATACTGTCAATATCAAAATTCATAGATATTTTTCCTGTTCTTAATCTAACAGATTGAATATCATTTTTAATATCTGTTGTTAGCTGTCCTAACAATGCATCATCAAAAGACCATATGCCTGTTTTTATGGTAACATTACCAATTGCATATGCTGCTTTAGTTCCCATCTCAAAATCTTCTTTTATGGTGTAGTTCGAAGAAACATATTGGTAAACAATAGGAGTTGTTTCTATTACATCAGTTTTTTTTGTACAACTAATAACTGATAATAACACCACCGTGCATGAAATAATTTTATTCATACTAAAGATTTTAGTTAATTAAACTTTACGCAAAGATGCTAAAGTTTTTATTTCATTAACTAAATTCTTATCCACCAATTATTTTTAAATAGTAAAAATAATTAATATATAATTTTTAAGTAATATTAGTTAATAGTTTAGTGAAAATGAAGGATGCTAATGTTTGGGATTTTCTAATAATTGTCCTATTGTATTTATCCACCGACTTTCTATTCCAAATTTCATTTATGTTAGATAGGTCCACTTTTTTATGAGGGTTTCAAGTGGTATAACTTTCTTATATTGGTAATCATTAGAATAAAAGATTGAAATAAATTAATAGTTTAGCTTGGAACAATTTAAGGTAGATAAGCATAGAGTTAAAAGAACGGCTAAGTGATCGAAACTAGCAACTATTAAAAAAAAATAATTTCTTAATGTTCATTGGATTATTGGAAAAGAAGAAACCATTTCCTTTGCAGAAAATAATTCAATGAAAAAAGCAACAATGCTTTTTCTGCTAATTTTCACTTGTACATTTTCATATGCGCAATCTGTAATTAGTGGAGAAGTCAGAAATGAAAAATCGGAGCCGTTGAATGGTGTTACCGTAATTCTAGAGAATAAATCTACTAAATTCTCTAAGTCAACAATAACAGGAGCTGATGGTAAATTTAGTTTTGCAAATATTGCAAATAAACTCATTTTCCAAATTAGCTTTTCATATGTAGGATACAACACCAAAGTTGTTGAAAATATATTGAGTGGGCAAACTAAACCGTTTCAAGTAAATCTTGAATTGTCAAAATCAGATCTTGATGATATAGTTGTGGTAGCCTATTCAACGCAGAAAAAAGTAAATCTTACAGGGGCGGTGGATCAGGTGTCAGGAAAAGTTTTAGAAAACCGTTCCATGTCTAATTTTACTCAAGGGATGCAAGGAATGATTCCTAACCTCAACTTAGTTATGGGCGATGGTAAACCTACTCAATCTCCAACTTATAATATTAGAGGAAATACTTCAATAGGACAAGGTGGTAGTGCACTAGTATTAATTGATGGAGTAGTTGGAGACCCTGCTATGTTGAATCCAAACGACGTTGCAAATGTAACTGTTTTAAAAGATGCAGCATCTGCAGCAATTTATGGGGCGAGAGGGGCTTTTGGAGTTGTATTAATCACTACCAAAAATCCTGTTAATGGTAAAACTAGTTTCAATTATTCTACCAATATTTCTAGTAAGTCGCCGATTGTAAGACCTGATTACGTTTCCAATGGCTATACTTTTGCAAGAATTTTTAATGAAGCTTGGAGTGCATGGAATGATTATTCACAGTTCCCTCAAAACGTAAATAAAACAGTTAAATTTTCTCAAGCCTATTTAGCAGAATTTAAAAATAGAGATGCTAATCCTTCATTGCCAAAAACGGAAGTTGATGCAAATGGTGAATATGTTTATTACAATAATACAGACTGGTACGGAATTTTGTATAAGAAAAATACACTTGCAATAGATCATAATTTGTCTTTAAGTGGAAGTAATGATAAAGCAAGTTTTATGATTACTGGTCGTTACTATGGTCAAGATGGATTATTCCAATATAACTCTGACGATTATAAAATGTATAATTTTAGAGCTAAAGGATCTATTCAAGTTTTGCCTTGGTTACGATTAGAAAACAATGCAGACTATTCAAATACATTGTACCACAATCCATTAAACGTTGGTGAAGGTGGTGGTATATGGAGAAATATATCCGATGAAGGCCATGAAATGTCTCCATTATTTAACCCAGATGGTAATCTTTCTTATTCGGCAGCATATACTGTTGGTGATTTTGTATATGGGAAAAATGGAATCAATTTTAATAAAAGAACATTAAGGAATAAAACCGGATTTGTATCTGATTTTTTTAATAATACATTCCACATTAAAGGTGATTTTACTTTTCAAAATGTAAATGACAATAGTGAAACGATTCGTGTTCCAATAGCATATAGTCGTAAACCAAATTTTATTGAATATATTGGAACCACAACAAATGATATAGCCGAAAACTTTGGTGAAACCCAATACTTGGCAAGTAATATTTATGCTGAGTATGAAAATAAATTTAAAGGAAAACATAGTTTCAAAGCATTACTTGGTTTCAACAACGAGCAGTCAACTTACAAATCGCTTAATACATCTCGTAATGGATTAATTAATGATAATGTACAAAATATTAATCTTGCTTTAGGCACTGCTATAACTACTGCAGGACAATATGAACAATGGGGTGTTAGAGGTGGATTTTTTAGATTAAACTATGGTTTTGACGAAAGGTATTTATTGGAAATAAACGGACGATATGATGGGTCATCAAAATTCCCCAATGACAAACGTTATGCTTTTTTTCCTTCATTGTCTGGAGGTTGGAGAATATCAAAAGAACCATTTTGGAAATTGTCTAAGAACATAATATCAGATTTAAAACTTCGAGCTTCTTATGGCTCTTTGGGTAATGGTAATATTGCTTCTTACACATTTATGGAGCAGTTTGGCATAAGCCAATCAGGTAGGGTATTGGGTGGTATTAGGCCACAAACAACCTCGCAACCCAATGTATTGCCAGCAAATTTGACTTGGGAAAAAGCTACCACTACAGATATTGGTTTAGATGCGGTATTCTTAAATAATAAATTAACACTTGGATTTGATTGGTATTTGAGAAATACAACTGATATGTTTACCAATGGTCCAACATTGCCAGCTGTTTTTGGTGCTAGTGTACCAAAAGGTAACTATGCAGACTTAAAAACGAAAGGTTGGGAATTTGTTGCTGCTTGGAAAGATCGTTTTCCATTAGCACACAAAACGTTTAATTATGGAGTGAGGGTTACAGTTGGTGATTATCAATCAGAAATTACCAAATACAATAACCCTTCACAATTATTGAGTGATTATTATGTTGGTCAAAAGCTAGGTGAAATTTGGGGATATGTAACAGATGGTTTCTTTACAGCAGCAAATATTGGTGAAGCATCAAAACAAACTTTAATTAAGAGTTCCAACTCTGGAGCAACCATGATTGGTGATGTTAAATTTTTAGATTTAAATGGAGATGGCGTTATTAATACTGGAGCAAATACTGTTTCAAATCCTGGAGATCGCAGAATAATTGGAAATGCCCAACCAAGGTATTCTTATAGTGCATTGTTTGATTTTGATTGGAATAATTTCTTTTTTAGTGCCTTCTTTCAAGGAGTTGGACAACAGACTTGGTGGCCTGGCGCAGAAGCTGATGCATTTTGGGGACCTTACAACAGACCTTATAACCGAGTTCCAACTGAAATGGTTGATAGGATTTGGTCTGATGCAAACCCAGACACTTATTTTCCACGTTTAAGAGGATACATTGCTCAAGGTACCGGTCGTTCTTTAAATGTTACACAAACTAAATACCTTCAAAATGTAGCATATATCCGTTTGAAAAATCTTCAAATAGGATATAGTTTGCCACAATCATTAATTGGAAGATTAAAACTTACTCAAGCTAAAGTTTATATTTCTGCAGACAACGTTTGGACCTACTCACCAATGTATAAAGTAACACATAACCTAGATGTAGAAAATATACAAGGTTCTGATAGAGTATTAACAAATGGAGGAAATGGAAATGGACAGAACTATCCAATACTAAAAGGATGGACTGTAGGTTTGAACATTGGATTTTAATTGATCATAATATATAATTCAAATATGAAAAAGATATTTTTTGGATTGAGCCTGTTGATAGTAATTCTTACAGGTTGTAAAAAACTTGATCAGGTGCCACAGGCAACTGCTTCAAGAAGCGCCGTTTTTGGTAATGAAAAAGGGTTGCAATTATTTGCAGGTTCTTTTTATAATAATCTACCATCTGGTAATGATGTTGTAAGGGCAGATGCCATGAGCGATTATGGTGTAAGAACAGATGTTCCAACTTACCTTACTACTTCGGGATTTACTGCTTTGCAAAGTTCAGGATGGAGTTGGTCAGCACTTAGAAATATCAACTACTTTATTGAAAATTGCAATGACCCCGCTGTAGCTGGTCCTGTTAAACAAAACTATATTGCCATTGCCAGATTTTTCCGTGCTTTATTTTATTTTGATAAAGTACAGCGTTTTGGTGATGTGCCTTGGTATGGTAAAACAATTGATATTACAGATTCTGTAGCTCTTTTTAAACCAAGGGATTCTAGAAAACTAGTAATGGATTCTGTTTTGGCAGACCTTGATTTTGCATGTGCTAATATTACAGGTACAGACGTTACACGAAGTTTGATTACAAAGTATGTTGCATTGGCATATAAATCTAGGATTTGTTTGTTTGAAGGAACCTTTAGAAAATATCATGGTGGTACAGGTGGACTTACAAATGCAATTGCTTCAACTGCAGACCAGTGGTTGACTCAGGCTGCAGATGCTGCAAATCAAGTGATTAATGGTGGTGGATTTAAGTTGAATACAGCAAATGGTACTGATCTTTCTTATAGAACACTTTTTATTAGTAAACTGCCTGTTACCACAGAAGTGATACTTTCAAATATTTCTGATGCCACCTTAAATGTGTTGAATGATGCCAATTGGTACTGGACATCAGCTACTTATGGTTCACGTTTGAGTTTTAATAGAACATTTGTAAATACCTATCTTAATATAGATGGAACACCTTTTACCAATACTGTAAATTATCAAACAAAAATGTTTGCTGATGAAGTTAAAAATAGAGACAAACGTTTACAACAAACCATTCGATTAGGTGCCTATAAAAGGATTAATGGAGGTGCACTTGAAGCAGCCCCACCAGTTTTTTCATATACTTACACAGGTTATCAACCAATCAAATGGTGTTTGGATGATGTATATTATGATGGAGGTACTCGAAATGATAATTCTATTGCTTTGTTCCGATATGCAGAAGTATTGTTGAATTATGCAGAAGCGAAAGCTGAATTAGGTACGCTAACAGATGCAGATTGGGCTTTATCAATTGGTGCATTACGTTCAAGAGCAGGAATTACAGCTGGATTAACAACAAAACCAACAACTGTTGATAGTTATTTACAAACCAATTATTTTCCTAATATTAGTAATCCAATAATTTTAGAAGTAAGAAGAGAACGTGGTATTGAGTTGGCATGGGAAGGACAGCGTTTTTCTGACTTGATGCGTTGGAAATGTGGAGATCTTTTAACCCAAACATGGAATGGGTTTTATGTTCCAGCATTAAATACGCCAATTGATTTGAATGAAGATGGTATAAAGGACGTATTATTTTACAGTGGCACTGCTCCAACAGCAATTGCAGGGGTAACATTTATCAATGTTTCTCCAACACTCACAAGTGGCGCGGTTAATCCACAAAAACTCAGTGGTGGTACTATCGGTGAAATTACATGGTTAAATAATGCAGTTAGAAAGTGGGAGGATAAAAAATACTTATATCCGATTCCAACAGCTGACTTGTTGATTAATTCCAAGCTTGTTCAAAATCCTGGTTGGTAATTTTTTTTAATTTAATTGCCAAAAGCCATTTGCAAAAAGTTTGTAAATGGCTTTTGGCATTTAATTATTGAAGACTAAGTGATTTTTCTTTTTTTAAAAAGTAGCAATGTTTTAATATTGTTTTACCAATAAACAAAAAGTCGTTATAAACAATTAGTTTACAACGACTTTTTACTTTTGTTTGTGACCGCGTTAGGATTCAAACCTAAAACCCCCTCATCCGTAGTGAGGTACTCTATTCAGTTGAGCTACGCAGCCATTTCCCCTATAAGGGCTGCAAATATAGGCGCAAATTCATAATCTGCAAAACGAAATTGGTTTTAATTCAGTAATTAATAAACGCATTATCTAACTGAGATTGTATTCAAACCTAAAACCCCCAATTTTATGCCAATTTTGCATTTTTATAGCACAAGCAGATTACTTTTGTAGCCTATATGAACCTAAATAAACGATTGAATATTCTTATTGGTGCTGCAAGCTTATTGGTATTTATTACGCCAATAATAGCCCAAAAAGATAGTATCCATCATAAAAAGACCTTAATATTTCCGGTTATTACCCGCTCAATTGAAACAAGTTGGTCTTTTGGTTTAGCGGGTGCAGCAACCTTTAAACTCTTAAAAAAAGACACAGCTACCAGAACCTCTAATTTACAAACCATTGTATTATACTCTTTAAAAAAACAGTTTGTAGCAGCCATTAATGGTGCGCAGTATTTAAAAAACGAAGACTATATTATTAATGAACAATTATCGTATAGTTCTTTCCCCGATAAATTTTGGGGCTTAGGAAATCATACACCAGACAATGCAGAAGAGCAATATGATTTTAAACAATTTTATTTGTACCTGCATTTAATGCGTCATTTAGGAAACCATTTTTATGCAGGCGTTTTATTTGAACACCAAAAATTATTAGCGATTAATTACAAAGCAGGCGGCTTGTTTGACCAACAAAATATTGTTGGTAGAAATGGCTATCAAATTGCTGGTTTAGGATTGAGTTTAACCTATGACAAACGCAACAATGCATTCTCTCCTAATAAAGGTGCATTTGCACAAATTTATTTTAACCATTTTGGTAAGCTATATAGCTCTGATTATACTTATACCAATATAGTTGTTGACCTCCGCAAATATTTACCGCTTTCAAAAAAAGATGTATTTGCCTTTCAAGGCTATTCATTTAGTAGTATTGGAAGCGAAGTGCCACTAAGAAGTTTGGCTAGTTTTGGTGGGATGAATAGTATGCGTGGCTATTACAGCGGACGCTATCGCGATAAAATGCAAATGGTATTTCAGTCAGAACTAAGACACCAACTCAATAACCGATTTGGTGTGGTGGCTTTTGGAAATTTTGGCGATGTTGGCCACAACTTAAAGGACTTTAGTTTGAGCGATTTAAAATATAGTTTGGGGGCTGGATTGCGCTTTGCAATTAATAAATCTGAAAAATTAAATATCAGATTAGATTATGGAGTAGGCCCAGGGCTTAACCAAGGATTCTACTTTGAATTAGGAGAAGCTTTTTAACCTAAGGCCAATTTTTTACTGATTAAAAATACACCGTAACACATAATTGGTGCTGCAAACACATCTATTGAATAATGGATATGTTGAATTAATACAAATAACCCTATTAAGCATGTAGAGATTAATGCTAATATTTTATCAGTCTTTTTTTTGAAGCATAAAAATATTAAAAATTGTGTGGAAGTATGGCCTGAATAAAAAAGGTCTTTGGTAATAAAATGACTATTACCTCCATAAAACAAATTGGTAATTGGATCCGTCAATGGAATCAAATCAACAGGTGGATTGAGTGCAACCAAATAGATGGTAACAAATCGAGACAAGTTCAAAACAACAAATCCCCAGATAAAAAGTAGGAACATTTTTGGAGTGTAAATGGCTCTATAAAAGAACAAAAAACACATCGACCATATAATGATAAAAGTAGGTATTGATACATCGTAAGTTGGCAAAATAGCTAATAAAGGGTCTTTTAAATTAATACCATTTCTTGCTTCTATGTAATTAAAAAAATAGGGAAAGGAAATTAATAGTAATATCAAAAGTAATATTACCATTAAAAAACTTTTCCTAAAATAGTGGTTAGCCCAATCAAGTTGCCAAATAGTTTTTATCGATTCTCTTTCCATTTCCATGCATTGTTTAATAGTGCCAACGAACAAATGCTTCCATTGCAGCATATTTTGTCATACCTAAAGCAGCATATGTATTTGCGGTATTACTGTTTCGATCTTCGGCACGTTGCCAGAATTCTCTACTATCAGTTCCTTGAAATGGAACGGCATCTTTTTGTGATTGATGTATGAAAATACCAAAGCGTTTTTTCATTACTTGGTCTGGACTCATAGGAATAGCCATTTCTATTTCAGAAATATCCCATTCTTGCCAAGCGCCTTTATACAACCAAACCCAACAGTCTTTTATCCATGGTTCGCCTGCTGCTTTTAGGCGTCTTAAACTTTCAAAAACAATATCTAAACAAACTTTATGTGTACCATGTGGATCTGCTAAATCACCTGCACAAAATACTTGTTGTGGTTTTAATTCAATTAAAAGTTCCATCGTTTTTAATACATCGGCTTCGCTCATTGGATTTTTATCAATCGTTCCTGTTTCGTAAAAAGGAAGGTTTTGAAAATGACAACAAGATTCATCTGGTAATCCTACATACCTGCAGGTGGCTTTTGCTTCGCAACGGCGTATTAATCCTTTAATGGCGCGTATTTCAGGGGTATCTACTTGGTTCTTTTTTTTGCTCGCTATATAGTTTCTTGCTTCGTTTAAAATGGATTGACTCATTTGATTGTCTATGCCAAACATGTCTTCGAATCCCACAGCAAAATCAATGAATCGGGTAACAAATTCATCGGTCACTGCAATATTTCCACTGGTTTGATAAGCTACATGTACTTCATGGCCTTGGTCGTGTAAACGCATAAATGTACCACCCATGCTAATAATATCATCGTCGGGGTGTGGAGAAAAAATCACACATCTTTTTGGATGCGGTTCACTACGTTCTGGATGTGCCGGAATTACTACACCTGGTTTTCCACCAGGCCATCCAGTAATGGTATCGCGTAATAAATAAAATACTTGTAGGTTTATTTCATAAGCATCACCTTTTTCAACAAGCAGTTCAGATAAACCATTTTCGGTATAGTCAATGGTGTTTAAACTTAGTACTGGTTTGCCTAATTTTAATGCCAAATTTATAACCGCACGTTTAATCATTTGCTTGCTCCAAACGCATTCGCCAGTTAACCAAGGGGTTTTAATTCTGGTTAATTCTTGCGATGCATTTTGGTCGATGATAAAAGTGCAATCGGAATGTTGTTGTAAAATACTTGCGGGAATTTGTTCGGTAACATTTCCTTCAACTGCTTTTGCTACTACAGTTCCTTTTGAGCCCCAGGCCATCAATAAAATTCGTTTTGATTTTAAGATGGTGCTAATGCCCATGGTTACTGCTCGCCTAGGTACTTTAGAAATATTCTGAAATTCATAGGTATTGGCAAGTCTGGTTCCATTTTCTAAATTCACCATTCGGGTTTTAGAAAAAATACTAGAACCGGGTTCGTTAAATCCAATATGTCCGTTATTACCCAAACCTAAAACTTGCAAATCAATTCCACCAACTGATTCAATTTTATATTCATATTCAGCACAAAGTCTTTTTACATCTTCTTTTGAGCCTATTCCTTCGGGAAGGTTTATATTTTCTGGTAGAATATCTATATGATTAAACAAATGCCTATGCATAAAGCTCCAATAACTCTGGTAGGCATCTCTTTCAATAGGATAGTACTCGTCTAAATTAAAACTGATTACATTATTAAAACTTAATCCTTCTTCGCGGTGTTGACGAACCAATTCGCCATACAATGAAATAGGTGTGGAGCCTGTTGCCAAACCCAACACACATGGTTCATTTATGGCTTGTTTTTGACGGATGAGGTTTGCAATTTCATTGGCTACCTGTTTTGAACCTTCTGTAGCATTTGCATAAATCTGTACCGCAATTTTTTCGAATGAGTCAACCATGCACTTTTATTTAGTAGTCTAATTTCTGAATAAAGTATTTCAATAATATTTCTAACCTATTTCTTATCAGTTAGTTCTGCAGATGGATTTAAAACAGCTTTGCTATAATTCCAATTCCAAAATTCGTATTTTTTTAGCTGTTCTGCTAATCGTTTTTGAAAATCACCCCAATTGCGCTGCCCTTTTTGGCTCCAAAGCACTTCACTCATGGCAGTCATACGGGGAAATGTCATGTACTCAATTTTAGACCAGTTAGGAATGTATTCGGTCCATAAATTGGCTTGCGCACCTAAAACATATTTTTCATCTTCTTTTGAAAGTTCTTTAGGGATAGGTTCGTAGTCATATACTTTTTGAACAGTTAAGTATCCGCCAATAGTTAATGAATCGTCTTTTTTAGTTTGGGAGTGGTCGAAATAGGCATAACTATTTGGCGTCATTATTACGGTGTGTTTTTGCTTAGCAGCGGCAATACCACCTTCTTCTCCGCGCCAACTCATTACTGCAGCATTTGGGGCCAAACCGCCTTCTAAAATTTCATCCCAACCAATTATTTGACGGCCTTTACTATTTAAATATTTTTCAATTCGTTGAATAAAATAACTCTGTAATCCGTGTTCGTCTTTTAAGTTTTTGTCTTTGATTAATTGCTGACAAAATGCTGAATTTTTCCAAGCAGTTTTAGGACATTCGTCTCCGCCAATATGAATGAGTGTGGAAGGAAATAATGCCAACACTTCGTCTAATACATCTTGTAAAAAATTAAACGTGTATTCTGTTGGTGCAAATACATCTTCATAAACACCCCATCCTTGTTGTACTTGTTTGCCTATTGTACTTCCTACCCATGTTACTTTTGCTGGATGCTTGGTAGATGAATCAGGAAAACAACTAAGCTGTGGATACGCTGCAATTGCGGCTGATGCGTGACCTGGCATTTCTATTTCTGGAATGACAGTGATGTATCGATCAGCTGCATATTTTACTACTTGCTTAATTTCTTCTTGGGTATAGAATCCGCCGTATGTAGTATTAGTATTGCCAGTTCCCGGATATCGCCCAATGATGGTGCCATTTCTAAAGCCACCTACTTTGGTTAGGTTTGGATATTTTTTTATTTCAATTCTCCATCCTTGGTCTTCGGTTAAATGCCAATGAAAATTATTCATTTTGTGCATGGCAATAAAGTCAATGTATTTTTTTACATAATCTACACTAAAAAAATGACGGCCAACATCAAGGTGCATACCTCTGTATGCAAAACGCGGATGGTCTTCAACGGTTAAATAAGGTACTGAAAGATTTGCTGTTTTTACAGTGGGTAAAATTTGTATTAAACTTTGAATACCATAAAATGTACCGGTAGGATTTGCGCCTTTTACTTGAATACCTTTTTGATTAATTTTTAATGTGTAAGCACCAGGGATGCCATTATCAGAAGCCATATTTGTTACACTAAGTACAATAGCATTAGAACCTGAGGCTGTTTTTGCCAACTTTAATTTAAATCCAAAAAATGATTGCAAATAATCGTTTAAAAAATTTGCAGAAGGTGCTAAGTCGGCACTAGCTAACACAATAACGGTTTGCGCATTAATGGTGGTAGTTCCTTGTGCTTCTTGTGTAATTTTTGTTGGTTGCGGTATGATAGATACTTGTTGTGCATTTGTTTGCAGAAGTATTACCAGTAGCAATAATGATGTAGCAATTTTTTTCATATAGGTTGCTTATTTTAAAATAGGTAAAATGATTTTTGATGTATTATTGAAAATTTTAATGGTAGATTTTTGAAAATCCGAAGCACTTGCATGATAAATGTCTACAAATTTTTGTGGGTTTCTATCAACTAATGGAAACCAACTGCTTTGTATTTGAACCATTAAACGGTGTCCTTTTTTAAAGGTATGTGCAATGTCGGGTAGTGCGTATTTTACTTGTGTTGGTTTGCCTGGCACAAATGCTTCTGGCTTTTCTAAACTGTTTCTAAATTTACCACGCATAATTTCTCCGCGTACTAGCATTTGATAGCCATTCATAGGATAAGTATCGTCTACGCCGTAATTAAAATCATCTGGAAATACATCGATAATTTTTACCACAAAATCTGCGTCTGTTGTGCTGATGCTAACAAGTAAATCAGCTACCACAGGGCCTGCTAGGGTAAGGTCTTCTGATAATATTGGGGTTTGATATACCAATACATCTGGGCGTCTTGCAGCAAAACGTTGATCATCTGTCATGTATTCTCTGGTTCTGCCCATATGCGCTTTCTCTACATAAGGTACTGGTTTTGCAGGATCACTTATATAATCTGTAGTTGAATTGTCTGTTCCACTTGTATAACTCAATTGTCCGTTAGCTGTTAAAAACAAATCTCGGTTTTGCATATTGGTAACTGGCCATTTTGCAAATTGTTTCCACTTGTTTTCGCCAGAGAAAAAGATATTGGCTTCTGCTATTTTTTCAACTGATCCTTTTCCTTTTAAATAAAAATTAAAGAAGGGTAGCTCAATGTTTTTTTGATACCAGTCACTGGTATTATCGCCGAATTGGATATTGCCTAAATGCGTGCCGTCTTTTGAACCCCACTGACCATGGTACCAAGGGCCCATTACCAATTGGTTATTATTCGTGGATTTTGCTTCAATGGCTTTGTATAAATTCCATGCACCATAACAGTCTTCTGCATCAAATAAACCACCAACAATTAGGGTAGGAATTTTTGCAGAAATATTTTGTACATAGTTACGGTCGTTCCTTTTTTTCCACCAATCATCATAATTAGGATGGTTCATTAAATCATTCCAAAATGCAATGCTATCACCCATTAATTTGCTCAATTGTGGGAGCGTGCCATTGCGCATATAAAATTCATAGCTGTCTTGAATAGGAAAATTAAATCCTGTAGGTCCTTTTGTAGTAGGCAATGGTCGAGGCTTTCCAAAGGAGCTATAAAAACCAAATGCATCCATTAGCATAAAAGCGCCATTGTGGTGAAAATCATCTCCGGCAAACCAATCTGTAACTGGTGCTTGAGGGCTGGTAGCTTTTAATGCTGGGTGGTTACTTAATGCAGCCATTGTCGCATAGAATCCAGGGTATGAAGTACCGTAAACACCAACATTGCCATTGTTATTGGCTACATTTTTTACCAACCAATCAATGGTATCGTAAGTATCACTGGCTTCGTCTGTATCTTGATTGGTTTTTTTGTTGGGATTAAAAGGGCGAACATCTACAAAGCTTCCCTCACTCATCCAACGGCCGCGTACATCTTGCTGAACAATAATGTATTGGTCTTTAGCAAAATAACTCCTAGCACTATTCCAAATTTTACTATAATTATTTTCTCCGTAAGGCGCACATGAGTAGGGTGTGCGGGTCATTAAAATAGGGTGTTGGGTAGCTTTGTCTTTTGGGATATATAAATTGGTAAATAGTTTTACACCATCTCTCATGGTGATGGTTAATTCTTTTTTTGAGTAATTGTTTGCAAACCAAACAGAATCAATGGCTTGGCTAAATCCTAAGTAAGGAATTAGACAGAATAGCAATAGTAGTTTTTTCATGGTCAAGTGTTTATTGAGTCCTGTAAATTAAAAAAGATTCCTCGCTATGGGGAATCTTTTTTGATATAATTATAAGTGTAATGTATTTACACTTTGGTTAGCTTAATCATATTGGTTGGTAAGTGCAAATGAACTGGCGTGCTTCCAGTATTCACCACTACATCGCCCTCTTTTATAAAACCACGTTCTTTTAAAATATTAATCTGGTCTTGGATAATACTGTCAATACCTTCTTCTTCGTCGTAATAGAAAGCACGAACACCCCAGCTTAAGCTCAATTGATTTACCAATGTTCGTTCTTTGGTAAAAATAAACAAAGGAGATGAAGGACGGTAACTACTAAGCATAAATGCAGTGTAGCCACTCTGAGTCATTCCTATTAGTGCATTTGCTTCTACATCTTCTGCAATTTTACAAGCATTGTAGCAAATGGCATCGCTATGGTATGATGGGGAATGGGCTTGTGGTTTTAAATCGGCAGAACGATCGTAACGATATTCTTTCTTTTCTACTTCCATGATAATTTTACGCATGGTTTGAACCACCAATGCCGGGTGATTACCTGCGGCAGTTTCTCCGCTTAACATAACGGCATCTGCACCTTCTAAAACGGCATTTGCAACGTCGGTAATTTCAGAACGGTTTGGCTTTACACGATCAATCATGCTTTCCATCATTTGGGTAGCAACAATTACCGGTTTTGCACGGTGTAAACATTTTCTAATTAATTCTTTTTGAATCAATGGAATTTGTTCAATTGGTAATTCAACCCCAAGGTCTCCACGTGCAATCATAATTGCATCGCTCTCTACAATGATATCGCGAATATTTACAAGTGCTTCTGGTTTTTCAATTTTAGCAATGATTTTAGTTTTGCTATTCTTCTCATTTAATTTACCTCTTAATTTCACAATATCATCTACGCTTCTAACAAAGCTTAAAGCCACCCAATCGCATTCTTGCTCTATAATAAATGCTAAATCAATTAAATCTTTTTCGGTAAGTGCTGGTAATGAAATTTTAGTATCAGGTAGGTTGATTCCTTTTTTTGAAGAAAGGTTTCCGCCTAGTGTTACTAATACTTTCACGTCTCCATTGGTTTCAATTCCAACCACTTTCACTTCAATTTTACCATCGTCAATCATAATGGTATTACCCATGATAACATCACCTGCTAGGTTAGGATAAGAAACATAAATTTTTTCTAAAGTTCCAATACATTTTTGGTTGGTAAAAGTTAAAATGTCACCAGCTTTTACATCTAATGAATTATTCTCAATTTCTCCAACGCGCAATTTTGGTCCTTGTAAATCTCCAAGAATGGCAATGTTTACAGGTTGTGTTTTATTAATTTTACGAATATGTTCAATGATGGTTAATTTGTCTTCGTGACTTCCGTGCGAAAAGTTTAAACGAAAAATATTAACACCAGCATTTACCAAGTCTAATAACTGTTCGTATGAATCACAGGCAGGACCTACTGTTGCTACAATTTTAGTGCGGTGGTTAACATGGTCAACACCCGCCTTCATATCCATTTCTTTGTATAAGTATTTATCAATATCCTTTGACATAGTTTCTATTTTTTTTACGGGGGTTAATAGATTAGTATAATTTTATGTTAATGGATTAGCTCGCCAATATTTTTACAATCTTCATCCATTCTTGACCAATTTTTTGTTTTTCTTTTACTGCTTTATCTAAAGGAGTGTAGTGTATTTTATTATTCACCACACCAACCATTACATTGTTTCTGCCAATAATTAAACTTTCTACAGCATAATAGCCCATATGACTTGCTATTAATCTGTCTTGGCATGTAGGGGAGCCACCGCGTTGAATATGTCCTAAAATACAAACACGGGTATCTGCTTGAGGCACCCTTTCTTTAATAACTTTTGCTAATTCATTTGCACCACCAAATTCATCTCCTTCGGCTACCACAATAAGGTTCACCAATTTTTGTCTTTTCTCGTTTTTGGTAAGGGAAAGGATTAATTCTTCGATATCCGTTTTTGATTCAGGAATCAAAATATTTTCAGCACCTGTTGCAATGCCACTGTGTAAGGCAATATACCCTGCATCTCGGCCCATAACTTCTACAATAAATAATCGATCATGTGCATCCATGGTATCGCGAATTTTATCAATGGCTTCAACTGCCGTGTTAACAGCTGTATCGAAACCAATGGTTGCGTCGCTACCCGCAATGTCTTTGTCGATGGTTCCAGGAATGCCTATACAAGGAATATCGTATTCATTGCTAAATCTTTGCGCACCTCTAAAGCTTCCATCTCCACCTATAATTACCAACCCGTCAATGCCTCTTTTTTTGAGGTTTTCATAGGCTTTTTTTCGGCCTTCTAGCTCAAAAAATTCCTTACTTCGTGCTGTTTTTAAAATGGTACCACCACGTTGAATGATATTGGCTACTGATTTAGAATCCATTTGAAAAATATCATCTTCTACCATGCCATTGTAACCGCGCATGATTCCAAATACCTCTAATCCATGATAAATTCCAGTTCTTACCACCGCTCTTACCGCGGCATTCATCCCCGGGGCATCGCCTCCTGATGTTAATACGCCTATTTTAGTGACTTTTTTTACAGACATGTAGATATTCTATTCTTTCTTAATAAGATAAAAAACACATAATGGCAATCAAAACGGCTTGTGTATCAACTACACAAGTGCCAAAAATAAGCTTTTACGGCTAAATTTCAATTGAATTATATTGTTAACTTAATGGAATGTTTAAAAACATCAATGATTTAAGAGGTCAATTCCGTTCAAGCTTCCATAAGAAGCAAGGGGTTTAAATCTAACAAAAAGGTCTTCGCTATACCATTTTTCCTTTCTGGTTTTTGCAATTACTTTAGTGTGTTCGTGTAACTTATAAGCAAAATTTTTCATATCATCTTTGCTTTCCCAAACACTAAATGTGGCTTGCTTAATAAAGGGTATTTCTCCAATACCAACCGAACCAATAAAACCTTTCGAACTAGCCATATTATTTGCCACACTTTCAACGTTATTCCAAAAATGTGGCAATTTACTTAATCGAATAGTGGCCCTAGTTAAAACGCAAATTTTGCCATTATAGTCATTTGATTTAGTTAATTGTCCAAAAGGTTGTTTGCCGTCCCAATAGCCATGACCTTCAATTGGTTCTAGTAGGAGGGTATAAATTTCAGCTCCCATTAATTTCCACCAACCGCTAATGAATTTCCCATAAATATTTGCCGCATTTACTTGGGCAATTAATTGAGTGCTTGAATGATTTGAATCAATGTTAATGGGTAAATTTTCCCAAATAGTTAATAAGGCCCATTGTTGTAAATCTGGGGTTTTGCTAAAACTTCCACCTTTGCCACAACCCATTAGCTTCCAAAATAAAATGGATGAATTGAGCCATAAGGGTAGACGAAAAATGGCCATCGACAAAAATCCTGCCCAACTCATCCACTTTGGGTACCTAACGATGCTTAGTGTTGCTATCATTGTTGTATAATAATCGTTTTTTAATAAAAGCAACAGATTTTTTAAATGCATTAATTATTTCCTGTTCCAGTTTTTTTAACCGGAGGCGGCATCATACCTTTTCCTTTTTCTACAGGTTTGGTTACTGCAGGTGGGGTTACCGCAGGTTTGCCCTCTATAGGTTTCGGAACCGTTTTGTTATTATTATCAATTGGTTTGACGGTTGATTTTTTTGTATCCTCAACAGGATCAGACTCTGCCTTTATATCTTCTGGCTTAATGTCTTTTGGCACACTATAATCTGTAACAGTTCCATTTCCTTGGTCTTCGCCTTCAGCACCTAATGGAGCGCTAGTGCCGTTGATATAATCAATTAGAATATCATTTGGCATTGTTTCTGGTTTCACAAAAGTTTGGTAAACATCAATGCCACAATTAGGATCAGCAGCTGCTTTTGCAAAAAAATAAGCCCAAATTGGCATGGCTGCACGAGCACCTTGTCCATTTAAATTTTCATTGCTAAAACGAATAAATCGGTCATCTGCACCCACCCATGTTCCTGCTAATAATTGAGGTGTATATCCCATAAACCATGCATCACTATTTTCATTGGTGGTGCCTGTTTTTCCTGCAATTTCTATTCCGGCTGGAAGGTCATAACTCCAAATGCCACGTGCTGTTCCTACTTGCACAACCCCTTGCATCATTTTAATAACTGAGTAAGCCGTTACATCACTAATTACTTCTTTGCGTTGTGGGCTAAAACTCTCTAATACATTTCCGTTTCTATCTTCAATTCTTGTAATAAACATGGGTTTTGCATTGAGTCCTCTACCAGGAAACATGCTGTAGGCTTGCATCATTTCAAACAAAGAAATTTCGCAGGAACCAAGGGCTATAGAAGGGTAGGGGTCAATTTTTGTTTGCAAATTACAACGCTTTAAATATTCTACAAAACGCTTAGCACCATTGTTTCCTGTGTTGTCTAATTGTTTCATAATATAAGCCGATGCGCAGTTGCGCGACTTTGCCAATGCTTCTGCCATGGGCATTGCCGCACCTGTACAAGACTTGCTTGTTGCAGGAACCAATCCGTAGGCACCAAAACTTTGTTGGTTATCGTAAACAGTTGTATTAGGAGTGAACCCTGCTTCTTCAATGGCCAAACTATACAATAGCGGTTTCATGGTAGAACCTACTTGTCTTTTGGTATTGATATTGGCGTGGTCGTATTTAAATGTTTTAAAATCGATTCCACCAACCCATGCTTTTACTTCTCCAGTTAAAGGATCCATCACCATGAATCCGGCTTGCAACATTTGACGGTGGTATTTGATAGAATCATACGGCGTCATCACGGTATCTTTTCCGCGCGTATTATTCCATGCAAACACATGCATGGGAATTTTTTGTTTAAAAGATGCCCTAATCTCTGCTTCGTCCAATCCTTCTTTTTTAAGGTTATGCCAACGATCACTCTGTTTCATGGCAGATTCCAAAATCGATTCAAAATTTTTCCAAACAGACCCAGTTTTCATGTTTTCTTGGGTGTTCAACAGCTTTTGCATATAACTCATATGCTTGGCAACAGCTTCTTCGGCATATTGCTGCATACGTGGATTAATAGTTGTGTAAATACGTAATCCATCCCTAAATAAATCGTAATTATCGCCATTAGATTTTTTATGGGTCTTGCACCATTTTTTCATGTCTTCGCCCAAAATCATTCTAAAGTAGGGTCCTAATCCAGCAGTTTCGTCTAATTTTTTAAAATTTAATTCCATGGGTTTGTGCTTTAGCACTTCTGCTTCAGCTGCACCCAAATAATTTTTAGAAACCATTCGGTTTAATACTAAGTTTCTTCTTTCTAAAGCCTGGCGTGGGTTTCGGCGTGGATTATACAAGCCAGGCCCATTAATCATACCAATTAATACAGCTGCTTCTTCTACATTTAAACGGTCGGGTTCTTTTTGAAAAAATGTTTTTGCGCCATTGCGAATGCCAAATACATTATCGCCAAATTCAACCGTATTTAAATACAGGGTTAAAATTTCTTCTTTGGTAAAATTGCGCTCTAATTTAATGGCAATAATACCTTCCTTTAATTTTTGTATACTACGGAGTAAGAAATTTTTAGTACTCCAATTTTCTGTAAATAAATTTTTGGCAGTTTGCATGGTAATTGTACTAGCACCACCCTGACTACCTAAATAAATGAACGCCCTTGCCAAACCTTGTGCATCAATACCACTATGATCAAAAAAGCGTTTGTCTTCGGTGGCAACAAGTGCATTAATAGCATGTTTGCTAATGTCTTTATAGTATACATTGATACGATCTTCTATATAATATTTACCCATCAAATAGCCGTCTTGTGCATATACCTGACTAGCTTGTAAAGCTGTTGGGTTTTCAATATCTTCAATATCTGGCATGTCGCCAATCCAACCCCAATTAATCATTAATAAAAACAGCGCTACAAAAACCATTCCTCCAAAAAAAATGCGCCAAAATATTTTAACCGGTTTAGACATACTTATTGGTATAAAAAATTACAATAAAATTAAAGTATAATATCTACAGATATTAAGGTTTACACTAAAATATATCCGGAAATATTTCTCGTATAAATTTTTGATAGGCTGTAATATCTTTTGTTTCTTTTAATATGGTTAGATTTTTATTACTAATGATTGTAAAACTATATTTTTCTGCAGATAGCCATGGAATGATTCTCGACTTGGCAAATGGTTTTGATTTACTAATATAGTCTATAGCTGCTGCAGCGTTAATAAAGGGACCCATCATAATAAATTGGTATTGGGTATTTAATACCATGGCATTCAATACAATATTTTGATTACTCGCTGTTTCTCTATTAAAACGATTAAAGGCATTTTTTGCTTCACTAGCAAAAATGGCATCTACTTTATCTAAAACAACTACCACCCATTGAGAATCAGTCGCATTAAAAATGTATCCGTTTGTATTATTTGGTGCGAGGCCAATTGCTTCTAATTTACCACCCACTTTTAATTCGGTGGGTAGTGCTTTTGTAATACCAATTGGTTGTGCTTTTATATTATTTTTTTCAGCTGAACTATTGTTTAAATCAATGGCTCGTGTAATTGGCTCATCGGTTTTTTCAATACTTAAATTAGTTAAATAAGATTCTATTTCTTTTCGCTTATTTAATACTTCAATCATGGTGGCCGCTTTTATTGCCATGATTGATTTTGGAAATAATTGAATTAATTGGTTTAGGGTATTGATAGCGGTGCTGTCGTTTCTCTGTTTAACGTAGTAGATAGACTCAATAAATAATTGTTGAGGTGTCCAATACGTTTTTACAAATAATTTATCTGCTTGTTGTTTTGCAGCAAAAGCTTCATTAAAATCACCGGATACAAATAGGTTATAGATTTTTGTATAGCCATCTGATGCAGGATCTGTTTTTTTATTTGTAGTATTATTGACTAACTGTTTAGTATAAACGCCACCAACAAAATTTGTACCCAATAAACCTCGCACCGAATCTGCTTGAATTGGTTGGTTATTTCTATCATAACAGTTGGCTAAATTAAATAAAGATTTTTCTGTTTCACTGATATCTGGAAAACGTTGGATGATTGTTTTATAAACTTCAATGGCACTTGGGTAGTCAGTTATTTGATTTTGAAATACAGATCCATTTGCTAAAAGGGCGTTTAAGATAAGCACATAGGATGCCGACATTTTTTCGGATGTTAATGGCAGTTTGCTTTCTAAAGATTCAAAACTTAGTTCTTCTGCTGCCACTGCTGTTGCTGTGGTTGCGTTTTTATCAACTAATGGTTTTGCAACGGCTATTGCAGTTGGGTTTGATTTAGAAAATGATTTTTCAATAGCGGATTGTCTGCGCCAGTTGTCAATATTAGGCCTAGTGCCCCATTTAGATTTAAACTCAATAAAGCCATTTTGTTTTAAGGAAGTATTTTGAAAATAAAATTCATTATTAGCCGTAGAAAATAAATCGGTTGTTTGAATGCTATTACCCATTAAATTTCCACCCCCAAAACTTGGGTCTTGGTTTTCTTGTTCTTTTAATCCTGCTAATTTTCGAAGTTGTTTTAACTTGTTTTTAATTGCTGTATTTCTTTCTTCAGTTGGCATAAGTGCCAATTTCTGTAAGCTATCTTCTCTTGCTATTACAGCCATATTTTCTGTAATAATTTTTAAGCCAGGCTTGCGTGATTCAACTTTATTTTTATCGAATTCTTTTAATTGCGCAATTTGTAAACTGTCGTAAAATCTATATGCGTCGGTATAGTTTTTTCTATCGTAATTTAAATCTGCTAATAATAAAAAACTCGCTTCTTTCTGCGAAGGATTTCCTGCACTTGATTGAAGGCTTTTTGTTAAATAATTTTGTGCGGATTTAATTTGATTTAATTGGATAGCTAATTTTGCCGCTGCATAATAAATGATGTCTTTATAACCTTCAAACAATGGGCGCTTTCCCATTTTTAATAATTCATTTAAGTTTTCTTGAACGGCATTTTTTTTATGCCCAGCTTCTAAAGCACTTATTGCCAAGTGTGCATATACTTCTAAAGTTGGATCTGTAGCATTTTTAATGGCTGATTGGTATGCATGGACAGCTAAACTATCTTTCCTAGACAGTGTATATAATTGTCCTATTAAAAATTGCCAACGCGCTTTCTCTTGTCTATTAATGGATTTTTCTAATGCCTTATTTAAATACCATGCGGCACTATCTGTTGACTGCTCTTTATAAAAAGCATAGGCAGTCATTTCATGTAAAGTTGGTAAAAGTCTTTTTGGGAAATTAGGATCGGCTTTTAATAGTTGAATGAGGCCCTCCGCCTCAGATAGTTTGTTTTGTTCTAAATAGGTTCTTATTTGCCATAAAAAACTTTCGTTTCTACTTGGTGGCTCTGTGGTTAATTTTTTCAAAACCGATTTAGATTCTTTGGTAACAATAGAAAATAAGCCATTGTTATTGCTAGCATTACTACCTATAGGAATATCGTAAATACCATCCTTTGCAGAAAAAGCATAATTGATATATTTAAAAACTTGCGTGGCCGAATCAAAATCATTTCTAAACAAAAAGGCTTGCCCCATTAGTAAATACAAATCATCTACCCAGTCAGACCTTAAATCATGTAGTACTATCCCAGCAGTGCATTTGTAAATTACTGAATCTATTTGCGTTCTATCTTCCGATAAATCTTTTAATAAATAATTATAAAATGGCAGTAGGGTAGTATAATCTTCTTTAAAACGTTCTTTTCCTTTTTCTAGGATTTCTGTAATTTTTTTATTGGCATTAAAATAATAGTTATAATGACTAACCGTATTTTGATAGAACTTTTTAGTACGCGATATTTTGGCTAATGGGGTATTTTCGGCAGGAAGGGTTCTGTTTTCGTATTTAGCCGGTTTGCTAAGTTCAATGGTACTAAAAACTTGTGCGCTTCCCTGGTATTGAAACAATAATAGGGGCACAATCACTATAAAAAAACCAATTATTTTATACTTTATCAGGCTCATTTAAACAATAGTAAAGAAAATCTTTTTAAAATTACAGTTATTTCCTATTTCAAAGTTGCAAAAAGCCCATGGAATCCTACCTTTATCTCGATTTAACAATATGACAAAACTAGAACACAACGATACACTCAAGCGATTACGCAACAATTACCGGTTGGTAGTAATGAATGACGATACTTACGAAGAAGTAGTTACGTTTAAATTATCTCGACTTAGTGTGTATATTGGATTAAGTACTAGTTTGGTATTATTAGTAGGTCTAACTATTGCCCTTATTGCTTTTACGCCAATTAAATATTATATCCCAGGATATGGTACCCGTGAAAGTAGAACCGCCCTTCAACTATTAAAAATCAGAACAGATTCATTAGAACAATCCATTAAATACAAAGACCAATACCTAGAAGGCATTAAAAAGGTGTTAAATGGAACTACTTCAACCCAAAGAGATACCGTTCTTTTAGACCTGCCCAAAAAAGCAATTTCAAACGAATAATGCCCAAAAAACAACCATCCAACAACCTTTTATGGCAATATGCGGGTTTGGCCTCGCAATTAATGATTACGCTCTTACTTGCTTTATACCTAGGAGGTTGGATAGATAAAAAAATAGGAATTGGGTTTTCTTTATTGGTTTGGTTATTGCCCTTACTAGTTTTGGTAGCTACTTTTATGAAATTAATTAAAGACACTTCTAAAAAAAAATAATGCAACAAAAGCAACAAATATTTTTACCTATTAGCATCGTTTTTATAATGGTAACGATAGTGTCTTTGGTTTTCTCTAAGCAATTAACTGACTTTAAAATAGACCATTGGGTAGTAATTGGGGCCAATACGCTTTTGTTTATTATCAGCCTATATAATGGCGCTCAACACAATAAAGCAATGCAACAAACCAATCCGCATGCAATGGTAAGAGGTGTAATGGGCTCTGTAGTTTTAAAACTTTTTGTATTAGGAACTGCGGCTTTTGTGTATTTGTATAATGCAGGAGAAACTAAAAACGTGAATGGGTTATTTATTGGAATGGCGTTATACATTTTATATACTTGGCTAGATGTTAGAATTGGATTAATTGTCAAACCTACCCCAAAAGATGGCAGTAACTGAGCATCCCCTACATAGTTTGTCGGCTTATTTACCTGCTGGAAGTTTTGAGCCCGTTGTTGCATACCTACACCAATACAAAGTTCATTTAACCGTAACCAAACAGCGCAAATCTGTATTGGGAGATTATAGGCATGCAGAATGGGGAGGTCATCACCGCATTAGTGTAAATGGCAATTTAAATAAGTACGAGTTTTTAATTACGCTTTTGCACGAACTAGCGCATATGCTCACTTATGAAGTGTATCGTAATAAAGTCGATGCGCATGGTAAAGAATGGAAGTCATCATATAGTAAATTATTAATTGGATTTGTTCAATTAAAAGTGTTTACTCCAGAAATAGAAAAAGCACTCCAAAAATCAATTGCCAATCCTGCTGCAACTGCCAATGGAGAAACTGAATTACTACTGGTATTACGAAAATACAATGAAGCAATTAAAGAAGACCATACTACAGTATCTCAATTACAAGAAGGCTGTTTGTTTCAAACAGAAAATGGAAAAATATTTCGTCGAGGTCCTGTAAGGCGTAAACGAATTGATTGCGAAGAAATCAGCACCAAGTTGCACTATATTTTTAGTCCTATCACCGTTGTAAAAGTGCTTCCAGACGGTTTTTTGCAGAACAAATAACAAGTTGATACACGGTTGATATTTGGGTGTTAATCAGTTCTAGCAATAGATTGAGTAAACTATTATTGTAGTCTTAAAAACAACTACTATGCGTTATCACGAAAGAAAAACTGAAAGATTACATTTAGGGAAAAACATTAAATCATTGCGGGGATTGAAAGGCTTGCCATTAAAATACGTTGCCACAGAATTAGGCATGAGTATTTCAAATTTAAGCAATATTGAAAATGGTATTACAGGTATTGAAGTAAATACCTTACAAAAAATAGGGGAGATACTAGGGGTAGATCACCAGAAAATTTCAGGGTTTAATCCGGATAGTTTTTTACAAACTAGTTTTCAATAACTTTTATCAAAAAAAAAGATCTCGCAATTGCGAGATCTTTTTTGAAAAATATTATTAAAGTATTAAGCGATAGCTTGTTTTACTAAAGCAGCAGCTTCACTTAGTTGTATAGCAGATTGCACTTTTAATCCACTTTCATCAATTAGTTTTTTAGCTTCAACGGCATTGGTTCCTTGTAAGCGGACAATAATAGGAATTGAAATATTTCCTAATTTATTAAAAGCCTCAATTACACCTGCTGCAACACGATCGCAACGTACAATTCCACCAAAGATATTAATCAAAATTGCCTTAACGTTAGGGTCCTTCATAATAATACGGAATCCAGCTTCAACAGTTTGTGCATTAGCAGTACCACCTACGTCTAAGAAATTGGCAGGATCTCCACCACTCAACTTAATCATATCCATAGTAGCCATTGCCAACCCTGCTCCGTTTACCATACAGCCTACGTTTCCGTCGAGTTTTACAAAGTTTAAATTGTATTGTCCGGCTTCTACTTCTGTAGGATCTTCTTCGGTAACATCGCGTAAAGCTGCAATATCTGGATGGCGCATTAAAGCGTTGTCGTCTAGGTTTAATTTGCAGTCTACAGCAATGATTTTTTCATCACTAGTTTTAAATAATGGATTAATTTCTAGCATGCTAGCATCAATTCCAACATAGGCATTGTATAAATTGGTTACAAATTTCACGCAGTTTTTAAACGCTTCACCACTCAATCCAAAATTGAAAGCAATTTTTCTAGCCTGAAATCCTTGTAATCCGCCACCTGGGTGAACCCATTCTTTAAATATTTTTTCTGGGGTATTATGGGCAACTTCTTCAATGTCCATACCACCTTCGGTACTATACATGATTACGTTTTGGCCTTTTGCACGGTCTAATAAAATAGAAAGGTAAAATTCTTTTGTTTCGTTAGGTCCAGGATAGTATACGTCTTGCGCAATTAAAATTTTATTTACTTTTTTACCAGCTTCACCGGTTTGGATAGTTACCAAGGTGTTTCCAAGTAAGTTTTTGGCAATAGTGCTAATATCTTCTAGGCTTTTTCCAACAGCAACACCACGTTGCTCAATACCTATAATTTTACCTTTACCCCTGCCACCAGCATGGATTTGGGCCTTAACAACAGCAAAATTGTTATTGGTTTGGGTTTTGATTTGGCTATAAGCTTCTTCAGCAGCCATTACGGTATCTACGGCGATACCTTCCTGTACAGGGACATTGTATTTCTTAAGCAATTCCTTCGACTGGTATTCATGCAGGTTCATACGATACTAAATTTTTGCGAAGATAAGAGAAACCGCCTTATTATAGGTGTAGATAATTAATTAGTGTTGTAACATTAATTAATTTATTTTTGATAGACACATTTTGTGTCATTTTAACAAAAAAATTAAAGGTTAATCAATATGAAACAAGCAATTTTAGCTGTTACCAGCTTTGCCCTTATCATTGGGCTTTCTTCTTTTGCAATTAAAGATGCAAAAAAAGACGTAGTTAATTATAATGTTAATGCAGAAAGAAGCCGAGTTGATTGGATTGGTTCTAAAAAAGGAGATTTTCATACAGGAACTTTCACTGTGAAGTCTGGTTCTGTTGCTGTAAATGCCGGAAAATTACAAGGCGGAAAATTTGTAATTGACTTAGCAAATTTAAAAGTAACTGATGCAGGTGGTGGTGAAAAATTAACTGGTCACTTAAAAAGCCCTGACTTTTTTGATGTTGCAAAATTTGGTGAAGCAACTTATGAAATTAAAACAGTAAACTATACTAGCGACAATGCTGCTGAAGTAACCGGCAACTTAACCGTTAAAGGCATTACAATACCAGTAAAATTCACTGCTAATATTCGTAGCGCTGATGATAAAGGTTTTTTTGCACAAGCTTTCTTTAGCATAGATAGAACTTTATTAGGCCTTACTTATGGTGTTGGAATGGTTTCTAAAGATGTTCAAGTGGCAGTTCACTTATTTGGAACGAAATAAATTTATTTTTCCCTATAAAAAATCCCGCTTCATTTATTTGATGCGGGATTTTTCTATTTAACTAAAGGACTTGTTTGAGAATCATCTAAATCAAATACATAGTAACTATCAATATACTTATTTATTTAGACTTTTTTGCTGGTGCTAATTTTATAGTTGCTTTAGTACTACTAATCGGTTTGGTTAAATCAGCAGCAGAAATGGCATAATACGCATTTACAATTCCACCTGTTTTACTCAAACTACTAAAAGCTATTGGTTCAGGATTTTGACCTGGCTTAATATTAATTGCAGTTGTGTCGGGAACCCATACACTTGTTTCAATAATATTTTTTACTTGCACAGCAGAGAGCGCAGGATAGTATGAACGAATTAAAGCAGCAAGCCCTGTAACTATTGGCGTAGACATACTAGTGCCATTTAAATTGCCGTATTGGTTACCTCCTGGCAGGGTAGAATATATTTTCACACCAGGTGCAAATACATCAACATTTATTTTTCCATAATTGCTAAAGTCTGCAGCTACTGATTTTGATATTTTAGGATCACCACTAGCACCAATATTCATGAAATTTTCGGCTTTATAATTCCATTGTGTATATATTGGGCTCGGATAATTTTCCTTTACATCATTATCTGCTCCATCATTTCCTGCAGCGTGCAGTATTAATACATCTTTAGAAGCAGCATAGTTGATAGCACTATCTACCCATGCTTTTTGAGGCGAAAATGATTTACCAAAACTCATATTAATAATCTTAGCGCCATTGTCAACTGCATAACGAATGCCAAGTGCCACATCTTTATCGTATTCATCACCATCGGGTACAACCCTTACTGTTATTACTTGCACGTTGTCAGCAACACCATCTATACCTATGCCATTGTTTCTTTTTGCGCCAATGATGCCTGTTACATGTGTGCCATGCATTGAACCAGTACCCATTACATCATTATTGCCATAATACCGATCAGTAAAATCTAAATAATTATCTTTTATAATATCTGCTCTATAATCAACCGGAGGAACTTCTTTAGATGCGAAGGCAGTTTTTTTTCCTGATACATATTCATCTAGTTGTTCAATGGTACTGGTATTTTTTTCATCACTATCAATACCTATCATTTTCATACACTTTAAATAACCAAGTTTTGCTTCCTGTGCCAATCGATTTGTAGGATTGAATTTCTCAAGCGTTTCCATGGTATACTCTTCAATACCCATTTCTTTTCGGAGTACATTATCGTGTTTTTTAATGGCTTTTGCAGTGATTTCAACATACAATAATTCTGTTTGTTCTTCTTGGCTGAAATTCAATTGCGCAGCAGCTTTTAACCAGGTTTTGTAGTTGTATTTTTCAAGCGTTGATAGAATAGTTGTATCAATTGTTTTTCCTAAGAAATCGGCTTTAAATAAATGGTAAATTCTAGATCTTTCGTCGGAACATTTTTTTACATTTCGTCCGTCTTTGCCTCCTAAAAAATTCCATCCATATACATCATCTATATATCCATTGCCATCATCATCAATCCCATTTCCTGGAATTTCTTTTGGGTTTCGCCAAAGAATTTGTTTGAGATCTTCGTGTGCAGTGTCTACTCCTGAATCAAGCACCGCTACAATGATTGGCGTGCTTTGTTTGTGGTGTTCTTTTATAAATTGATAGGCCTTGTTTAAACTAATGCCTAAGTATTGGTCTTGGATAGGATCTAGTAAATACCATCCCTTGGGTGTTTCTTGCGCAATACTAAAAGCAACAAAAACTGGAATAGCAACAAGTGATAAAACAATCCGGCAATACTTCATTGGATACAAATTCGTTATCTACAAATTTGCACAATGCAATCCATATTTGAGCAGTTCTATTGTTTTTTAAGAAAATGTTAAGGTTAGGAATCACTAAAAAAGTGTTTGAACCCCATGCGCTACTTTAAACTCTTGTTGGAGTAGCCATTTTTTTCTAGCCATCCCACCAGAATAGCCAGTGAGTGAACGATCTGAACCTATTACGCGATGGCAAGGAACAATAATCATAATACTATTTTTTCCATTAGTACTTGCTACGGCCCTGATTGCTTTTGGGTCTCCTAATTTTTTAGCCAAATCCATATAACTAATGGTTTTGCCATATGGAATAGCTAATAATTCATTCCAAACACGTATTTGAAATTCTGTACCTTCTTGGTTTACGGGAACAGTAAATACCCTTCGAGTTCCATGAAAATATTCAATCAATTCTTCGGTACACTGGTGAATAATGTCGGGAATACCTGGAGCGCCATGAACCATTTGTTGTTCATCGTCTACAAAACACAGTTCACCAATATAATGATCAGTTCCTCCAATTTTTAATAATCCAATTGGGCTCTCGTAATAAGTATAATAAAACTCATCCATTTGCTGCTGTGTTATTCGTCTAACAGACTGGATAGATACACCAGCTCTTTTTGTTTGTAATCATTGTTTGGAACTGCAAAACATTTGGCAGTTTCTAATAATAATTGTTGTATGATTTTTTTGTGTGAACAAGGTCTAAAATAGGCTGCTTTTGGTTCTTTTCCAATTTTTTTAAAATAGCCTTCGATGTCTTTGTGAGAGAAAGCTTGGCCATTGGTACTATCGATATAAAAATGAATAAATTCTTTTGGATGGCCTATTTGAGTAGTTGGGTCATAGTCTGAATGAAAGAAGGCAATGATACTAAGTTTAGGAATATTAATAATTTTGGCATTAATATCTAACAGCTCACACAATACTTGGTATACAATGGCATTGCTCCGCTCATTTCCTTTTTTTGTTACCAATACTTTTTGAATAGAAAAATCATCTGCATTGTTGTAATTCAATTCAACACCCTTTAAATGATAGTAGTGGAAAAGAATACTAGATAAAACATTTGCTTGCTCGAGTGGGGTTAAAAAATTATTTAATTCTAACCACACATTTTTTCTAATCTTTTCAATTTCTTGTAAAACGGGGGTACTGGTAACTTCTGGGTCTAGGAATTTAGAAACAATTAAAGCTCCCAATAATAAATCTTGGTAAGCGCTTTCACGCCATTCAATTAATTCATTTGTTTGGTCGGTGAAATGCAAGCGATGAATAATCATTTCAATTCTCTCTTGGATACTATCATTGAGTGTGGTTTCCCAAAGATGCTCTAGATTGGGGATGATAGATTTTCCATAAGCAACAATTTTTTCGGATACGGTTGTGTAAACCTCTTCGTCAGGATCATCTATTAAAGTAAATAAAGCCGTAATTTCTCTGTTTGCTTGCATAAACTAATTTGAAAATCTAGCGATCAATTTTGTTTGATTCCTAAAATTTTCTTACCCCAAACTAACTCGATTTTTTGCATTCTATCACTATTTAGTTATCCCATAACTGTGGAAATTACCTTAAATTGTTGCATAATAATTTCAATTTTTGTTCGTTCAGCCTTTAAATCAAGGCTAAATCTTAAAATTAACAGTGACTAACATATTATAAAGAGTAATTTTAACAACAACTTATTTCATTGCTATGTCAACTTTTACCATTCCTAAGTTTCCAGTTACCAAACATTCTTTACATGCCGAATTAAAAAATCGGGTGCAAGCTTATTTTGATGACCGTGGAATCGTTTCAACGGGTACATCTACTTTGTTTACAAAAGCCATTAGCATGGTCATTGCATTGATTGCTATTTACATTCATTTATTAGTGTGGACACCTGTTTGGTATTTTGCATTATTAGAGTGTATTGTTTTAGGTGGATTAATAGCGGGTATTGGTTTTAATGTAATGCACGATGGGAGTCATGGAAGTTTTAGTAACAAAAAATATATCAATAAAATTGCTGCTTCTTCTATTAGTTTGCTGGGTGCAAACCATTTTATGTGGAACATGAAACACAATATGATCCACCATAGTTTTACCAATATTGCTGGTGTGGATGATGATATTGAAATTGGTGTATTAATGCGCATGGCTCCAGCACAGAAGCGTTTAAAAATGCATAAATTTCAACACTTTTATTTTTGGTTTTTGTATATGTTATTATATGTTTTTTGGATTTTTTTTACTGATTACAAAAAATATTTTTTAAAAAAAATCGGCAACGTTACACTAAAAAAAATGAGCATTGCCGATCACCTAGAATTCTGGAGTGTTAAAGTATATCATGCAGCTGCATTTATTGTAATACCGGTTTTCGCTGTTGGTTGGGTATCTTGGTTAATAGGATTCATTGTAATGAGTATGGTTGCCGGATTTGTTTTGAGTATTGTGTTTCAATTAGCGCATACTGTAGAACAAACGGAGTTTCCTGTGGCAGACTTTGAAACACACCAATTACCCGATGAATTTGCTGCACACCAAATAAAAACAACAGCCAATTTCGCTACGCGTAATAAATTAATAAGTTGGTTAGTTGGTGGTTTGAACTTTCAAATTGAACACCATTTGTTTCCAAAAATTTCACACGTACACTATCCCGCAATTAGTAAAATAGTTCGTGCAGTATGCGAAGAATACCAATTACATTATATTGAATATCCTACCATGAGAAGGGCAGTAGGAGCACATGTTCGCTTCTTACGTACCATGGGATCGGTAGATTAATAACAAATTATTTCAAATAAAAAGCGGATGTATCAATATCGATACATCCGCTTTTTTAGTAACTGAATGAAGTTATTTATTAGGCTATTTCTTTTTTACTATTTTTTTCTTAGCAGATTTAGTCGCTGCTTTTTTTCTAGTTGTTGTGCCTGCTTTTTTAGTACTTGTAACAGTTGCTTTTTTTGTAAATGCACCAGGTACTTGTTCTTCAATCATTTTTTTTATGGTATCTAAATCAATGGAAGTTAAATCTGCAGCTTCAAATTTAGTGCCATCGGCTTTCTTACCCATCTTTAGCATTTTCTTTTGGAATCGAATAAAAGCACCCCATCTGCCATTTTCAATAGATATTTTTTCAGCAGGCCATTGTTGAATGAATCGATTGGCTTCTTTATCCATTTTCTTTTCAATCAACTCATTAATATCTTGTTGGCTTAGTTCATCAAAATTATAAGCCCGTGGAATATTAATGTACATATCGTTCCATTTAATGAATGGACCGAAACGGCCCTTGCCTTTGGTAACAGGTAATTCTTGGAAAAAAGCAATAGGGGCATCGGCTAATTGTTTTTCACTCATTAGTTGAATGGCCCTGTCTAATTCCATGGTATACAAATCTTCTCCTTTGGGTATAGAAATGAATTGTTCGCCCAATTTTATATAAGGCCCGAACCTACCAATGTTAATAGATAATTCTTGTCCTTCAAATTCGCCCAAGGTTCTTGGTAGGTCAAACAATTGCATTGCTTCTACCATGCTAATGGTTTCAATACTTTGGTTTTGTTTGAGTTTGGCAAAGCGTGGTTTTTCTTCTTCGTTGGCAGAATCGCCAATTTGCACCATTGGTCCATAACGGCCCATACGCGCAATTACTTTTTTCCCGCTTACTTCATCAATACCTAAATCTCTTTCGCCTTTTGCGCGCTCTGCATTTTCTAGGGTGTGTTCAATAGTGGTGTGGAATGGCTTGTAAAAACCATCAATCATATTGCTCCATATAATTTTACCTTCTGCAATTTCATCGAACTCTTGTTCAATTTTTGCAGTGAAACCAAAATCCATCACTTTGGTAAAATGTTGCTTTAAAAAATCAGTTACAACCATACCCAAATCGGTAGGGAATAATTTTGATTTTTCTGCACCCGTATTTTCAGATAAAATTTCTTTTTGAATTTCGTTATTTGGCGTAAGTCTATATAAGGTTACTTGGCGCTTGGTTCCTTCCTTGTCTCTTTTTTCTACATAATTACGCTTCATAATGGTAGTAATGGTTGGCGCATAAGTAGAAGGACGTCCAATACCAAGTTCTTCTAATTTTTTTACAAGCGATGCTTCTGTATACCTAGCACCTGCACGACTGAACTTTTCAGTGGCAGTCATTTCTTTTAAATCTAGGCTTTGTTTTACAGCTAATGGAGGAAGGATGCCTTCAGTGTCTTCTTCTTCGTCTTCATCTTTTCCTTCAAAATATACCTTTAAAAATCCATCGAACTTCATTACTTCGCCCGAGGCCGATAAATGTTCTTTATTGGTACTCACTTCTATTTTAGCAGTGGTTTTTTCAAAAGCGGCATCGGTCATTTGGCTGGCGATGGTTCTTTTCCAGATAAGCTCGTATAGCCTTCTTGTTTCATCATCAGGCACTGTATGGTTATTCATATAAGTTGGACGAATGGCTTCGTGCGCTTCCTGTGCAGATTCGTTTTTGTTCTTGAACTTTCGTGGTTGGTGGTATTGGCTTCCATAAGCATTTGTTACCTCATTTTGAATATCAGCTAGTGCCGTATCACTTAAATTAAAACTATCCGTTCGCATGTAAGTGATCTTTCCGCTCTCATATAATTTTTGTGCCAACAACATGGTTTTGCTAACACTATAACCCATTTTACGAGAGGCTTCTTGTTGTAGGGTAGAAGTTGTAAAAGGTGCAGCTGGTGTGCGTTTGGTTGGTTTTACCTGAATATCAGTTACAGTATAACCTGCGCCTTTACAAGTATCTAAAAACTTTCTTGCTGCTTCTTGTTCTGAATATTTTGCGGGGCCTTCTGCTTTAAAGGAAACCAATTTGCCATTGATATCTTTGGCTGTAAAATTGGCCTCAATTTTATAACTACTTTCCGAAACAAAATGGTTGATCTCTCTTTCTCTTTCTACAACTAATCTTACGGCAACACTTTGAACCCTACCTGCACTTAAACTTCTTTGCATGCCAATTTTGCGCCATAAAACTGGGCTCAATTCAAATCCTACCAATCTATCCAATACCCTACGAGCCTGTTGGGCATTCACTAAATTCATATTGATTAATCGGGGATTGGCAACTGCTTTTTTAATGGCTGGCGCAGTAATTTCATGGAAAACAATTCTTTTGGTGGAAGCCGGATCTAATCCTAACACCTCTGCCAAATGCCAACTAATACTTTCTCCTTCGCGGTCCTCATCTGAAGCTAGCCAAACTTCTGTGGCTTTTTTGGCCATTTGTTTTAGTTCGCGAACCACTTTTTCCTTCTCGTCTGGCACTTTGTATCGTGGCAAATAATGGTTGTTTACATCTATGCCCATATCGTCTTTTTCAAGATCACGGATATGTCCAAAACAACTTCTAACCTCAAAATCAGATCCTAAGATCTTTTCGATGGTCTTTGCTTTTGCAGGTGACTCAACAATTAATAAATTTTTTGCCATAGTGCTCAGAACCGCCAAGGGCGTGGGTTTCATGAATTTTATGCTGATGCCAATTTACAAGCCAAGCTGCTTTTTTAAATGGCAGACTGCAAACCAAATCGAGTGCAATATTAGACCAAACCATCAAATTCCAAAAAAAATCAATTTATACCCTGTTTAAAAAACTGAACAATTTCATTACTTACCTGTGCTTCTTTGTAAACAAAACTGTGTCCTAAACCTTGGGTAATATGAAATGTAATATTCGGTATTTTTTTATCTATCATAGTTTGAACGTCTTCAAAAACACAAATTTTATCTTGTTTGTCGTGCACCCAAAATATAGGAGATTGAATATATTTTACCGCATCACTCACAGAAATGCTTTGAATGGGTTCGTGGGTTAATGCTGAAAGTAGTTCTAAAAAAGCTTGTTTTAGTTTTTCATCTGCAGAAAAAAGACCTAAGAAATGGTCGATACTGCGCCATGTTTCTGTGGCGGGTGCAATGATTACTAATCTTCGCGCTAGTTGGTTGTTTAGTTGTTTAAAGGCTAGTGTGGCGGATAATCCACCCAAGGAATGCCCCATCATTCCATAAAATGGCCCAAATGCTTGTTCAATGGCTAGAATAGCATCTCTATATAGTAATGAGTTTATGCGTTTTCCGCCACTTAACCCATGAGCTGGTGCATCAAATGCTACTAATTCAAAGCCTTGTTTTTTTAAGAGGCTTATATATTTTTCGAATTTGTAGCTATAACTACTAAACCCGTGTACAATCAATATTTTATGTCCATTTGATTGAGTAGGAATCCATCTAAATCCTTGCAAAACAATCCCATTGAAGTGTAATTGTAGTTTTTCTGCCTTGTGAAAAACAGGGGGTTCTTTAGGAGTAACACTAGGATTTCTTGGGGTAGTAAAAATTTTATAGGCTAATTCTGCAGCTTTTTTGGGAGAAACCAAACCAAGGGTTCTAAGCCTGGTTTTGTAATAAGTCATTACCAGCTGCTGCGCTAATTTCATTTTCATAGTTGGCGCAAAGGTAATTAGGATCTTTTGTTAGGATTGGTAAAAAAATACTAAGTTTTTCGCATTTCGCAGTTAAAATGAATGCGCTATCCGATACTTTTGCATCCCAAACAAGCAATTATGTACACGGTAAACATACAATTCGAGCAAAAAAATCTATCGCCAATTGTGCTAAACTCGGTAAGCGAAGGCGAAAGCTTACTTGAAGTTTGTTTAGATAATGGCATTGAATTACACCATAATTGTGGTGCAGTTTGTGCTTGTAGTACTTGTCATTTATACATAGACAAAGGATCTGAACATATTCAAGAACTAACCGATAAAGAAGAAGATTTTATTGATAGAGCGGTCAACCCTCGCATCAACTCTCGTTTGGGGTGTCAGTGCATACTTGAAAAAGGTAGCGGTGAGATTTTTATAACTATACCCGATCAAACACAATTTCTTGGAGAATAAATTACTCCTTTAACCTTATTACAAAGATATTATGAGTCAATTTGAACCACCCATTTACTGGAATGACCACGAAGATATTGCCATGAAATTGTACGAACGTTTTGGCGATGATTTCACAGAATCAAAAATTTACCGCATTCGTTTTACTGATTTATTGGAATGGATTTTAGAGATTCCAAAATTTGAAGGGACGCGTGAGCAAAGCACCGAAGGGCATTTAGAAATGATTCAGAGTACCTGGGTATACGAGTGGAGAGACAACCAAAAAAAATAGTTAAATTCGTTGCTATAAGTTGATTTACAACTTTAATTCAACAAGTTTTTGCCATTAAATATGAATTTACTCCAACGCTTAAAGCAAATAAACTGTTTTGTTTTTGATGTTGACGGTGTATTAACCGATGGCACATTATTGATAATGCCTGATGGGTTAATGGTTCGTAAAATGAATATCAAAGATGGCTATGCATTGCAGTTAGCCATTAAAATGGGGTACCGCGTTTTAATTATCTCAGGTGGAAATTCTATAGAAGTTACAGATCGACTACTAAAATTAGGGGTTACCGAAGTATGGATGCAAGTAACTGATAAGCGCGCTTTGTTAGTCGACTATTTAATAAAAAATGCAATTGAACCACATACTGTTGCATATATGGGAGACGATATTCCTGATTTTCAAGTAATGAAGCTAGTA